>Ga0184638_1000553_pt1 | contig 10581 bp, 5 predicted proteins | sample PLM31_50_b2_FD_133141 | JGI IMG/M metagenome (GOLD analysis project Ga0184638, IMG submission 133141) | Groundwater sediment microbial communities from an aquifer in East River, Colorado, USA - PLM3-1_50_b2 | ecosystem: Environmental > Terrestrial > Soil > Riparian zone | place: USA: East River... | reverse complement strand
TGCGCCCGCGACGACGCTTCGTCGACGGCACGGTTGGTGACTCGAGCGTCAGGAACTCCGCGATGTCGGACACGCCCTTGACGATCGACTCCGGCGTGATCCCGTGCTCCTCGTTGTAGGCGAGCTGGACCGAGCGGCGGCGGTTCGTCTCGTCCAGCGCCCCTTCGATCGCCTCCGTGCGTTTGTCGGCGTACATCAGCACCTTGCCGTTGATGTGGCGGGCGGCGCGTCCGATCGTCTGGATCAGAGCGGTCTTGCCACGCAGGAAGCCCTCCTTGTCCGCGTCGAGGATCGCCACCAGGGACACCTCCGGGAGGTCGAGCCCTTCACGCAGGAGGTTCACGCCGACGAGCACGTCGTAGTCACCGAGACGTAGCTCCCGGATGATCTGAATCCGCTCGAGCGTGTCGATCTCCGAGTGCAGGTACCGCGCCTTGACGCCGGACTCGAGCAGGTAGTCCGTCAAGTCTTCGGACATCTTCTTCGTCAGCGTCGTGACCAGCACGCGCTCACCGATCTCCTCGCGACGCCGGATCTCATTGAGCAGATCGTCGATCTGGTTGTGCGTCGCCCGCAGCTCCACCTCGGGATCGACGACTCCGGTCGGCCGAATCAGCTGCTCGGCGAGGCGCTTCGAGTGGCGCAGCTCGAACGCGCCCGGCGTGGCGGAGACGAAGATCTGCTGCGGCACCTTCTCAAGGAACTCGTCGAACCGGAGGGGCCGGTTGTCCAGCGCCGACGGGAGCCGGAATCCGTAGTCGACCAGCGTCTGCTTCCGCGAGCGGTCGCCCTCGTACATGCCCCCGATCTGCGGCACCGTCTGGTGCGACTCGTCGACGAAGACGACGAAATCCTTCGGGAAATAGTCGAGCAGCGTGAAGGGGTGTGTGCCCGGAGCGCGGCCTTCGAGCACGCGCGAGTAGTTCTCGATGCCGTTGCAGAAGCCGAGCTCCTGCATCATCTCGAGGTCGTACTCCGTGCGCTGCCGCAGCCGGTGCGCCTCGAGCATCTTCCCCTCGAGCTCCAGCTCCTTGACGCGCTCCTCCAGCTCGTGACGGATGTCCCCTACCGCGCGCTCGATGGTCGGACGCGAGGTGACGTACTCGGTCGCCGGCCAGATGGCGATGTTGTCGAGCTTCGCGAAGATCTCCCCGGTCAGTGGGTCGAAATGGCTGATCTGCTCGACCTCGTCCCCGAAGAACGAGATCCGGTACGCGGTCTCCTGGTTCGCCGGCTGCACCTCGACCACGTCGCCCTTCACGCGGAAGCGGCCACGGCCCAGCATGGTGTCGTTTCTGACGTACTGCGAGTCGATCAGCTTGCGGAGCATCAGATCGCGGTCGTGCTCTTCGCCGACCTCGAGGATGATCACGCGCTCGCGCCACTCCTCCGGCGAGCCGAGGCCGTAGATACACGACACAGACGCGACCACGACCACGTCGCGGCGTGTGAACAGCGCCGAGGTCGCAGCGAGCCGGAGCCGCGCGATGTCGTCATTCTGCGACGAGTCCTTCTCGATGTAGAGGTCGGCCTGAGGGACGTAGGCCTCCGGCTGGTAGTAGTCGTAGTAGGAGACGAAGTACTCGACCGCGTTGTGGGGGAAGAACTCCCGGAACTCGTTGCAGAGCTGGGCCGCGAGCGTCTTGTTGTGCGCAATCACGAGCGCCGGCTTCCCGACCTTCTCGATCGTCCAGGCCATCGTCGCTGTCTTGCCCGTGCCGGTGGCTCCGACCAGGGTCTGGAAGCGGTCGCCGGCGTTGATCCCCTCGGCCAGCGTGGCGATCGCAGTGGGCTGGTCTCCGGTCGGCCTGTAGGCGGCGGATGTTTTGAACTCGCGCATTGCGTCCAAGGGTAGCTTCCGATGGACGTGTCCAACCCATCCGTGGCCGGGCAGGATGATCGCGCGCTAGCGCGTCAGGGCTTCGTCCGCACGATCTCGCCGAGCCGTGCTCGGCCGATCGAGGAGAGCTGCCCGATCCTGCCGCACAGTTTGCAGTCGTAGAGGCGAACGGATCCGTCACGACTACCTAGAACGATGCGCCATCCTCGCGGGGAGAACGCCACGCCGTTGATCGGTCGCGTGGGGCCGCGCAGGAGATAGACCGGGAATGACGGCCAGGCTCCCCTCTTCCTTGTCTCCCAGACACCAGCAGCGCCGGGCCCCGCGGTTGCAAGCCAGCGTCCGTCGGCACTGAATGCGACGTCGCTCACGACTCCTTGATGGATCTGGAGCAATGCGGCCTCCGTACCCGACCGCACGTTCCAGACGCGTGCATCGCGATCGAGACTCGACGTTGCCAGCAGTGAGCCGTCGCGGTTGAAGGCGAGCGCGGTGACGATATCGCTGTGGCCGACGAGCACCTGCTCCGGTTCTCCCGACTTGACGTTCCAGATCCTGGCGGTGCCGTCCGCGGAGGCCGTGGCGACTCGCTTGCCGCCGGGCGAGAAGACAGCGGCCAAGACGTTGCCGGTGTGGCCGGCCAGTGTCCTCAGCCGCTTCCCGTCCTCGACACGCCAGATCGCAGCGGTTCGGTCGGCGCCGGCGGTCACGACCAGGGCACCGTCCGGGCTGAAGCAAACCCGGTTGACCGGACCATCGTGCTCGAGCGAGTGGAGCAGCCCGCCCGTTCGAACGTTCCACAGCTTCGCGGTGCCGTCCTGCCCAGCCGTCGCAGCGATCTGACCTCTGGGGCTGAGGCGCGCGTCGTTCACCGAGGCGCCGTGGCCGAATTTCGCTGCGGGTGCCGCGTTCGCGGTGCGCCATACGATTGCTCGCCCGTCCGCGCCGCCCGTGATCACGAACCTTCCGTCCTTGCCGAAGCTTGCCGCAAGGATCGCTCCGCCCTGTGTCATCGTCAAGACTCGGCCACCGGCGAACCTGAGCCGAGCGGTTCCGTCCGCACCGGCGCTCAGCACAGCCTTTCCGTCCGGACTGAAGGCGACGGTGTTGACGGCGAGGCCGTGATTCGCGATCTCGGTGGGCGTGCCAGGCGGCATCGGGCCGGAAGCATCGACACGCGCATCCCAGACACGGCCAACGCCATCCTTGCCTGCGGTCACGAGCGCTTCACCATTCGGCGTGAACGACGCGCCGTGCACCGGCGCTGTGTGCCCGAGCAGCGCCGCCTGCTTGAAGCCGCCGTCGCTTCGCGCGATGTAGACATCACCGTCTCGACCCGTCGTGACCACCGACCGACCGTCCGGGCTGAAGGTCACCGACTCGAGGCCGCTGCGGTGAAAGCCGATGATCGCCAGCGACGCGCCATCGTCGACCCGCCAGACGTGCGCGGTGGTGTCCACCGTTCCCGCACTCGCGATCATCGAGTCGTCCGGGCTGAAGACGAGCTCGGTGATCGGCCCGGTGCTGGAGAGCGTGCTGACGGCCTCACCGGTCGCCGCGTCCCAGATTCGAATCAGGCGGTCCGCGCCGCCGGTCGCGATGAGCTTGCCGCTGTGGCTGAACTGCGCACTGTGGACGAGCACCAGGTTGTTCAGTGCGAGTACCTGTTCTCCCTTCGCGAGATCGAAAACCCGTGCGAACCGGTCCCCGCCGACGGTCAACAAGCGTCGATCGTCGCGACTGAAGGAAACGCTTTGAACGGCGTCCCCCCGCGATCCGCGAGGGTGTCGGAATACGTTCAGCGGCAGGCCGCCCGCGACGCTCCAGACACGCGCCGTCCCGTCGGCGCTGCCGCTCGCCAGCAGCCGTCCATCGTGCGAGAACGCGACACTCAAGACGCCGCCGTCATGAGCGAGCGTGTTGAGAGGGACCCCCGTCTGCGCATCCCAGACATGAACCGCACGATCCCTCCCGGCACCCGCGGCCGCCACCAATCGCCCGTCTGGGCTGAAGGTCGCGTCATTCAGCGGAGTCGCGGGAGCAAGGCGAAGCACCCGGTACCCGTTGCGGCGGTCGAACAGTCGCGCGCCGTGCTCACCCGCGAGCAGCACCTGTGCACCGCTCGGTCCGAAGCGCGCTACATCGACCGATCCGCCGCCTCCGGACAGGACCGCTCGGAGGCGTAGATCGAGCAGGCCCTGTCTGAGCGTGTTCTCGACGTCTTCACCGGGTCGCTGCCGCGCCACGCGGAAGGCCTTGAGCGCGTCGAGGGATCTGCGGATGCTTGTTTCCGGATTCTCGGCCAGCAAGGCTCGAGCAGAAGCGGCGAGCTCCCTGGCACGGCCGATGTTCTTTTGCCGGTTCGCAAGCGCCTTTGCGGTCACTGCGTTGTTGCGTTCCTGCCTGGCGATCCGCGTTTGAGTACGAGCGCGGTCGCGCGCAACGTCTGCCGCCGCGGCAAACGCCTGCGCCCTGGCTTGATTGCCCTCCGCCCTCTCCTTCTGGGCAAGGGCATCGAGGCGCGCGACTTCCGCCGCTCGCTCCTGTTGCTCCGCGTTCCGCTCCGCGCGACGTGCCTCCTTCGTCCTCTGCTTGGCGAGCGCAGTGGCGCGCTCGGCCTCACCTTGGCGCCTCTCCGCAATCCCGGCCTGCCGCACCGCTCTGGCACGTTCGACGTGCGCCACCTCGGCCTGGTGCCGCGCATTGCTGCGCTGGGCGAATGCATAGACCGCGACCGCCGCCATCACCGCCAGCCCGAGCAGCGCGCCCGCACCGATCACGAGTAGACGCCGCTGTCGCCGTTCGTGCGCCCGACGCTCCTCCTGGAGCCTCCGATCTGCTTCGAAGCGCGAACGCCAGGCGAGGACCGCGTCGGCGAGAACGTCATGGAAGATCTCGTAGCGTGTCGTGCTGGGCCCGTTCTCCGAACTCGCCCGGACGATCCGCTCCGATGTGAGCCGCTGCAGAACGTCAGACGCCTCGCCCTCGTCCACGGCCGCGTACCCCGCGAGGTCGGTCACGCCGTGGGCGATCTTCGTACCGGACGGCGTGACGAGGAAGTTGTACATCGCGGCCGCGGCGCCCTTCTCGCGCTGGGAAAGCGCAGCCATCGCACGCTCGAGGTGGTCCTCGACGATGTGCTCGGCGCCACCGAGCTCGCGCAGAGTCGCGAGGCGCAGCGTCGGTGAGCTGCGCTCGGCCTCGACCTCCCAGACGCGTGCAAGCACGAGCTGGAGATACGGGGCCTCGATGCGCCCCTCGTCGGCAGCACCCACGACCACGCCTCGTCCGGACACGCCCAGCTCGACACGCCCGGTAGTGACCTCGTCCAGCACCGCCTGTACGAGCGCCGGCTCGATCTCGACCCGGTCTTCCGCTTCCGCAAGCTCGTTGTAACGGCCGATCGGCCCCACGATCGCGTCGGTGCCGGCTGCGCGATCCAAGCGCTCCAGGCGCAGCCGGTTGGCCAAAAGGTTGGGAATGGCTGCCTTCAACGCATCGAGCCGAGCGAGTGCGTCCTCGCGCATCCCGAGCAGGACGTTCACCCGCAGGCCGGGTCGCTGAACGAGTTGGGCCAGTTGCCTGGCAAACGGTCCCCTACTCGGGTGATAGAGGAAGTACTCCTCGAACTGGTCAAGGATGAGGTAGAGATCTCCGCCCGCGCGGTCTGCTGCATCGGCAAGTGCGTCGACGAGCGAGTCCCCGCGCCCTCCGACTGCTTCGACGAGCGCGGCAACCGGGTCGCCGGTCCAGGTCGAGAACACGACGACCTCGACTTCCTGTTCTTGCCGGAGCCGGTGGGCGACTCCGGCACGCAAGACGGAGCTCTTCCCGACGCCACTCGGCCCGTAGAGGACGGTCATGCGAGACGCCATCAGGTTGGCGGCAATTACCTCGCTCTCGCGTTCACGTCCAAAGAACAGGAGCGCGTCGAGATCCGAGTCCTCGAACGGCGCGAGTCCTTTGTACGGCGAAGGCGGCGGCGCCAGGACGATGCTCATACCGACACCTCTACGGCTTCGAGACCTGCGTAGCCCATAAGCGTCTCGACGTAGCGATCGAGCGGCAACTCCTGGACGTCCACATCGCGTCGGCGCCAGAACTCACGCTCGAGAGGCTTGGCCTCTGGCTGGACGGCCCACGAGCGGTAGCTCAACGGCTGATCACTCCAGAGCCGGTTGAGGATCACGCGCAGGTTCCAGTCGGCCATCGTGTAGCCGAGGAAGAGAAAGTGGCTGCGGCGAAGCTTGGCCGCCAGCGCGACCGGCACGGCACCGGCAACGTCCGACTTGGCGAGGTAGTCGATGTAGTCGTCCTCGGTCACGACAAAGCTCTCCCACTCGCGATCGGGGCCGCGGTCGACCTGCCCGTGCAGCTTGAGGATGACGGTCCGTCGTTCCAGCGAGAGCTCCGTCGCATAAGTGTTCGGAAGGTCGATCAGATGTCCGTCTCCTCCGGGCCCGATGTGGCAGAACTTCCCGCGGTTGGGCCCGGTCGCGACGTAGGACACGATGTCGAATTCCTCGCCCGCCTCCAGAAAGGCGGCCTCGAGCGCGAGGTCGTAGCTCGTGGTAACCAGCAGCTGGTGCGGCAAACCGCGCTCACGCAGCACGGGTGGCAGCGACGCCAGGAAGCGGTGGATCGGAGTCGGTACGGCGTCGGAGTCGAGCAGTGCGTGCAGCTCGTCGTACAGAGGGCCGGAACCCTTCATGACCGCGATGTACTGCGCGACGCTTGGGAGGCTGGAACCGTTCGCGGAGTAATCGAAGCGCTGTGCGAGACGCGTCGCGAGATCCGCGACGTCGGCACCCAGCACGGCAACGAGCCTGCCGCTGAACAGAGCGCGCAGCACCTGCTCGAAATGGTCTTCCGACGGCGGAGCGGGACCTGGTGCCTGAAGCTCGGATTCCTGCCTCAGGATTGCGCCGTGCAACTGCTGGAGCTTGCGGCTCGGCTCGATTCCAAGCTGGTCGACAAGGATTCGGCGCCCCTCCTGATACGCCTGCAGCGCCTCGGCCTGCCGGCCCGAGCGGTACAGGGCGAGCATGTATTGCCCTCTCAGTCGCTCGCGCACCGGAAACTCCTCGACGAGCGCCTCGAGCTCGCCAATGAGCTCACCGTGGCTCCCGGAATCCAGATCCGCCTGCACGCGCTCCTCGAGGGTTCCGAGGCGGAGCTCCTCCAGGTGCGCGACGTGCGGCTGCGCGAACGCTTCGAACGAGAGGTCGGCGAGCGCAGGTCCTCGCCACAACGCAAGGGCGTGTCGGAGCTTCGCCGCGCGTTCGGCCGGCTCGGCGGCTCGGGCGCTCTCGACGGCCACACGGAAGCGATCGAGATCGAGATCACCAGGCCGGACTCGGAGCCGATAGCCGGGTGCTTTCGTCTCGAGCACCTCGGCGCCGAGCGTCTTCCGGAGCTGAGAGATGAAGTTCTGCAGTGATGTATTCGCAGTCTTCGGAGGTTGCTCACCCCAGAGGGCGTCGATGAGCCGGTCGACCGAGACGACGCGGCCGGGGTCGAGCAGCAGGAGCGCAAGCACTGCGCGCTGCTTCTGGCCACCCAGCAAGAGAGGGCCCGTCTCGTCCGAGACCTCGAGCGGGCCAAGGATCCGAAAGTCAGGCATGTGACCTTTGTAACACGGTTTCTTCCTCTTGAATAGCGAGGCCCTGAGGCGGCTGAGGCGGGATTCACGCGCACTCTGATCCGCACGTCTAACCCGCTTCTAATCGGCAGCCCCACCATCGTTAGCGGGCCGTTAGTCGCGCCTGAGAGCTGCGTTGCGACCCCCTTCGACGGTGGCCGCATGGCTACCAACAGACACATCCAGCGCGGCGCCCGGCGCCGCATGGCCACGATGTTCCTGCTTGCCTCGGCGATCGGCGTCGGCGCCCTCGCAGGCCGGACGGCCCTCCCCGCACAGACCTCCTCCGCCGCTTCGACGCCTCAGAGCACGTCCGCATCGCAATCCTCGTCCTACGGCTGGCCGGTGAAGCCCTTCGACCGCCAGCATCCCGTCCGCGGCAGCTTCGGCGATCCCCGGTCCGTCTTCCGCGGCGACCCGACATTGCGTGGGCTCATGACGAGCCGCTGCGCGTGCTCGCACCACGCCGGGATCGACATCTCAGCGGCAGACGGAACAGCCGTCTACGCCGTTCGGAGCGGCATCGTTCGCATCGTGACTCCGCAGTGGGTCGAGGTCGACTCGGCCGCCGGCCTAGCTTTCCAGTACTGGCACATCATTCCGTCGGTCCAGGTCGGCGATCACGTCGTGGCTCGGGAGTCCGTGCTCGGACGCATCGTCAAAGGAGCGGAACACGTCCACGTAACCGAGCTCCAGGACGGCAACCCGGTCAATCCGCTCGCACCCGGCCACATCGGCCCCTACTCGGACACCACGACGCCGAGCGTGAGCGCGATCAGCTTTCGGTCTCGCGACGCGGGCCCCGAGCTTCTACCCGAATTCGTTCACGGGCGTGTCGAGCTCGTGGCCGAGGCGTCGGATACGCCGGCGATCACGGTGCCGGGCATGTGGGGCGGGTTGCCGATCACGCCTGCACGTCTGTCCTTCCGGATCGAGAGCTTCCCGCAGAAGCAGGTCGTCGTTCCGGAGACGCTCGCCAGGGACGTCAGCCGGCGCCTGCCGTCGACAAGCGACATATGGCACACGTTTGCACGCGGCACTCACATGAACATGGTGCAGATGGGCGTGCATCGCTACTGGTATCAACCCGGCGTCTACCTGTTCAAGCTGGCGCCTTCATTCGACACGCTCCGCCTGAAGGACGGCGTCTACCGAATCACCGTCACCGCGTCGGACACTGCCGGAAACCAGGGCTCCGCCTCGCAGATCTTCAACGTCCACAACCGGAAGAACTGGCTCGATAGGTGAGACCTCTGTGAAAGACGTCTGGTCCCCCCGCTAACCTTGCACTCTCCGAGAACGTCCTACGAGCCGTGCGCGCCAGACTGGCCCTCTTCCTCCTCGTCTCGGTCCTCTCGCTCGTCGCGAGCGCGGCGGCCTCGGCCTACCCCTGGCCGGTGAAGCCGTTCGACGCGCAACATCCGATCCGCGCGAACTTCGGTGATCCCCGGACGCGCTTCTGGAACACGATGCTCACCGACGGCCTCAACGGCCCCGGGATGTTTCAGTTCCACAACGGGATCGACATCGCCGCGCCCGAAGGCACACCGGTGTACCCCGTCGTCTCGGGAACCGCCCGGCTGATCGACGAGGCCGCGGTCTCGGTCCGGGCGAAGGACGGCCGCACCTTTCAGTACTTCCACATCATCCCGACCGTCATCAACGGTGACCGCGTGCTCGCGCGGCGGAGCGTGATCGGATACGTGATGCGCGCGGCCGACCACGTTCACCTCACGGAGATCCGGCACCGAAGAGTGTGGAACCCGCTCGCCCGCGGCGGCATCTCGCCGTACCGAGACCGCACCGTTCCCGTGCTGGAAAGCATCCAGATTCGACCACTGCTCTCGCTGCTGCCGCTCGAGCCGGCGAACGTCTGTGGGACGGTCTCCCTCGTCGCGATCGCTTACGACACTCCACCGCTCCCGGTGCCCGGCGCGTTCGCCGGTTTCCCGATCTCCCCCGCCCTCGTGAGGTGGTCGCTGGCGAGGGTCGATGGAAGCATCTACGTTCCCGGCATCCCCGTAGCCGACTTCCGCATGACGCTGCCCGTGACGCGGAACTTCTGGAACGTCTACGCGCGGGGGAGTTACCAGAATGCTCCGCGGTTCTCGAATCGCCAGTACTTCATGGCCGGCCGGTTTCTCTACAACCTCACTGGTCACCTCGACACGCGCTTCTATCCGAACGGCGTCTACGAGGCAGCGGTGCGAGTGAGCGACATGCGCGGGAACTCGTCAGGGGCCGGGCTGCGATTCACGATTGCGAACGACCTCGCCGGCGGGAACGGCTGCGCGCCTCAGGCGCCCAGCTCTTCACCGTAGGCGCGGCGGTAGATCCCTTTCAGCTCCTCGACCCGGTCGACATACTCACGCGTCTCGGAGAACCCGATGCCGGTGCCTTCGCGCTTCCACCGGTCGACGTTGTTCTGGCCGGCGTTGTAGGCGGCGAGAGCCAATCGCTCGTCGCCGTACTTCCGTAGCAGGTGGCGGAGGTACCACGCGCCATAGCGCACATTGATCTCGGGGTCGTAGAGATCCTCGACCCGGAACTGACTTCCACCGGTGTGCAGCGCAATCCCCTTCGCGGTGTCCGGAAGCAGCTGCATCAGCCCGACCGCTCCCGAGCTGGAACGAGCGTCAGGCTTGAACTTCGATTCCTGGTAGATCACGGCCGCGAGCAGCGCAGGATCGAGGTTGTAGTTGCGCGCGTGCCCGCGCACGATCTCCTTGTACTCGAGGGGGTACCACAGCCGCTCCCACCAACCTGGTGCCGAGCCCTGCAGCACGAGCACCGCGACGAGCAGCCCTCCGGCGAGCATCAGCAGCGACAACAGCCTCCTCATGCGCGCAGCCGAGCCATCACGCCGGCGACGAAGGCGTCGAGCTCTTCGAGCGTGCCCTCGTTGACGTACGAGTAGTCCGCAAGGCGCACCTTCTCCTCCTCGGACAACAAACGCTGTTCCCGCGTGTCTGCGATCGGGCGTCGCTGCGCGCGCACCTCCGGAGAGGCCGTGATCACGACGACGGCGTCGAAGCGCTTCTCGCCGCCGGTCTCATAGAGCAGGGGCACCTCGGTCACGGTCACCGCGGGCGGGTTCTCG
>Ga0184638_1000552_pt1 | contig 10584 bp, 11 predicted proteins | sample PLM31_50_b2_FD_133141 | JGI IMG/M metagenome (GOLD analysis project Ga0184638, IMG submission 133141) | Groundwater sediment microbial communities from an aquifer in East River, Colorado, USA - PLM3-1_50_b2 | ecosystem: Environmental > Terrestrial > Soil > Riparian zone | place: USA: East River... | reverse complement strand
TACTTTTTCAGGACGGGCTTCTTCTTGCCCGCGATCGCGCGCCGCGGCCCCTTCTTTGTGCGCGCATTCGTGTGCGTGCGCTGGCCGCGCACCGGCAGATTCTTGCGATGGCGCCCGCCGCGATAAGTCCCGATGTCCATCAAGCGCTTGATGTTCATCGCGATTTCCGTGCGGAGCGCGCCTTCCACCTTGTAGTCCCGTTCGATCACCTGGCGCAGCCGTGCCACTTCGGCGTCCCGCAGATCGCGCACCCGCGCGTCGGGGCTGATGCCCGTCTCCGCGAGAATCTTGATCGAGTTGCTGGGACCGATGCCGAAGATGTACGGAAGTGCGTACTGAATTTTCTTGTCGCGCGGCAAATCCACGCCTGCAATACGTGCCATGCCTCTCCCTAACCCTGCCGCTGTTTATGCTTGGGGTTGCGTTTGCAGATCACGCGGATCACGCCCCGCCGCGTGACGACTTTGCAGTGCTCGCAGATGGGGCGCACGCTCGAACGTACCTTCAACAGGCAGCTCCGGAAAAGTGCAAAAGTTCTGGCTGAGCCGTGAACAATAGACGGGGTCGTAACTTCACGCAAGGGGCCACACTACAATCGATTACGGTGCACTCCGCAGTTCCACGAGACGCCATTCGCGGCCCAATAGGCGGTACCCGAGAAACAGCGTTTCGTGGCGCAATTCCGCGGTCCCAGAAATGACATAGCGGCGGGTCAACTCTACGAAGCCCTTCCCCGGCTCCACCTCTCGAATGACCGTCACATCAAGACCCCGCTCTTCCGCGGGGCGCAGGTAGCGCTTTAGCAGCTCGATCGCTTGCGACCGTCCCAGCGGCGAGGAGGGATCAGCGCCGGGAATCTGGAGCACGATCGTGGAGCTCTGGCCGACCAACGCCTGCGCGTCGTGCGTCGACCACGCCTGCTTGGCCCGCTCGGCCGCGTCGGAGAGCTTGGCTTGGCCCTGGCCCGGTGTTGCCAGCACGGCCCATCCGCACACCGCAAGCCATCGCCGCGCCGTTCGCATAGGACTGCTTAATACCCTCAATCGAGCGCTTCGACCAGCCGCCGATAAGCGGCCACCGGATCGCGCGACGCGGTAATGGGCCGCCCCACCACGAGATGCGTCGCGCCGTGGCGCACCGCTTCAGCCGGCTCGATGGTCCGCACCTGATCACCTGCCGCTTCACCGGGCGCCCGGATTCCCGGGACGACGATCCAGGGATCAGCGCCGAGCGCCTCGCGCAACAGGCCGAGCTCCTGACCAGAGGCGACGACGCCGCGCAGCCCCGCCTGCAGCGCGGCGCGCGCGAGTCGCTCGGCTTCGAAACCGACGTCGGGCACGCCGCGCCCCAACACACTTTCGAGCTCCCCCGCATCGTGCGACGTCAGGACCGTGACCCCGACGACCGCGAGCTCCTGGCCGGCGGCTTGCGCCGCCGCCGCGAGCATGTTCCGGCCTCCCAGAGCGTGCACGGTGGTCATCGCAACGCCGAGCTCGCGGGCTCCAGTCACCGCGCTTGCCACGATGCTGGGGATGTCGTGCCACTTGAGATCGAGGAATACGCGAATGTCACGCTGCGTGAATTCCTTGATCAGCGATGGACCTTCGCGGCCGTACAAGACCGGCCCGATCTTCGCCCACTTGAGGCCCGGCAACCGGCCCGCCAGCGCCAGCGCCTCGCGACCGCTCGCGACGTCAAAGGCGACGATCAGCTCAGCCATGCATCAGCTCCCGCGCGATGCGCACCGGCAGGCGTGGATCTGCGAGCGCGGCCGTGCCGATCGCGACCAGTGACGCGCCGGCAGCAAGGTATTCGCGGGCATCCGCGGTGCTGCGCACGCCGCCGACGCCGATGACCGGCAAGCCGATCCGCTCGCGCACCCGCCGCGTCGCCAGCACGCCGATCGGCAGCAGCGCGGGCCCGCTGAGGCCCCCGCTGCCGTTGCCCAGGCGTTTGTCGAGCAACCCCGGCATGGTATTCACCAGGCTTACCGCCTCCGCCCCTTCGTCCTGCGCGACTTTTGCCATGGCGGGAATGTCCGGGAGCACGGGGGACAGCTTGACGCTCAGCGGCCGGGTAGACACACGCCGACAGGCGCGCACCAACTCGCCGAGGCCGCGTGGCTCCGAGCCGAACTCCAGACCACCCGCGCTCGTGTTGGGACATGAGGCGTTGATCTCGAACGCGGCGATCGCTTCGAGTGGCGTCAGTCGTTCGATCACGCGCACGTAGTCGGCAACAGTTGCACCCGCGACGTTCACCAGGATCCTTGCACGGTGGAGGCGGTGCGCGAGCCATGGCAGCTCGTGCTCGGCGACTCGTTCGACGCCCGGATTCGCCAGGCCGACCGCGTTCAGCATCCCACCCCGGAACTCCGCGACGCGCAGCGGCGCATGGCCCTGACGCGGCTCAGGCGTCACCGCCTTGGTGACGATGCCGCCCAGCAGGTCGAGATCGATGACGTGATCCAGCTCGCGGCCGAAGCCGGCGGTGCCAGCGGCAAGAAGAATCGGATTCTGGAAAGTGGTGCCGAACAGTTGCACCACGCTCACGGACGCTCCGGCGGGCCCCGGGGGCCGGGCACCGGTAGCTCGAAGCGCGCGCCAACAGGAGCCGCGGAGCTCCGCACGATCTCCACGCCGAGCTCTCGCGCGAGGGAATCCTCCGCCGCCGCATACGCCACACTCGGTTCACCGTGAAAGGCGCGTGTGTAAGGAGACGCGGCGTAACGGGTGTCGAGGACTGCCGCGATCGAATCGCGGCGTTCTGGCAGCATCGGGATCGCGGCCAGCAGCGCCTTCGGCGCGTACAGCGAGGCGGTATCGCCTGCCACTTCCAGAAACAGCTGTCCAGCCAATGCCGGAGCACCGAGCGAATCGCGCGCGAGCTCGGCCACGCGGAAACCCGCGCCCGGTGTCTCGCCCATCCCCATCACCCGCCTCACGAGGTCGAGCAGCGGTTTCGCGCTCAGACGCGCGAGCTCAGCCTCGATAGGCTGCAGATCGCTCCGCTGCGTGGCGCGGGCAATCAACACCCGTTGCACGCCGACCGCCGCCATCCCCGCCTCGTTCGTGGCAACTGGAGCGACGAGTGCCGCGCGGCGATAGCGCGCCGCTGCTTCGTCGTAATGAGCATGCGCGAGGCGGCGGTCCGCATCGGCAATGAGCAACCGGGCTTGCTCCTGGAAGAGCATACGCCTTCCCCGAGCGAGCAGCCTGTCCAACGCCGCCGACGCCGCCTCCGGGCCGCTCGTGGACGCCATCTGCGCCAACAGATCAGCCCGCTGCGTTTCGAACTGGGGGGCGCTAAGCGCTTCGAGCGCAGCAGCGGCCTCGGCGGTTCGGCCCCCTGCGAGGAGCGCCTGCGTCCGCGCCGCCAGCGCCTCCGGTTCTCTCGAGCGTTCGAAGTAACTCACGGCAGCCACGTAATCCAAGCGCAGCGCGGCAGCCTGACCCGCGAAGTACTCAGCGCGTGAACGCCGCGTGTCATCTTTCGACGCAAGCGGCAGTGTCAGTGCGGCTGCCGCTTGCACTGGACGACTGGCCGCCAGCGCGCATTGGGCGTCGGCCAGATCCGCGCGCTCGCGCAACGCCTGGTCCTTCACGCTTGCGCGCACCCGCGCGACGGCAGCGGCGGCTGCATCGCAAGCGCCCGAGCGCGCGAGCCCTTCCGTTTGAAGTGTGAGTGCGTCGTCGGCCCAGCGGCTGCGTGGATGCCGCATCACCACGCGCTCGGCTTTCGCGGCCGCAAGCGCCCACTGCGAGCGCGCTTCAGACATCTGGCCGCGCCGCTCGAACCGCCGGGCATCGTTCGCATACCGCTCGGCAGTCCACATGGAGTTGAAGTACGCGCAGCCCGCGCTCGATAGCGCCAGCAGCAACGCGAGCGTGCGCATCATCGCGCCTGCCCTCCACCTGTGCCGATCGCCAGCTTTCGCTCGAACTCGACCAGATAGGCGACAATCGCCTCGGCGATGGCCGTCGCGATCTTGTGCTGACCCTGGGCGGAGGCGAGAAACGCGCCGTCCTGGCGATTGGTCGCGAAACCTGCTTCGACAAGAATCGCCGGACGGCGAGCCGCCGCGAGCACCAGGAACGGACCCTGCTGCACGCCGCGGTCTTCGCCGGGGTGTATCGCCGCGACTTTCGTCTGCACCAGCTCCGCAAGGCGCGCCGACTCGCGCAGGTATTCGTTGAGCTGGAGGTCGTTCAGGATGAAGCCGAGCGGCCCGCCACCCTGGAGCACGGCCGCGGTTTCGAACCGCAGCGCGTCGTTTTCCATCTGCGCCACACGCTTCTGGTCTTCGGTCTTGGCATCGGAGACGAAATACGTCTCCACGCCGTTCACCTGGGTTTGTCGCCGCCCCGCGGGCATCGAGTTCACGTGGATGCTGACGAACAGGTCGCAGTCGGCGCGGCAGAACAGCGGCCGATTCGCGAGATCGACCAGCGTGTCGCTCGCTCGCGTGAGGACGACGCTCAGCCCCCGCCGCTGCAACTCGGCGCGCAGCAGCCGCCCGATGCCGAGCGTGATGTCCTTTTCCGTGAGACCCCGCGGAAAATGCAGTCCGGGATTGCCCGGATCGATGCCGCCGTGGCCCGGGTCCACGACAATCGTGTGCGCCAGGCGCAGACCCGTCAACGGATTGGGGGCGGCGCTCGGCGCAGGCGCAGTGGCGGCGATCGCAATCTCATCGAGGCGCGCAAGCCAGGGGTTCCAGTGGTAACGGCCGGCCAGCAGCCGGGGCACGCGATCGGTCAACCAATGCAGCGGGAGAAAGACCGTATCACGCGCCACGTACGGCGCGCCGACGAGTGGGTAGGCCGCGCCATCGTAACGGACGAACGGCGATCCGAGATCGAAATCGAATGTGCGGTTGCCCAACGTCACGCGTAGGGCGGAGCCATCCAACGACATCGTCAGTCCAAGCGGCTGCCCAAGCAGCACTCCGGCTACCGCTGCCGCTCCCCTCTCACTCGTCACGGGAATGCTCACCTGACCACGTGGCGTCGCGATCAGGACTTGCTGGGGTACCAGCGCGGCCAGCAGTAGGAGGACTATCATGACCGCCTACCCTTCACAACGCGTGCCATCTCGCGCTCGGCGACGCGCCGTTTCAGGTCTTCGCGCTTGTCGTGCGACTTTTTCGCCTTGGCGAGCGCGATCGCGACTTTGGCCAGACCGTCCTTGAAATAGACCTCCAAGGGGACAACGGTGAGTCCTTTTTGGGTCGTCGCACCGAGGAGCTTGCGGATTTCGCGCTTGTGGAGGAGCAGCTTGCGGGAACGCGCGGGCGGCGGGTTGTTGTAGCTGCCGGGGCCGTAGTGCGAAATCGTCATCCCCTCCAGCCAGACTTCGCCGTTGCGCACGTGGGCGTACGCTTCGTTCAAGCTCGCCTTGCGATCACGCAGCGACTTGACCTCCGTCCCCGTGAGGACGAGACCGGCCTCCCACGTTTCCAGGAGATGGTAATCATGCCGGGCTTTGGGATTCCTGGCGATCGAGATTTTTTCCACGCTACCGTCGGCAAGATACGCATTGACTTGGGGTTATACAACAATCTAGATTGCCGTTCCTCAAAAAGTCCGGGCCGAAGTGGTGGAACTGGTAGACGCGCTGGCTTCAGGAGCCAGTGGGCGCAAGCCCGTGGGGGTTCGAGTCCCCCCTTCGGCACTATACGTCTAGACGTCCAGACGTGTAGACGTCTAGTATCGCGGTACCTCTGAATCCACCTCTCTGGCCCACGCATCGATCCCGCCCGCGAGGCTGCGCACGTTCGCGAATCCCGCTCCCTTCAGAATCTCGCGCGCTTTGAGTGAGCGCAGTCCATGATGACAATGCGTGACGATCGCCGCGGATGCCGGCAGCTCCGAGAGCCGCCCCGGCAGCTCCCGTAGCGGAATGAGGCGTGCGCCCGCGATGCGGGCGATCTCTGCTTCCCGGGGATCGCGCACATCTAACAGCACCAGGTCCGGTCTGCGGGCGCGCTCACGCTGCAGTTCCAGTGCACTTATCTCAGCCCCAGCCCCGAATCCCGAGCCTCCAACCCCACAGAACGCTTCGTAGTCGATCAACGTGGTGACGGTCGGATGCACCCCGCACACGGGACATTCCGGGTCTTTCTGGAGTGCCATCTCGCGGAACTGCAGGCGACGACCGTCGAACAACACGAGCCGGCCGATCAGCGGCTCGCCGATGCCGACGACCAGCTTGATGGTCTCGAGCGCCTGCAACGAGCCGATGATTCCGGGCAGCACGCCGAGTACGCCACCTTCCGCGCACGAAGGCACGAGATCGGGCGGCGGAGGTTCGGCGTAGAGGCAGCGGTAGCAAGGACCTTGCGTCGCGTAAAAGACGGAGACTTGTCCGTCGAATCGGAAGACCGAGCCGTATACGTCCGGCTTGCCCAACAGCACGCAGGCGTCGTTGACGAGATAGCGCGTGGGGAAGTTGTCGGAACCATCCACGACGACGTCGAAGGTGCGGAGGATGTCGAGGGCGTTGGCGGATGTCAGCCGATCGGCGAACGTCTCGATGTGAACGTGGGGATTGACATCGCGCAGGCGTTCGCGCGCTGATTCCGTTTTGGGGGTTCCGATCCCGGAGGTGCCGTGGAGAATTTGCCGTTGCAGGTTGCTGCGATCGACGAGATCGAAATCGACGAGACCCAGCGTCCCGACACCGGCTGCGGCGAGATAGAGCGCCGCCGGAGATCCCAGCCCGCCGGCGCCGATGAGCAGCACGCGCGCGTCACGGAGCTTCGATTGGCCTGCGAGACCTACATCAGGAAGCGTGAGGTGGCGAGAGTACCGCAGCAGCTCCTCATGCGACAGCGGCGTCAATGTACCGACGCTGCCCCGGCGATCTGATAGACCTGTGGCTCGGCGTGCTGGAGGTCGGCGAGGCTGACGCCGGCGAGCACTTCGTTGATGCGCCGCTCGAGCAGGCGCCAGACGGGACGAATGCTGCAGGCGGTCGCCGGATCGCAGCGCTCATCGTCCACCCGGTGAAGGTCGCAGTTCACCTCGAACGTCACATGCTCCGACGCCTCGATGACATCCTTCACACTGACGTCCTGGGGCGGGCGCGCGAGCATGTATCCACCGCGGGCGCCACGAACGGACTCGACCAGTCCCGCGCGCCGCAGGCGCAGCAGGATCTGTTCGACGTAGTCGTGCGGGAGACGTTCCTGCTCGGACAGCTCGCGGGCAGCGACAGGGCCCTGCCCCGAACGCTTGCCGAGATGAATCGAAACGATTAAGCCGTACTCCGCCCAGGTCGTAACGCGCATGGGAGGAATATGGGAGAGCGGTTGTCGGGATTCAATGGCTCCCCTGATGTTCAAGCCTCGGGCTCAGACTGACACCCACCTGTACGAGGAACGCATTGCGGTTGCTCGGATCATTGCGCTGCAGCCACAATACCCGCGCGTTGACGTTCGTCATCAGGGTTCGGCCCGTGAAGATGTCGGCGCCGAGACCGCCCTGTGCCCCTTGAGCAACACCGCGATCATCGCCAATCAGTGGGAAGCCCGCGAGCAACAGCCCGAGCTCAACGTAAAAGCGCCCCCATGCCGGATGAAGCGAAGGCTCATATCCCGGGGCAAACAGGATCGCGTACGGATCACAATTGGCCGAGCAGCCCGTCTTCACGCGCAATGGCGCGTAATCGATCTGCAAGCCGAGCGCCCCTCCCTTCTTTTGATCGCGTCGGAAGCGGACGCCTAACGTCGGGCCGCGCCCTTCGAGGGCCCCACTGAGCGGTGTCAGCACGCCAACGGCTGGCCCGAGGGTGCCGTTCAGCAACTGCGTCTTCTTGTTCGGACTCCCGAACGCGAACGACACGTTGGCGCGCCCTTCGAGCGCCTTGATGGCGCTATTCGGGACTTGAAAGAACCGTCCCTCGACGAGGGCCGCGGCTTGCTTGCCAAGATTCACGCGCACGCCGAGACCAAAGCCCAATCCGAGCTCGCTTGTCGCTTGGGCGGATGTGTTGCAGCCCAGTAGTGCGAGCGTCGGATCCTGGTCGAGAACGCGTGCCAACCCGACGGCACTCGACGCGAACGGCGCGACGCCCTTCGCACCGATGGGATAGTAGTTGGACTCGAGACCGTAGAACGTCATCTGCCGGACGCAGCTGTTGTTCGACAGGTCGCCGTAGCGCGAAATGCCGATTCCTATTTCGCCGTCATCCCCGGAGAGAAACGCGAAGCTGCCGCCAACTGACGAGAAGGAATGACTGCCGCCGGAGCCGTCTTCGATCGAGATGCTCGAGACGGTGGGGCCGATGCGCGCGCGCCGTTGGGCCGCGGCACCGCCGGGAAGGGCAACCGCGAGCGCGATGAGCAATATCGTCAGCGTACGCATACGGAAACTTCTACACCATCGGGCTCGCGGGTGCCGTGACTGCGGTCACTTCATGAGCAATCCCACCGCGATGCCGGCCGCGTTCATCCGTGCCAACCACGCCCACGCGGTCGCTCTATGCAGCGGGCGGACGCGGGTCCACCACACGCTGCCGCCGAGCGTCGATAAGAAAATGGTGGGCAGCCACAACACCGTGCCGAATTCCATGCCGGCCAACGGGCCTCCCCCTTCCACCCATAGGGCGGTCCGAAAGCGGCCGTAGAACCAGGCGAACAGCAGGCCAAAGGCGAGCGCGAGCACGGCGGACTTGGCCAGCGCCGGCCCCATGAACGCTTTCATCTGCTCTGGCGACAACTGATCCGCGAACGCGTCCAAGCCCTTGGTGAAGACCTTCCCCCACATCACGTAATCGACGACGTACGCCACGACGCCTGCGATCAGTCCCGCGACGATCCAGTTCATGCGCGCCTCTCCGATCTCCGAGTCATTTCCGCTTCCCTGGAACACCCAGCTCCGTCATCGCCCGCAAGTCGAGCACCTCGTCGAGCTCTTTCCCCTTCAGCAACCCTTTCTCCATCACCAGCTGTCGCACGGTGACGTTCTTGGCCACGGCTTCCTTCGCGAGCTTCGCGGCCTCCGCATATCCGATTTTCGGCGCCAGCGCAGTGACGAGAGCCGGGCTGCGCTCGAGCCAGTGCGCACACTGCGCGGCGTCGGCCTCGATCCCCTCCACACACCGCTCGGCGAATACTCGCGAAGCGTTGGTCAGAATCATCATGGAGACCAGCAGGTTGTGAGCGATTACCGGCATCATGACGTTCAGCTCGAGCTGCCCGGCTTCGGCCGCCGCCGTCACCGTCACATCATTGCCGATCACCTGGAAGCAGACTTGATTCACCATCTCGGGGATCGATGGATTCACTTTCCCCGGCATGATGCTCGAGCCCGGCTGCACCGGGGGCAGGAGAATCTCCGCGAACCCGGTACGCGGCCCCGACGCCAGCAGCCGCAGGTCGCTGGCGATCTTCCCCAGATCGACGGCGTAGGTGCGCACGGCGCCGGAGAATCCCGCCGCATCGCCCATCGATTGCATCAGCTGGATGCGATCCTTGCCCTCGCGCAGCTCGAGGCCCGTCATCGCTCGGAGATGCTTCACCATCAGCGCCGGGTACTGCGGCTCGGCGTTGAGCCCAGTGCCGACGGCCGTCCCGCCGATGCCGAGGTCGCGGAGGTCGTCCGCGGCGCGCGCGATGCGATCGCGGTTGCGCTCGATCGTGTGGCCGTACGCCGTGAATTCCTGACCCAGGCGCACCGGCGTTGCGTCCTGCAGGTGCGTCCGGCCGGACTTCACGATGCTGTCGAACTCTTTGCCTTTCGCGGCAAACGCGCGCGCCAGCCGGGTAAGCGATTCGGTCAAGGCCGCGAACTGCGACAAGGCGGCGAGCCGGATGGCCGTGGGAATGACGTCATTCGTGGACTGGGCCATGTTGACGTGATCGTTCGGATGAACCGGCTTGTACTCACCGCGCCTCGAGCCGAGCAGCTCGTTGGCGCGGTTGGCGAGCACTTCGTTGCAATTCATGTTATGTGAGGTGCCGGCGCCCGCCTGGTAGGGATCGACCACGAAGTGCTCGCGATGGCCACCGCCGAGCACTTCATCGGCGGCCTTGATGATCGCGTCCGCGAGTTTCGTTTCGAGGCGCCCGGTCTCCCGGTGAGTCAGAGCGGCGGCCTTCTTGATCCAGATGACGGCATCGACGAAGGCGGGAAGCGGTCGCAGATTCGAGATGGGAAAGTTTTGCCGGGCACGCTCTGTCTGGATGCCCCACAGCGCCTCGGCGGGCACGGGCATCTCTCCCAGGGGATCACGTTCGACACGCGTCTGAGCCACTGCTCCTCCGTCAGTCCGACCACCATCCGTCTCGAGCCAGGAATCGCCCATGGAATCCCGCGAACTCGTTCAGCATCTGTTTGACCGCGCCACGTTCCGCGCGGACGGCATCACCAAGGTCGATTGCTTTCGGTCCGAGCACCTGCTCGTCGGTCTCAATTGCTTCGAACCCGGACAGGCGCAGGCGGTCCACACGCACGCCGACGCCGACAAATTCTATGTAGTGCTCAGCGGAAAGGCCACTTTCGTCGTCGGCAGCACGAACATCTCGGCCGGTCCCGGCGATCTGATCCCCGCGCCCGCCGGGGTTCCTCATGGTGTCGCCCG
>Ga0184638_1000550_pt1 | contig 10615 bp, 9 predicted proteins | sample PLM31_50_b2_FD_133141 | JGI IMG/M metagenome (GOLD analysis project Ga0184638, IMG submission 133141) | Groundwater sediment microbial communities from an aquifer in East River, Colorado, USA - PLM3-1_50_b2 | ecosystem: Environmental > Terrestrial > Soil > Riparian zone | place: USA: East River... | reverse complement strand
CGCTCACTTGCGTGCGCCAGTGGCGCGACCTTGGCAAAGGTTCGTTCATCGCAACAGACTGCTCCTTGCGCTACGCGGCGGCAAATACGTTCTCATGTGGCGAAAGCTCTCCATCGTTTCCTGTCCGTCTCATTGTAGCCGATCGCGGAACGGGGCCATCCCGGTCAGCGGCTCTGACGCGAGGTGTTGACGACAACGTGTCGCGGAGCGGGCCCGCCCGCGGCCCGGCTTCGGTGCATGCGCTCGCGGCTGCCCATCACGTGATCGCGGAGCGCCTTGCCCGCGGCTGCGGCGTTGCGGGATGCAATTTTGACGACAATGTCGCGGTGCTCGCGCGTCGACACCGCCAGCGTGCCACGCTGCGCCAGCGTTTGCCGCCGGAACAGGTTCAATTCGTTGACCAGCCGCCGATAGGTGGCGAGCAGTTTGTCGTTGCCGGCGAACGCGACCAGCCGATCGTGGAACTCCAGGTTCAGGGCGTAGTAGGCGTCCAGATCACTCTTCGCTGCGGCGCGGTCCATGCGCTCGACGATCGCCTTGAGGTTCTTCAATTGCTCGGCGCTCGCCGTCTGCGCCAGCCGCCTGCCGACCCACTCGTCGAGGGCAGCACGCACCTCGTATATTTGGTCGGCTTCCTCGACGCTGATCTGGCGGACGAACACCCCGCGGTTCTTTTCCAGGCGCACCAGGCCGGATTCCTCGAGGGCGCGGAACGCCTCGCGCACCGGGCCGCGCGACACGCCCAGCAGCTCCGCGATCGCGGCCTCGTTAAGTTTGGCGCCGACGCCCAGGTCGCCAGCCAGAATCATGCGCTCCAGTTCCTTCTGTACCAGCATCGGCAGTGAGCTCGACTGGACCAGCGCGATGGTTGTGGTCGGTTGTCTACCCTCGGACAACGGCTTCAGAGCAATCTTGGGCATGCTGGAGGCTCTTAATTTCCGGGGGCTGCCGCCAGGCTCCTAGGGGGTCTCGCCGCGCCGGATGCGCTCCTGTATGTCGTCGATGCACGGCATGAGCTCCGCGATCGTATCGACGACGTAGTGCGCTCCGCACTGCTGCATGCGGGTGTAGGCGCGGCTGCGCCTGACAGCCTTGTCCTGCTCCGGAAGCTGTTGCCACTGTTCGAGGGGTAGCCCGACTTCGTTGCCGCTGACGGCGAGGCCCACGGTCCACATCCCTGCGTTGAGACCTTCCTCCACACCGGGGACGGTGTCGTCGACCTTCACACAGGACTGCACCGTAGTGACCTTCAGGTTGATGGCATTCTGCAGGCACATGTACGGGTAGGGCCTTCCCGCCGGCACATCCGACGCGCATACGGTGGAGTCCGGTTCGTAGCCCTGCCGCTTCGCGTCCTCGCGATTGATCTTCATCATCTCGCTCAGGTAGCCGGTGGTGGATCCGATTTTGGCGCCACGCTTGCGCAGTTCCGCCACCACCTCCAGCGTGCCCGGGATGAGCTTCGAGTATTGGGACAGGCACGCAAGCTGAAGAGGCACGAATTCGGCAAACATGGCATCCACGTCATCGTCGTTCGGCGGCCGGCCGCGGATCTCCTGCCAGCGGCGGCGCACCGGGTCCAGCTGCGAAATCTTCTGGATGTGCACTTTCTTGTGCGCCCCCATGGGCGCGCGGGCCTCGTCCATCGTGATCGGCACTTTCTGACGCTCGTAGACCTGCACGAAGACCACGGCGGGTGCCATGCAGCCGAAGTCCATGGTCGTGCCAGCCCAGTCGAGCAATACGGCCTCGATGGGGCCGCGGTACGTACGGCGGTAGGAAAAAGTCATGCGGTCTCCCGTAATTTTGCAGTTTTGCAGATTGTAGACAATATACAATGAGGATCAAAATGTCAAATAGCCATTGCGACCTGATGTTGCAATCTCGGTCAGCTATTATGATCGGCTGCGACACGAGTTACTCGCATGTTCCCGCACACGCCGCGTGGCGCGAAATAACGACATTTGCCTGTCGCATGCGTTGGGCGTAGCATTTTTCGGTTTGGCTAACTTCTTTGGGGGAGAAATCAATGCGTTTCCTGGCAAGCAAGTATTGGTGGCAACGCTTCGCGAGCGTCGCGATCGTTGGTGCAATGGCCTGGGCGGCGCCGGCCTTCGCGCAGAAGACCGAGCTTCTGGTCTACACCGCGCTCGAGACCGACCAGATCAAGGCGTACGAAGAGGCGTTCTACAAGGCGGTTCCGGACGTGACGCTCAAGTGGGTCCGCGACTCGACCGGCATCATCACCGCCAAGGTTCTCGCCGAGAAGGCCAACCCGCAGGCCGACCTGGTCGTGGGCACGTCGGCGTCAAGCATGGCGGTGTTCGCCAACGAGGGCCTGCTGCAGGGCTACGCGCCGAAGGGCGTCGAAAAGCTCTCGCAGCAGTATGTCGATCCGAAGCGGCCGCCGGAATGGGTCGGCATGGACGTCTATGGCGCGGCCGTCTGTTTCAACACCGTCGAGGCCGCGAAGCAGGGCCTGCCGAAGCCCGAATCGTGGAAGGACCTGACCAAGCCCGTCTACAAGGGCAAGATCGTGATGCCCAACCCCGCATCGTCCGGGACCGGCTTCCTCGACGTCGCGGGCTGGCTGCAGATGTGGGGCGAGGCCGACGCGTGGAAGTTCATGGATGCGCTGCACGAGAATATCGCGATGTACACCCATTCCGGCTCGCAGCCTTGCACCCGGGCGGGGCAGGGAGAGTTTCCGATCGGCGTGTCGTTCGAGTACCGCGCGGTGACGACCAAGAAGTCCGGTGCGCCGATCGAGATCATCTTTCCGAGCGAAGGGCTGGGCTGGGACCTCGAGGCCTCGGGCATCATGAAGACGACCAAGAAAGTCGAAGCCGCGCGCAAGCTCATGGACTGGCTCGCGACGCCGGAGGCGATGGCGCTGTTCGCCAAGAACTTCGCCGTGGTGGCGATTCCCGGCATCGCCAAGCCGCTGGAGTTCGTTCCCACCGACTACGAGAAACGGCTGATCAAGAACGACTTCGCCTGGGAAGCGAAGAACCGCGACCGGATCCTCGCGGAGTGGACCAAGCGCTACGATTCCAAGTCGGCGCCCAAGAAATAAGCTGACGGTCGGGTGCGCGCCCGCTCGCCGGCGCGCACCAACTGCGACGGGCTGTCGGAGCCACGATTGAGCACTAAGCAAAAGAGTGACGGTCGTGCGTGTCTTAGCCATCATTCCCGCGCAAGCGGGAATCCAGTGTCTTGCGAGGAAGCCACTGGGTCCCCGCGTTCGCGGGGACGACGAACGTGCATGAAGCGCTGTTGCGAGACTCGGTAGGTCGAGCCATGATCGCGCCTGCCGTTTCGTCCGACCAGCCCTACCTCCAGCTGTCGGGGATCACCAAGCACTTCGGCAAGTTCACCGCGCTGTCCGCCATCGCGCTCGCCGTCGAGCGCGGCAAGCTCATGATCTTTCTCGGCCCGTCGGGCTGCGGCAAGACGACGCTCTTGCGCATCATCGCCGGGCTCGAGACGCAGGACGAGGGGACCATCGTTCAGGGTGGCCGTGACATCTCGCAATTGCCGGCGATGCAGCGCGACTACGGCATCGTATTCCAGTCCTACGCGCTCTTCCCGAACCTGACCATCTTCGCCAATGTCGCATACGGGCTCGTCAATCGGCGCAAGGGGCAGGAGGCGATCAAGCGCCGCGTGGCCGAGCTGCTCAAACTCGTTGGATTGCCCGATGCGGGGCCGAAATATCCCGGGCAGCTCTCCGGCGGCCAGCAGCAGCGCATCGCGCTCGCGCGCGCGCTGGCGACCTCGCCGGGCCTTTTGCTGCTCGATGAGCCACTGTCCGCACTCGACGCCTTGGAACGCTTGCGCCTGCGCGGCGAGATTCGGGCATTGCAGCAACGGCTGAGCGTGACGACCATCATGGTCACGCACGACCAGGAGGAAGCACTGTCGATGGCGGACACGGTGGTCGTGATGAACCAGGGCCGGATCGAGCAAGTCGGCACGCCGCAGCAGATTTATCGCGATCCAGCGAGCGCCTTCGTCGCGGATTTCGTCGGCAAGGTCAACGTACTCTCCGCGGTCGCGGAGGGCGCCGGCCGCTTCCGCGTCGGCAGCCTGATATTGCAAGGTGCTATCGGCACGGAGTCCGTCGCGCCGGGAACGCGCGTCAAGCTCTACCTGCGTCCCGAGGACGTGCTGGTCGACGGCGCTGTCCAGAGCAACCTGAACGCGGGACCGGGCAAGGTGATCAAGGTCGAGTTTCTCGGTGCGTTCTGCCTCGTGACCGTGGCCCTCATCGGCGCCGAGGACCAGCCGCTGGTCGTGAACCTGTCGCGGCACAGCAGCGATGAGATGAACCTTGCCGAGGGTACTGCGCTCCAGATCGGTTTGCCGCCGGACTGCATGCGCCTTCTCTGATCCAGATGTGGCCTGGATGGGCTCCGTGACAACCGTCGCTGCTCCTCTCCCGTCGCGCGGGCGCGTCAAGCCGCTCGCGAACTGGGAGGATCGCCTCGCGCAGGGGCTGCTGCTCGCGTCCTGCGCGGTGCTCGCCGTTTTCCTGGTCGCGCCGCTCGCAATGATCCTGGTCAAGAGCATGGAAGACAAGAGCGGAGCGTTTGTCGGGCTGCAACTGTTCCGCGAGTACCTGCAGAACGCCGCGTTGCGCGACTCGGCATTCAACACCCTGTGGGTTGCCCTGGTGGTCACCGCGATCACGGTCCCGCTCGCATTCACCTTCGCCTATGCGTTGACGCGCAGCTGCATCCCGTGGAAAGGCGGCTTCCGCCTGATCGCGCTGGCGCCGATCCTGTCGCCGTCGATGCTGGCGGCGATCTCGTTCATCCAGTGGTTCGGCAACCAGGGTGCGCTCAAGAGCTGGATGTTCGGCAACACGATCTACGGGCCGATCGGCATCATCATCAGCTCGGTCTACGCGATCTTCCCGCACGCGCTGATGATCGTGCTCACCTCGCTTCTGCTCGCCGACGGCCGGCTCTACGAAGCGGCGGAATCACTCGGTACTCCGCGGTTGCGCAAGTTCTTCACCATTACGCTGCCGGGCGCCCGCTACGGGCTCGTGAGCGCGGCGATGGTGGTGTTCTCGTACAGCGTCAGCGACTTCGGGATACCGAAGGTGATCGGCGGCAACTTCAACGTTCTCGCCATCGACATCTTCAAGCAGGTGATCGGCCAGCAGAACTTCAACCGCGGCGCGGTCGTGAGCCTGGTGCTGCTGCTGCCGGTGCTGCTCGCGTTCATCGTCGACTGGTGGATGCAGGGCCGGCAACAGTCGCAGTTCTCGGCGCGTGCGGTGCCGTACATCCCGAAGCCAAGCCGTGGCTTCGACCTGGCGATGCTCGCCTTCTGCATCGTCGTCAGCGTGTTCATCCTCGCAGTGCTGGGCATGGCGATCTACACGTCGTTCATCAAGCTCTGGCCGTACGACCTGTCGTTCAGCCTGCGCCACTACATCTATGGCCTGATCGACGGCGGAGTGATCGATTCGTATTTCAACAGCCTCAAAATGGCGCTGTTGTCCGCCGTGATCGGCACGACGCTCGTGTTCGGAACCGCGTATCTGCTCGAAAAGACGCGCGGCATGCGCGCGCTGCGAGCAATCATTCGGCTGCTCGCGACGATCCCGATGGCCGTGCCGGGCATGGTGCTGGGCCTGGGTTACATCTTCTTCTTCAACCATCCGGACAACCCGCTGAATTTCCTCTACGGCAGCATGCTGATCCTGGCAGCGTCGACGATCGTGCACTACTATACGTCCAGCCACCTGACCGCGGTCACCGCGCTCAAGGCGCTGGACAACGAGTTCGAGGCGGTTTCGGCGTCGCTCAAGGTTCCTTTCTACAAGACCTTCTTCCGTGTGACCGTGCCGGTCTGCCTCCCGGCGATTCTCGACATCGCGCGCTACCTCTTTATCAATGCGATGGTGACGATCTCCGCCGTCGTGTTTCTGTACTCGCCCGATACCAAGGTCGCTTCGATCGCGATCATCAACCTCGACGAGTCGGGCGAGCTCGGCGCGGCGGCCGCGATGAGCACGCTGATCGTCGCGACGTCGGCGGCGATGTGCCTGATCTACGCGGGCGTGACGCGCTGGTTGCTCGGCACTACGCAGACCTGGCGCAAGCCGCCCGCACCGGCGTGACCCGGCCGCCGATATACACTGCTGCCCAAGGAGCCAAGCACTGATGAGCAATTTCGACCGCGACCCCATTTTGCTGACCCCCGGTCCGCTGACGACCTCGCTCGCGACCAAGTCCGCGATGCTGCGCGACTGGGGCTCGTGGGACAGCCGCTTCAACGCCGTGACCGCCCGCGTGCGCGAGCGCCTGACGGCGATCGTCAATGCGGAAGGGACGCACGTCTGTGTTCCCATGCAAGGCAGCGGCACGTTCTCGGTGGAGGCAGCGGTCAACACGCTCGTCCCGCGCGACGGCCATGTGCTCGTGCTGATCAACGGTGCGTACGGCAGGCGCATGGCCAGACTGACCGAAATGATGGGCCGCAAGCTCAGCACCTTCGAGACCGCCGACGATGTACCCACGACCGCGCCGGACGTCGCGCGTGCTCTCGACACCGATGCATCGATCACGCACGTTGGGCTGATCCACTGCGAGACCTCGACCGGCATCCTCAATCCGTTGCCCGAGATTGCCGAAGCCATCGCCAAGCGCGGCAAGAGCCTCATCGTCGACGCGATGAGCAGCTTCGGCGCGATCGCGGTCGACGCCCGCGAGGTCGCCTTTGACGCGCTCGTCGCGGCCTCGGGCAAATGCGTCGAGGGGCCGCCCGGGATGGGCTTCGTGTTCGTGCGCCGCAGCGTGCTGGAACAGTGCGCGGGCAACTCGACCTCGCTCGCGCTCGATCTCTACGATCAGTGGGCGTACATGGAGAAGACGACGCAGTGGCGGTACACGCCCCCGACGCACGTCGTCGTGGCGCTCGACGCCGCGCTGACGCAGTTCGAGGCGCAGGGCGGCCAGCCGGCGCGGCTGGCGCGTTACACGGCGAACTACGAAACATTGGTGACTGGCATGACCGAGCTGGGACTTCGCGTCTTCCTCGACCCGCGCATCCAGGCGCCGATCATCGTCACGTTTCACGCCCCAGCCGATCCGAAGTACGCGTTCAAGGCGTTCTACGAGCGCGTCCGCGACAAGGGCTTCATCCTCTACCCGGGGAAGCTCACGCAGCTCGAGACCTTTCGCGTCGGTTGCATAGGCGCGATCGGCCCCGACGAGATGCGCCACGCCGTTAACGCGGTGCGCGATACACTGCGCGAGATGGGCATTCGGCAGGTTGCGCCGTCCGCGGCCCCGGCTGCGGTGCGTGTCGCCTAGCCGACGCATCCCAGTGGCGTGAACCGGCCGAAATCGCAGCAGAGGAGTAGTGAAATCATGCTAAATCGTCTACACCGCCGGTCTTTTTCAATGTACTTGGCTGGCAGCCTTCTGGCTGCGGCAAATGCGCTTCCTGCCGCTCCGGGGCCCGGCTTGCCGCCGACCTTTGAAGGTCTCGTCAAGGTGGAGTCGAAGAAACTGGCGGCGGTCTACCTCTTGCCGGGCGCGGAATTTCACCGTTATACGAAGATCATGCTCGATCCGGTCCAAGTGTCATTCCAAAAGGGCTGGATGCAGGACATGAAGCGCACACGAGACATTTCGCGCCGGATCGACAACGAGGACGCCCAGAGGATCGCCGACGCCGTGCGCTCCGGGGTTGGAGACATCTTCGCCACCGCATTCAAGTCCAAGGGTTACGTTGTCGTAACGGCGCCCGCACCGGATGTGCTGCGGGTCTCTGTGGGAGTCGTCAACCTCTATATCAATGCTCCCGACCCCATGGGTGGGGCGGCAATTACTCGCACGTACACGGTCGAGGCGGGTGAAGCAACGCTGTCGTTGGAGGCGCGCGACTCGACGACCGGCGCGCTCCTCGGCGTTGCGGTTGACCGCAGCGCGACGCGTAGTTCAGGCCGCATGAACTTCACGACCAGCGCTTCCAATCGCAGCGACTTCGAGGAATTGTTCAAGCGCTGGGCCAACATCTGCGTGAACGGCCTGGAGGAACTCAAGGCCCGGCCGCCACTGCGCGGCCCGCAGGGCGAGAAAGCGCGGTAGTTTCCGACAAGGATTACGCCAGTCTTGTTGAATCGGCATTGTTCCAAGGAGGAACAGTTCGCAACGCGTCCAGCGCGGCGAAGCTCGGATCGCCACGAGGGATATGCTCGTTCCGGATCAGGAAATCGACGATCACCAGGCTCGCATCGGCGGTGATATCGTCGGTCGCGAGCACCGCAAGGATGTTTTCGGGCGTGCAGAGCCGATGCTCGACCGCTTCGCCATCCTGATTCGCCGGCGCAAAATCCGCCGGCAGCCACAAGTCGTGCACATAGATCGTCTCGCGCTGCAGACCGTCGGAAGTATCGCGGCAAATGTCGACCGAACCCGCGCCTTGCGCACGACACGAAAGAGTTTTCCCGATGCCCGCTTCCTCCGCCGCTTCCTTGATCAGTGTCGCAGCGGCATCGGAGCCCGCGGCTATCCCGCCGCCGACAAGGTTATCGAGCAATCCTGGATCGATCGCCTTGGTCGGGCTGCGGCGCGCGAGCCACATCCGCCACCGAGCGCCATCTCCTACCAACCCGTTCGCGTGCGCGGCAAACGAATGGATTCCGAAGTAGCGCGCCGCGGCGCGCTCGAGCTCGAACAGCGCTGGGTCGCCGGGGCTTGCGGCGACCGCGTAGCGCTCGTCGCGCCACGCGGTCAGGGCACCTTCCGCCGAGAGCGTGCGCGCGACTGCGGCGAGTGCATCGGTACGCGTCTCCGGTGTGTCCAGGCTCGGAGTGAGTTGCAGCGCGCGGTCGCGCCGCCGAAAGAGCTGCGGCCACCGCGCGAGCCTCTCCACGCGCCACGGCGTCACCCAGCCGACGACATGGCTTGCGACGACGAGCGGCTCGTACGCGAGCGCCGGCGCGGCGAGCGCGCGACCGAGTCGATCGGCGATACGCGCGATCGCGGCCGTAGGAGCGATCCACTTGTCGTCCATTCGAGGATTCTATCCGACCGTTCATGAGTACCGACGTACTGGCATTGTTCGACCTCGACCACACGCTGCTCACGCTCGACAGCGACGAGGCCTGGGTCGAATTCCTGATCGAGGAGGGAAACCTCGACCGGGCCGAATTCGAGCGCGCGAATCACGAGCTGGTCGCGCGCTATCGGGCCGGCGAAGCGACGTCGGTCGAATTCACGCACTTCTATCTGTCGACACTCGTGGGCCGGGATCCGGACGTGCTCGCAACCTGGCACGCGACGTATCTCGAACGCAAGATCCGGCCCGCGATCTCGGTATCCGCGCGCGAGCTCCTCGCTCGACACCGCGCCGAAGGCCATCTGCTGGTGATGACGACCGCGACCGGCCGCTTCATCGTCGCGCCGATCGCGCGCGAGCTCGGCCTGGAAAATCTCATCGCGACCGAGCCCGAGATCAAGGACGGGTTCTATACGGGTAAGGTCGCCGGCACGCCGAACATGCGCGAGGGGAAGGTGACGCGGCTAGAAGCGTGGCTTGGCGAGCGCGACCTCGCGCTCGACCGCTTCCGGCAGAGCTGGTTCTACAGCGACTCGGTCAACGACCTGCCGCTCCTCTTGCGGGTGACGCATCCGGTTGCGGTGAATCCCGATCCGCCGCTTGCCGCGGTGGCGCGCGAGAAGGGCTGGCCGCAGATCGAGATCAAGTAAACTGAGGAAGCAAACTGCGCGAGTCAATTGCGCGCTCTTAGCAAACATGGACACGGCATGACCGCGCGCATCATCGACGGCAAGGCCCGCGCCGAGCGGCTGACGGCCGATATCGCCCGGGCGGTTGCCGCGCGCGTCGCCGCGGGCAAGCGACCGCCGGGGCTCGCCGTCGTGCTGGTTGGCGAGCACGCGGCATCCCAGGTCTACGTGCGCAACAAGCGTAGGATGACCGACGCGGCCGGCATGATTTCGTTCTCGCACGACCTGCCGGCGACAACGCGCGAAGACGAGCTGCTCGCGTTGATCGATCGTTTCAACGCCGATCCCGCCGTGCACGGCATCCTGGTGCAGCTGCCGCTGCCGAAGCAAATCGATCCGGAAGCGGTCACCGAGCGCATCGATCCGGCCAAGGACGTCGACGGCTTGCACCCGTACAACATCGGCCGGCTGGTGCTCAAGCGCCCGTTGCTCCGGCCGTGTACACCTTACGGCTGCATGACCTTGCTCTCCGATATCGAGGACCTCGTCGGCAAGCACGCCGTCGTCATCGGTCAGTCCAACATCGTCGGCCGGCCGATGGCGCTCGAGCTCCTGATGGCACGCTGCACCGTCACAGTGTGTCACTCCGCGACGCGCGATCTGCCCGGCATCGCGCGCCAGGCAGATATCCTCGTCGCCGCGGTCGGCAAGGCGCGGTTCGTCCAGGGTGACTGGATTAAGCCGGGCGCGATCGTGATCGATGTGGGCGTGAATCGGGACGCGGACGGCAAGCTCTGCGGCGACGTAGATTTCGCGGCCGCGAAAGAACAGGCGAGCTGGATCACTCCGGTCCCCGGCGGCGTCGGACCGATGACGATCGCGACGCTGCTCGCCAATACGTT
>Ga0184638_1000547_pt1 | contig 10621 bp, 7 predicted proteins | sample PLM31_50_b2_FD_133141 | JGI IMG/M metagenome (GOLD analysis project Ga0184638, IMG submission 133141) | Groundwater sediment microbial communities from an aquifer in East River, Colorado, USA - PLM3-1_50_b2 | ecosystem: Environmental > Terrestrial > Soil > Riparian zone | place: USA: East River... | reverse complement strand
TAATTAAATTAATTTTCTCAACCCCGGCGGGGGCCCCCCTTCGGGCCATTAATTTATAAATAAATTAATGGTCCATCCCCGCCGGGGGCCCCCCGAGGCCCCCCGGGGGGCGTTTATTAAAATATTTAATAAGCCAAGGCCCCCCGGGGGGCGGAGAATTTTAATAATATTTTAATAATATACGAGAAATTTCCTTTTTTACAAAGAATCTTCCATTTTTATTATTATTTCTAATAGAAATAAAACCACCCCCGCCGGGGGCCCCCCTGCGGGCCATTAATTTATAAATTAATGGTCCATTCCCGCCGGGGGCCCCCCGAGGCCCATTAATTTATAAATAAATTAATGGTCCATGGTTTATATATTTTAATAAACCAAGGCCCCCCGGGGGGGGGCGTTTATTAAAATATTTAATAAGCCAAGGCCCCCCGGGGGGCGGAGGTTGTATTATTTTTTTTATATTATTAAATAGTAATAAATCTTTTATATCAAAAGCTATTTCAATCGAAAGAGTTTCTTTTATACCTTTAATATCTCTTAAGAATTTAGGCACATAAATATGTCCAACTCATTTAATTAATACAGCTAAATATGGACCTAATTAATTATACTTATTATATTTATTAATATGACAATTTATATTATTAGATGACACAGTTAAATTTTATCATTCTGTTGTAAAGCGAAACAAAAAGAAATAAATAAATAAAAAATAATACTTTTTCTTCTTCTTCTTCTACCAAAAATAGGATATAAAAACACTCATTAGATTGTAAATATTTATACTTACATGGCCCATTAATTTAAATAAATTAATGGGCCGTGGACTTTTTCTTTATTCATAATACTATGAATCATAATACTATGAATATATTATATAAAGTCTCTTAAGTTCATTTCTTCGGATGTAACAAAAAAAACCTAGGGATTATTAATAATAACTCAATTATTAAAAACTTCCCGGATTTTATAATATTTATTTAGTATAAAATATAAATAAAAAAATATATATATATATTAATTATACTAAGGGCATTCCACGTATATACCCATTAGAGAGAAAATAGTAATAGCTAAACAAAAGGCTAAGAAGGGATCAGAAGAATGCATACCTTTAAAATTAATTAAAAAAGGAACAGGGGTATATAATCAATCATTTTCTTCAGCATCAAAATCATAATAATCAATATCATGATGTATAATTAAATGATTATAAATAGTATTAATTTTAATATTTTTATCTAGGTGAATATGACCAGGGTTTGAAAATCATTCTTCATTTCTAACATTTTCAGTAATAAAATTACCATAATCAAATAAAGTAGGTTCAACATATATATCATCTCAAGAAAAAGGATTTAAAGATATATATCTAATAGGAATAAATTCTCTTTCTAAATAATATCTAGTATAAAGAAAACCTCAAGCTAGTAAAATAAAAAATAAATTTAAATTAGTAATAGTATATTGTATTAAATAAAAGAGGAAAGCATCTAAACTAGCAATAGTATTAAGAGATAAAGCTAATAATAAAAAACCAACATGAGCTATAGTACTATAAGCGAATAATCTTTTAATTTTAGATTGGCTTAAACCTAATATAGTACCAACAATTAATGACAAAATAGCACAAATAGTTAAAATATTAGTTCATAAACCTAAACTAGTGTATGTAGGATTTCAAAATGAAAGGGAAAAATTATTATTAATAAATAAGGAACGTCCCCAAGACGATGTTACATCACCGGCCGGTAGGGCCGGAGATGAACTAATCTTTTTTAAATAATATAAATTATTATTAACAATATCTTCAGAAGTAGTATTAGTATTAACAGTATCAATAGTGGTATCTAGAAGATTAGACTTTTTAATATTATCCCCGCCGGGGGCCCCCCAAGGCCCCCCGGGGGGCGGAGCTAAAGAATAGGATAGTTCTAAATCTTCCAAATTATTTAAATTTAACCCAGTATGAATATTATGAATTAATAAGAACATCAAAATTAAAATACTAAGTTTAGCAATAACTATTAACCATGTTGTACTAAAAGTAGGAACATCAGAATAAACATCAGGAGCTCAATTATGGAAAGGAGCAGCTGAAACTTTGAACAATAATCCAGCAAATAATATTAATAAACAAGGGTCAATAAAATAATTTGTGGCAGTATCAGAATAAATCATAAAAATATGTTCTAAATCTAATGTACCAGTATAAGCATATAATAAACTACAACCCAATAGAATAAAACCAGAAGACAATCCACCTAATAAAAAATATTTAAGACCACCACTGGTTCCTCTAAAAGATTTAATATTAGAAGTAGATAGGATATATAAAGTAAAACTCTGTAATTCTAAAGATAAATATAAAGAAATTAAATTTTGAGACGATATTAATAAAGAACCACCTAAAACTGTAAATAACAATAAAAATGTATATTCTTTAACCTGTAATTTAGGATAATCAAATCTATTTTGTACTAAGTAAGGCCATTCTATTTTAAACTCCGGTATTATTTTTGATATTCGCTTAATTAATTTAAAAAATAAAATTATAAAAATAGGTTTATCGGCCCCAAACCGTAGGTTCGGGGAAGATAAACCATCCGCGGAGGGGGCGGCCGGTTTATCTTTATAATTATTGTGCTCATAATATGTTAATAATTTTTCATTATAATATTGCATAAAATTAACATTTAATGTTAATTTTCTAAAATTTGATTTATCTTTTAATATTGATACCATTTGTTTAGAATCATTATATAATTGAAAATTGAAAGAGGCAAAACAGGATAATACAGCTACAACTGCTCCTGTAAAAAATAATATGATGTCAAAAACCTGTGACAATACTGTGATTTTGAAAACGCCTCCATATATTCCGATACCATTACCTATACATTCTACATATAATGTATTGTATGCTAGATAACCACTCAAAATAAATATGATAAAGACGATTCTATTGAATTTAATATAATCCGCTAAATAGTTATAATTTCGCTCTATGCTTGAAGTCACCGCTAATAATAATATAAGTAATGATACAACTAGCACAAAAAAAATAAAGGATTCGAACCTTTATATATACCATTTTTATTCATTCTATTACATCCCCGGGGCGTAGCCCCGGGGACGTAAATATAATATATATTTTACCTTTTAAATTAATTTTTCTGTTCCTTTGAAGTATTCGCATTCTGAATTTTAACTATAACTATTCTGAATTCTTAGAAAATATAAATTAATTATACATCTCCGGCCCATAGGGCCGGGGATGATTTGATTATTTGAGTTTCGTCCCTCTCCGAGGGACCCTTCCCCCGCAGCTGCGGGGGGAGGGGCCCCCCGCAGCTGCGGAGCAGCGGGGGACGTTTCTTAAATAAATTCATGTTTTTAAATCATTTTTATTCGTCAACAAGAGAGATATTAATATAATATATAATATATAGTATATTATATATTATATAAATGTTATATTATTTTATTTAATTATGATTGTATAGGCAATTTATTAAAAGTATGGAAATGAGGTGGAGAATCTACACTTCATTCTATATTTTTACTTAATTTAACGTTATCTGTTCAAGCTAGAATATCTTCAAGATACTCATCTTTAGTTCAACCATCCCTAGGTACTTCTTTACCTTCTTCAAATTTATCACAAACTAACGATATGAAGTAAGCTGTCATTACGACTGATAATAAAGAACCAGCACTAGCGACTAAATTCCATCCTGCAAACGCATCAGGATAATCTACTATACGACGAGGCATACCTTGTAATCCTAAGAAATGCATGGGGAAAAAAGTCAAATTACTATAATTTTGAAACTTATATTAATAAAATATATAAATAAAAGGGCGGAGTATTGTTATATATTTTATTAATCTATGAGTACGCAATTAATTACTTAATTGTTAGGACTATATCTTAATATAGAATAATATAATAAATCTTAAGATGAATCTCCACCGTAATAAGTAGGTATTTTTACATTTTTATATCTAATCACATTTTTTATTCCTTTTAACCAAAGTATAAATTGTAAATATTTTATACCTTTGAATTTTATTAAATAGGGATTAGTATAAAAATCTATAACATTTTGAATAGATAAAATAGACACAGCTACAATATAATAATGGATAGAACTATTTGTTTGTAAGCTAACTTTATTAGTTAATTTCAATCTTTTTTTTATTTTACTTAATAAGAAAAAATTATTATTTTGGCTTAATCTAAATTCAGCTCTAAATGGTATTCGAGTAATATTATCTATATTACATACATTTTTTTTTACAAAATAAAAACTGCCTTCTGCTTCTGTAAAACCAACTAATCAATTATCAAAATATATATTATCAATATTTTTAAATAAATTTTTAATTGATATTTTATAGAAATTATTAGGATCAGAGGTATTATTAAGTAATTGTTTTATAAAAATAATATCTTCCCCCGCCGGGGGCCCCCCAAGGCCCCCCGGGGGGCGGAGATTATTAATATTTCTTCTACTATTTAATGCTTTATTTAATAAACAATTTCTAAAATTTAAGTAAACTAAACGTTTATTTTCAGTTAATAAAGGATATTTATCAAAAATAGGAATAATTTTATAAATTAAATGCTTTATTTTTTTTACACTAAAAATAGCTACATTATTATATTTTCTGACTACACCACAGTCTAGAATTTTTTTTATTTTATATAATAATCTTATATCTTTTATTTGCAAACCTATTGTATATTCATGTCTTCAATTATTTATATACTTCTTTTCTTTATACATTGTAAAACAACCATCCCCATCAGTAAAACCAACTAATCAATATAAATCTTTTAATTTTAAAGAGTTAAATTGAATACTCCCTACTTTATTTAATTTTTGCTTATTAATCAGTGTTTTTTCAACACTATTTACACAAGAAGAAGAAGTGTTTTTTCTACTTACTAGAGTTGAGGGTTCATTATTAATCGAATTAACTCTAGTCTCAAAAATTTTGTTATCTTTTATACTTCTATCCCCGCCGGGGGCCCCCCAAGGCCCCCCGGGGGGCGGAGTTCTGTTTGTTTTAGATTTAATTAAAACTATCTGATTAAGTCCCTCTTGAGTAAGATGTGCTTTACTTTGCATTAAATTAAGTACTCTTGAAAAATCTTTAAAATCTAATACTTTAGATCCTTGTAAAGGATATTTATCAAAAAAAGGTTTAATTAAATTATTAATATCCAAAAAGCTAGTAACAACAAATGAAACTAATTTATCTGTTTCCTTTAGAATACCACAACCAAAATATTGTTTGATATTATTCATTAATAAATTATCTCGATAATTTTGAGTCAAAGTAAATCTTAATTGAACTTGTCTTTTCAATTTATTTTTAGACATAGGAGTTTTTATTTCAAAACGACCTTTATTCTCAATAAAACCTAAAAGTCAATTTGGTTCAATAATTTTGGAATTTTCAAATATAGGTCTATTTACTGGAACAATATTATGGAATAATTTCTTAAAATTAGTAGATAAACTTCTATTCTTAGCTCCTTTAAATTTTACAATTTTTTGTAATTCTTCATAAGATAAATGTTCTTTTTTAAACAACACTTCTACAATTTGTTTTAATAATTCAAAATCTGCACGTTTTTTAGTTAATAATGGATATTTATTAAAATGAGGTATAATAACATTAATAAAATCTTTAATAGATTCTACAGTATAAGTTGTTGTAAAGTTTTTATTATTATTATGTAAAATATTCTCTCTAATAATACCTACCGCAAAAAAGGATTGTATTCTCTTTAATAGTAAAGCATTTATATTTTGAAGTTCAATTATAAATATAGGTTGGATATGTCAACTACCTTTACTAGAATCTTTCTTAGTTAAATTTAAAGCAAAAATTGATTCAGCATCGGATAATCCTGTAATATAAAGAGGGTGTATTTTTTCATCTGTGTTACTTAACTTACCGTAAACTTCTTTATTTGGATCTAAACCAAAGAAAATTAGGGGTAATCTTTCTATATCTTTTGTGTTAAGTCTCTGAGAAGCTTTTTGAATTTCAGTAATATTGTTTCCTGAATTCTTTACTTCTACTAATTGAGCAATTGGATAATTATTTGTTAGTGTAAAAAATTTAAACAAAGAATTATTTAATTTAAATTGATATAAAAAAAAATATATAAAATTTACACTATAATTATCCTTAATATAGTTTAAATAATTATTATTTAAAACTAAATAGCTTTTTCTAGTATCAAACAAAATTTTGTTTAGCTGTACTAAACTTGGAGCTAATTTTTTTTTTACCCCAACAAACAAACCTCAAAAATGTAATCTACCTTTTCTGTCATTATATGTTAAACCTTCTGCTTTAGGCGTTCAGAAAAATCAAGCAGCGAATAATGCAAATACCGCACCCATTGATAGTACATAGTGAAAATGCTTAAAATTAATTAAGTTGGACTATCTCTTTATCTAATTTCATTAACAAAAGGTACTTTCATTCATAGAGGATTTCTATATTGTATTCAGTCTAATAAAAAATCAGCATATATTTTAAATTCTATACTTCCTTTTGGTTCTTTATTATAATTTCTTATAAGTAAAAATGCCTTAATTTTAGTAACTCTATAAAATTTAAAATCGGAATATAATCTATTTTTCATAAAGAAATCATATAAACACATCATACCTTTAACTGTTTGAAACCTAAAAGAAATAGACTTATACTCTTTATTCCTTTGTTTACTTTTTTGTTTACGAACCATAATACATGGTTTATAAAAAGGAATGGTATTATCAAAATTTAATTTTTGTGTATATTCGTTATATTGAAATTCTAAATTACATTCTATTCTATTACCTGGATAATTAAAGACTATTGAACCATCTGTATCTATTAACCCTGCAAAATAAGGATCAAATGGTTCAATATTATAATTTGGCTCTTTAAATTCAATATTAAAATAAGTACATGCTTTTTTAAATCCAGGTATTTTAAGTTTAATTAAACCATTTAAACGAGTGATTATATATTCCATTTCTTTTTTTGTTGATATATTATAGATAGAATGAGGTTTATTTTTATCTGCTCTAATTCGACCCATATGTAAATAATTTTGAATTCGTGTTAAAATTCTAACATCTCTATTATGTAATTTGATCCTTATAGACTTTAATTTATGACGGTTTAAAGAATCTTTTCTAATATCAAAATTACCGTCACCGTCTATAATTCCTGCAAATCAATTATAGAATTGAGAATCATTCTCTTTATTATGATTAGATAACTGACGTATAGTCTCTGAGAATTCTTCGCAGTTTTCTGCTGATTGTATATTTGTACAATAATTTTCACTTATTGTAACAGTTTTATTATTGTTTTTACTATTTAAAAGGAGATTAAAGCTCCAACTTACATATACTTTTGAAAGATTATTTAATTTAAATAGTAAATAATAAACTAAAAATATAATTTCCAGCATATAGTCAATTGCAAAACATAAATTGTTTTGGCCCATTTTAGCTACGACGTAATACGTGAAATTTTTATATATGGAACAAAGCTTTTTTGTTCCATATGCCCTTTTTATTTATATATTAAATAATTTATAAGGGGATTGGACTATCTCTTTATTAATATTAACAATTACTTTTAATATTAAATACATTGTGTATAGTCTCTACAAATTAATCATAAAAAAAATAGACTAATCCACGGCATTGATTACAATATTGTCGTAACATACTAGCATTAAATATATATTATAACTTTCACCGTTCGCAAAATAAATATATATATATGAATATATATTATATTTCACGTATTATACAATTAATTTATAATTAATTATATAACAAAACAATGTGACAACACGACACATATTTTAACAATTAAAAAAGAGAATTTGAATAAATTTAAACTATTTTATTATGATAATTAAAAAACTTTTTATATGATATATTTTTATAACCTAATAAAGGATTTTTCTTAAAATGTTCAAAAAGGAATTTTCTAGATTCGGAATTATAAAGATGTAAACGATAATACTGAAAATTTCCTCCGATCTTTGGTTTATCCAAAGTTATTTTATTATTACTTTTAAAATATAATTTTATTCAAGTAAGTATATGTATTTCGTCATTTTGACCTATAGTAAATCTACTATTTCTTAAAGAACCATTTTCTTTAAAAAGTAATTGAAAATTGCCTTCTGCTTCAATAAATCCAGATAACCAGGCAGGAAAATAAAAAGGTAAATCATGAACACTATTTTTTAAAGAACATTTATCTAATAGAACTTTGCTATTATTATACTTATTATTTCTATTAATATAAAAATTATCAATATCTAATTTTAACAAACATTCTTTAGCAAATTTTAACTGACATTGTTTTCTTACTGTTAACAAAGGATATTTAGCTAAAATTGAAAATACTTTCATTAAATCTGCTTTATTACTAGCAATTCAAGTTATATATTTATCTTTTCTTTCAACAACTACCCTACCACCTATAGTTTCTTTTATTTTATTAAGCATAATAACATTTTCTGGTAAATTATTTAGAGCTATAACTACTCGTACTCGTATACTTTTTGATTTATTTGAATTCAAATTAGTAGTAATAGTACCATCTCCTTCTAATAACCCTACAAAAAATTGTTCTATGTATATATCATCTTCTATTTTTATAAATTTTTTCAACACTTTATCTCTTTTATTGTTATTTAAACCATCGTGGAATGCTATATCGATACTAGCATTAGCTAATACTACTCCTGTTAATCCACCCACGGTGAAAAGGAATACGAAACCTAAGGCATAGACCATAGGTGTATTAAAAGCAAAAGTCCCACCATAACTCGTTGCTCAAGGTTCAGCTTTTAACCATTTCAGGTATAGTTAGCTTATTTTCTAAAATTGTATTATATCCATTAAATTAATCAACATATAATCACTATTTTATTAGAGTTTTGCTCTAAACCGTTACCGGTGAATTTGGACCATACCTTATAACTCCATATTATAATCAAATCATAGAACCAGGTTATATATTGTAGGAATTATGGAGCATCTAGTCTCTACGCTTTTACACAATAGTTTCCTTATTGTGATTTAGTTCGACGATTTTCCTTTAATTATTCTTAATTATAATTAAAGGACTTTTCTCGAGTTTGCTCCTAATTTATATTTAATTTTACATATTATTGTATTTTTCTATTATTTTATAATCGAATTTATATAACATGCTAGGTATAATATACGAATATATATAAGGATATAATAAATTTACTGACTTAGCATTTAAATAAATTATAGGTAAATTTCTCTGATAATGTAAAGAAGTTACTAATCTAAATTTAATATACAAAATATTCATTACAAATATACAATCTTTTACGGTAAATGATTGAGTTTGTAAATATAAACCACCGCCTTTAACGAATGAACCATCACCCATAATTCAATGTGCTAATCCTTCATATGTTAAGAGGTGATATAAATCATTCGGTATTATTTTTTTACCGTTTAAATAAAATTTATTATATAATATTAAAAAACAAGGCAAAGACCTAGTTACTATTTCTATACCATAAAAAAGTTTTCTATTAATTCTAGTTTTTACAAAATAAGGATATGAAGAACAATAATGTGAAACTAAACAAAAAACTAAATGGACATATTCAATTTTAACTATAGATTGTTTAAACCTAAATCTTCCTCCAACCCCGCCGGGGGCCCCCCAAGGCCCCCCGGGGGGCGGAGCTTTATATTTCTTATCAATAGAAATACTACCATCTGACAATAGAATACCAACTAATGGATATAATATCCTCTGTGGTATATCAATCATATATCTTATAATTTTTGTATAATAAGGATACTTTACTGTTGATAACAAATTACTACCAAACACAACTAGTTCCTTACATTCTATGTTTTCTGCTAAATAATTAAAAGAAGATCGTCCCCCGACCCAACGGGACCTGGGATGATCATCCCCGGCGTTTCCCGCCGGGGATGATCTAGATAATCCTTTTAATAAATTATTATTTTTAATTTCAACATACAAAAAAATATTCGTTAAAATAAAATATAAATTATTGGCCATTTTATTCTTACTAAAGGAATATGACAGCCATGAAAAAATTTTTATTCCTGTTGGCCTAATATGCTAAGAATTAATAACAAATATAACCTCATTCAATTCTTTAATTAACTTATTAAATATAAGCATAAAATAATCTAATGAGAATCGAAGAGATGTAGGGACATTTGATAAATAAATTAATTTTGTACCAACTTCATTTCATATAATAAATTCTTTTTGTTTAGAACTACACTACTTAATGGAAACATTATAAATAAATTTAGTAAATTACTTAAATTGTCTAAACCATAAACATTTATATCTATTTTTGATTAATCCCTAATAATAAATTGGTACATAAAAATAATCAGCTAATTTTTAAGATTTTATTAAACCCTAACCCCGCCGGGGGCCCCCCTGCGGGCCATTAATTTATAAATAAATTAATGGTCCATCCCCGCCGGGGGCCCCCCGAGGCCCCCCGGGGGGCGTTTATTAATATTTAATAAACCAAGGCCCC
>Ga0184638_1000543_pt1 | contig 10634 bp, 8 predicted proteins | sample PLM31_50_b2_FD_133141 | JGI IMG/M metagenome (GOLD analysis project Ga0184638, IMG submission 133141) | Groundwater sediment microbial communities from an aquifer in East River, Colorado, USA - PLM3-1_50_b2 | ecosystem: Environmental > Terrestrial > Soil > Riparian zone | place: USA: East River... | reverse complement strand
CGCACACACTGCTGTTCGGTAGCTTGTTCATTCTGATGGGTTATCAGTCGGTCCTCCTGTCCATCTTCGCGAAGACGTTCGCAATCGCTGAGGGGCTCTTACCCCCTGATAGATTCATGAGCCGGTTGTTTCAGATGGTAAATCTTGAGAGGGGATTGCTGATTGGCTGCGGGGCGCTGTTGGTCGGCGGAACCCTTCTGCTAGGAGCTGTGAACGAGTGGCGGCTGGCCAGATTCGGTCATCTCGACTATGCCCACACGATGCGACTGGTCGTGCCGGGCGCGACGCTCACGGCCTTGGGATTCCAAACTGTGCTGTCGAGCTTCTTAGTTAGCCTCCTAGGCATGCACCGCAAGTCAGGGAACGAATGCCGTAAGTAGAGTTTGGATGAATAGGCGATGACGATGACGTCGCGCCTAGGTTGCTCTGTGCTGTGGAAATGGCCATTCGCCGGTGCGTGGGCGTGACCAACGCGCATCCCAAGCCCTTATCCCAAGCCCTTCGTTTGGACCAAGACGGCCGACGAGATCCTTGCGAGCGTCGCACTTTTGTCAGCGAATCTATAACTCAGGACACTAGTCTAGCAAGATGCATTTATGACGGATTCCCTTGTGAGGCAGTTAGGCCTTGCTGATTAGACAAGGTGCTGTTGGGTGCAACGTAGGCGGACTGTAGGTTAACGAACCACGTGCTCACCTGCGCCTCGTGGTAGGTGCGCCTGTGCCGGGGGTTGAACGCCAGGCTGGGGCTCGAGGCGGGTCATCGAGATAGTGTCTTGCGGAGAAGGCATCTAGATGCGCTTCTGATGGCGGCTTGTTTCCTGGTCGCGATGGCTTTGCGCGTACCCATCTTCTTGGGCATTTTTGCGCCGACGAACGTAACCTGAATCTTCTCTCACTCGGCGCTATCAAGCAATTGCTCCCTTCGACAGGCAAGTCGCGGATAGGGTGCCTGAAGACGCTTGGCCTACCCTCGAACATCGATCGCATTGGCGCCGAGCGTGAAAGTGCGGTGGCGGCATCCGCATAGCCGAGGCGGGGTCAGGGCCAATGCGTCGGCGAACGGCGTCGAAATGAAGTGAGAAGGAACGATGACGGCCGTTCCGATTCGGCATGCACTGCGGCGCTACTGTTATCAGCAATAGTCTTTGGCGTGGCCCTAATTGTCCGTGCTCTATATATAAGTTGGCGTGGTGTGCGTATAACTGGGGATAGTAGTGAATATCTTGCGCTCGCCGCGAATATCCTAGGACACAAAGCTTTTAGCTTTGATGTCCAGGCACCGTTCACGCCGACTATTCGGCGACCTCCCTTGTATCCAGGTTTCCTGGCTCTATGCGAGTTGCTTGGTGGCGTGACCCCCATCGCAATTGGTTCTGTCCAAGCCATCATCGATGCTGGTGTGGCGGCGGCCATATTTGTCTTCGCAAAGTGGGCGGGAGCGGGCAGATGGGCCATCGTTGCCGCAGGAACGTACGTCTTCTATCCCGGAGCGATCGTCGCGAGCGCGACTCTTTTGACGGAAACGCTCTTCACAGGACTTATAGTCGCTGGCGCTCTAACGCTCGTGTTTGGTTTCAGCACACAAAAAGCCGCGTTCACAGCGATTGCGGGTTTCTGCTTCGGCCTCGCGATCCTATGTCGACCGGCGGCGTTGTTGCTGCCTATTGTGCTTGCGGGCGTTATTGTTTGGAGTTACAGCTCACGGCGTCGCGTGCTCTTCGCTGTCTTGCTTTTGGGTACGGCTTTGATAACAATCTTACCCTGGGTGGTCCGAACGAGCCTCCTCGCGCATCGCATGGTTCCTGTCCAGGCCTGGAGTGGCATCTCTTTTTATCTTGCTAGTCGTATCGACTGGCCACAAACGGATGAGGAAACACTGCTGAAATACCTGCGGGAGGATCCGACTATCGGATCGAGGATTGCGAACGCTCATCGTCCTGAACAGATGGCGCAGCTGGACGCAGATGCGTGGAGAGCTGGGTTTGTGAACATTCGGTCGTCCATCTACGGCTATCTCGTCTCCCGTGTTCGAACCTATCCTGTCCTGTTCTTGTCTAGCTTTGATTCCCTGACGGGGTTTAACGAGTCGTTTCGTTCTGTGATTGCGCGAAGAGATCTCGCCCGACTTGTTATCAAGCTAGCGATGTTGGTGGTCTTCTCGTTCGTACCGTTTTTTCTCGCCGTTGTTGGACTGGAGTCTTCGAGGCACAATCCCGTGGCGCTACTCGCCGCCAGCGTATGGATCACTTTGCTCGTTGTGTATATTCCGATGTGGGTGGAGAACCGATACTGGTGGCCGGCTGTTCCTTTCATGCTGGTCACGGCGTCAATCGCGCCGCGGAGGCTTGCTTGTGGACGGCGCAACCTCAACCAATCGACGCCATGAGATTTCGCACCCATTCGCCAGCCTGCGAGGGCCCCGGAACGGAGTGATTGATGGCGCTGAACGTGCTCGTCACTGGAGCCGCGGGCTATATAGGGTCGGTCCTGTGCGAACATCTCTTGGCTGCGGGCCATCGGGTGACGGCGCTGGACAACCTCACCTATTCCGGAAGTGGTTTGCTACCGCTGTGCGGTGACGAGCGCTTCAAGTTCGTGTACGGAGATGTGAGGGACGAGCAACTGCTTGCGCGGCTGCTGCCGTCGGCAGATGTCGTGATCCCCCTAGCGGCCCTGGTCGGCGCTCCGCTGTGCGAGCGGGATCCGTGGCAGGCCAAAGCGGTCAACGTGGAGGCTGTTCGAGCGCTCAACCGTCTGCGGAGCCGAGATCAACTCGTGATCTATCCGAACACGAACAGTGGATACGGCACCAGAACAGGCGAGGAGTACTGCACGGAGGACACCTCGCTAGAGCCGATATCGCTATACGGCAAGACCAAGGTGGCCGCTGAGGCGGAGCTGCTCGGATCGCCCAACGTGATCGCGTTGCGGCTGGCGACCGTGTTTGGAGTGTCACCCCGTATGCGGATCGATCTCTTGGTTAACTCCTTCGTGTATGCGGCGGTGACGGAGGGTTACTTAGTGGTCTTCGAGAGGGAGTTCAAGCGGAACTTCGTTCATGTCCGAGACGTCGCGGACTGCGTTCTGCACTGCATTGAAAAGTCGAACAAGATGGTTGGTCGAGTTTACAATGTCGGGCTGGACACCGCCAATGTCTCGAAGGAAGAGCTAGCGCTTATGATCAAGCAGAGGGTGCCGAACTTCTATGTCCATTTTGCGGAGGTCGGCCGGGATCCCGACAGACGGAATTATATCGTGTCGAATCAAAGGCTCAGAGACGCGGGGTTTGAGGCGAAGCGATCGCTCGAGGTGGGAATCCAGGAGCTCATCAAGTGCTATCAACTGATGGGGCGCGTGGCTCTCAGGAATGTATAAACTGACGGACGAAGCGTTGGCGAGAGCGGACTGAATGCGAGCGTGATATGTGGCGGGGCGCGATCAAAGGACATCTGTTAGAGAGTGCCGAAGTCACTCGCCGGACTGCGGAGGTCTGCGTGCCCGATATCGAGAGAGCGGTCCGGACGATCGCGGAGTGTTTTAGGAAGGGTGGGAGTCTGCTGCTGTGCGGGAATGGAGGGAGCGCGGCTGATTGCCAGCATATAGCAACGGAGCTTAAGAGCACGCTCCGCCGGGACTTTGTGCGACCGGCTTTGAGCGCGATCGCGCTTACGACGGACACCTCGTTCCTGACGGCCAGTGCAAACGACTTTGGCTTCGAAGGCGTATTTGCGCGTCAGGTGGAAGCGCTGGGCCGACCTGGCGATGTGCTAATGGGAATCAGCACGAGCGGCAATTCTGCAAACATCCTTCGAGCGGTTGAGCGCGCGCGTGAACTGCGCTTGTCCGTGATTGGTTTGACGGGGAGCGACGGCGGATCACTTGGTAAGTGTTGTGATATAGCAATCAGGGTGCCGAGTGTGGATGTTCAGCACATCCAGGAAGCCCACATCGCGATAGGTCATGCGCTGTGCCTGCTTACGGAGAGCTTGCTCTTCGGAGGCCGGCGAGTGGATACGGGTGGCGACGGAATCAGCAGCGAGCCACCGCGCTCAGGGTTCACAGGCTCTTGAAAGGCCGTGATAGTTCGTATGGGGTGCGGATGACTTTACTGCGGAGACGTGGCCGTGAAGAGCGGTTCTAGGCGGCACGGCCGATGATGATCGTTACAAGAACGCCCGTTAGGGTCAGTTTTCTTGGCGGCGGGACGGACTACCTTGAGTATTATCGTTTATACGGTGGTCAGATCCTGGCCGTCGCGATAGACAAGTACTCATATATCACGGTCAATCCTCTCGCCCAGTTGTTCGATCATTCGATCCGTGTGAGCTACTCGAAGACAGAGCTGACGAAAGGCGTAGACGAGATCAAGCATCCGTCGGTGCGTGAATGCCTGCGCTTACTTAAGCTCGCAGGGCGTGTAGAGATTCACTACGTAGGCGACTTGCCCGCGCGGACAGGGTTGGGATCGTCGTCATCCTTTACTGTAGGACTGCTCCACGCGCTGCACGCGTTGAAAGGGGAGCTTGTTGATCGAGAACGCCTCGCCAAGGAGGCGGTCTACGTTGAGCGGGAGCTCATAGGTGAGCGTGTAGGAGTTCAGGATCAGTTCGTCTGTGCGCTCGGCGGATTGTTGCACTTGAGAATCGATCGGGACGGAGATGTACGTGCGTCTGCGGTCCCGCTGCACCGTGAGCGGCTGGCGGAGCTGCGGAGCCACCTTATGCTCTTCTACACGGGAGTTCGTCGGGATGCACACGAGATTCTGGAGGAGCAGCTGTCGCGGACGGCCAAGAGAGAGATCGATGAGCAGTTGGGTCAACTCGGTGGCCTGGTTGAGGAAGGTTTGCGATTGCTCTCCAGTGAAGAGCCTATCGTGGGGTTTGGCGAGCTGCTTGATCAGGCTTGGCGAGCGAAGCGGGAGCTGTCCAGCAGGATCAGCAGCCCGGCTATTGACGATCTGTATCAACGAGCGATTCGGGCAGGGGCGGCGGGAGGCAAGCTGCTCGGGGCGGGAGGGGGAGGCTTTCTTCTCCTGCTGGCGTCACCCTCGCGGCAGAGGTCGGTCGAGGCGGCGCTGGTGGGGTGCCCGCGTATCGAGTTCGGCTTTGACCACCAGGGCACATCGCTGGTGTTCTACGATGCACGCTCCTCGGCCGAATGAAGCTCGATCGCTGAGAGCTCGATCCGTCATAGCTGCCGGCGTTCACATGATCGATCAGCTGGGATTGCTCCGTAGTGGCTCGTTGGCCCCGGCTAGGAGCCGTGGCGGGGAGCGACTACGCCGAGCCGGACTGACGGGGGCCACCTCGATGCTCTCCCAGGGGCTGGTGATCGCGACTGGGTTCATCTCCGTACCATTGACGGTAAATTACCTGGGCCAGGGGCAGTACGGCGTCTGGTTAACTCTCAATAGCCTGCTCAACTGGCTGGCGATCAGTGACCTTGGGTTGAGCAGGGCGTTGTTCAATGGCCTGGCGGAAGCAAGCGGCAGGGAGGATCAAGCGCTGGCGCAGGAGTTGGTTTCCACAGCCTTCTGGGGTCTGATCGGAATCGCGGCCGTGCTGACTCTCATCTTCGCCGTCGGTTTTTCTCTCGTTCCGTGGCCCGTGGTGTTCAACGCTCAGTCGACCGTGTCATCGTCGGAATTACATTGGGCAGTGACCCTGTCTTTCGCAGGGTTCGTGCTTATGTTCCCTGCAAGCATAGTAGACATTGTGTACCAAAGCCATCAGAGGGGTTACATCGGACAACTCTGGGGGATGGCAGGCAGCGTATTGTCACTTGCCGCCCTGATTGGCGTCACGCGCGTGAGAGGCGGACTGCCTCTTCTGGTATGCGCGCTCTCCGGTACTCGCATTCTCGTTACGCTGGTCAATCTAGTCTACCTTTTCGGACGCCAGTATCCCTGGCTGCTTCCGGTGCCAGGTGCAGCAACGCGGCGTTCATTTCGTCAGTTGACATCGCTGGGTTCCAAGTATCTGGTCGCGCAGTTGGCTGGAATCGGGATGTTTCAGAGTCAGCCAATAATCATCGCGCAGGTGTTGGGACCGACACAGTTAGGGATTTTCAATATCGCCCAACGGTTGCTGACATTGCCGCTGGTGGTGGTGCAGATCTTCGTCACTCCGCTAGCTTCGGCCTACAGCGAGGCGTACGTCCGCCAGGACTGGCCGTGGATCCACGGCACACTGAAGCGTTCACTCATAATCTCCGCCATTGTGACTGCCTGTATGGGTGCAGGTCTGACATTCCTCACCGAGCGCATTGTCAGTATCTGGGTAGGGCCGGCGATGGTCCCGTCACGGTCGCTAGTTCTGGCTCTCAGCCTCTATGTCTTGATCGCGGGGATCGTGACGCCAGCGTCGGTCATGCTGTACGGGCTGAGGAGAGTCGGAGCCCAAGCATCGCTTGCCGCCATCAACGCACTGGTCACTGTGGTCCTGGGCACCTGGTTGACGCACCTGTGGGGCCTGCCTGGCATGGCAGTGGCGATGGCAGTCGCCCTCGCTGCTGTGAATCCGCTTGCCCAAGTGTTACAGATCCGGTCGGTCTCCAGAGTCCAAAAGGATAAGCGAGGATGAACCAAATTCTGAGGAACTTAGTTCGTCCATTGTACCGCGCCTTTGCGCGGACTCCTGTCTACAGAGAAATAGTGCAGCGAGTGGCGGCGGAGTCCTGGGAGTCGTATATCATTCAGGATTTCGTGCAGAGCGCCTATGGCGAGGCCTATGGCATCACCAAGACGGGGAGGGCCCAACTGGTTGACGCCTTCGGCCGCAACGCGCGCGATATTCAGTCGGGGACGTCTTCCATCTACCATACGGTTTTGGCGCGGGAGATTCTTGAAATCCCTCCGGATGTCGGCGGCGATGTCATTGAGTGTGGTTGCTGGAAGGGTGCCAGCGCAGCGAGCCTGTCGCTAGTCTGCAGAATGGTCGGCCGCCGCTTACTGGTCTGCGATTCATTCCAGGGATTACCTGACGAGGGCCTGCGATTGCTCGTTGCCCCTCACTTCGGGATCTACGGTTACTGCAAGGAAGGCATGTACTGCGGAAAGCTCGAGGAGGTCAAGGAGAACATTAGAAAGGTCGGCGCGCTTGAGGCATGCGAGTTTGTCCCGGGCTTTTTTTCCGAGTCGCTGAAGGCCCTGTCGCGATCAGTGGTCTTCGCATTCCTTGATGTTGATCTGGTGAGCTCTACGCAGGATTGCCTGCGTTACATCTGGCCTCTTCTGGTCGAAGGTGGGAAGATCTATACGGACGATGCAGGTGACCTGGACGTGGTGCGAGTGTTCTTCGATGAGGCATGGTGGCAGGAGAACTTGCACTGCTCTTCTCCTGGGTACGTAGGTTCGGGATGTGGTCTGCCGATGAACTTCAAGTATTCGTCGCTTGGCTATACGCGGAAGCTATCAGAATTCAATCCCGAGATGTGGCGGAGAGCGTCTCACCTGTACTACCCGGATGAATAGTTAAGGCTGGATTCCGTGCGCATAGGGAACGCTGATTCGGCGTCGCACGACATCAGCTTCTTCCATGTCCACATCTCACCGCTGGCGATAGAGCTGGCTACAAAGGCCCTTCATTCCGGGTGGGTGAGCGAGGGCGAGGTGGTGAAGGAGTTTGAAACGAGGCTCGCCGCCACGCTCGGAGTAAAGAACCCGGTGGCTGTCAATAGTGGTACCTCAGCGTTGCACCTGGCATTGGTGCTATGCGGGGTGGGACGGGCCGACGAGGTGATCCTGCCGGCGCAGACGTTCGTCGCTACCGGCATGGTGATCCTCATGCAGGGAGCCACTCCGGTATTTGCCGATATCGACCCTATGACCGGGAACATCTCTCCGCAGTCGATTGCAGAGCGAATTACGCCGCGTAGCCGGGCCATCATGCCGGTGCATTGGGGCGGATACCCGTGCGACCTGGATGAAATCAACAGCCTTGCCCGGCGACACAATTTGGCAGTGATTGAGGACGCGGCCCATGCGCTTGGCGCGGCCTATAAAGGGCGCCCGATCGGTTCGATCTCGCGCTTCACAGCCTTTTCCTTTCAGGCGATCAAACATCTTACCACAGGCGATGGCGGGCTTCTGTGCTGTCCGGGCGAAAGCGACGCAGATGCTGCCTTTGTCGGGCGTTGGTTCGGGATCGATCGGGCTGACAGCAAGCCGGGCTTGCTTGGCGCGCGCGGATACAACATTGAGACCGTTGGCTACAAGTACCACATGGGCAACATCGCGGCTGCAATTGGCCTTGGGAATCTGGATGGCTTCCCCGCGCGCCTGGCGCGTCGCCGGCAGATCGCGACGTTTTATCGCTCCCAGTTACGCGGGGTATCTGGGCTGCAGTTACTCCGCGCCGAGGCAGACCGAGAGCATGCCTATTGGCTGTTCACCATCCTGGTCGACGGGCGGGAAGATTTCGTGCGTAAGCTAGATGGGGAGGGTATCCCCACTTCGGTCGTTGATTTGCGAATCGACCAGAACGCTGTATTCGGAGGAATAAGAGACGACTTGCCGGGTCAGGCAGAATTCAACAACAGACAGATAGCGATCCCGCTGCATGATAACCTCACGGACGCGGATGTCGAGCGGATCGTAGGCACGATTCGTTCGGGCTGGTAGGCTAAGAAGGTGGATCTGTCTCGACTAGGCAACATTTCCGTAGGGAGTATCGTCCGACGGCTTGACGTGAAGTACCGTGTCGCGCGACTGATCGGCTGGCATCCCGCCTTATCTCCAAGGCAGTTGCGTCTGCTGAATCAGATGCGCTCGGACAATGGCGCAGCGCCGCCGCCATTTCGAGCAACAGCGTTATGGGCGGCGGCGGCGCGGCGGTTCGAGCGAGAGTTTTACATGAATGGCATAGACGGGGTGGAGACGCAGTACTTCAACCTGCGGTTCTCGGGATTCGCTGCCGGAGACGAGCGGCTGTACGACTATTTCCTGTACACATACTTCCAGCTGGTTCGTGAGCGAGATACGCTCGGGCTGCTCAAGAGGGTGTCGACGATGTGCCCGGTGAAGCGCGGGTTCGCGTATGAGATTGAGGGCTGCAGGGTGTCGCTAGACTTGTTATTCTCGATTGATGATTTGTACAACTTACTGGAGGTGCGGCCGGGCTTGCTCTCGGAGCCACTCGTCATCGCCGATGTTGGCGCGGGTTGGGGGCGTTTGGGATATGTTCTGAAACTCGCTAATCCGCGATTGGCGTATGTCGTGTTCGATCTGCCCGAAAGTCTACTGATCTCTTCGACCTACCTGCACAAGTTATTGCCTGAAGAGCCGTACAGGAGTTATCAGGATTCGAGGAGTGTGCATTCGTTGGACCGGAGGATGCTGACAGATGGTGAAATGTGGTTCCTAGGCGCTCAGGATCTTCTCAAGGTGTGCCCTGGCAGCCTAGACGTGGTCGTCAATATCGCCAGTTTTCAGGAGATGACGCTGGACCAAGTCTCTGAATACTTCAGGATCATCGGTGAAAAGGCGCATGGCGGGGTTCTCTATCTCAAACAATTGTGGTCGGGGAAGACGCACGGTCAGCATCTCGGCGAGATCGCCGGATACGAGGAGTATCCCTTCAATGCGTCTTGGGAGCGGTTGTTCTTGAGAAACGCGCGGTTCTCGCACTACTTCTTTGAGGCAGCGTTCCGCCTGGAGTAAATGGGCTACGCGGCTCGCCTCAAACAGTTCGATGGTCTCTCGTGTCGGTTGGCTCGCAACGATGAGGATGATAGCGCGCGCTTTTGTAGATTGTCTAACGCGCTGTACGCCAGAAAGGTGGATGGTGCTTACTATCGCTGGCAGTTCTTCAACACACCTTTTCCGAGCGTATTGAGCTTCGTCACGACAGAAGACGGCGAGCTGGCTGGGTGTTATGGCTTCCATGTGCGCCGATGGGCGGCGACCGGTGAGCAGATAGGTATGTCTCTGGATATCATGGTCGCGCCAAGGTATCAGGGACGGGGGGTGTTTCGAGCGCTAACTGACTTTGCGATGGAGCGAATCCGATCATACCGGCCCGTAGCCGTGTACGTGATGGCTAATCGGCGCGCAGAAGAGGCGCACGTGCACGGTCTCGGATGGAAGCGCGTCAACGTCTTCGCTGACTGGGTATGTGCAACGAGTGGAGCTTCAGGCGTCGGGGGACAAGGGATCGAAATGGTCCCCGTGCGGAATATCTCCGCGGAGGATGAGGAATTCGTCGAGATGGCCGGGCGTCTGCGAGATGAACAGGGACTGTTCTCTCTGGCGCGCTGGCCTGGCTTCATCGAGTGGCGTTTCGCGCGAAGCCCTCGATATTCTTACCATATCTTTCGCTGTGAGCTTCGCGGGCGGCTTTTGGGATTCCTAGCGCTCAAGACGTTCCGCGATTCGGTTACAGGGAAGGCGTTTGGGGATGTCGTCGATGTGATCTGGGCCGAAAATGACGCTCGGGTCTTAGGGGAGATGCTCCAGTCCGCACTGAGGTACTTCTATGTCAAGCAGGTAGAGGAAGCGGTAACCTGGCTGCAAACGAACACGGTCTTTGACGGGAGCGGGCGAGGCCTAGGATTCAGGCGTACAGCCCGGCAGCGCTACTTGTGCTTCAAAGCGCTCGATGAGCGGTATCGCTGGTTGGAAGACCCTCGGCGATG
>Ga0184638_1000542_pt1 | contig 10635 bp, 7 predicted proteins | sample PLM31_50_b2_FD_133141 | JGI IMG/M metagenome (GOLD analysis project Ga0184638, IMG submission 133141) | Groundwater sediment microbial communities from an aquifer in East River, Colorado, USA - PLM3-1_50_b2 | ecosystem: Environmental > Terrestrial > Soil > Riparian zone | place: USA: East River... | reverse complement strand
TGGATGCCGTAGCGGCCGTCCTGGCCGACCTCGACCAGCGAATGGTCGACCAGGCCGGCCAGCAGGGGCAGGGTGGCGCCGGCCACGGCAGCGGCCGCGTCCAGGTCGAACCCGCCCCGCAGGACCGACAGGCGGGCGAGCACGCGCCGCTCCTGGTCGGTGAGGAGCTGCCATGACCAGTCGATCACCGAGCGGAGGCTCTGGTGGCGCCGCTCCACGTCGGGCGCGGTGGTCGCGAGCAGGTCCAGGCCGGTCGCGAGCCGGTCGGCGATCGCGGCCGGGGGCGCCGACCGAACCCAGCGGGCGGCCAGCTCGATGGCGAGCGGCACCCCGGCCAGCAGCCGGCAGATCCGGCCGACGCCCTCCCGGTCGGCGGCCGGCCAGGAGCCGGCCCGCAGCAGCCGGGCCCAGCTCTCGAAGAGCTGGACCGCCTCGTAGCTGGCGGCGTTGGCGTCGTCCCCGGGCGGCGGGAAGGGCAGGCCGGGCACCTCGACCAGCCACTCAGCGCCCAGGCCGAGGCGCCGCCTGGACGTGACCAGGACCTGTACACCCGGTGCCCGCCCGAGCAGCTCGGCCACCACGCCGGCGGCGTCCGCGAGCTGCTCCAGGTTGTCGAGCACGAGCAGCAGCTCGCGGCCGGCCAGGTGGTCGGCGAGCACGTCCAAGGGGTCGCGAGGCACCGCGAGCGACAGGCCGAGCGCGCCAGCCAGGTTGGCCACGACCAGGTCGGCGGCCTCCTCCGACCTGGCTGGCGTGGTCCCCACGAACGACACGAACCCGATCCCGTCCCGGTGGCGGCCGCGCCGGGCCGCCGCGACCTCGATCGCCAGCCGGGTCTTTCCGATCCCGCCCGGACCGACCAGCGTCACCAGCCGGCAGGCGGGGTCGTCGAGCAGCTCGCGCAGCCGGGCCAGTTCCGGCTCCCGGCCGACCAGCGCGGTCGGTGGCCGGGGCAGGTCCGGGCCGGTCGCCGGCGTGGAGGACGGACGAGCCGTGCGCCCCGGTGCCGGCTTCGGCCCGCCCAGCTCGGTGAAGCCGCCAGCCCGGACGATCTCCTCGCGCAGGAGCAGCGTTGCCGGCGACGGGTCGACCCCCAGCTCCTCCCGCAGCACGTAGCGGCAGGTCTCGTACTGGGCCAGGGCAGCCCCGCGCTGGCCCCCGTTGGCCAGGAACCACATGAGCGCGCGGTGGGCCTCCTCGTGCAACGGCTCGAGTTCCAGCAGGCGCCGGCCGACCTCGATCCCTGCCGTGGCGTTCCCACGGTCGCGGGCGGCCTGGATGGCGCGGTCCATCACGGCGAGCATCGCCGCCCGGTAGGTGGCACGCCGGGCCGCCGCCCAGTCGTCGAACAGCGGGGCGCCAGGCAGCTCGAAGCCTTCGAGGAAGTCCCCCCGGCAGAGCCGCACCGCGGCCAGCAGCTCCTCCTCGCCGGACTCCTCGCCGGCCAGCCGGGCCACCTCCAAGGCGTCGACCCAGACCGGGCGGCCCGCGGCCAGCGCCACCGACTGGCGGGTCATCTCCAGGTGGTCGGGGAGCGCACGGCGCAGCCTGGTGAGGACCAAGCGGAGGTTGGCCCGGGCGGTCGCCTCGGGCAGGTCGCTCCAGAGCAGCCCGGCCAGCGCCGACCGCGAGCCGGGGGTGCCGGTCACCGCGAGGTAGACGAGCAGCGCCGTCGCCTTGGCCGATGTCAGCTCGAGCAGTGGACGTCCGCCTACGGCCAGCTCGGTCCCGCCGAGTACGCGGACGCGAAGGTCTCGCTTCATCGTCGCTCCCGCCGTCGCAGGACCAACCTTACCGCGAACACGCTCCGGAAACGACCGGGAAACGGTGGGCAAACGCCGGCTCGCTACGGTCCCGGCGAACGCGCATCGGAGCGAGAGAGGAGCCATCATGGCCGACACGCACGTCCTGCGCAGCACCCTTCCCGACGTGGACGCCGGCGGGCTGACCGTCCACGAGTTCGTGCTCGAACGGGCCAGCCGCCTGGGGGACAAGCCGGCGCTGGTCGACGGCCCGAGCGGTCGGACGATCAGCTACGGGCAGCTCGCCGCCGGGGTCGAGCGGGTCGCGGCCGGGCTGGCCGCGCGCGGCTTCGGCAAGGGCGGGGTGCTGGCCCTCTACAGCCCCAACCTGCCCGAGTACGCCTTGGCGGTGTACGGCGCGATGGCGGCCGGCGGGACCGTCACCGGGGCGAACCCGCTGCTCACGGTCGAGGAGCTGGCCGGCCAGCTCGCCGACGCCGACGCCAGCCTCCTGGTCACCGTGCCGCCGTTCCTCGACAAGGCCAGGGAGGCGGCCGAGAAGGCCGGGGTGGAGCAGGTGCTGGTGTTCGGCGAGGCGGACGGCGTGACGCCGTTCCGCGAGCTCGTCGGCCACCGCCACCCGCCGGCCAGGGTCCTGGTCGACCCGGACGACCTGGCCGCGCTGCCCTACTCCAGCGGCACCACCGGCCTGTCCAAGGGGGTCGAGCAGACCCATGCGAGCCTGGTCGTCAACGCCCGCCAGTCGCAGGCCGTGCTGGGCCAGCGCGAGGACGACGTGGTGCTCGCGGTGGCGCCGTTCTTCCACGTCATGGGGCTGAACCTGGTCCTGGCCACCGCCCTGCGGGCCGGTGCAACCGTGGTCACCCTGCCCCGCTTCGACCTGGAGGGGTTCCTCGGGACGATCCAGGACCGTGGCGTGACCACCACGATCGTGGTCCCGCCGGTCATGCTCGCCCTGGCCAACCACCCGCTGGTGGACCGCTACGACCTGTCGTCGCTGCGCTGGATCGGCTGCGGGGCAGCCCCCCTCGGCGCCGAGATCGAGCAGCGCTGTGCCGACCGGCTCGGCTGCATCGTGGCCCAGGGGTTCGGCATGACCGAGGCCGGCGCGTGCATCGCGATCAACCCGCTCCATGCGCCCCGGCGGGGCTCCGCCGGCCGGCTGCTGCCCAACACGCAGGCGCGCATCGTCGACCCTTCCGGCGGTGTCGACCTCGGCCCGGGCCGTGCCGGGGAGCTGTGGATCCGCGGCCCCCAGCTGATGCGCGGCTACCGCGACAACCCCGAGGCGACCGCCCGGACCCTGGACACCGACGGCTGGCTGCACACCGGCGACCTGGTCTACGCCGACGAGGACGGCTACCTGTACGTGGTCGACCGGCTCAAGGAGCTGATCAAGTACAAGGGCTACCAGGTCGCCCCGGCCGAGCTGGAGCACCTGCTCCTCGCCCACCCGGCCGTGGCCGACGCCGCGGTGATCCCCCGCCCCGACCCGGAGGCCGGCGAGGTCCCGGTCGCGCACGTGGTGCTGCGGGGCGAGGCGACGGCGGAGGAGCTGATCGCCTACGTGGCCGAACGGGTCGCACCCTACAAGCGGGTCCGCGCGGTCGAGCTGACCGACCAGATCCCCAAGTCCCCGACTGGCAAGCTGCTCCGCCGCGTGCTGGTCGAGGCCGAGCGGGCCAGGTAGGGGACGGCTGGGCGCGCGAGGCCCGCTATCAGGATCTCGTGCACCGTCAGGTGCCAGCGGCGGGGCTGGGTGGCTCCTTCCCGGTGACCGTGAGCGACCCGGCGCTCGGGACGAACACCGACTCGGAGCCGGTGTCCCAGCGTACGGTGATCAGCCTGCCCTCCACCGCGGTCACCACGCCGCTCCGGGTGGTGCTGCCGACCTTCTCCGACTCGACGAGCACGCGGTCGCCGATGCTGACCATCGTTCGACCTCCTGGGATGGCGAGGAAGTAGGGCGGTGTCGAGTGTCGCGCGCGCGGTCCCCGTGATTCAAGGGGGGTTCTGCCACGTACCCTGGCCGCATGCAAGGTGCGTTCCGCGAACATTTCCGCCCCCGACGCCGGCCGTTCACCGCGATGCCGGCCAGGGGAGCTACCAAGGAGCCAGGCTGCCCGTCGCAGGGGAGGAGTCCGTGGGACGTGCAGCAGGTGAGGCGGAGGGCGGTGCCCGGCGAGCGGGTGAGCCGGGCCTCGCGGCTCTCCCCTGCAACCCGGCTCGTCCATGCCGACCTGCACAACCACACGCTGATCTCCGACGGCGACGGCGAGCCCGCCCGCGCGTTCGACTCCATGCGCGCGGCTGGGCTCGACGTCGCCGCCATCACCGACCACGCCGCGGTCGTGCCGGAGGGACTGACCGCCGAGGACCTGGCCGCTCACCCGCCGCCCGACTCGGTCGACGAGGCTGCCTGGCGGCGCCTGAAGGAGCTGGCCGACGAGGCCGGGGAGGACGGGGCGTTCGTCTCCCTGCGCGGGTTCGAATGGTCCCATCCCTGGCTCGGGCACGTGAACGTGTGGTTCTCCCGGCACTACCTGCACCCGCGGGAGGGGGTGAGCCCGTCGCTGGCGCCGCTGTGGCGCTGGCTCGCCGAGCCGGCCCCTGGAAACCCGTCCCCCAGGCTGGCCAGCCTGGCCGGGTTCAACCACCCCGGCAGGGAGCCGGGCTGCTTCTCGGGGTTCGCGTTCGACCGGGCCGTCGCACGGCGGCTGGTGTCCTTCGAGATCTTCAACCGCGAGGAGGACTACCTGTTCGAAGGCACCGACGCCGGGCGGCCCTCACCCTTGGTCGAGTGCCTCGAAGCAGGCTGGCGGCCCGGGCTCACCGGCGTCAGCGACGAGCATGGCACCAACTGGGGCTTCGAGGCGGGCAAGGGCCGCACCGGCCTGCACGTCCGCTCGCTCACCCGTTCCGGGGTCCACGCGGCCCTCCTCGACCGGCGTTGCTACGCGACCAGGCTCGCGGGGCTCCGCCTCGACGCGGCCGCCGGGCGGACCCCGATGGGGGGCCTGCTCGCCCACGGGCGCGGCCCGGTCCGCTTCCAGCTCGACGTCGACCGCGGCCCGCGCTGGTGGGGCCGGCGCCTGCTGGTCCAGGTCCTGCGGCCGGGCCGGCCGATGCCGGTGGTGGCAGAGTCGGTCGAGGTCAGGGTGCCCCGGCCGGACCAGCCGGCGCTCGCGTTCGACGTCGGGGTCGATGCCGAGGACGGCTCCTGGGTGGTCCTGCGGGTGACCGACCCGGCCGGACCAGCCGATCCCCGTGCCAGGGGCGAGTTCGTGGCCGCCGGCGACGCGGTCGCCTACACCAGCCCGTTCTACCTGGCGCCCGACGCGCCGGCCTGACCAGCCCGGGGCGGCGCGCCTCCTGGCTGCCGCCCGGGCTCCGGTCGTGCCGTGGCGCCCGGCTGGGGCGCGGCGCGGCCGCGGTCGAGCAGCAGCAGCACGCCCACCACGACGATCAGCGCCAGGGAGAGCGGCAGCGACGGGCCGGCCCGGTTGAGCTGGGGCTTGCCGGCGGCAAGGTCGAGGACGGGGAGGAGCGCCTGCAGCGTGACCGCGCCGAGCAGGAGCCGCCGGCGGGGCGACCGCGCCAGCGCGAGCACCGCCGCCGGCATCACCACCGGGAAGGCATACAGCGCGTAGCGGGACCAGTCCCAGCCGATCAGGAAGTTGGCGAAGACCGGGACCAGCCACCAGGCCAGGCGGCGGAGCGGGGCCGGCCCGGACCCCAGGCCGGCCACGGCGAGCGGCCACCACACGCCAAGCGACATCGCGAACGCGCTGCCGGGCCAGAACGGGCCGTCCTGGTCCATGCGGGTGCGCAGGACGTGGCCGAGCACGGTCGCGGGCGACTGCGAGTACTCGGCCGAGGGCAGGCTCGGGGCGTACGCCAGCACCAGCGCGTACGCCACCCCGGCCGGGGCCAGCAGGGCGGCCGTGCGCAGCGCCGCCGCGCGGTCGAGGCGCCGGCCGCGAGCGAGCCAGGCGTAGACCGGCAGGGCCACGCCGACGAACAGCTCGCGGGTGCCCGCCATGAGCAGCAGGAGCGGGGCCACCAGCCAGGTCGGCCGAGCCCGGACAAGGGCAAGGAAGGCCCCGGCGAGCAGCAGGAAGGCTGCCGGGTCGGAGAGGTAAGGGTCGTACAGGTAGAAGACCCAGCCACGGCTGCAGAGCAGGCCGGCGGTGGCGACGAGCGCCCAGCCGTGGCTCGCGCCGAGCCGGCGTCCCAACAGGTAGACGAGCAGGCCGCTGGCGGCCAGGCAAGCCAGGGAGATGGCGTGGTAGGTGGCGGCCGGCTCGCCGCCGGCCAGGTGGACCAGCCAGGGCACCAGCACCCGCGAGCTGTAGGGCCGGATCACCGCCTCGCCGGGGTCGGCAGCCATCCTCAGGTATTGGCCGGCGTCGCAGCACACGGGCTGCCCGACAAGGGGGGTCGCCAGCCGCCAGCAGGCGGTGAGGAGGACCGCCAGCACCGCCGCCTGGGCCGCCTGGGACGGCGTGGCCGCGTCGCCCGACCGCCCGGGAGAGGGGAGGCGCGCTCGTGCCGGCGCGCCTTGGTTGCTCCCTGTCGTCACGATGGGTGCCATCGTAGCGGGCCGCCGCGGCGCGGCAAGCCGCCGCCGATCCCTCAAGTCCGCCCCGATCCCACCGAAGGGGCGAGAGGAGACCCGGTCCCCGGCCCGGTCCGCCGGTTGGCGGCCCGGGCCGGCTCCGCCGTCCAGCCGACCCCGCTTGCCGCTTGGAGTGCGACGTGCGAAGACCCTCGACCCCCTTCCTGCTTGCGGTCGCCGTGGCCGCTGTCCTGGCCGGCCCTCCCGCCCGGGCGGACGCGGTCCCGGCGGGCCCCCGGGCGCGCGTGGTGCTGGCCGGCCCGCCCGGGGCGGCCGCGGCGGCGGCGAGGGCCAAGGCGGCCGAGCTGCGCCGGCGGGTTCGCGAGGTGGCCGAACGGGCCGAGCGGCTGGCCGCGGCCGCTGACGCGACCCAGGCAGGAGCGGACCGCCTCATCGCCGCCGCGGCGCTCCGCCAGCGCGAGCTGGACGCGGCCGAGCGGGCGCTCGCCGTCGCCAGGGACCACTACGGCCAGCAGGTGCGCGCGCTCTACATGCAGGGGCCACTGGCGCCGTTCGCGCCGTTGCTGTACGCCACCGACCCGGTCGGGCTGGCGCTGGTGCGCCGGGCGACGGCAGAGACCCTCCGCGGTGGCCAGCTCGACCTGCTCACGGTCGAGCTGGCGACCGGCAGGGTGGAGCTGGCCCTGGCCGAGCTGCGCCGCAGCCAGGCCGACCTGCGGGTCCAGCAGAACCGCCTGGACGCCCGGCGGGCCGAGCTTGCCGCCGAGCTTGCCGCCGGGCAGGCGCTGCTCGACGCCGCGGACGCCGCGGTGCGGCGGGCCGTGGCCGAGGAGCAACGCCGCAGGGAGGCCGCGCACCGCGCCGCCGTGCTGGCGGCCCTGGCGCGCGGCGGCGCCGGGAGGGCCGTGGCGGGCGGCGCCCACTGTGACCTGACCGGCACGTCGGCCGCCGAGCGGTTCGTCATCGAGCACGAGTCGGGTGGCGACCCGGCCGCCCGCAACCCCGGGTCGACCGCGTTCGGGCTCGGGCAGCTCCTGCTCGACCAGCGCTTGCGCTACCTGGGCAGCGACTACGCCACCACCGACTGCGCGAAGCAGCTCGCCGCCTTCCGGTCCTACGTCCGCGACCGCTACGGCACGGCCGAGGCGGCAATGGCCTTCTGGCTCGCCCATCGGTGGTACTGATGGTACTGACCCCCCATGGTCGAGGTGATGCCAAGATGTCCCCTACTGCCGCCACCCGGGAGGACTGCTGGCCCACCCCCTGCACCAGGACCCTTCGCCGCTGGCGCTGCTCTGGCTCATGCTCCCGGGGCAGCGGCCCTGGCGAGAGCTGCACTGGCTGTCGCTGATGCCGGGTGCGGTGGTGACCGCGGTCGGCAGCCCACGGCCGCCCGAGGCGGTCCGCTTCCTGGCCCGCCCGTACCACCAGCCAACCAGGCGTTTCGTGGAGGCGGGGGCGCTCGCGTGGCTGCGCGGGCTCGGCTCGATCCCGGCGGCGGTCCTCGACGGACAGGGGTGGCTCGCCTCGCTCGAGCTCTGCGGCCTGGTCACGGGACAGGCGAGCGCGCTGGCCAGGCGCCAGGGCCGGCGCCAGGCGGTGCTCGTCTGGGCCAACGACCCCGACACTCCCCTGTACCGGCTGCCGCCCTACCGCCAGGCACTGCGACGGGCCCGCGCCGCCGACCTATTCCTCTGCTTCGTCGAGGCGGCCCGCGACCACTGCATCGCCCTCGGCCTGCCGGAGGAGCGCTGCCGGGTCGTGCTCCCGGGGGTGGACACCGAGCTGTTCCACCCGCCCGAGGCGGCGGTGGGCGAGCCGGTCGCCACCTTCGTCTCCCCGCTGGCCGCCAACAAAGGCATCGACCGGGTGCTCGAGGCGTTCCGGCTGGTGCGCCGCGAGCTGCCCGAGGCGGAGCTGCGGGTGGCCGGCCGCGGCCCGCTGGAGGCGCTGGTCCGCCGCGAGGCGGCCCGGCCAGGCAGCGGGGTCAGCTTCCTCGGCGCCACCGACCGCGCCGGGGTCGCCAGCGAGTTGCGGCGGGCGGCGGTGTTCGTCACCGCTCCGCGACCGACCCGGGTCTGGAACGAGCAGTTCGGCTTGGCCTACCTCGAGGCGATGGCCAGCGGCCTCCCGGTCGTCACCACCGCCTGCGGCTCCAACCACGAGGCCGTCCGGCCACCGAACGAGCGCGTCCCAGACGATGCCGAGGCCCTGGCCGAGGCGCTGCTCGGCTTCCTGGCCGACCCGGCCAGGCGGGCCAGGGTCGGCCAGGAGAACCGGCGCGTGGTGCTCGACCAGCACGAGCTGCGCCGCCAGTGCACGCGCATGGGCGAGGCGTTCCGACTCGCCGGGTAGCCCACGGCCAGCGGCCGAAGGCCGTGAAGCCGGCGCCGTTTCCCGGTGTCGGCCGGGACGGCTCGGTGCTCGTCGGGAACGAAAAGCTCGCAATTCAGGTAGCTTGCAACCGCTTGGCGTCGTCGGCCCTCTTACGAGTGTCGGCGTGAAGCGGCCGGGAGGTGACATGGCCGTCGATGACCCAAGGCCGCAGCAGCAGGGCGGTCTTCTGGAGGGGCTGCCGAGGTGGACGGGACGGGACGCCGCGCCCAGCCTGCCAGAGTGGGTGCTCCGTGGCGCCGAGGTGCTCGTCGTGCTCGCGCTCGTCGTGCTCGCGGTCCGCGTCAGGCATCCCGCACGGCTGTTCACCCACCAGTTCTGGCTCGACGAGAGCTGGGTGGCCGACTCCACGCGGGCTTCCTGGGGACAGCTCCGTCTGCTGACCTCGTCGACCCCGATCGGCTGGACGGTGCTGCTGCGCGCGGTGCCTCGGTGGGGCGACGCCGAGCGCTACCGGCTGCTGCCGCTTGCGTTCGCCGTGGCCGGAGCCGGTCCCGCCTGGTTCCTGGGGCGCCAGCTCGCCGTGACGCGCCGCGGCACGCCCACCGCCGACGGGCTCGTCGTCGCCTGGCGTGCCTCGAGACACCGTCCGTCCTGGGCGCGCTGGCTGGGGCCGTCCGTGGCCGGTCTGGCCGCGGTGCTCGCCCCGACCGCGCTCGGCTACCCCTACCTCAAGCAGTACACCGCCGAGGCGTTCACCTCGCTGCTGCTGGTCGCGCTGGTCGCCTGGGTGGAGCGGCGCTGGTCGCCGGTGCGGCTGAGTGTCCTGGCGGCCACCGCGGTGCTGTCGTTCCTGGTCGCCAACACCGCGCTGTTCGTCACCGTCGCCGTGTTCGGTGGACTGGCACTGACCTCGCTGGCCAGGCGTTCGCAGTGGCGGCGGCTGGCCTGGCTCGCCGGGACCGCTGCCGTGGTCGCCGTTGCCGACCTCTGGGTCTACCGGACCTTCCTCGCGGCCAGCAACGGCGCCGCGATGCAGCGGTACTGGAGGGGGCGGTACATCCCGGCGACCGAGGGCTGGGGCGAGGGATGGCGGTTCGTCGCCCCCCGGGCGCTCGCCGCGATCGAGTCGATCGGGTTCGGGCCCTGGCCGCTCGCGCTGGCGCTGCTGGTGGCCGGGGTGGCCGCATTGTGGCGGGCCGGGGTGCCGGCTGCGGCGCTCGCCCTGCCCATCATGGTGGTCGAGGTCGTAGTCGCCGGGCTGCAGCGCCGCTACCCCTTCCTCGAGCTACGGACGAGCATGTTCCTGATCGTGCTCGCCACCGTGGTGGCGGCCTTGGGCGTGGTCGCCCTGGCCAGCCTCGCCCTGCGCTGGCGCGGGACCGCGCTGCTCGGGCTGGCCGTGCTCGTCGGGGCGGGCGCGCTGTTCCTGCCCGAGGCGCGGCAGGCGGCGCGGATCCCCTTGTTTGAGGAGAACGCCAAGGGCCAGGTCCGGCTCATCGAGGAGCTGCGCCGGCCCGGCGACGTCGTCGTGCTCGGCAGCTTGGCCGCCTACCACTGGGCCTACTACGGGTCGGAGCGGCCGACGTTCGTGCCCGCCGCGGAGGGGAGGACGATCCGGTTCGAGGTCATCTACCCCCACGACCGCGGCCTGCTGGTCGCCAAGGGGCGGACCCCGGCCCTCATCAAGGAGGCGATGGACCAGGTGCCGCCAGGCACACGGCGGGTGTGGGTCCTCGTCAACCACGAGGAGCACCTGATCCCCATCTGGGTCCGGAACGCGGCACGGCACGGCTGGCGCCTGGCCGCCCCGATGGCACACCTGTGCGCCGCCTTCACCGAGGCGGAGCGCGCCCGCGCCGGGGTCTCGTCCGGCCAGTGCCCCTTGTTGTTCAGCTTTGGTTGACAGGGTCGCCGGCTGGTTGTCGTACCCGCGGTCCGCTGTCCTCACGAACGTGA
>Ga0184638_1000540_pt1 | contig 10641 bp, 6 predicted proteins | sample PLM31_50_b2_FD_133141 | JGI IMG/M metagenome (GOLD analysis project Ga0184638, IMG submission 133141) | Groundwater sediment microbial communities from an aquifer in East River, Colorado, USA - PLM3-1_50_b2 | ecosystem: Environmental > Terrestrial > Soil > Riparian zone | place: USA: East River... | reverse complement strand
TAATGATCTGATCGGACAATCGGGTCGGTTCGTAGGCAAACGTGGGTGTCGCGGGAGCCCAGCAGGTCGCGATTGTATAGCGGGGTGCGAGCTTCCCAGCCCGGTCGAGTTTGCCCAGGTCGAACATGTCCTGGTTCCCGTAGAATTGATACGAGAGCCCAGTCCGAGATCGCAGGCCGTTGAGTCGCTCCCGTTCCGGATGGAGTAGACCGCCCAGCTTTGAGCCTGGCTGAAGCCGATCGAGGCTATGAAGAATCAACTCCCGCTGTTGCTGTTGAAGGGGGGCCACGTATTGCTCGACCAGTTCCGTGGCCAATGAGAGGTCGCCGGCTCCCAGATCGAGCAGGGAGGCCACGTCCACATCGAGCAGCAGGTCAAAGGGATTAAAGTGGGAGTGGGCGAACGCCTCTATCTCTTCGCTTCGCAGGGAGGTCACTGGCCACTGGGACGTCGGGCCCTCTACGATGCCGAACCATACACAGAGGGCCCGCACGGCTTTTGTCGGAGGGAGCCCTGTGAGTTCTTTGAGTCGGGGGCCGGGGAGATCCTGAATTCGTGCGGCTTCTGAGTTTCCCAACGCCAGGGTGATCGCATCTCGGATGATGACCGGAAGGTCGACGCGGTGGGCTTCTTCGATCAACCGTTTCAACGTCGCAGTGAGCTGCCTTGCCTCAACAAGTTTGCGTGAGGCCTCCCACTCCTTGTCGCGTTCCTGCAAGAGCTGGGTGACCTGTGAACGAAAGTCTGCAAGAACCTGTGGGGTAGAATTCATGAGTCGGTCGGTACGGAGCGAGTGATAGTAGATCTGTCGATGTCAGCTGGTGAATGTGTGGCAGCATAACGACCTGGTCCATGAGCGTCAAGATTGCCGTCTTGCCCATCCCGAGAGACCTGTGTTAGGTAGAGGCTATGTGCAAGACACCGGTGCTGCTCGCTACACGAGCAATCTTCGTCACATTCAAGGTGCTGTTGGTCGTCGAGGCATTGTGGTTCACCGTGGCCTGTACGAGTGGAGGGGACGCCAGATCTTCTGCCGCCTCACAGGACGGACGTCATGCGCCATTCAAGGAATGGCAGGTCATTGATACGGCGACGGGGCAGCCGGTCTCTCTCGACCAATGGACGGCGTTATTGCTCCAGCAGGACATCATTTATCTAGGCGAGGAACATCACAATCGGTTTCATATCGATGCGGCGATGACGGTGCTGCGGAGGCTGAAGGCGGAGGGGCGTACGCCGACCTTGGCCATGGAAATGTTCGGCTGGGACGGCCAGGAGGCACTGGATCAGTATCTTTTCGGTTCAGAAGTGAACCGCCTGGAATTCCTTGAGGCCGTCCGGTGGTATCAGAACTGGGGTGGTTCGTACGAGGATTATGAACCGTTGGTTCAGTTTGCAAAAGAACAACATTGGGCTGTGGATGCCATGAATCCTCCGAAGCCGTTGGTGAGGATCGTCGCCAAGAACGGCTTGGCTCAGGCGGAGTCTGACCCAATGATGGCACAGTGGGGCATGAAGGACGAAGCCATTGTCGATGATCCGATCTATCGGAAGCGTATTCTTCAGCAGCTCCAGGCCTGTCATGGTGGGGGGGCTGACAGCTTCTATCAGACGATGTTCGAAGCCTCCATGGTTCGTGATGAAGGGATGGCCAAGACGTTGGTCCATCGCCTCAACCAGATTCGCTCGGGGAGCGATACGATGGCTGGGCCGCTGGTGAGCTATACAGGGGGCGGACACATTCAGTACAACCTTCCGGTTCCGAAGCGAGTGGCCCGCCGCCTGACTGATCAAGTCCGCCAGGTCAGCGTCTATATGACGTCTTTCGAGGTGGGGCGCATCGAGGAATTACAAGACATGATCCGTGAAAAGATTGCGGACTATCTGTGGCTGACACCGGTCAGTGCGCAGGGGCCGCCTCGCCGATGTTGAGAAAGCCGTGAGGCGTCAGGCCTGAGGGGTGCAGAAAACTTCTCTGGTGATCGCTGGACGCCTCACTCCTGATTACGCTTGTGCTGGCAGCGAATCCGCACAGTGAGTGCGAGCGAATCGGTGGCTCTTCTGGGTGCGTCTCCACTATCCATTGGAACTGGCGTCATGCAATTAAAGGGTATGCGCTGCTTGGTGTCGATGGAAGGGGCCAGCGGTGATGCAACTGCATGATGAAAACCGGTGAACCCTTGACAGTTTTCCCGGTCTGTTTCAGACTACGCCGCAAGAGCAGTTGGAGTTGTTAGCGATTGGGAGCGCAGCGCATGCGAAACAAGATCCCCTGTTCCGCTGAGCGGTTAAGTCTCCTGGATCCTCCGATGATCCAGGCGGTGGTTGATCGCAATGCCTTTCACATCGGCAATCAGTACCTCTCTGAAAATCGCGTTCGGATCGTCGAGGCCGATGATGCCCAGATTTCGTCCGCCGTCATCGGCAATTCCGGCCTCTACGAACAGACGATCCGTCTAAAGGAGGGGCATCTCATCTCAAAGTGCAGCTGCGCACTGCCGGAAGAGCCGATGTGTCGTCATTGTATTGCGGTCCTGTTGGAATATCATCGCTGGGCACAGCCGAGGCATGGCCAGCAGAAGAAGGCGAAACCATCCGCATCCCAACAGCCGGCACAGACCTCTCCGAATCGCGACAGCGCGCCTGCGCCAAGTCCCGCTTCGACGACCGACCTGAAGCTGGGCGAGGTGATGGCATTCGTCGAATGGCTGCAACCTGTGATAAAGGCGTTGGAGCGTGGGCAACCGTTGCCTGATTCGCCAAAGCTCGGTGGGGATCTCGCTTCCTGGATTCAGGCCATTCGAAATCTGGAGGAGCGCCGCCGCGAGAGCGAAGAAATACGGATCAACCTGGAATCCGACATGCGGGACCGAGAAGCCTATGTCGGCCGATTGACGCAACAGGTGCAAGCTTCCATGGAGGAGATCAAGGTCGCCCAAGCCAGTTCTCAACAACTGCAGCAGGAACTGACTGCCTGTAAAGAGATACTCGCGAAGGTTTCCGAGGTTGCCTTCGAGGTCGGGAGCTATGACAGTCAACTCAAGTCCATCGCAGGTGAGGTGATGTCAAGGGGATCACAACTCGATAAGCTCGCTCATTCTTTCAAGGAAGTCTCGACGGCATTGAACGCGCTTGCCAAGTCCTCTGCCATCTCCTAGCCTATCCACTCAGCTTCTCCTCCCAGGCTCCATTCTTGTTTCAAAAGTCATTGCGTCTGGTCTGGCAACTTCAGTTTGATGCCGCCCTCGTTTTGCCCAATTGATCCAAGGAGCCTGTTCGACATTGCCGTTCGTGGCGAGGCGAAGGAGGTGCGGCCAGATGCGAGGTCGCAGGCCCGGAAAAACCGGAGGTGTATTCGCTGGAGTACATTGAGGATTTTTTTGGGCCGAGAACGACGCAGATGGTCGTGGGTCGTTTGCCGCAGTAGAACGGTCAATGTCGGACAGGCTCCTAGGAAAGATTGACCCATGAAAAGGATTTGTGCAGGGGTTGCCACGGCGGCGGGCACTGTCCTGCTGGCTGGTGTGTCTTACGATCTAGCGAATGAGCCAAAGGGTGAGGGTCCGGCTGATTATAGTGGGGCCTCCTCAGGTCTTCACGTGCGCCAGTGCATTGCGACAGGCCGAGATTCCGGTCACACCATCTTGTTCAAACAGATCGTGTAGGACAGTCAGGAAGTCGGGGTCGTTGTCGACGATTCAAGACGTCCGGATGAGCAGTTTGGAGACTCATCGACGGCTCTTCATGAGATAAGAAGCCAGGGCGACTTTGAGCCGGAAACTCAAGAGATTTTGAGTAGCATAGCTGGGTCAACGGAAAAACTATCCGCTCGTGTGCCATCACTCGATGGACGGTCGTGAGACGAGGATGGCCTGAGTGATCCCCTCAGTCGGACGGGCTGTCCCATTGCCGGTGAGCCTGGCATGAGGGGACACGTTCATTGTCTGACCGACCAATCGAGGTCGCCCCGCGCGGAGCGCTTTCGTTCGTTTTGGGAAGGGGCCTTGACGTAAGGATTCCATCTCTGTCAGGGAAGCCCGTAGGGACTGAGCGATCAGCCAAGCTAACGTCAAACTAGGACTCCAATACACCGCATCGCGCAGACAATCGACAAGATCACTGGGGAGACTGACCGTTAGCCGGACCCTTCGAGGCTGTTGTCGTCCGGTCTCGCTTGGTCTGGAATACGGACTAGCGGCCTCGCGGCCCTCATTCTTGGTTGAGTGACTCGAACTGGCTTGATCGGTCAGCGACATTGTATACCTCTCCAAGTTGCTCTGAATTGAAGCGGTCCTCCGGACTATGGTCTGATCTCATGCCTTAGCTGGCCTCTGTCAGATCGGAGGGCCGCGCCGCTGCTGGGGCAGGACGCGGCCCCGATGGCGGAAGCGCATGGCGGTGGGCGGGCTCCGGATGGGCACAATCCAGAGGTAGTCCCACCTACATGAGAGGATTAACCTCTTGGGTGGGGACCCACCGGCGTTTCGCTTCGCCAAGAATCTTCCAGCCTGTAATCATCGCCCTTGTAACCCTTATGTCATGTCGGGTGATGAGAGGACTACTGCAGTACAGCAACCCCTGTACCAGAGTTTTCTCAGTGGAAATATTCCGAGGCCTACGCTGTAAGTCTTTGAGTAAATTTGGTTTGGTGAGTGAGCAGGAGATTATGAGGCTATAGGATAGAGGCGTATCTGATTCGGTACACTCTTTCTCCCTGGAGATACAGGCACAGGAGGAATGCGATAGGTGAAAGCTTTGGAGAGCCAGAGATGGGGGACGATCTATTGGTGGAGATGTTTCATCGCGGCGGCACAGAGGAGGATGAAGAAGCCGATCCAGAGGGCGGCTCGTTGGAAGGGGATCGCTTCGTAGGATTCTTCTTCGCCTTCTTCTGCGTCATCGGACTTGAAGAGCACCGTGTAGAGGAAGAGCGTGAGAAGACAAAGGACGAGAAACAGCTTGATAAAGAAGACGGTCAGGTATTTAGCATGGTGTTGTATCCCGCTTCCGGTTTGCGCGGTGATGACCTGATTGACATAGTGGAAATTGATGCCACCGGTAAACAGCAGGACGACGAGCAGAATGCCCGCGACTTTCTTGTAATGCTGATAGAACGCATCGGTGATCGGCTTGACCTGCTCCTTCGCGACCGCCTTCTTTAGCCCTGGGGTCACAGCCATGACGAGGAAGGCAAGTCCGCCGATCCAGATGACTGCCGACACCAAGTGGATCCAATGATTGATGATTGGGATCAGCGTGTTAAGGTCGGTGGCGAGGCTTTGAAACGCGTCCATTCCGATAACCGTTAGGCGTGAAACGTGAGGTATGATGCGTCCCGATCTCGCTCCGAGAAAGTACTTCTTACCACGCCTTACCCCTCACGCCTTACCCCTCACGTCAAAACTTAAAGACCGGCGTTTCGTTGCCGAATCGTTTCTTGCGGAGTTCTTCCATCAACTCAATGGTAATCAGGGGGATGCTATTCTCGCGCGCGTGCTTTTCGACGCCTTTTTTCACCATGGCGCGCAAGAAATAGGGAATCCGGTTGAGTCGTGTTTCTGAGTCCTCATCCCACGCCACGGGGCTTTCTTCCGGCGTATTAAAGGCTACTTTGATCTTCTCGCCACCCTTCGGGGTGTAGAGACACCATTGATCTTCGTCCAGCCAGTCGCCGTGATCGACGTAGGGGCGTGCGCGGCAGCCGCCGCAGATGTCCGTGTACTCACAATCACCGCATTTGCCTTTAAGTTGCGGATAGCGGAAGGAGTTGAAGACGTCGGACTTTTCCCACAGATCGACGAAGCTTGTCTCGCGGATATTCCCGGCTGACAGCGGCATGTAGGGGCAAGGGGTCAACTCGCCATTAGGGGTCACACGCGCGTAGTTGGTACCGGCGAGGCAACCGCCCCCCATATAACCCGTCGCTTTGGTAATAGGGGAATTCGGATCTTTCTCGTACGCGAGCCGTTTGAAATGCGGCGCACAGCGGGCCCGGACGAGCATGCCCTTGTAATTATCCTGACAGTTGACCAGGTAGCCAAGCACCTCTTCGTACTGGGTCGGGGTGATGTCGGTGAGCTCTTCGCCGCGGCCGGTGCAGACCATGAAGAAGACATTGAGTACCTTGGCGCCAAGCTGGTGCGCCCAATCGATCACCGAGGGCAGTTCCTGATAATTCATGGGCTGCGCGCTGAAGTGCACTTGGAATGCCAACCCGTTTCGCTTGCAGGACTCGATACCGGCGAGTGCGGCTTCCCATGCACCGGGTACACCACGGAAGCGATTGTGTTTCTGGGAGTCGAGCGAATCGATACTGATGCCCATGCCCATCACGCCGATCTCGACCAGGTCCTTCGCCATCCGGTCGTTGATCAACATGCCGTTGGTCCCGAACACCACCATGAAGCCGAGCTTCACGGCGTGGCGCGCGATGTCGAGGATGTCAGGACGGACGAGAGGTTCGCCGCCCGTGATCACGAGGAGACAGCCCTTGTTGACTTGGGCAATCTGATCGATAAGTTTGTAGCATTCTTCGGTCGAGAGTTCGTCGTCCCCGCCGGCGGACTTCGTCGTCGCGTCGAGATAGCAATGGTCGCATTTGAGATTGCAGCGCTTCGTGAGGTTCAGCGCGATGAGATAGGGTTTGAAGTCGTCGACAGTCCGGCCATCGTGCGGCACAGGAGCCATGGATGACGGAGTAAAGAACTGCGATACCTGTTGCTGGATGCTTCCGAATGCGCCCGCAAGAGACGGGGCATTAAAGATTGGAAGAGATTTACCCATGAGTTATAGGTGCTAAGTGTTGAATGTTAAATTATGAATTTTGAATGGGAAGTGTGCGCGTCGGGACAGGCCTGTCATTCAACATTGAGAATTCAACATTTAACATTGGCAAAGCTAGGAACTAGCTTTGCCAGTCAGGTTCGAGATCATGTCCTTCAGGTTGCCGGTCTTCATGGCTTCCGCCATGTAGTCCTTGGCTTGTTCGATGCCTTCGTGAGCCACTTCGGCCGTGATGACTATGACGCCGATCTTATCGGCATGTTTTTCGATGAGAGCACGCGTACACTCGCGCATGAACCCCTCAGGAGCCCGTTCGAGCCGTGATTGAGCTTCCTGCGTCCAGGTATAGGGAGAGGCAGGGGCAGGTTCCGCTGCGTGGCCGTTCTCGTGGGAGGCGGTCGCGTCATTGGTGCCGTTCGTTGCAGCAGCCACGGTAGCCTGTGCTTCAGTCGAGGCGCCGGTTCCCTTATTCGCGAAGATGGGGGTGTAGTCTTCTAAGGCCGCTTCCTGAATCATGGGTGCGGCATACTCCAGCGTGATCGTGGTCATGCCGAGTTTGCGAGCGGTCTTTTCGATTTTGGCCTTGGCGCGTCGACGTTGGAATCCGGCTGGGACTGCACGGATTCCTTCTTTGGCGTCCTTTGTCCATTGCATGGGAACGTCATCGTAGGCCAGGTCGGTTTCGAGGGCTCCTTCAGCGTGCGCCGCCGCTTCGAAAATCTTCTTGTCGACCAGTTTGAAGCGGTCGCCTCCGGCAGCGCAGACGGGGCACTTCACGGGCGTCTCGCCCTTGCCGATATAGCCGCAACCGTCGCAGACGAAGTAATCCTGGGTCATCCGGTCCAGGTAGGCTTGAGTGCCTGCACTGACTTTCGGCTTTTCTTCCACGATCTCGGTCATTATGCCGCTGAGCGTCGAGCCCATGAGATCCTTCACCACGGACTCGTCAGCCTGCATCTTGTCGCGGTCGATGCCAGCGGCATCCAAGCTGCCACCCAGTGCGCGCATGGCATCCATCGCGCCCTTGGGAAGGATGTGCCCTATGGCCGTATCGACCACTGTGTTGCTGATGATGGTGTGGCCCTTCTCGATGGCATAGCGGTGGATGGCCGTCTTGGCCACGCCTCTGGCGAATATCGGGATCTTTTCCATCCGACGGAGGGCTTCTTCAGTCCATGCGATGGTGTATTCCGCCAGCGTATCGATCGGCGGCACGTACTTCCTGTTCGACACCAGGATATTGCAGGGCGCGGACCGCAAGAGATTTTCGGTGTTACTGCCGATATCCATATCCTCATCGCTATGCACGCCGATCCGTCCGACGATCAGTAATGCCGGAATATCCTTGCGCACGTATTGAATGATCTTCTCGAAGGCCTTGCCGTCCAGCAGGGTCGTCTTGACGTCGGTTTGCTCGGCCTGAGCAATCTCGCGGCAGATGTCCAGGTGCGACTGGTAGATCTTCGCAAGGCCGCTGTCGATGATTTCCTCGTGTAGCTTTTCCTGCTCTTTGAAGCGGAACACCTTGCCGGCTTCCTCGTTGAGGACACCTGAGATGCTGTGAAAGGCGGCATAGTGGAAATAGGGATCGAAGGCCGAGATGGCTTCGACCGGCATATTGAAGGCCTTGCCCAGGGCTAGGCCGGTCATGAGTCCGCCGAAGGAATAGGGGCTGCCGTCTACGGCGACCACGATCCTCCCGCCAGTCATGGGCTGGGTTTGCTTGATGATCAGCATGTCCGAATTCCGCACGCGACGAAGCACGCGCTCGGTGTTGCTGCCGATCACGCTGTCCTTCACCGCACCGACACCCAAAGCACCCATGATCACCAGGTCGTAGGCATTGGTATTGATGTCTTCGGCCAGCACCTTCCAATTCCGGCCTTCGAGCGAGCGACGCTCAATCGGCAGGTTGTTTTCCGCGCATTTCTTATCGACGTAGTCGAGGTACGAGTCGGTGATGATCTGGAGCCCGCGGGTAATCAGAGAATCGTGGATTTGGCGCTGTCGGTCGAGTTCTTTTTCATCGTGGTACTCTTCGGGCAAGCCCGCTTCCATCTGTTTGAAGCGTTTGTCATGCATTTTGGCTGCATAGACATGGCTGCCCACGATCTTCGAGCCGAAGGCTTTGGCGAAGTGAACACCGACGTCGACGGCTGTGTTGGAATGGTCGGAGTTATCGACCGGGACATAGATCGTCTTATACATCGAGATGTCTCCTCTAGATGCCCTCCAGGCCAGGGCGAACGAGAGTAATTGTCAAAATTTCCAAACGGTTGACGTACTTCCCCAGCCTCAAAGACCGTGTATGCTAGCACCGGTCTGAATTCGAATGCAAGGCGTCGACGTGGGTTAGTGGGGCGACGCTAGGATGCCGGGGTTACGACGGATCTTTCGTCCGAATCCTTTGCGGAGCGAATCGATTGTCGGGAGCGGAGGATCTCTTCCAGGGACAGAAGGGCATCGCGTCCAGAGTTCCCTTCGATCCCTCGGATCAAATTCTTGTCGGCATATTGGCCTGATTCTATTGGGGCCTGGGATAGGGATCCCGTCCATTTCCGTGGGTCCCGGCTTCCCTTTTTCCGTTCCCAGGCTCGGAGGCAGGCCTTGGCGATGAACGAGTTCAACGGCGCCGGGTTATAGAGGAGCTTTCTGATGCTCGTCGGAGTCAGCATCAGAGGGTTATAGCCGGCCGAGAGGTACCCCTCTTCTAACAGCCGTTGTTCCAGATCGGTGTTCGGCTGAATTCCCAAAAAGAACATGAGGGGGAAGACGCGCTCCTCACCCAAGATCGAGGCGACCACCTTGTAGGACTCCACGCTTTGGAGCAGCGACTCCTCCGTTTCCTTCGGGGAATTCAAAGAATAGTTGAGGATGACCTTCCCCTTGAATCCCGCTTCTGCCAGATAACGACAGCCATCGTACAGCCGCTCAAGCTTGAATCCCATGTGGAGGTTGTTCAGTACCACTTGGGAACCTGACGTAATAGCGACCTCGAGATCGCCGACGCCGGACCGGACCATGAGTTTTGCCAACTCCGGGGTGATGAGCGATGTCCGAATATAGCCGGACCACTCGATCTCCAACTTCTCGGCTAGAATCCGTTCAAGGATTTCGGTGCATTGAGGGTAGGCTTCTTTCCCGGTAATGAATTGGGCATCCGTGAACCAGAAACGCCTGGCGCCCCATTGATGGTAGTGCTGAGAGATATCCTTGACGACCATGGAGGGTGGCCGATAGCGGACCCGCTTCCCTTCAATGTACGGGTAGAGACAGAAGGCGCAGTCGTAGGGACAGCCTCGCTTCGACTGGACCCCGATGGATTCACCAAGATATTCCCGATACTGCGGGAAGATCGAGGTCAGGTAGGGCAAGTCGACGGTGAGTGCATCGAGCAGGGCGGGCGCGCCCTGCTGGCCCTTGCGAATGGTCTTTCCCTCACGGAGGATGTAGCGCTCGTTCTCCAGCGACTGGCCTTCAATGACCTTGAGGATGGCGTCTTCACCTTCCCCAAGAATCCCGATGGTGCCTTCCGGGAGTTTCTGGATGAGCTGGTCCGCAAAGGCGGTAAAGGCTCCCCCGCCGATCATAATCTGCGCCTTCGGGAACTCCTTCGCGATCAACCAGGGGTAGGAGAGTGCCGCCCGGATATGACTGTAGTAGCGGTAGAGCTGTTGCAGACCCGCAAACGAAGCGACGACCCGTTTGAGTGGATTGCTTGCAAAGTAGAAATTAAACGCATGTTCCAGTGAGGAGTCTCCCTCATGCGGGGAAAAGATCTGAATGTCGCGCCAGGAGAAACAGACGAGATCCGGCTTGAATTCGGCTGCGGCATCGCGGACCGCGCGGCTCCGTTGG
>Ga0184638_1000539_pt1 | contig 10656 bp, 10 predicted proteins | sample PLM31_50_b2_FD_133141 | JGI IMG/M metagenome (GOLD analysis project Ga0184638, IMG submission 133141) | Groundwater sediment microbial communities from an aquifer in East River, Colorado, USA - PLM3-1_50_b2 | ecosystem: Environmental > Terrestrial > Soil > Riparian zone | place: USA: East River... | reverse complement strand
CGACTTCTGGATGCTCGGCCTGCAAGTGCTGGGCGCCTCGTCGATCATGGCCGGCGTGAACTTCATCGTCACCATCCTCAACATGCGGGCGCCCGGCCTCACCCTCATGCGGATGCCGGTGTTCGTGTGGATGACGCTCACCGTGCAGTTCCTCGTCGTGCTGGCCTTCCCGCCCATCACGGTCGGCCTGATCTTCCTGACCTTCGACCGGTTCTTCGGCACCCACTTCTACGACGTGATGGCCGGCGGCGACCTGCACCTGTGGCAGCACCTGTTCTGGATCTTCGGCCACCCCGAGGTCTACATCCTGATCCTGCCGGCGTTCGGGATCGTCTCCGAGGTGCTGCCCACCTTCGCGCGCAAGCCGCTGTTCGGCGCGCCGGTGGTGATCTACTCCGGCGTGCTGATCGGCTTCTTCGGCTTCGGGGTGTGGAGCCACCACATGTTCGCGGCCGGCATGGGCCCGGTCGCCGACGCGGCGTTCGCCATCGCGACGATGCTCATCGCGATTCCGACCGGCGTGAAGATCTTCAACTGGCTGGCCACGCTGTGGGGCGGCCGCCTGCGCCCGACGGTCGCCCTGCACTACGCGATCGGCCTCGTCGCGCTCTTCACCCTGGGCGGGCTGAGCGGCATCATGCACGCCTCGCCGCCGGTCGACCTGCAGCAGACCGACACCTACTTCGTGGTGGCGCACTTCCACTACGTGCTGATCGGCGGCAGCCTGTTCGGCTTGCTGGCCGGCGCCTACTACTGGTGGCCCAAGATCACCGGCCGCCTGCTCGACGAGCGGTGGGGCCGCTGGCAGTTCTGGCTGATGTTCGCCGGGTTCAACCTGACGTTCTTTCCGCAGCACTACCTCGGTGCCGTCGGCATGCCGCGCCGGATCTACACGTACGGCCGCGACACCGGCTGGGCGTTCTGGAACCTCATGTCCACCGTCGGCGCGTTCGGGATCGCGCTGTCGATCCTGATCTTCCTGATCCTGGCCCTGCGCTCACTGCGCCACGGCGCGGTGGCCCCGGCCGACCCCTGGGACGGGCGCACGCTGGAGTGGCGGACGTCGTCGCCGCCGCCGGTACACAACTTCGACACCATCCCGCCGGTGTACGGGCGCGACACCTTCTGGCGCGAGAAGCACGGCGACAGCCGCGGCCGCCGGCCGGCGCCGCTGCCGCCGGTCGCCGATCCGCACGGCATCCACATGCCGGCGCCCTCGCTGTGGCCGATCGTGACGGCGGCCGGCATCGCCATCGCCGCCGCCGGGGCCCTGATCCACCTCGGAGTCGTCGTCGCCGGCGCCGCCGTCCTCGCGGCCGGCGCCTGGGCCTTCGGGCTCGAGCATCACCGCAATCCGGCCCACGCGCACCAGATTGGCAACCTCGGCGTCGACCACCGCAAGCTGGCGATGTGGGTGTTCATCGGCTCCGAGTGCCTGCTGTTCGGCACGCTGATCGCCACCTACCTCGCCTACAAGAACCGCAGCGTGATCGGTCCGCACCCGCACGAGGTGCTGAACATCCCGCTCACGACGCTGTCGACCTTCGACCTGCTGATGTCCTCGCTGCTGATGGTCCTGGCGCTGGCGGCCGTGCAGCGCGGCGATCGCCGCCAGGCGCGGCTGTGGCTGTTCGGCACGGCCTTCTTCGGGCTGATCTTCCTCGGCTTCCAGGCCTGGGAGTTCACCGAGTTCGTGCACGAGGGCCTCACGCTGCAGCAGAACCTGTTTGGCTCGACCTTCTTCGTGCTGACCGGCTTCCACGGCGGCCACGTCACCCTCGGGGTGGCGCTGCTGCTCACGCTGTGGATCCTCGATCTGCGCGGCACGCTCGGCGTGGGGGACGCGACGAAGGTGGAGATCGTCGGGCTCTACTGGCACTTCGTGGACGTGGTCTGGATCGTCATCTTCACGGTGGTCTACCTGATCCCATGAGCGACGAGCACGCCTCCGTCCGCACCTACGTGCGGGTGGCGCTCATCCTCACCCTGGTGACCGCGCTCGAGGTGGGCGTGATCTACATCCGGTTGCTGACGCCGATCATCGTGCCGCTGCTGCTGGCGATGTCGGTGGCGAAGTTCGCGCTGGTGGTGATGTTCTTCATGCACCTGCGCTACGATCCGCGCCCGCTGACGGTCGTGTTCGTGGGCCCCCTGCTCCTGGCCACCGGCCTGGCGGTGGCGCTCATGACCCTGACCGGCGCCTTCCTCGTCTTCGGGCACTGACGCCGTGGGGGCGGCGCCGCCGTTGTCCTGGACGACCGGCTCGATCCATCCCGAGGTCGTCCTCGCCTGCGGCGTCGTCGCCGCGGCGTGGGCCTGGGCCTGGCACGCGCACGGCACGCGACCGCGGCCGGGCCCGGCCGTCCGCTTTGCCGGCGGCCTGCTGGCGCTCCTGCTCGCCCTCAACGGGCCGCTGCACGATCTGAGCGACTGGTACCTGTTCAGCGCTCACATGGTGCAGCACCTCGTGCTGACGCTGGTGGTGCCGCCGCTGTTGCTGACCGGCGTGCCGGGCTTCATGCTCGACGCGCTGCTGCGGCCCTGCCTGGCCCGTCGCGCCCCCGGCGCCGTCGTGCGCACCCTGACGCGCCCGTTGCCGGCCTTCACGGCGTACGCGGCGGCGGTGATCGGCTGGCATCTGCCGGGCCCCTACAACACCGCGCTGGAGATCCACGGCTGGCACGTGGTCGAGCACCTGGCGCTGCTGGGCGCCGCGATCCTCGGCTGGTGGCCGATCGTGTCGCCGTCGCGGCTGGCGCCGCCCCTGCCCTACGCGGCGCAGCTGCTCTACCTGTTCGTGTTCGGCATGCCGATGACCGTGGTGGCGGCGATGATCACCGGGGCCGAGCGCGTGCTCTACCCGTTCTACGAGGCGGCGCCGCGAATCGTGGACCTCACGCCGCTCGCCGATCAGCGGCTGGGTGGCGTGATCATGTGGGTGCCGTCGGGCCTCATTCCGCTCGCCGCGTTCACGATCGTGTTCTTCCGCTGGGTCGCCGCCGAAGCCGACGAGCCCGCGTGAACGCCGCGTGTTCGCGCGTGTGCGTGGCACCTGCCTTGCACCCCTCGGGTGGCGCTCGCTGATGCTACCCGAGTCGGAGAGGGGAGGCCCGAGTCGATGCACGCTTCTTCAAACACGGGAACGCTCAAGGTGCAGTTCGTGCCGGTCGGCCGTCATCGCCGCGAGTGGATGTGGAAGGCCCGCGACGAGGAGAGCAACACGATCTCGATCTCCGGGCAGCGGTTCGAGTCGCTGACGGACGCCGTACGAGACGCGCGCACGCAGATCCCGCGCGACGACGACGACGGGCCGGAGGCCGCCTGAGCCGCGCCGCCGAGCGCATCCGACCGCGCAACTTCTCCAATCCACCCCGCTTTTTCGACCACCCGGTTACCCCGCCTGCTATGATGAATCCCTGCCGTGAACATCTGCGTCGTTGGCACCGGATACGTGGGCCTGGTCACTGGCGCCGTCTTCGCCGATCTCGGCAATGACGTCGTCTGCGTCGACAACGACCCGCGGAAGGTCGCCGACCTCACCGCCGGCCGCATGCCGATCTACGAGCCCGGCCTGGAGGAGATGGTCGCCCGCAACACCGCCGACCAGCGCCTGGCCTTCACCACCGACCTCACGGGGGCCGTCCGGCGCTCCGTGATCGTCTTCATCACGGTCGGCACGCCCTCCAAGCCCGACGGGGAGACCGATCTCAGCGCGGTCGAGGACGTGGCGCGCGGGATCGCCCAGGCGATGGAGCGCTACACGGTGGTCGTCAACAAGTCGACCGTCCCCGTCGGCACCGGCGAGTTCGTGCGCGAGGTCATCGAGCGGCACCAGGCCCGGCCCATCGCCTTCGACGTCGTCTCCAACCCCGAGTTCCTGCGCGATGGCTCGGCCATCGAGGACACGCTGCGTCCCGACCGCATCGTCATCGGCGCGCCCACCCAGCAGGTGGCGATGACCCTGGTGGAGCTGTACGCGCCCCTCGAGCGCCCCATGATCATCACCGACGTGCCGTCGGCCGAGATGATCAAGTACGCGTCCAACGCGTTCCTGTCGACCAAGATCTCGTTCATCAACGCCATCGCCAACGTCTGCGAGCTGGCCGGCGCCGACGTCAGCCAGGTGATGAAGGGCATGGGCCTGGACGCGCGCATCGGCGCGGCGTTCCTGTCGGCCGGACTGGGCTACGGCGGCTCGTGCTTCCCCAAGGACACCGACTCCCTCGTGCACACGGCCTCCGCGCTGGGCTACGAATTCGCGCTGCTACGCGCGGTGGTCGAGATCAACCGCGAGCGGGCCGCGCACTTCGTGGATCTCGTGGCCAAGGCGCTGGATCCGCTGGAGGGCCGGGCGGTCGCCGTGCTGGGGCTGGCGTTCAAGCCCAACACCGACGACATGCGCGAGGCCAAGTCCGTGGAGGTCATCGAGCGGCTGCTGGAGCTGGGCGCCTCGGTGCGCACCTACGATCCGGTGGCGATGCCGTCCGCCCGCCGGATGCTGCCCGCCGAGGTCGTCTACTGCGAGTCTCCCTACGAGGCGGCCACCGGGGCGGACGCGGTGGCGCTGGTCACCGAGTGGAACGAGTTCAAGTTCCTGAACCTCGAGCGCCTGCGCGCGGCGATGCGACGCCCGGTGGTGTTCGACGGCCGCAACGTCTGGGAGCCGGAGCGGATGCGCCGTCTCGGCTTCGAGTACCATTCGATCGGTCGCAAGCCCGTCCTGCCGATCCAGCCCTGACCCGGCGCGGTGAACGTGAGCCGGAGCGCGCGATGCGGGTCGTAGTCACCGGGGCGGCCGGATTCATCGGATCCCACCTGTGCGAGTCGCTCCTCGCCCGCGACTGCGACGTCGTCGGGTTGGACAACTTCATCACGGGCTCGCCCGACAATCTCCAGTCGTTGTGGAAGGCCCCCCGGTTCAGCTTCGTGAAGCGCAACGTCACCGAGTACATTCACGTCGACGGCCCCGTCGACTGGGTCCTGCACTTCGCCAGCCCCGCCTCGCCGGTGGACTACCTGGAGCTGCCCATCCAGACGCTGAAGGTCGGCGCGCTCGGCACCCACAACGCACTCGGCCTGGCCAAGGCCAAGGGCGCCGGCTTCCTGCTCGCCTCGACGTCGGAGGTCTATGGCGATCCGCTCGTGCACCCGCAGCGTGAGGACTACTGGGGCAACGTGAACCCGGTCGGTCCCCGGGGCGTGTACGACGAGGCCAAGCGCTTCGGCGAGGCCATCACGATGGCCTACCACCGCGTGCACCGCGTCAACACGCGGATCGTGCGGATCTTCAACACGCACGGCCCCCGCATGCGGCTGAAGGACGGCCGGGCGATCCCGGCCTTCATGACGCAGGCGCTGACCGGCTCTCCGGTCACCGTCTTCGGCGACGGCTCGCAGACGCGCTCGTTCCAGTACGTCTCGGATCTGGTGGACGGCCTCTGGAAGCTCATGGAGCGGGGCGGCAGCGATCCGATCAACATCGGCAATCCCCAGGAGCTGACGCTCCTGGAGCTGGCCAAGCGCATCATCCGTCTGGCCGGTTCCCGCAGCGAGATCGTCTTCCGTCCGCTGCCCGAGGACGACCCCAAGGTCCGCCAGCCCGACATCGGGCGGGCCCGCACCCGCCTCGGCTGGGAGCCGCGCGTGGACACCGACGAAGGGCTGAAGCTGACGCTCGAGTGGTTCCGCCAGAAGGTGGGGCGCTGAGGGCGATCCAGGCGACGAGGGAGGTGGATCCATGATCGACGAAGAGCTGAAGCGCATGTTGGTGTGCCCGGCGTGCAAGGGTGACCTGCTGTTCGAGGACACCCGGATCATCTGCCGGTCCTGTCGCCGCGCCTACCCGATCCGCGACGACATTCCCGTCATGCTCATCAACGAGGCGGAGCCCTGGTCGCCGACACCATAGCGTCGGCCACCCAGGCCGTCATCCTGGCCGGGGGCCAGGGCACGCGGCTGCGGCCGCTGACCCTGGAGCGCGCGAAGCCGGTGGTCCCCCTGCTCGGCCGGCCGTTTCTCGCCTACCAGCTGGCGCTCCTGCGGGAACACGGCGTCACCGACGTGATCCTGGCCTGCTCGTACCGCGTCGACGACGTCCGCCAGGCGCTCGGCGAGGGCGAGCACCTCGGCGTGCGGCTGCGCTACGTGATCGAAGACGAGCCGCTCGGCACCGGCGGCGGCGTGCGCAACGCCGCCGATCTCGCCCGCGGCACCGTCTTCGTGCTGAACGGCGACGTCCTCACCGACGCCGACCTCACCGCCATGCGGCGCTGGCACGAGTCGCGCGGCTCGCGCACGACGATCTTCCTGATGCCGGTGGCCGACCCGCGCGCCTACGGGCTGGTCGAGCTCGACGGCGAGGGCCGGCTGACGCGATTTCGCGAGAAGCCGGGCCCCGACGAGCCGATCACCACGAACACGATCAACGCGGGCATCTATCTCATCGACGCCGCCCTGCTCGCCCGCATTCCGGCCGGCCGCGCGGTGTCGATCGAGCGCGAGTTCTTCCCCGCCCTCATCGCCGACGGCATCCCGTGCTTCGGCTGGACCGGCGCCGCCTACTGGCGCGACATCGGCAGCCCCACCGCCTACCGCGACGCCCAGATGGACCTGCTCGCCGGCTGCGTCCGCTCGCCGCTGGCGCCGCCGGGCGAGCTCCGCGACGGCTCCTGGGTGGCGCCGACCGCCCGCCTGGCCCCCGACGCGCGCCTGCAAGCCCCGTCGGTGCTCGGCGACCGCGTCGAGGTGGGTCGGCGCGCCCGCGTCGGCCCGCTGACCGTCGTCGGTGACGGCTCGCGGATCGGCGACGACGCCCGCGTCGAGGGCGCCATCCTCTGGGAGCGCGTGACCGTCGGCCGCGGCGCCGTCGTGCGCGACTGCGTCATCCCCTCCAACGTCACCATCGGCCCCCACGCCGACATCGGCCCCGGCGCCGTCGTCGAACCCAACGCCACCATCCCCCCCCACGCCAGGCTGCCGAGCTGAGCACCGTCGCGCGATGCCGCGTGCGTGCCGGCCAGGGCGAGTGACGCGGCGTGCTAGACTGAATCGCGATGAGTCTCGCCCGCATCCGTAATTTCTCGATCGTCGCCCACATCGATCACGGCAAGTCGACACTGGCCGACCGGCTCCTGTCGCTGACGGGCACGATGGACGCGAAGAAGGCGGTCGACAAGGTCCTCGACTAGATGGACCTGGAGCGCGAGCGCGGGATCACCATCAAGGCGCACACGGTACGCCTGCTCTACAAGGCGCGCGACGGGCACGAGTACACGCTGAACCTCATCGACACCCCGGGCCATGTCGACTTCTCCTACGAGGTCTCGCGCGCGCTGGCCGCCTGCGAGGGCGCGGTGCTCATCATCGACGCCGCCCAGGGCATCGAGGCGCAGACGCTGGCCAACTTCTACCTGGCCTCCGACGCCAGCCTCACCATCGTGCCGGTCATCAACAAGATCGACCTGCCGGCGGCCGACGTCGAGGGCACGCGCGAGGCGATCACCGAGGTGCTCGAGCTCGATGGCAGTGAAGCGCTGGCCATGTCGGCCAAGCACGGGACCGGCGTGCCCGAGGTGCTGGAGGCGATCGTGGCGCGGATCCCGCCGCCCCGGGGCGACGCCGACGCGCCGCTGAAGGCGCTGGTGTTCGACTCGTACTACGACTCCTACCAGGGCGTGGTCGTCCACGTGCGCCTCACCGACGGCCGCGTGCGCCCCGGCGCGCGCATCTTGTTGATGTCGAACGCCCGGGCCTACGAGGTGCAGCAGGTCGGCGTGTTCAGCCCCGACATGCGACCCGTCGAGGAGCTGTCGGCCGGCCAGGTCGGCTTCATCACCGCCTCGATCAAGCGGGTGTCCGACGCCAAGGTGGGCGAGACGATCACCGACGCGCTGCGGCCCACCGCCGAGCCGTTCCCCGGCTACCGCGACGCCAAGCCCATGGTCTTCGCCGGCCTCTACCCGATCGAGGACACCGAATACGAAGGGCTGCGCGACGCGCTCGAAAAGCTTCGCCTGAACGATCCCGCCTTCAGCTACGAGCCGGAGACCTCGCTGGCCCTCGGCTACGGCTTCCGGTGCGGCTTCCTCGGCATGCTGCACATGGAGATCGTCCAGGAGCGGCTGGAGCGCGAGTTCAACCTGTCGCTCATCATCACGGCGCCGTCGGTGCAGTACCGCATCCACACCACCGCCGGCGAGGTGATGGACATCGACAACCCGTCGAAGATGCCCACGCCGGACCGGATCGAGCAGATGGAGGAGCCGTACGTGCGGTCGTCCATCTACGTGCCGACCGAGTTCATGACGGCCATCTACAAGCTCGCCCAGGAGAAGCGGGGCGTGCACAAGTCGCTCGAGTACGTCGGCAAGCGCGTGCACATCCGCTTCGACTTCCCGCTGGCCGAGATCGTCGTGGACTTCTACGACAAGCTGAAGTCGATCTCCAAGGGCTACGCGTCGTTCGACTACGAGTTCGCCGACTTCACGGCCGCCGACCTGGTCAAGCTCGACATCCTCCTCAACGGCGACCCCGTCGATGCGCTCAGCGTCATCGTGCACCGCGACAAGGCCTACGAGCGGGGCAAGTCGCTGGTGGAGAAGCTGCGCGGCGTGATCCCGCGCCAGCAGTTCGAGGTGGCCATCCAGGCCGCCATCGGCAGCCGGGTCATCGCGCGGGAGACGGTCAAGGCCATGGGCAAGAACGTCACCGCCAAGTGCTACGGCGGCGACATCACGCGCAAGCGCAAGCTGCTCGAGCGCCAGAAGGAAGGCAAGAAGCGCATGAAGCAGGTCGGTCGAGTCGAGGTCCCGCAGGAAGCGTTCCTGGCGGTCCTCAAGAGCTGACGCCGTGGACCAGGAGCCGAAGCCGCCCGCCCAGCCCGACGCCCGGTACGACTACGACCGGATGAGCGTCTCCGTCGGGCGGTCCGAGGAGCCGGCGCCGTCCGTCACCGACGGCGCCCCCGTCGCACCCCCGATCGACAGTGTCCGCCGGCGCAAGTCGGTCGTGCGCGAGTACGCCGAGGCGATCGCCATCGCCATCCTGCTCGCGCTGGTGATCCGCACGCTCATCGTGCAGGCGTTCACCATCCCGTCGGGCTCGATGATGGACACGCTGCTGGTCGGCGACTACATCCTCGTCAACAAGTTCCTGTTCGGGCCCGAGGTGCCGCTGACCGACTATCGGCTGCCCTCCCTCCGGCTGCCCCACCGCGGCGACATCATCGTCTTCAAGTACCCCGCGGACGAGAAGCGCGACTTCATCAAGCGCATCGTGGGCACCCCGGGCGACACGGTGCAGGTGCGCGGCCAGCAGGTGCTGATCAACGGCCAGGTCCTCGACGAGCCCTACGTGCGCCGCAACCCGAGCGCGCTGAGCCACACCAGCTCGCCGGGCTTCTGTGGCTACGCCTACGCGTGCGAGCCGCTGGTCGTGCCCGCCGATTCGTACTTCGTGATGGGCGACAACCGGGACAACTCGCAGGACTCGCGCTACTGGGGCTTCGTCAAGCGCGACAAGATCAAGGGAAAGGCGTTCCTCATCTACTGGTCGTGGGACAGCGATCGGCAGGGCGACCGGTACTGGCTGCGGTGGTGGCGGCTCGGGCACTACATCCCCTGAGGCCCGCCCCCGACACTCCCCTCGGCGTGCTCGGTCAGACCGGCCCCCACAGCTCCTCCCTGGGGCTCTATGTCCACGTGCCGTTCTGTACGAAGCGTTGTTACTACTGCTCGTTCAACACGGCTCCGCTGGAGCGGCCGGAGGAGATGCGGCGGTACGTCGGAGCCGTGCGGCGGGAGATCAGCCTGCTCGCCGGCGCGTCGTGGGCGGCCGGCGTCGGAATCGGGACGATCTTCCTCGGTGGCGGCACGCCTTCGCTGCTGGCGGCCGACGATCTGGCCGCGCTCCTCGACGACGTGCGCGCGGCCTTCGCGCTGGCGCCCGGGGCGGAGATCACCGTCGAGTGCAATCCGGAGAGCGTGGATCGCGTGAAGCTGGCCGCCTATCGGGCCGCCGGGGTGAATCGGATCAGCCTGGGGGTGCAGTCGCTCGATGATGGGATCCTGCCGCGGCTGGGGCGGCTGCACGACGCGCATGGCGCCCGGGCGGCGTTCGAGGCGGCGCGGGAGGCGGGGTGCGACAACGTCAGCGTCGACCTGATGTACGGGCTGCCGGAGCAGGATCCGGCGAGGTGGGCGCGTAGCGTCGAAGGGGTGCTGGGCTGGGAGCCCGAGCACCTCTCGGCGTACGGACTGACGCTCGACGCGGGCAGCCTGTGGGCGGTGACGGGTGTCGAGGGGCTGCCGGCGGAGGGGGCGGTGGTCGAGCAGTACTGGGCGCTGGCCCGCGCGGCCGCCGCGCGCGGCTTCGAGCACTACGAGATCTCGAACTACGCGCGCCCGGGCTTCCGCTCGCGCCACAACCAGGTCTACTGGCGCGCGGCCGAGTATCTGGCCGTCGGCCCCGGCGCCTGCGGCTTCGTGGGCGACGTGCGCTACGCCAACGTCAAGGCGGTGCCGCGCTACTGCGCGGCGCTGGAGGCGGGCGCGCTGCCGATCGACACGTCCGAACGCCTCACGCCTCGCCAGCGTCTCGGCGAGCGGCTGATCCTCGGCCTCCGGCTCGTGGATGGCGTGCCGCGGGCGTGGCTCGATG
>Ga0184638_1000538_pt1 | contig 10663 bp, 10 predicted proteins | sample PLM31_50_b2_FD_133141 | JGI IMG/M metagenome (GOLD analysis project Ga0184638, IMG submission 133141) | Groundwater sediment microbial communities from an aquifer in East River, Colorado, USA - PLM3-1_50_b2 | ecosystem: Environmental > Terrestrial > Soil > Riparian zone | place: USA: East River... | reverse complement strand
CGCGGTAAGCCTGCGCACGAACGCGGTAGTCGGTGTCTCGAGCCGCCGCTTCGATCTCCTCGTCCCACTGTGTCCGGAGGACTGCCAGAGCTCGCTCGTCGCCGTCCTGGGCAAGGGCGTCAGCGTGAGCCGCCGCCTCGGCGAGGGTCATGCGATCGCGTCGAGCGTCCGCGGCTCAGGACCGATGTAGCGCGCGGAGGGTCGGAACAGGCGACCCGTCTTCTTCTGCTCGAGAATGTGCGCGGACCAGCCCGCGACCCGCGAGCAGCCGAACATCGCCGGCGCGAGCGCGGGTGGGATCAGAGCGATGTCGAGGACGATCGCCGAGTAGTACTCGACGTTCGTGGCGATCACGCGCTCGGGATGGCGCTCTTGAAGGCCGACGAGGGCCGCTTCCTCGAGAGCTTCGGCGACGTCGACGTGAGGCGAAGCGAGCTCCTTGGCGGTCCGTTTGAGAATCCGGGAGCGAGGATCCTCAGCCCTGTAGATCCGGTGACCGAAGCCCATGATCCGCTTGCCACTCGCCAGAGTCTCGTTCACCCAGCGCTCTGGATCGCCCATCGCTGCGACCTCCTCGAGCATGGGGAGCACGTACGCCGGCGCGCCGCCGTGGAGGGGGCCCGAGAGCGCGCCGACAGCTGCCGACAGGGCGGCTCCACAGTCTGCTCCGGTCGATGCGGCGATGCGTGCGGTGAAAGTCGATGCGTTCAAACCGTGCTCCGCCGTGCAGATCCAGTACGTATCGATCGCAGTTGCATGGCGTGGATCCGCCTCGCCGTGCCACCGGAGGAGAAACTTCTCGGCCGCTGTCTTTCCCTGGGCGACGACCTCATCGGAGATCGCATCGCCATGGCCGTCAGCCACCCGCGCCGATCGGGCCACGATGGACATCATCTGAGCGGAAAGCCGGCCGAGATCCTCTCGAGCCTGCTCGTCCGATATCTCGTTGAGCTTGCCGAGACTCCAGTGTCCTGCGAGATGCGCTGTCTCAGCCTGAAGATCGGCCGGCGCGTTCCCAGTGAGTCCCGTGGGCTCGTACGGCTCCGGATCGGGCATCTTCGAGTCGAGGCTCCCGTCGACGAGCAGTCCCCAGACCTTCTCGTACGGCACCCGCCCGACCAGCTCCTCGATGTCGACGCCGCGATACCGGAGCGCACCGCCCTCGCGATCGGGCTCGGCGATCTCCGTCTCGACCGCGACGACGCCTTCGAGTCCCGGCTTGAAGTCGGTCGTCTCGGCCATCCGCACGGACGCTACCTGACCGAGATTCCATAGGCGCCGTCGAGTCGCCACGACGACCGCGACCGCGAAGCGGGCGCCTTCAGGGATTTCCGCGATCGAGATTCGCGCGCACGAATCTCGATCTGCGGAGAAGCGGGTGCAGGTACGATCCGCCGCGCTCATGGGCCACCGTGTCACGCTCATCCCCGGAGACGGGACCGGCCCCGAGCTCACCGACGCGACGCGACGTGTGCTCGAAGCCACCGGCGTCTCGCTCGACTGGGACCTTCGTCAAGCCGGCGTCGACGTCATGCAGGAGGCAGGGACGCCGCTTCCCGAGGAGACGCTCGAATCGGTCAAGCAGAACGGGGTCGCGCTCAAAGGGCCGATCACGACGCCGATCGGCACCGGCTTCCGCTCGGTCAACGTCGCGCTTCGCCACGAGCTGGAGCTGTTCGCATGTCTGCGGCCCTGCAAGACGTACGCGGGCGTCCGCACCCGCTACGAAAGCGTCGACATCGTCGTCGTGCGCGAGAACACCGAGGATCTCTACGCAGGCATCGAGTACGAGGCGGGCTCGGACGCGGCCGAAGGCGTCATTGCCTCACTGAACGCGCTCCAGCCGAAGCAGATCGCGAGCGGCTCGGGAATCTCCGTCAAGCCGATCACCGCCGCAGCCTCCGAGCGGATCATCCGCTTCGCGTTCGACTATGCGCGAGCCAACCACCGCCGCGAGGTCGCGTGCGTGACGAAGGCGAACATCATGAAGTTCACGGACGGGCTCTTCCTTTCGGTCTTCCGCGAGGTCACGCGCGACTATCCGGAGATCGCCTCCCGCGAGGTGCTCGTCGACGCACTCTGCATGCAGCTCGTCCAGCGCCCCGAGGAGTTCGACGTGCTCGTGCTGCCGAACCTGTACGGGGACATCGTCTCGGACGTCACCGCCGGGTTGGTGGGCGGGCTCGGCGTCGCTCCAGGGGCGAACATCGGAGCGCGCGCAGCCGTCTTCGAGGCCACACATGGCTCGGCGCCTCGGTACAAAGGGCTGAACAAGGTGAACCCGACCGCGATGATCCTGTCCGGAAAGCTGATGCTCGAGCACCTCGGCGAGCGACAGGCCGCGCAGCGACTCGAACAGGCTGTCGCGGCCGTGATCGCCGACGGCGGGCGGGTCACATACGACCTGAAACCCACCCGCGACGACCCCACTGCGGTCGGGACGTCCGAGTACGCCGACGCGATCATCGAGAGACTCAGATAGCACGGCTGAACACGACGAAAGCGAGAAGGACATGCGGAGGAGAGTGACGGTCGTCGGCGCAGGAAACGTCGGCGCGACATGCGCGCAGGAGATCGCACGCCGCGACTACGCCGACGTGGTGCTCGTCGACATCATCCCCGACTATCCGCAGGGCAAGGCGCTCGACCTGAACCAGGCGGCCTCGGTGCTGGGTTACGAGCCCACCATCACGGGCTCGAACGGCTACGAGGAGACTGCCGGCTCGGAGGTCGTGGTGATCACCGCCGGAAAGCCCCGCTCGCCCGGCATGAGCCGCGACGACCTCGTGACGACGAACGAGGCGATCGTCACGGCGGTGACGAAGGAGGCCGTCCGACACTCTCCCGACGCGATCCTGGTCGTGGTGTCGAACCCGCTCGACGCGATGTGCCACGTCGCGAGAGCGGTGTCGCGCTTCAAGGGGAGTCGAGTCATCGGCATGGCAGGCATCCTCGACACGGCCCGTTTCGCAGCCTTCATCTCGCAGGAGCTCGCCGTCTCCGTGAAGGACGTGACCGCAGTCGTGCTCGGTGGCCACGGCGATCAGATGGTGCCCGTCGTATCCGCCACGAACGTCGGAGGTGTTCCGCTCTCCGAGCTGATGCCCAGGAGCCGCATCCGGAAGCTCGTCGACCGCACGCGCTTCGGCGGCGGCGAGCTCGTGAGCCTCCTCGGTACGTCGGCGTGGTACGCGCCCGGCGCGGCAGCCGCTCAAATGGTCGACTCGATCTGCCTCGACGAGAAGCGGGTGCTTCCCTGCACGGTCTACCTGCAGGGCGAGTACGGGATCGACGGCCTGTACATGGGCGTTCCGGCGAAGCTCGGAGCGGCCGGCGTCGAGGACATCGTGAAGCTGCGCCTCACACCCGAGGAGAAGAAGATGTTGCGCGCCTCCGCCGCCGCCGTCCGGGACGTCGTCGGCGTCCTCAAGCGGAAGTAGCATGGACCTCGGGCTCGAGGGCCGCACGGCCATCGTCTGCGGCGCATCGGCAGGCATCGGCCTCGGCATCGCCGAGTCGCTGGCCGGCGAAGGCGCGAACGTCGTCATGCTCGCTCGTCGTCGCGATGTCGTCGAGCGCGAAGCTGCCCGGCTCGGCGGGCTGGCCGTCGCGGGAGACGTGACGAATGCGGACGATCTCGATCGTCTCGTGCAGTCGACCGTCGACGCGTTCGGCGGCATCGACATCGTCGTCAACAACTCGGGTGGACCTCCTCGAAGCACGGCGGCCGAGCTCACACCGGCGCAGGTCGAGGCAGCTACGCAGCTCCTGCTCGTCTCCGTCGTCCGCCTGACGGGGCTCTGCCTCCCCTACCTCGAGAAGAGCCCGGCCGGCCGCATCGTCAACGTCACGTCGACCACTGTGCGGGAGCCCATCGACAACCTCGTGCTCTCGAACGCGATCCGACCGGGGGTCATCGGGTGGGCGAAGTCGCTGGCACGCGAGCTTGGGCCGAAGGGGATCACGGTGAACTCGATCGCGCCGGGAAGCATCGATACGGACCGCGTCCGAGAGGTCTATCCCGACGGCCCGACCGAGGACGAACTCGAGACGATTCCGCTCCGTCGGCTCGGCACCACACGCGAGATCGGTGACGTCGCAGCGTTCCTCTGCTCCGAGCGCGCGGCGTACATCAGCGGCGCCGTGATACTGGTCGACGGCGGAGCCACACGCGGGCTGTAGTGGTCGTTTGAAGCGCCTTTCGATCGTCGCCGTCGTGCTCGGCGCGCTCGGCCTCGCGACGGCGATCGTGCTCTGGTCGCTTCCCGCCGGCGACTTCATCCTGACCCCCGACAAGGCCAAGCCGCTGGCCGGGCGCGTCGTTGTCGAGGGAAGCCGGCCGGGGGGCGCCGGCGATGTCTACTACGTTGATCTCTACGTTCGGAGAGTTCGGCTTCTCGAGCATCTGTTGCCGTTCACGCGCCCGGAGGGTTCGACGGTGCTTCCCGAGCACGCGCTCCTGCCCCCCGGTACCAGCGACGCCGAGCGAGACCGACAGAACGCTGCCGACATGGAGCGATCGGAACGTATCGCGTCCGTCGTCGCCCTTCGCGCACTCGGATACGAGGTCGTAGCGACCCCGCGCGGGGCACTGGTCATCGGCGTCGCATCGGATGTGCCCGCCGCCGCGAAGCTCGCGGCCGGAGACGTCATCGTGGCCGTCGACGATGTTCCGGTGCGCACTCCTGCCGACCTGCGGCGCGAGATCGGGAGACGGAAACCCGGTGACGACGTCCGGCTCACGGTCCGTCGAGACGAGAAGCCGATCGAGCTGAGGGTGCGCACCGTGCCCAATCCGACCGATCCCAGCCGGCCGATCGTCGGAATCACCGTCGATCAGGAGGCCGACATCAGGCTGCCCTTCGACGTCGACATCGACCTCGGTCGTGTCGGCGGTCCTTCGGCGGGTCTCCCCTTTGCGCTCGAGATCGCGCGCAAGCTCGGACGCGACGTCACCCACGGATGCAAGATCGCGGCTACGGGCGAGCTCGCGCTCGACGGCACCGTGCTCCCGATTGGCGGAATCAAGCAAAAGACGATCGGAGCGAGACGTGCGGATGTGGATTTCTTCGTAGTTCCGGTCGGCCGGAACGCCGAGGATGCGCAAGAGCATGCGGGCGGGCTCGATGTGATACCTGTCGAAAGTTTTCAACAGGCGTTTCGGCTCTTGACAACAGCCGATGTAAAATGCTGACTTTGCAGGTACTTCGCCCCACGTGACAACAGGCGCAAATTGCGGGCGATTTCGTCCAAGAGGGGGTTGTCTCCCTCGGACCTGGTCGCCAGAATGCTGGCTGGTCGACGAGGGGCGACCTCCCAGAGATGGCAACGAAGAAGCGAACAGAGGTCACCTGCGACGACTGCTACTTCCGGCGTGAAGGACTGTGCGCGCTTGCAGGAAACGTCCCCTGCCCCACGTTTCGAGCGGCGACCGCGGGCACTCTGACCCCGCCGCGCCAGCCACGACTCGTACCGCGCCCCCTTCCGGCGGTCGCGGTGGGCCACGCCGCATAAGATCGAGGCGTGCAGGGCTCGCCCGAGAAAGACACGCCTTGGAAGCTCGTCCTCTTCGGCGTGCTCGCGGTCTACGCGGTCCTCATCGTCTTCTTCAACCGCAAGCAGGTCGAGGTCAGCTTCGTCTTCTTCTCGGCCGAGATCTCGCTCCTGGTCTTGATCCTCCTCTGCGTGGGCATCGGCTTCGCAGCCGGCTACCTCTTCGATCAGCTGCGCGACCGGCGTAAGCGCCGCACGCCGGCGACGTAGCGCCAAGCCCACGATCGAAAGCTCTTACGCTCGTGGCGCGACCATGGAGCCCGTCGACGCAATGACGAGAGCGGCCAAGCGCTCGACCCCCTCGACGATTCGCGCCAAGCTCTCGTAGCTGAACGCCAGGCGCGCCGAGGAGCGCCCGAGGCCGGAGCCGCGGGGGAAGAAGTCCTCCCCACGGACGAACGCGACCCCTGCGGGCTCGGCTCGAGCCATCAGCTCGGCCGTCGTCACGTCGTTCGGAAGCTCGACCCAGACGAAGTAACCGCCCTGGGGCCGGCTCCAGGAAGAGCCGGGCGGGAAGGTCCGCTCGAGGGTGCTCGTCATGGCGTCGCGTCGCGCACGCAGTTCTCCGCAGACACGCACGAGGTTGGGCTCGAAGTGCCCGCGGGCGATGAACTCGAAAACAGCGGCCTGCGCAAGGATGGGTGGCGAGATGTAGGTCGACACCGCGCGCTCCTCGAAGGACGCGGCCGTATCGGCGGGAAGGACGAAGTACCCGGTACGTACGCCCGGTGCGACGGTCTTCGAGAACGAGGACGTGTACGAGACGAGCTCACCGCCCTCGAGGTCGTGAAGGCTGGGTTGAGCATCGCCCTCGAAGCGAACGAGGCCGTACGGGTCGTCCTCCAGAACAGCGAGCCGGTGGGCCACGACGATCTCGACGATCCGCCGGCGCCGTTCTGTCGAAAGCGACCGCCCGCTCGGGTTCTGGAACGTCGGAATCGTGTAGAGGAAGGAGGGCGGCTCGCTGCCGCGGCGGAGCTCGGCTTCCAGCGCATCGGGGTCGAGGCCCTCGTCGTCCATCGGAAGCGCCACGATCTCGGCGCGTTCGCGAGCGAGGATCTTGAGCGGCCGGTCGTAGCTCGGCGCCTCGACGAGGACGCGGCCGGGACGGCGTTCGAGCTGCTCCGCTGCGTAGAACGCGAAGCCCTGCAGCCCGCCTACGGTCAGGACGACGCGCCTCGCATCCACGCCGTGCCGCGCGGCCACCCATTCTCGAAGCGGCGCGTATCCACCGCCCGGCCCGTACGCGAAGAGCGTCGAGGCTTCACGCCGGGCGACCGCGTACGCGCACTCGGCGAGCTCGGCCGCGGGGACGAGTTCGGGTGCGGGTGCGCCGCGGGCGAACGAGATCGGCGTCGGCGGCATCTCGGAGAGCCTAGATGCTTGGCCGGAATTCACGCGGGCCGACTGACGGCCACGACACGGCGCCGGCTTGCACCCACACGGCGCCCGGCCTGGTCGTGACCGCGCTCGACGGACGCGCCAGCGTCCGGTCAACCACTAAGTGTCGCCGCCCGTGATCCGAGGCCGACCTGATGCGGAGGCTCGGACCCCTCTATGTGAAGTAGGAGGTCACGGTGCCGCCACCCACCCCCTCGATCGCAACTCCGGCCTGCTACCGGGGACCCTCCCCCTCGAGCGCGATTAGAGACTCGGGGCCTGCTGGCGGGGTGTGACGTCCCGAGCTCGCGAGCTACCTGCGGATCGAGGAACGCGAGACTCGAGGCGGGCGGGCTGAACTGACGCACCGCTGAACGGAGAAGGCCCGCCGGAGCGGGCCTTCCTAGATCGTCGTGTTAGGCGAAAGAGCTTGACGGGGGTATCTTGCGGCCGGCGAGGTCGTGCGCCCGCGGGCCGGGCGCGAAGCTTGGCCAGAAGCTCAACCAATCACTGCAATGTAGAAAGCGTGGTCACTCCTCTCCTTCTCGGCCGGACCGTTGGTGATGACGTTCACATGGTTGACGTCATTGCCCACCGGGCAGGCGCTGCCCTCGGACGTGCCACCGCAGGGACCGGCGCTGACCATGCCGCGGAACTCCAGGTCGTTCGCGCGCGCCGAGGTGGCGATGATGAGCTTGCCGGTGGTGGCAACTCCGAAGTCGAGGATGTACTGGCCTGGGCCCGATTTTGCCGTCAACGTCACGCCGCCGGACTGCGCGATGACACTGCCGTCGGGCCTGACGAGAGCCCACTTGGCGCCCGGTCCGGCTGGGCCAACCGGCCCCGCGGGTCCTACTGGCCCCCGAGGGCCGGCCAGGAGCTGGCCCGCTGCGAAGTCGGCACCCCGCAACGAGCCGTTCTTGATCTTCGCGGAGACGACGGCGTTGTTCTTGAGCTGAGCGGTTCCCACGCTGTTTCTCGGAACTACGAGCGAGACCGCGGCAACGCTAGTTCCACCGAGCGCGACGAACAAGGCGATGGTAGCGAGCACGGTGGCAGGCGATACGCGATGGATGAGACGGCGGTCCATGCGCTCCCCCTTCCGGTTGGGTTCTATGGCACTCCAAATAGACGGGTTCACGCGGCCAAAACGCGACGCCCGTCACGTTCTCACACCCTCTCGGGTTTAGGCCCGTGCGAGTGCTTCATGCTCTGACTGCCTCCTGCATCGGGACTGACTGCGCCTAATCGAGTCGATTGTGACGAGGAAGATCGAGATAGCGTCCCCTTAAATAGTGGTTGCAAGCGGCCTAGCGAAAGTCGCGCTCGTCAGTGTTTTTGAGTCGGGCGACATCGCATGCTCTCACTAGCCCGCCCAAAAACGAGGCCGGCCCCGGATCGCGATCGGTTGGCCGAGCCTCCTCAGCGCGCTCGCGCGGGACGTGCCGCAGAACGGGAGCCCAGGCCCCGCTCCTCGCGGTGCTCGAGAGCGCGACGGACGACGAGGCGTGGGACGAACGGGTAAAGCTAGCGCCCGAGCGCGCGCGAGCCCAGCTCGCCCGGCAAGGGGAGCTCCACGCGGTGATCATCCGACAGCCCTACGTCGGTGAAGCGGTCGCGGGGTTACTCTGAGTTCGAGGGTGGGTCAAAGCAAATAGCGCCGCCTTCGTGACCAGAGGGCGTTACTAGAAGCTGCCCGATAGATCCCTTCGCGCTCTCAAAGCGCGACCAACAAATGTGGCCCAACGAGAGGCTTGCGCCTAACGAGGGGCCACGAACGTAAGGGTAGACAGGCTGCGCGAGCAAAAGCAACCGATACTGAGGGATCCTCGATTCTGCCAGAAGCCCCACCACAACAACCTGTGACCTTGGGCTCGCGCCTGCTGTTCGGTACCGAGCTCGCCGCCGTCGGCAGGTTCGAGGCCGAGAGACGGGCGCTCGATCTCGTGGGGGCCGGCCACATGCACGAGCGATGGGAAGTTGCGGACTTCCTGGCCTCGGCCGAAGTGTTTCGCACGGGAGGTTCCGCCCGGGCTGACGCCCCGCGCTGGGAGTCGGCCGAGGGTGAGACAGCCGAGCGCCTCCGGAGCCTCGGCATCGTCTCGACTGTACGAGTACGGCCTGAGCGAGCCGGCAAGGCCGTCGCTCAGCACCAGCTCATCGTTGGCGGCCGACGAGCAGGCTATGACGCCCCGGCGTCGGACTGCACGCTGTCAGCGCCCGGCTTTCGCGAGGGCGCATCCTATGCGCTGTGTCTTGAGCCCAACCGCGAGCGACGGACACGTCGGCACGCGGGGATCCTTCCGAGTGATGAGGCGTCCATCGGCGATGACCCGCTGAGTCGGCTCGAGTTCGGCGCCGATCCGATTCGTGGCAGGCCGCTTCGCCGTACTGCTCGGGCGTGCCTTCGCAGCAGGCCGCTGACGCCGCCGTGGCGGTCAGGCGCTAGAGCTCGCAACATGGGCGACGCCGGCCTCGGCCATGCTTCGCGCTCGCGCCGTTGCCGTCTGGCGAGTCACCCCACCTGCTTGCCGAGGAGGACGGCCCAACACATGCGTGTCCTGCTGCGCATCCGCCTCGGCAAGGGACAGCTCGGCGAGCTGATGAACTGCTTCTACTGCCTGAGCGTATGGGTCGCCGCACCCGCGAGCCTCGCAGTCGCGAGGCGGCCCCGCGAGCTCCCGAAGTCGTGCTCGCGTTCTCGGGCGCCGCCGGCTTGCTCGAGCGCGCGACGAGCGAACGTGCGACGCCCGTCGCTGAGATCGTCGACTGGAAAGGAGTGGGAGGATGAGTTGCTGTGGAAAGAGGCGGAAGGCGCTCAAGGGGAGCACGCCCACGCTCGCTAGCCCGCTCGGCGCGCTGAAGCCCGCCGGCGCGAAGCCCACGCCGCCCGTGACGCCGAGGCGCGGTGATGCCGGCCGTGACGGCGCCGTGACGGGCAGGCGTTAGGCCTCACCTCACAGGCCCTCGGGGCGCATCTTGCGGCAGACACGCCCCGCGAGAGGAGGAGGTGTGATGGCCGACAAAGACAAGAGGGACGTCGCCAAGCTCGAGTGCTGTCCGCCGCTCGTCGAGTGCGACCCCTGCGACTACCTGGATTTCTGGTTCCGGCTGCCGTTTCGACCGGTGGTGGGAGCTGCGAACGAGCGCCGCCTCTTGCCCATCGAGGTGACGCTGCACTTCCGGCTCGTCCGCTGTGCGGGGCCGCTCGCGCTGGGAGACATCCTCTACAGCACCACCCTGCTGCCCGGCGAGCAGGTGCGCCTGTTCACGAGCGACCGGCATAGCCGCTTCAGCTTCGACAGCGAGTCGAGCCTCGCCTACCGGAACCACACGACCTCGGAAGAGTCGTACTACATGGCCGGAATGGCGAATGCGGTCAGCAACATCAGCGTCAACGAGAACGCGGCCTCGACCTCGAAGTTCCACAGCTCGTCGGTCAGCGGCGGGGGCGGGCTCGGGATCGACCTCGGCTTTATCTCGCTCGGGGGGAGCGTGTCGGGGAGCTCCTACGATGCGAGCTCGGCAAGCACGTTTGCCCGCAACCTGACCCAGCACGCAGACTCGTCGAGCCGGCACGTCGAGGTCGGCACACGGGCCGCGAGCCACACGTCGGTCGGCGAGGTGCACAGCCGCACGCACACCGAGGGAGAGTCGGAGGACCAGTACGAGTCGTCCTCTCGGGTCTTCTCCAACCCGAACCACTGTCACGCGCTGACGTTCCTGTTCT
>Ga0184638_1000536_pt1 | contig 10682 bp, 8 predicted proteins | sample PLM31_50_b2_FD_133141 | JGI IMG/M metagenome (GOLD analysis project Ga0184638, IMG submission 133141) | Groundwater sediment microbial communities from an aquifer in East River, Colorado, USA - PLM3-1_50_b2 | ecosystem: Environmental > Terrestrial > Soil > Riparian zone | place: USA: East River... | reverse complement strand
TCTTGCCGCTCAGGAACAGCGCAGCCGCGATCTCGCGATTCGTCTTGCGGTCGGTCGCAAGCGTGGCAATCTCGAGCTCACGCTTGGTCAATGACGCGAGCCCGCTGTCGCCTAGGGCGGCCGGTCCGCGTGTCTCGGCGCGGGCTCCCAGCCGCCGCAACTCGCGGCGTGTCTCGTCGCGAACCCGCAGCGAGCCGCACGCGTCGAGCTCGCGCTCGGCCTGACGCAGCACTAAGATCGCCTCGTCACGCACGCCAGCGGCCGCAAGCGCGCGCCCTTGCAGGCTGCGCGAGAACGCCACATGCAGCTGCGCGCCCACAGCAGTCGCCGCCTCTACCGATCGCGCCGCCACACGCGCCGCCTCGGCCGGCTCGCCACGGGCGAGCAACACTGCGGCGCGCGCGCGGCCGGCCAGCGCCGCGGGTAACTGCAGCCCGAGCTGTGCGGCATCCTCCTCGGCCCGGCGGGCGTAGGCGTCGGCTGCCTCGGTATGCCCGGCCGCCAGCTCGACGAGCGTCAGGCTCTCCCAGTCGAAGCAGCGCTCCACCGGCATCGTGCGCGCGACGTCCTCGCCCACGAGTTCGAGCAAGATCTTCCGCCCACGTTCGACGTCGCCGACCTCCAACCAGGCGACGCCGAGCCCCCAACCTGGGCCACCGCCTCCGTTGGGGATGGTGCCGCCGGCCAAGCGACGGTCGAACTGCAGGCTCTCTTCGAAGGCCGCGATGGCGCCGTCGAGATCGCCCGCGTAGTAGAGCGTCCAGCCCAGCTCGAACAGCGCCCGGTAGAGCTCGTGCGGGCCCGCGGCCAGCCGCGCGGCCTCGAGCGCCCTCTCGCAGCACTCGGTCGCCTCGGTCAAACGGCCCTGCATCTCGAATGGGTAGTTCTTCCCGAGCAGCATGGGAACGAGCAGCCGCCCGTCGCCGGTCGTTCGTGTGATCTCCATCCCGCGCTCGAGATGCGCGACGGCCTCGTCGTAGTGCTCGAGGTACGTCTCGGCCCAGCCGAGGTAGTAGAGCGCCTCCAGACGCGGGGCGAGCTCGGGGTCCGTGAGCCCGTCGACCTCGGTCCGGGCCTCCTCACGTAGCTCGCGCGCGACGGCGATATGCCCGGCAACGGTCTCGCCGAGACAGAATGCAGACGCGGCTGCCGCGATCAGCGCCCGGTCACCGAGCGCGCGCGCGTTCGCCACAGCGTCGCGACCCATCGTGGCGGTCCGCTCGAAGTCCAGCTCGTAGAGACCGTCGATCGCGAGCTCGATCTGCAATGCCGCCGCCGTGGCCGTCGTACGGTCGGGAAGGTTGTCCCACGCCCGAGTGAGCCGTTGATGAGCGTCCTCGTGGCGACCGAGCCAGTGCTCGGTCGCCGCACAGAGAGCCGTCAGCTCGACCGAGCGCTCCCTCGCGCCCGCGGGGAGCAGCTCGATCGCCTCCAGCAGCGTCGCCCGACTCTGCTCCAGCTCACCGATGGCGCGGAGCGCCGAGGCGAGCGCCACGCGAACGTCGACCTGCCGTTCGCCGTCCGCTGCGCGCAGCAGTCGTAGCGTGGCCCGGAACCAGCGAGCCGCGACCGCAGGAGCGCGCGTCGCAGCCGCTGCACCGGCCTCGAGCAGGAGCTGGATCGCCTCCTCGTTTCCCTGCTCGGCCGATTGCTCGACGTGATGTGCCCGCTCGCCCGGTCCAGCGCCTCTCGCCGCCAGCTCGGCCGCCGCCCGCGCGTGTGCCGCGAGTCTCCAGCCCCCGGGCGCGGACTCGTAGACCGCCGTGCGGACGAGCGGGTGGCGAAAGACGAACCGCCGCGGGACGGTCGTCGGGCGCAGGAGATCGCGCGCGAGCAGGGCATCGAGCGCAGCGAGCCCGTCCGCGACCGGAAGTTCCGCAATCGTCGCTGCCAGGTCAGGCTCAAACGGCTCGCCGGCCACCGCCGCGGCCTCGAGCAGCCCGCGCTCGGTCGCCGAGAGCGCCGTCAGCTCCTCGGCCAGAGACGCGGCGACCGCTCGGGGAACGCCGACCCCGTCGACCCCAGCGCCGCTCACCGGCGCCCCGAGCGTCGCGCCGCCGCCCGCACGCGCGAGCTGCTCGAGATAGAACGGATTGCCGCCGCCGTGTCGGTAGATCGCCGCCGCTGCTTGCGGGTCGAGCTCGCCCAACAGCTGCGTCGCCTGCGCCTCGCTGAGGTGACCGAGCCCGATCCGTCGCACGGACCCGGCCCCGAGCATGGCCGATAGACGTGCGGGCGCCTGATTGGGCCGCAAGGCAAGCGCGAACAGGACCCCGGCATCTGGCCCGCGCCGAAGCAGCGCCCCCAGCAGCTCGATCGACGCCCCGTCACTCCAGTGCAGATCGTCGAGAAGCACCACCAGCGGCCGATCGACCGCGAGCAGCTCCAACAGCATCCGGACCGCACGGTGAGCGCGGTAGCGCTCGTCGGCGACCGAACCGACGGCCGGTCCGGCTGCACCTTGGAGGGACGGGAAGACCTCCGCGAGCTCGGCGATCGCCTCGGCGTCCCATGCGACCTGCAAGCGCAGTTCCTGTGAGGCGACATGTGCGTCGAGGGCGTCGACCCAGACGCTGAACGGCAGATCGCGCTCGAATTCCGTCGCCGCACCCGTGAGAACGAGCCAGCCGCGTTCCTCGGCGCGATTGCTCAGCTCGGCCAGCAGACGCGTCTTGCCGATGCCGGGCTCGCCCTCGACCGCCACGCAGACCGAGCCCTCGTCGGCAACGGCGTCCAGTGCCTCATCGAGCAGCTCGAGCTCTGACTCGCGCCCGACGGTCTGCCGGACGCTTGCGTGCTCAGCGGCCGCCATCGGCAGCGGTGTCCTGCCCCTGTAATTCGGCCGGTCTTCCTGCTGCGATCCGAACGAGCTTCCGAAGGTTGCGCCGGGTCAGCGTTACCGCGGCACCCGCGGGTGAGACACCCGAAGCATGCCGCGGCACGCGAACGAGCAGCGCGCCCGGCAATGAGACGAAGCGGAGCGGCGGCGCAAGCGTGAGCGCCTCACCATCGAGGCCGACGGCCACCGGCGTCTCGGAGTGCACCTCGAACTCGAGGCTCGACCATTGCAGCACGCCTCCAAAGCGTCGGTGCGCACCGATGGTTCCGAGGGTCACCAGCTTGGCGACTCCACCGGCGCCGCGAAGTTGTGCCACGAAGATGCCGAGGCGGCCAGTGTCGAGATCCGGTCGCGTACCGGCTCCCCGAAAACGACGCATCTGATACGGGTTGTTCGAGACGATGACGAGTGCTGCATCACACCAGTCCTTCGTATGCGGTGTTTCGAAGCGAAGGGCGCAGCCGGCCGTGTCCTGCCCGATGATTTCCGGCAGCATTTGCTTCCACGTCGTGAGCTTGGCGTCGCGGTATTCGTCCGACTGCACGACCCGCGCGTAGACACCGAGCGAGGCGTTGTTGACGAAGATGCGCTCGTTGAGCGACGCAAGGTCGACTCGCCGCTCGACCCCGTCGGTGAACGCGTCGAGGGCGCCGACGACGTCATTCCGGTCGAGACCGAGATCGAGTGCGAAGTGGTTGCGCGTGCCGGCAGGAACACAGACGTGGGCAACGTCGTGCCGCATCGCAACAGTCGCGACCAACGCCTGGGAACCGTCACCCCCCGCCATCCCGAGGACGTCTGCACCCTTCCTCACTGCCGCTTCGGCGAGCTCGCAGAGATCGTCACCCGGCCCGAGCAGCAGCGGCTCGATCCTGCGTTTCCTGGCCTCCTCCGGCAGGTTGAATTGCTCTGCCTTGCCGCCACCTGACTTGGGGTTGATGATCAGCACGCCGTTCCGTGCCGGCTGCGCCGGTCGCGCATAGCCGAGCGCCGCCCGGCGGAGCGGCGCCTGGTCGTGGCGCACCGCATAGCGAGCGGCTACGCCGAAGAGCAGCAGCATCACGAACATGACGCCCAGCTGGTATTTCTGGTCGTAGCCGTAGGTGCCCAGCGCGACGAGCGCGAAGAAGGCGACCGGGACTATGAGCCAGCGTCGAACGCCGCGCCGCGTCAAGACGAACCAGGCGACGAACACCACGAGGAACACCGATACGAACGAAAGGACGAGGCCGACCGGATCGTTGGCGATCAACGAGAGAGTGAACCAGACGAGCAAGAACAAGACAACGAGCGCGCTAATCGCCGCGATCTGCGCTCGACGACTCGCGTCGAACTCACTCGAAGAGCCGTCTCGACCGTCGGGCTCAGGTGGGTGCTCGGTCGACATGCGCGGCTCCTCCGATCGCGTCCATTCCGACCGTGATTCTGAGGGCCGGAAGATGCCGGCAGGCTCTAGGGCAAGGCAGTTTCTACCCTAGCATCCTCCGTCCTCGTAGTCACGGCACGTCCTGGCGCAGCGTTCGTACGCGCCATGCGCGGACCCCGGCGCCTCCTTCGGGAGCAAGACCGTGGCCGTCCACGACCCCGTAGGCGATGTCCACGAGTTTCCCATTCGGCGACTGGTCGCGGAGCATGAGGATTCCCTTGGCGCGCTCGGTGACGGCGCGGGGCGCGAAGGCGCTTTCGAGGTCCCGGTACTCGGCGAAGCGTCGAAGGACAATGTCAATCGAGCTCTGCCAGTCGGTGTCGCCGTCGAGATGTAGGCCAAGACGCCTCGCTTCGATGTTTCCTTGACGAACGCTGGATCGGTGTGGAGCAGGACGATCAGGGGGCAAGCCGCCTCCTTGACGATCTTCTCGATCAGGTGGAGTGCGTGTTCGGAGCTCTGCGTACAAGCTCGGTTTGCCGATAGCTCGCTTCGCACCAGTCGTTAGCGCCCACCCCCGATCCGAGCCAACGAAACACGGTTGGTTTCTCCAGCCTTCCAGTGGTAAGGTCGTTGGGTCTGCTCCGGGCTTAGGTGGCACTTCCGGCTCCGACATACGGCCGGCGTGGCGCCAACACCCGTGGTCGACGCAGAACGCAACCGTTGGGAGCCGCCATTTCCGTCTCGTCGCCCGATCCATCGACCGCGTTGGCTTCTTCGCTGCCGCCGAACCACGTTCAGCTGGCGTCGGGCGCAGTCGCGAAGATTCGCAACCCGATCCTGGTCGTCGTCTTCAGCTTCATCACGCTCGGGATCTACCAGGTCTTCTGGTGGTACTACGCGAACCGCGAGCTGGCCGACTACGGCCGCGCCCGCGGGACGAACGAGCTCGGGGACAACCCGACCAAGTCGACACTCGCACTCTTCCCGGGTGCGCTGATCGTCGTGCCGGCGATCTGGACCATGGTGACGACGTTCAAGCGCGTCCAGGCCGCTCAGCGGCTGACCGGACAGATGCCGATCAACGGCTGGCTCGGGCTCGTCATCGTCCTCGTGATCTCACCCGTGCTCGTCGGCTACATGCAGAGCGGGCTGAACTCCGCCTGGACGGCCGCGACGTCTCGAGCTGAACAGACCGCCTGAGGCAGTTGACCGCGATCGAGCGCATCAAGGACCGGCGCCTGCCGAGCCGCGTCGCCGGTCGACGATCGCCCAACCTGGTCGCAGCAATTGAGGGAACCATCGTCGCCACTGCAGTCGTCGCCACAATCGATGCGAACGACGCCGGATCCTCTGCGCGCGCGTTCTGGATCATCCTGGCAACAGGGACGTTCTTCTGGATCGCCCACGTGTACGCTGACCTGCTCGCGGCCCGGATCAAGGGGCACCATCGTATGAGAGGTCCCGACGTTGCTCACGTGCTGCATCGCGAATGGCCGCTCCTCCAAGCAAGCCTGCTGCTCGCGGTGCCGCTTGCACTCGGCGCGCTCGACATGATCGACGACGCCGCGGCGCTGGATCTTGCGATGGCCGTGGGCGTTGCCGCCTTGTTCGGATGGGGAGTCGTCTTCGCCCGGCGTGAGGGCCACGGGCTCGCGGGCATCATCGGCGCGGCGAGTCTCAACGCCACAGTTGGCCTCATCATCGTCGGGCTCAAGGTGGCGGTGCGGTGAGCACAGAACTGCACGACACCGCTCAGAAGCTGCCCGCGCGTGCGCCGGGCCTTACCTGGCAGAAGGTGGTCCTCGGCGACTGGTCGCGCCTTGTACGCGACCCGCTGGATGTCGCGCGCATCGTGTTCATCGCGGGAACGATCATCTGGGGTCTCTCGGGCCGGCCCGTCACGGTTCTCGTCGCCGCCTCGATCGTGCTCATCGTCGCCCGCATCGTGAGCCTTCCTCGTTTCTACGACTTCAGCCTCATCGTCATCATGATCCTGATCGCCTGGGGCGAGGTGCTGGGCTTCTACGACTCCTGGAGGTCCTACGACAACGTGGTCCACTTCACGGTCCCGCTGCTCGTCACAGGACTGATCTACGTCCTTCTCGTCCGCCTAGGCGTCCTCCCTGAACTGAGCGACCTCAAACAGGTACATCAGAAGTTCGGCTTCTTCCTGACGGCTGTGATGCTGGGAATGGCGATCGGAGCAGGCTGGGAGATCATCGAGTGGTCGCTCGACGAGTGGGCTGGGGCGAACCTCGTCGGCACGGCAACGGACACGGCGACAGACCTGATTTGGGACACCATGGGGGCGACGGGCAGCGCGATCATCCTGACCCTCTGGAGCCTCGGTGGGCACTCGCTCACACGCCGTCCCGGCGCAGCCCTCGCCAACAAGCCGTTCGGAAGCTTTCTGACGCTGCGATCTCAGGGTGGCCCGAGTCGCCTGGAGTCGAAGCAACCCGGTGGCTAAGGTGACTACGCGGCAGGCGACGATCGACGAGGGCGCTCCCGTCGTCGGGTCGAGCGAGATCGAGATCGCCGCCGCACTCGAAGTTGCCTGGGATGTCCTGACGGCGATCGGTCGCTGGCCGAACTGGAACCCGACGGTCACGTCCGTCTCGTTCGATGGAGAGATCGCACCGGGCTCCGCGTTCCGCTGGAAGGCGGGGCCGGGGACGATCACGTCGACCATCCAGGTCGTCGAGCCGCTGCGCCGGATCGCCTGGACGGGCAACTTGTTCGGAGTCAAGGCGATCCACGTGCACACCTTCGAGCCGCGAAACGGCGGGACGTTCGTGACGTCGGAGGAGTCCTACGACGGGGTCGTCGCTCGGCTCCTTCGCAGGCGGCTCCAGAAAGTGCTGGACGGTGCTCTCGAAAGCGGGCTCCAGCATCTGAAAGCTGAAGCCGAGCGGCGCGAGCACACCGAGTAAGCGCGGTGCGGTGACCGGGGTCGAATCCCCTACGGAGGAGAGTCCCAGCGCGGCGGGGGATGGAGGCACGTGGGTCGCCCGCCGGCCGGAGCTACGCATCCGCAGTCTGCTGGTCGGCTGGACTCTTGCAGCCGTAGGGCTTCTGACCGCGGCGCTCTTGCTGCCAGGGCTCCGAGTCGACGGCCTTCTCGGCGCGTTCGGCGTCGTTGCGGTCATCGGCATCCTCAATGCCCTGGCCGTTCCTGCGTTGACTCAGATCCGGATGCCGTTCACCGTCCTCAGCGGTTTTCTGGTGGTTCTGTTCCTGGATGCGGCGGTTCTCTGGATCGCCGCCGACCTGGTCCCCGACTCCATCGTCGTGGACACGTTCGGCTGGGCACTCGCGGGTGCTCTGGCCGCTGCAGCAGCGACGCTCGTGTTCCAGATCGCTCTCGGCGTCAACAACGACGACACGTACTCGCTGCGGGTGATCGAACGGATGGCTCGACGCTCGGGCGAGCAGGTACATACGGACAACCCCGGCATCGTCTTCGTGGAGATCGACGGCCTTGCTTACCCCGTGCTTCAACGGGCCATCCGTGACGGTCACGCGCCGGAGATGGCACGCTGGCTCGCGGCCGGCACGCACCAGCTCGTCGAGTGGGAGACCGATCTCTCGTCCCAGACCGGCGCGAGCCAGGCCGGGATCCTGCTCGGGTCGAACGAGGACATCCCAGCCTTCCGCTGGGTCGAGAAGGAGACTGGAAAGCTGATGACGTGCTCGGCGCCCGGTGACTGCAAGGAGATCGAACGCCGCCACACGAACGGCTCGGGCTTACTCGTCGACGGAGGGACGAGCCGCGGGAATCTCCTTTCCGGAGGCGCCGAAGAGGTGATTCTGACGGTGAGCAGGATCAAGGCCGAACGGAAGGCGAATCCCGGGTACCGAGCATTCCTCTCGAACGGACACAACGTGACCCGTGCCGTGGCGCTCTTCATCGGTGAGATCGTCATCGAGGTCTGGGCCGCTGCCCGCCAGCGACGACGCGACGTGCAGCCGCGCGGACATCGCGGCGGTACCTATCCCTTTCTCGGTTCGACGATGTGCGTCTACCTCCGCGACCTCATCGTCTTCTCGGTGATCTCGGACATGCTCCGCGGCCGTCCAGCCGTCTACGCCACGCTGTCCGGCTACGACGAGGTGGCACACCACTCCGGCCTCGAGCGGCACGACACGCTCGAGACGCTCCGCAAGCTCGACAAGCAGCTGGGACGAATTGCCCGGGCCGGCCGACACGCTCCGCGCCCTTACGAGATCGTCGTCCTCTCCGATCACGGCCAGACTCAGGGCGCGACGTTCAAGCAGCGAAACGGATACGCGCTCGACGACCTGGTTCGCCGCTCGATCGAGGCGCGGCCGGTGCAATCACTCCTCGGAGGCGATGAGAACGAAACGGCCATCGCGCTCGCGTTCGAGGAGGCGCGAGACGCAGGGCCGGCGCCGACGACGAATGGCGCCGAGAAGAATCTGGACGAACAGGCAGTGGTCGTGCTCGGATCGGGGAACCTCGGCCTCATCTACCTGATGGAGGAGCGGCATCGCCTGACGCTTGAGGAGATCGAGGAGCGACATCCACGACTCGTCCCCAGCCTCCGCGAGCATCCCCATGTCGGGTTCGTCCTCGCCAACTCCTCGGAACACGGGCCGGTCGCGCTCGGAGCTACGGGCGCGAACTACCTTCGGGAGAACCGCGTGGAAGGCGAGGATCCGCTCAGCGCCTTCTCGGAGAACGCGGCTCAACATCTCGCGCGTACCAGTGGATTCGAGCATGCCGCGGACCTGTTCGTGAACAGCTTCTACGACTACCAGGTCGACGAGGCGTGCGCCTTCGAAGAGCTGATTTCGTTCCACGGGGGCATGGGCGGTTCGCAGACACGCCCGTTCATCCTCGCCCCGACCGGCCTGCCGCTACCGGAGCAACCCATCGTCGGCGCGGCAAGCGTGCACGCGGTCCTGTCCGGCTGGCGAGCGCTCCTCAACCATGGCCATAGAGGTGGCTAGAAGGTGGGCGCACAGAGTGTTAGGGTGGGCGTGCCTTGCCCAGCCTTAGGCGGGCAGACATCTTCCGGCTCCGACACTGGTGCGGGCGACAGCCGGTCGATCAGGTCTCGAGAAAGGAGAGCTCGTGACTGAGGTGAGGCCACCCATCAAGGTTTCCGGGGTTCCGCTCGACTCGCGCGCGTCGCGCCGGATCAAGGCCGGGGAAGGCGGCCTGGCCGAGCGCCTCGCGTTTCGGATGCAGCGACTTCCCGCACTTCTCGTGTCTTGGATCGTGGCGAACGTCGGAGCAGTTCTTCTTGCAACCGTCATGATCGGACTCGGCTTCTTCGTCACAGAGGTTTTGCTTTCGAGCAAGACCATTGCGGATGCAGACGCGTGGCTACCGCGATGGCTCGAGGAACAGCGGACCCCGTTCCTGAACGACGCGTCGTACGTCACGTCGCAGATCGCGGACCGCTGGGTTCTGATCCCGCTCGTAGGGATCGTCGTACTCTCGCTCGCTTTGCGGAAGCGCTGGAGGCTGGGCAGCTTCTACCTGCAGGCGATACTCGCCGAGGTGCTCACCTACGGGCTGGTGACCAGGTTCATCGAGCGCCCTCGCCCGGAGCCGGTCGAGCAGCTCGACACCTTCAACCTGCTTCACAGCTACCCCTCCGGGCACGTGGCGGCGTCCGTCGCGATCTACGGCTCGCTGGCGCTGCTCCTCGCAGCGCACTTCAAGGACATTCGGGCGCGGGTGGCCATCTGGACGGTTGCGGCGGGATTTCCGCTCCTCGTCGCCCTCTCCCGGATTTACCGCGGCGAGCACCATCCCATCGACGTCGTCGCGGGAGCGCTGATGGGAGTCGGCGCAATATGTGTCGCGCTCTTCGCGGCGCGCACGGCCCGCAGGGTCGCGGAGTTGCGCCACGAGAAGCACGCCGCGCAGCGCGCCGCCGACGCTGCGGCCGTCGGTCCTGTCGAGGCTCCTAACGAGGTTCCGGCATGAGCACCGTTGCGGTCATCGCTCACTCGGGCAAGAGTCTCGAGGGTGGTCTTCCCGCGCTTCGCAAGGCTCTCGAGAGAAACGGCATAGGCGATCCGCTGTGGCACGAGGTGGCCAAGAGCCGCCAGGCTCCCGAACAGGTTCGGTCCGCGCTGAAGCAAGGCGCAGATCTGATCTTCGTCTGGGGTGGCGACGGAATGGTGCAGCGTTGCGTCGACGTCGTCGCCGGGTCGAAGGCGACGATGGCGATCCTTCCGGCGGGCACCGCGAATCTGTTTGCGTCGAACCTCGGCATACCGAAGCACCTGGACGCTGCTGTCGACGTCGGGCTCAACGGCGATCGTCGCAAGCTGGACGTGGGGCGAATGAATGGCGAGATGTTCGCGGTCATGGCCGGGGTCGGCTTCGACGCACGTGTCATCCGCGATGCGACCCCCGCGATGAAGCACGCGCTCGGACGCTCGGCGTACGTCTGGGCGGGCGCGAAGAATCTTCGCACCAAGCCTTTCGAGGCG
>Ga0184638_1000534_pt1 | contig 10712 bp, 10 predicted proteins | sample PLM31_50_b2_FD_133141 | JGI IMG/M metagenome (GOLD analysis project Ga0184638, IMG submission 133141) | Groundwater sediment microbial communities from an aquifer in East River, Colorado, USA - PLM3-1_50_b2 | ecosystem: Environmental > Terrestrial > Soil > Riparian zone | place: USA: East River... | reverse complement strand
AGCGTGCGTGAAAGAAGAAAGAACCCAATGGCAAATATCTCATCCGAAGAACTGAAGGCCTGGGGTGAGTCGTTCGAGGCGAAGCAGCCACCGGAGAGTGTGGCGGCTGCGATCGAGCGGTACGCGCCGAAGATCGTGCTCGCCTGCAGTTTTGGGGCGGAGGATGTCGTGCTCATGGACATGGTCCACCGCATCAATCCATCAGTGCCGCTCCTCTATCTCGACACGGAGTTTCTCTTTCCCGAGACCTATGCCACGCGCGATCGCGTGATCGAACGGTATCAGCTCAAGCCAGAGCAGATCATCCAGGTGAAGTCATTACTCACGCCGGAGCAACAAGTCGCTCAGCATGGCGAAGCCTTGTGGACGCGCCATCCCGATCAATGTTGCGAGTTGCGCAAAGTGGAGCCGCTCACCGGCGTGCTCAAGGGATTCGACGCATGGATCACCGGGATCAGGCGGGATCAGTCCCCCACGAGAGCCAATGCGAAGCTGATCGAATGGGACCAGAAATTTCAGTTGGTCAAAGTCAATCCGCTCGCGAACTGGACGTGGGAGGATGTCTGGACCTACATTCGTGTCTACGAAGTTCCCTACAACGAATTGCATGACCGCCACTATCCAAGTATCGGCTGCACTCATTGCACGAGCCCAGTGATGCCCGGCGAAGACCCCCGCGCGGGACGGTGGAAAAACTTTACCAAGACTGAGTGCGGGTTACACAAGCCTTCGTAATGTCGATGCAGGAATTTATCGCAAAAATTGCCAAGGGGCCAAGGGCTGCCAAAGACCTCACCTGGGACGAAGCGAAACGGGCGATGAAGGCGCTCATTGAAGGGGAGGCCACGCCGGCGCAGGTGGGTGCCTTTCTCATGGCCATGCGGATCAAGATGGAGTCCGTCACCGAACTGGCCTCGATGACCGCGGCCGCGCGCTCCTATGTAGCGCCTGTGCCGATCCCGCGAGAACTCGGCGTCGTGGATTTGCCGAGTTACGCGGGGAAACAGGAAACCTTCCACGCCCTTGCGGCCGCCGCCATCGTGGCCGCGTCGGCAGGCGCGGCGGTTTTGATGCATGGGTATGACGGGATTCCTGGCCGCGCGGGGAATGCCGGGGTGCTCAAGGTCTTGGGTCTGCCGATCGACATGGAGCCGAAAGTGGCAGCAGAGATGGTGACGCGGCATGGATTCGCCTATCTCGACATCGCTCTCTACCACCCTCCGATCTATCGATTTTTAGAGATGCGACAAGAGCTGGGAGCGCGGAATGTCTTTCATCCGATAGCGAGGCTCTTGAACCCGGCTCGCGCCGCGTCGCAAGTCGTCGGTCTGTCCCATCCTCCCCACTTTGAAAAGACCGCTGAAGTGTTACGGATGCTGGGTTGCTCGCGGGCTTTGGTGGTCAGCGGCGTTGAAGGCGATCCGGAGCTATCGATTGCTGCGCTCACAAGGGTCCTGGAATTGCGCGACGAGCGGATTACACCCCTCTCGTTCGCGTCAAGGGATGTCGGGTTGCCGCCGGGCGCGTCGCGCGACATGGCCGGCTTCCCGTCGAACCAGCGAGACAAAGAAGCGGATCTGCTCCGACGGATTCTCCACAATCAACTCCAGGGCGGGCCCTGTAACTGGGTGTTGATGAACGCGGCGTTGATTCTTTATGCCGCAGGCAAAGGGGCAACATGGGCATCATGCATCCCACTTGCACGTCGAGCGCTCGAAGAGGGGGCGGCGGCACGAAAGTTGGAGGAGCTGACTCAGGAGACGGTGGGCTCAGGGGTGACCGGCCGAACCCATTGACCACAAGAGAGGATCGAGTCCGTGCGACATCTTCGTCAATTAGAAGACCAGAGTGTCTACATTCTTCGCGAAGCCTATAAGCATTTTGATAACCTGGCCATGCTGTGGTCGATGGGGAAGGATTCGACCGTGCTGCTGTGGTTGGCTAGAAAAGCCTTTTTCGGCCATGTCCCGTTCCCCCTTTTGCACGTCGACACGAGTTACAAAATCCCCGCCATGATCGAATATCGAGATCGAGTGGCCCGCGAGTGGGGCCTTAAATTGGTCGTGGGGCAAAACAAGGAAGCGCTCGCGGCCGGGATGAATCATACGCTGGGACGCGTCAACTGCTGTACGGCCTTGAAAACCAATGGACTCAAGCAACTGATTGAGCAAAAGGGCTATACGGGCATCATTCTCGGTGTGCGCGCAGATGAGGAAGGGACGAGAGCCAAGGAACGCTACTTCTCGCCGCGTGACAAACATGGCGATTGGGATTTCCGCGATCAGCCGCCGGAGCTCTGGGATCAATTCAAGACGACTTTTCCTCCGGGAACACATATCCGGATCCATCCGCTGCTGGATTGGACGGAAATCAATATTTGGGAATACATCAAGGTCGAGAACATTCCCTTCATCGACCTCTATCTCGACAAAGGGGAGGGGACCCGCTATCGCAGCCTCGGCTGTGCGCCCTGCACGACGCCGATCAAATCGACGGCGAAGTCCGTGGACGACATCATTGACGAGTTGCGGCACACCACGATGGCAGAGCGATCTGGCCGCGCGCAAGATGAAGGGCGCGGGATGGAGCTACTCCGAAAGGACGGGTACATGTAGGCGCAAAATGCTGAAACGAGCATCCAGCTTCGTTCTCGGCTCGAAACAGTCCTCAACGTACCCCAGAGGGTACGCCTCCGGTTGTTTCTCACCTGCGGTCTCGCTGGCCTGCCCGTTTGAGCATTCTGGAGCATGAAAATGACAACGACTAATACGAAACCATCTGAAAATCTGAACATCGTCATCGTCGGGCACGTGGACCACGGGAAGTCCACCCTGCTGGGGCGTCTCTATGCCGACACGGGATCATTGCCAGATGGCAAGCTTGAAAAGGTCCAAACCATCTGTCGGCAGCAGGGCAAGGAATTCGAGTATGCGTTCCTGTTCGATGCCTTTCTTGAAGAACAGGAGCAGGGAATCACCATCGATACGGCGCGGACGTTCTTCGGCTGGAAGGGCCGGCACTACATCATCATCGATGCGCCTGGGCACAAGGAGTTTCTCAAGAACATGATCTCCGGGGCGGCTCGGGCCGAAGGGGCATTGCTGCTGATCGATGCGTTGGAGGGCGTGAAGGAGCAGTCCAAGAAGCATGGCTATCTCTTATCGCTTCTGGGCGTCCGCCAGTTTGCCGTCGTCGTGAACAAGATGGATCTGGTCGGCTATCGGCAGGCTGTGTTCGACGGGATTGAGAAGGAATATCGGGAGTTCCTCGGGCAGTTCAAGGCAGTTCCACACCAGATCATTCCGGTCAGTGCCAAGCTTGGAGATAATATCGCCAACCGAAGCGAGAGGATGCCGTGGTATAGCGGTCCGACTGTGCTGGACGCGCTCAGTGCCTTTCGGAAGGAACCGGGACGACATGAACAGCCGCTTCGCCTGCCGGTTCAGGATGTGTACAAGTTCGACGCCCGCCGCATCATTGCCGGTCGCGTCACGGCAGGATGCTTAAAGGTCGGCGATTCCCTGGTCTTCTCACCGTCCAACAAACGAGCGACGATCAGGTCTATTGAAGCGTTCAATAGTGATCCCTCGCCAGTAGAAGGCCATGCAGGCCAGTCAGTCGGTGTTACGCTCGATGAACAGATCTTTGTCGAACGAGGAGAGATTGCCTCGCATCAGGAGCAGCTCCCGCTGGTGTCGACGGCCTTTCGAGCCAATGTATTCTGGCTGGGCCGGAAGCCGTTGGAACGAGGGCGGCGCTATCAACTAAGAGTGGCGACGAGGGAAGTGGATTGTGAGGTGGCCACTATTCACCGAATCATCGATACCATGGATCTTTCTCAGCAGCAAGGTAGCAGCGTGGTCAACAAGAATCAGGTTGCTGAATTGACGATTCGGGCCAAAACGCCGGTCGCGTTTGACCTCTCGGCCTCGTTTGATTCGACGGGCCGGTTTGTCCTTGTGGATGAGTATGACATTGCCGGAGGCGGCATCGTGACAGAACTGGTCCATGACGATCAGGAGTTCCTCCGCGAAGAAGCTCGGCAGCGCGATTTTGCCTGGGTGAAGGGTGAGGTCGGTGTTGAGGATCGCGCGCAGCAGTATGGTCACCGAGCCGCCATTGTGTTGGTGACCGGCGGGCGACATACGGGGAAGTCCTTCCTTGCCAGGACCATCGAGGCTAGGCTTGTGGCAGACGGTCGGCATGCGTACTTGCTTGACGGAGGGAATCTCCGCCGCGGACTTGATGCAGACCTCTCGGAGGGAGAACGAGGACAGGCGACCGAGATGGCTCGCCGTTATGGCGAAGTGGCGAGGCTGCTTGTCGATACTGGGTTAATCGTGGTCTCGACGACCAATCCCTTCGGCATGGCCTATGTCGAAGCGGCACAGACTATTCGGACGCTCGTCCACCCGGTCCCAGTCATCGCCATTCACATGAGCAAGGCACCCGAAGAGGTCCCACCGAATACGGATATCATGCTGTCAGGCCCGGCAGATTTTGATGCGGCCACTCGTCGAATTCTTGAGGAACTTAAGCACCGTGGAGTCCTGGCTCAGGCGATCGGGGCCAAGCCGACCTTTCAATATTCAATCTAGCAGAATGCTGAAAAAGTCCGCCACCTGGGAGACGCTGAACGGTGAGCAAAGACCTATTGAACAAGGAAACGATTGTCACTTCAGCGTTCAGCGTTCGGGGTTCAGTTGTTCACTCGCTACGGCCTTGCCCGCGGAACGGCGCGTCTTGGCGCGCCGGGGTTGGGCGGGTGAGAAGTCTGGTCTTTTTGAGCATCCTGCGTCATATTCCATGTGACTCGCACCGGCTTCCTCTTGTTTGACTCTCCGGAAACCCCTGTGGTACCGTTCTATCCTTCTGTATTCGCACAGTTAACGAGGGATATCATCCATGGCGGTTGAGAAAGATCTGAAGGCCATTCTTGGTAAATTGAAGTTCTCAGACGACGCCAAAGTACTCGAACAGATTTCGGGAAATACCAAACAGGTTCACGCTCGCATGGCCGACATCAAGCACAAGCTGGTGGTCATGAGCGGAAAGGGAGGCGTGGGCAAGAGCATGACCACGGTTAATTTGGCATTGGCCTTTGCGCGACAGGGCGCCACGGTCGGACTCTTAGACGTGGATCTGAACGGACCCTGTGTTCCTCGCATGTTGGGCTTGCACGGCCAGTCGTTGACCATGGGGCTTGCGGGAGCGATTCCCCCAGTCGGGCCGCTTGGGGTGAAAGTTGCGTCGATGGATTTCTTCCTGGAAGATGCGGCGCCGGTTCGCTGGAAGGGGCCGATGGATGTCAGCCCGGTGTGGTTGGGGCTGATGGAAATGAATGTCATTCGAGAATTTTTGGCCGATGTCGTCTGGGGCGAACTCGATTATCTGCTTGTCGATCTGCCTCCCGGGGCCGCGGCGGACAAGCCACCGATCATCGCCGGGTTTATTCCAGACCTGGCAGGAGCGATTGTCGTCACGACGCCATCAGAAGTGGCATCGGACGTTGTGCAGAAGTCGGTCACCTATGCCCGCGACCTAGGCATCAAGGTCATGGGCATTGTTGAGAATATGAGCGAGTATCGCTGTCCTTCCTGTGGAGAAGTGAACGAGTTGTTCGACGGCAACACCGAGGCGATGTGTGAGATGCTGGACCTGCCGTTGCTCGGACGGATTCCCTTTGACCGAAAACTTGCGCGCAGCTTCGACAAGGGGGAGCCACTGCTCGACGAAACGTATCCGACGATTCAACGGTACCAAGAAATTGCCGGGCGCATCAGGACTCTGCTCGATTACAAGAAAGTGCTCGCCGATAAACTGTGATGTTACGCACCTAAGAGGAGACGCCATGAAATTCGTGTGCCTCAACTGTGAAACCTACATGAACTTCGAGAAAGTGGAGAAGCCTGGGGAGGGCACACTCGGCGTGTTCTTCGGCTGTCCGTCTTGCAATGCCAAATTTTCAATGGTGACGAATCCAGGCGAAACCCAAATGGTCAGTTCTCTCGGGGTGAAGCTGGGTGGGCGTACCGTTGCGGCCGAGCCTTTTGAGATGACGCGGGGTACGCTGAAAGACGAAGCAACCGCAAGCTCTGGTCAGATGACGGCATATTTGAACGAGAAAATCCAAGGTGGTCATCTGGCGGCTGCAGTCACGGCCGCAACAACCGCCACGCCCGAAGAGAAGTCCACCAGCGGCTGCCCCTTCTCCGCGATGGTGGCTGAAATGGGACTCACATCGGGCGGTAAGCCCGGCAATGCTGGAGCGGCGATCACAGGGTTTGCCTGGTCGGCCGATGCGAAGGAGAAACTCGACCGCCTTCCCTCATTTGTGAAGCCGATGGTGCAGAGCAGTGTGGAGGCCTTTGCTCGCAAGCAGGGGTACCAGACAATCACGTTGCAAGTGATGGACGACTCCAAAAGCGACTCGAGCAATGGGATGACCTGGACGCCTGAGGCTGAGAGGCGGCTTGAGAATATTCCCGACTTCATCCGTCCCATGGCCCGCAAAGAGATTGAGCGTGTGGCGAAGGACCGCGGGATGGTGACCATTACGGCTCAAGTGATGGATGACGCGAAAGATAAGTTTATGAAGTTCATGTGATCAGGTAACGCGAAATTATGGGGATGACAGCACGAGGGCCCGTCCGGTCAGCCGGATGGGCCTTTCCTTTATGTAGCAGTCGTAATGACGGCGTCCTACAGGGCCCGCACCGAGGTCGCTCGGTGGGATTCGTCATTCTGGTCTGCCTATTCTTATCCGCCGTGCCTCTCTGGGCGCAGCATTATGAACATGTTCAGATAATTGGTGCATGAAGCAGTCCCTGTCCTTCCAGGCCACAACTATCATGGGGCTGTGGGTTACCATGTGGGGTGGGAAGGGTCCCTAGTAGGCATCGCCTACTCCGAGTTCAATCATCACCTCACCGGCATGTTGGTGCTCTTCATCGGCCTCAGTGAACTGCGCCAGGCGTTGACTATGCTATTCTGGGCTTGGACCAGGTTTCTTCTGCCGGGAGCCTTGCTCACAGCAGGCTCCTTTGTTCTTATCTGGAGCGACCATGATGCTTGGCCGATCGGCTCACTCAGTTTCATGCAGACGTTCTTCGTCAGTGATTCAGAAGTCTTTCAGCAAAAGAGTTACACGCTCTTGTCGTTGGCGGTTGGGACTATCGAGCCGTTCCGCCGACGTGGACAGATCGGTCATGCGGTCTGGGCTACGCCGCTGCCCGTGTTTGCCATCGTCGGGCGCCTGATGTTGTTCGGACATTCGCATGGCGTCCACCCCTCGGCCCAGAAGATAGCGATTCACCATGCCATGATGGGTACGATGGCGGCCACGGCCGGCTCGTCCAAACTGCTGTCGGGCTGGTTCTGCCCCTCCTCGCACGTGCGGTCCCTCGCATGGGAGTGGCTCTGGGCCGGCCTGATTGTGCTCATCGGGACGCAGTTGCTGATGTATTCCGAATAATTGATCCTGTTGCGGTACACCCTCCGGCATAATTGACACCTTTCCAAACCCTGTGCTACGAGTAGAAACTCTCAGCGAGTGACATGGTGTTGTTGCGCAGTCGGCTTTCCTGAGTTCGGCTGCATGGAGTGAACATGGGCGGACATAGCCATTGGGCGACGGTTAAACGGCACAAAGGGGCCCAAGACGTCAAGCGCGGGAAGATCTTCACCAGAATTATCCGCGAGGTGGCGATTGCGGCTCGCTCAGGCGCCGACCCGGATGGCAATCCGCGGCTCCGGCTGGCCATCTTGAAGGCAAAAGAGGCCAACATGCCTGGCGATACGCTGAAGAAAGCCATTCAGCGCGGCACGGGAGAATTGCCAGGCTTGGTCTATGAAGAGTTCAATTTGGAAGCGTATGGGCCTGGCGGGACCGGCCTATTGATGGAAATCACGAGCGACAACCGCAATCGCACCGTTGCCGAGCTACGAAATCTCCTCACGAAGAATCACGGCAACATGGCGGAAGCCGGCGCCGTCTCCTGGCAGTTTCACAAGAAGGGACTGCTCACGATTGAGAAGGGAAGAGTTGATGAAGATACGCTGCTGTCCCTCGCGCTCGATGCGGGAGCGGAGGATGTGACGGTGGGCGAGAAAAGCTTTGAGGTCATTACGGATCCGCATCACTTTGAAGCAGTGAAGAAAGCCCTCGTCGATGCGAAGATCGACACCGTGCTTGCAGAAGTCACATCTGTTCCGCAGAACACGATCAGGCTAGAGGAAAAGGCAGCCGAACAAATGCTCAAGCTGATGGAAGTCTTGGACGAGCATGATGATGTGCAGAAGGTTCATGCGAACTTTGATATTTCCGACGAGGTGATGGAGAAAGTGGCCGCCGCTGGATGAACAACAGCGCGGAATGCTGAACGATGAGCGGAGAACTCAAGATATTCCTCCTTCGCTCAGGATTCTGCACTCGCCATTCCTGGTTGTCCCGTAAAGCATGATCGCCTCACTGACAGGCCGATTGGCCTTCAAGGCGCCGACCTATCTGGTCCTCGACGTGCACGGGGTCGGATACGAAGTTTTCATTCCTCTCAGCACCTACTACGGGTTGCCCAATCTCAGCGAAAGTACCTCGCTGAGCGTTCACACCCATGTCCGCGAAGACGCGATTCAGCTCTTCGGCTTTCTGACGTCGCAGGAAAAAGATGCATTCGTGCTTCTGACCAGCGTATCCGGCGTCGGACCCAAACTGGCTCTCAGTGTCTTGTCGGCGCTTCCGGTGTCCGAGCTGGTCTCAGCGATTCAGTCGGGAGATGTTGAGAAGCTGACCACGGTTCCAGGGATCGGTAACAAGTCGGCCAGCCGTCTCGTGTTGGAGCTCAAGGATAAAGTTGGAAAACTGTATCCTGGCCTCGTGTCTGCAAGTGAGTCACCCAGGCAGGGTGAAGATGCGACCTTCGACGACGCGCTGTCGGCCCTCGTGAATTTGGGATATCGTCCACAAGATGCCAAAGAAGCGCTGAAACACGTGAAGAAATCCAACGCTGACTCCATCGTGCTCAAAGATATGATTCGTGAATCCCTGAAGGAACTTGCAAGGGGGTAAGGATGATGATGAGACTGATTCAACGAATAGTCCAGACTCAATTGTCAATCGGACTTGTGGTGCTCCTATTGGGGCTGGGGGCCATGCCCTTGCATGCCGAAGAGTCGAGCGAGCCCAAAAGCATTCGCAAGACCTGTGGCAAATGTCCTGAAGGCTATGCAACCACGGGCGTGACCGAGTCCAAAGAGATTTGCAAAGATGGCGATCCCACACTCGTTCAGTGTGTCCCACTGGGGGCTAATCTGCTGTCCGTCTGTGGATCCTGTCCCGAGGGCTATCGTGAAATCGGCAACTCGTCGGTGCCGGCTCGCTGCGGAAGTCAGGATGGGGGGCGGCTCACGCAATGTCAGCTGGAGAAGATGGAGCTGAACTTTCCGGATCCGACCCAAGGCAGTAAGACCTGCCCGCCGGACTGCGGTAGTACAGCAACACCCGGGCAGGGTGCCTTGCCGCCTCCACCCAAGTACCTCCCAACGCCGGAGAAGAAATAAGACCACAGCGAGAGAGGTTCCCTCACGATGGCCGAGCGAGTTGTCAGCACGCAGATCACGGACGAAGAGAGAAGTATCGAGACGGTGCTGCGTCCGCAGACATTGGAGGAGTACGTTGGTCAGGAGCGGATGAAAGAATCCCTGCGGATCTGTATCGAGGCGGCGAAGCAGCGGAGCGAAGCGCTCGATCACACGATCTTTTATGGCCCTCCTGGGTTAGGGAAGACCACCATTGCCCACATCATTGCTCGTGAGATGGGGGCTTCGCTCCGCTCGACTTCCGGTCTCGTTTTGGCCCATGCGGGCGATTTGGCCGCCATCCTGACGAACCTCCAAGAGCATGATGTCCTGTTCATCGACGAGATTCACCGACTCCCCGCCTCTGTCGAAGAGGCGCTCTATCCAGCGATGGAAGACTATCAGCTCGATCTCGTGATCGGCCAGGGGCCTGCAGCCAGAACGGTGAAATTGGATCTCCCACGGTTTACGCTAGTCGGGGCCACTACCAGGGCCGGTGCCCTGACCTCCCCACTCCGGGACCGATTTGGTCTCGTCCACCGCCTGGAGTTCTATTCTCCAGCGGAGCTGCAGACCATTGTGACACGCTCGGCGGGGGTGCTCGGGATCCCGATCGATTCCGATGGAGCGAAAGAAATTGCCGGTCGTGCTCGAGGAACCCCTCGCATCGTCAATCGGCTTATCAAACGGGTGCGCGACTATGCCCAGGTCAAGGCGGAGGGACGAATTACCCAGACTGTAGCCCAGGACGCGCTCGCATGGCTGGGCGTCGATACGGCGGGGTTTGATGAGATGGATCGTCAAATTCTCCTGACCATCATCGACAAGTTTGCTGGAGGACCGGTCGGGGTGGAATCCCTGGCGGCTGCAGTTCAGGAAGACAAGGGCACCCTCGAAGATGTCCATGAGCCCTATCTCATTCAGGCCGGCTTCCTCGAACGAACTGGCCGTGGCCGCCAAGCCACGAAACTGGCCTTCGATCATTTCAAAAGGCCGACCTCCCTCCTTTTCTCGTGATGCGTCCGGCCCCTGTCAAACCCTTCCGATAGCAGATTTGAACGGACGGGGATTGTCACGCAAGCTCGTGAAACGTCGAGGGTCTCCTTGCATTGCCAGGAATGGTTCCTGTATCATTT
>Ga0184638_1000533_pt1 | contig 10722 bp, 11 predicted proteins | sample PLM31_50_b2_FD_133141 | JGI IMG/M metagenome (GOLD analysis project Ga0184638, IMG submission 133141) | Groundwater sediment microbial communities from an aquifer in East River, Colorado, USA - PLM3-1_50_b2 | ecosystem: Environmental > Terrestrial > Soil > Riparian zone | place: USA: East River... | reverse complement strand
CGCCCCAGCGACCACGCCCCACGCGCGTTCCCCTTCGCGTCACCACGTGCTCACCGCGTCACGCGTACGTCACGCCACCTACTCGGGACACGTGGCCTTCCGAGTAGCGAGTGATTGGGAGCGCGTGAGACGAACTCGCGGCCCTACGCGCCCGCGTATCTGCGGTTGCGCTCGTTCAGGCGCTCCTGCAGGAGGCGGCGGTGCTCACGACGGGCCTCTCTGTCGGCTGCCTCGAGGCGAGCCTGCTGTACCTCGGCTGCCTGCGCTGCGTCGCGACTTAGTGCGTCACGCTCCGCCCACACGGCCTTGATGTGCTCCCAGCCTTCCGCGCGTCGCTGGCGCTGTGCGGCGTGAAACTCGGCCGGGTGGTACTCGCCGAGCTCGATGAGCCGCGCCATGATCGCCCTGCTCACGGTGTTGCGGTGGCAGCGGTACTCCCGGGCGAGCGCGTTCAGGCTCTCGCCCGCCCGGCGCCGGCGGATGATCTCGTCCCTGTGACTCGCCGGGATCTTCGAGGAGTAGCCGTGCACGTAGCCTTCGGGGAGGGCTTCCGCGAGTTCGTCGGCGCGCACGAGGAGCCGCTGCCTAAGGAGGTCACGCACGGGGTTCTCGCTCACTGCTCCATTGTCGCTCGCTGTCCCGGACGGCCACGCGGGAGCTGACTCGATCAGGCCGTCCTTGCGCGGCGTCGCCAGTCGCGAACGGTCGCCGGTGCGATCGGGCGCTTGATCTTCGAAAGGTGCGCAGCCTCTTCGATCGTGCTCTCCACTCGAGCCCAGAAGAACTCGTAGGCGAGCGCGCGGACGTCTGCCGGCAACTCCTCGAACCTCTCGGCGTCGGGGTCGTTGGCCCACACGAGCGCCTCCGGACAGCGGCAGTCGTAGCCGGCACGCCTTACGTCCTGGGCGAGCTCGTCCACCGGAACATCCGCGCTTTCAGTACGCGGAGCGTGTGCGGCGACGAGGTCCGGTCGACCCAGCGCTTCGGCGATCTTCTCGAACGTCTCCGGCCGCACTCTTCCGCCCGATTCGATGCGGTACAGCGTTGATGAGGCGACACCCTTCCTCCTCATCTCCGCCCGGAACGTCGCGTCGAGGGTCCTAGGGAGTACTTCGCGCAGCGGCTCGGCATCGACGAGCTTGCCGTTCCCGAGGGCGCCGTCGCAGTACCCGAGCAGGACGTCGCGGGCGTGCTCCGCGACCGCGATCCGGAACTCGAGCGCCTCGGCGATGTCGACGGCCCGCGCCCGGCATCGGTGCCTGGGGGGCCGCGTGAAGTCGAAGTCACGAGCGACGAGAACGTCCCCGTATTCGCTCGCGTAGCTGGCCGCGTTCACGCCAGCGTGGTGTTTCGGAAAACGCGGGAACGGCCGCCGCCTAGTGGACGACTATGACGATCACACCGGCCGCCGTTGGCTCTCCGCTGCTCAACGAGCGTGAGGCCGCGGTGTACGTGCGCGTCGCGCTTTCGACGTTCAAGCGGTCGGTCCGGCCGCATCTCCCGCAAGTTCGCCCGTCTCCTGGACGGGTGCTCTTTCGGAAGGTGGACATCGACCGCTTCCTCGAGACGCGGATGCAGGACGCCCACTAAACGCAGCGAGCCCGTGTCAGCGGGCTCGCGCAGCTGCTTAGGAGGTTCAGGAATCCCAAGGGTACTCCCCCCGAGCACCGCGCTGGGCCGATGGTGGACCGCCGCCGACGCGGCCGAGCTCGACGTCCTCGTGCATGAGCTCGTTTCCCGCTACTTCGAGCACAGGCCCCTCTGCGCCTCGTGCGCAGCCGGAGATCCACCGTGTCCTCATGTCCGCGAGGCGATCGACGCGGTCGTCAACTGGCAAGAGGCACGGGAGCTACTGTCGCGCGCCGAGTACCTGCGCGTCGAGCGCTCCGCGGAGGTGGCATGAGCGAGCGCATCGTCCCGCCACCCACCGACCCGCTGGCGGTCGCGCGGGTGTTCGTCGCGGACAGGTACCTCGGGGTCGGCGGCACGTTCCTGCTGCGTCACCATCGCAACTCCTTCTTCCGCTTCGCCGAAGACCACTGGCCCGAGGACGACGATCGTCGCGTTCGCTCGGAGTTGTGGCTGTGGCTCGGAGACAAGGAGTACGAGAAGGTCGTCGACGGCGTGACGACGATCGTCCCCTTCGCGCCCACGCGGAGCAAGGTCGCCGATGTGCAGCAGGCGTTGACGGCGATGGGGCACATCCCCGAGACCGTGCAGCCGCCGGTGTGGCTGACCGGGGACGCGACGACGCCTATCGCGGCGGGCGAGGTCGTCGCGCTCGCAAACGGGATCCTCGATCTCGAGACGCGCAAGCTGCGCAGGCACACGCCCGAGCTCTTCGCGCAGCACGTGCTCCCCTTCGAGTTCGACCGCCGGGCGCAACGCCCGACACGCTGGCTGCAGTTCCTCGACGAACTCTGGGGCGACGACGAGGAGTCCAAGTCCGCTCTCGGCGAATGGTTCGGGTACGTGCTCTCGAACGCCACCGAGCAGCAGAAGGCGTGGATGCTGGTTGGCCCCAAGCGTTCAGGCAAGGGGACGATCGCGCGCGTCCTCACCGGCCTGCTGGGCGCGCACAACGTCGCTGCGCCGACGCTCGCGAGCCTCGCGCAGAACTTCGGACTGCAGGCACTCATCGGCAAGCCGCTCGCAGTCATCTCGGACGCGCGTCTGGGGACGCGAGCCGACACCTCGATCGCCGTCGAGCGGCTGCTCTCGATCACCGGCGAGGACACGCTCACGGTCGACCGGAAGTACCGCGACCCCTGGACCGGGCGGCTCCCGAGCCGGTTCATGATCCTGACCAACGAGCTCCCGCGCTTCGCGGACTCCTCCGGCGCACTCGCTTCGCGGTTCGTGATCGCGATCCTGACGACGTCGTTCTTCGGGCGGGAGAACCCGGCCCTGACGGCGGCGTTGCTCGAAGAGGCGCCGTCGATCTTCAACTGGTCGCTACAGGGACTCGATCGCCTGCGCAAGCGTGGGTACTTCGTCCTCCCGACGTCGGCCAGGGAAGCGCAGCGCCATCTCGAAGACCTCGCATCCCCGGTCGGCGCCTTCGTCCGCGATCGCTGCACCGTGCGTGCCGACCTCGTCGTCGCCAAGGACGATCTGTGGACAGCGTGGAAGGAATGGTGCGCCGAGGAGGGGCAGCACCCGAGCACCAAGAGCCTGCTGCTGCGGAACCTGTACGCCGCCGTGCCGGGCGCGAGGAGCAGCAAGCTGCGCGACGAGCAGGTGCGCGTCCCCTCCGTCCTCGGTCTCGCGCTTGCTGGACAAACATTGGCTGGGACCCCGGACCACCCGGACTCGGACGGAAAACGCGCGAACGTCGGTCTGACCGATTTGGCTCAACCAAGGGGCCGGTCCACCCGGTCCGAGGTCGGACCCATCGTGGTCCCAGGTGACGAAGCTGAAGCGCTGCGGAGAGCTTCCCAGTGGGACTGACGCCGATCCAGGCCGCACTCCTCGAGCTTGCGCGCGACTCCGGGCGTCCGCTCGAAACCGAGGATCTCGACGACGCGGCGACCGTGTTGCGAGCGGAGACGCTCGTCCGCCAGGGCTGGGCGGGAGGGCAGGCGCTCGAGCAGGCGCGCCTCGAGGCGCCGACGAGTGCCGTCCTGCGCGGGATCGTTCGTCATGCCCGGGCTCGCCATGACGACGGTCGTCTCGAGCTCGGCGACCTCTACGCCTTGGGACGCGAGGCGCTCGTCGCCGCGGCCAACGCGCTGTACGCGATTCCCGCCGACGAACCCGTCGAGATCAGCGAGGACGACGTCCTCGCAGCGTTCCCGGGAGCGCGCATCGCACTTGGTGGATTGGTACGGCCTTACGATCTCGGCGCCGAGTTCGGTCGCGCCGTCGCGACCTGCGTGCGCTGCTCCGGGCTCATCCGCTCCAAGCAACGCATCGCCGTCTATTACGACCGCGTCACGACTCCCGAGTGGAGGGTGATCGTCGTCGACCACAACGTCGCGCAGCGCGGCGCACTGCTCGTGACCTCGCAGGCGCTCTTGGACGGCGCGCCGGCACTCTGCTGGGAGTGCACCGTTCGGTTCGAGGCCGGACTCCTCGTCTGGCGCGACGGCGCACTCCGGCACGTGATCTACGAGAACGACGTCGTCGCGATCGACCCCGATTCGGGCCATGCAGATGGTCGCGCCACCACGTCGCAGAGCCGGGGATCGCGTCCTGTGGCCTCGGACTCCACCGACGACACCCAGATCGACCTGTTTGCGCTCGTCGACGACCGCGACGTCGTCGCGATCGACGACACGCTGAGCTTCGACGAGCTCATGGGCGGCACCGGGGCACCAGTGATCCACATCCCGCCGCGGCGGGAAGACGACAAATGATCGACTGGCTCTCCCCCGAGGCTCGCGACGAGCTACGCCGGTTCGTGGACGAGCGGATCGAGGTGGCTTTCCAGCTCGTGCGCGACGAAAGGCGATGGCTGACCGTGAAGGAGTGCGCGAGCTACCTCGGGATCAGCGAGACCGCGGTGCGGAGACGGATCTCACGTAGCCGGATACCCGTCCGCCGCCAGGGGCGCAGCGTCGTCGTGGATCGCGCCGCTCTGGACGCCGAGATCGAGAATGCGAGTTGACAACGCTGCTACCTTCGCTGACCAGCAATCAGCAAACGGGGGCCGCGCGGCAGCAACCGCCGACCCCCTGGACACCAGGAGGTCAGTCCTGATGCCATCAGCATCCTCGCACGGCGCAACCTCGCGCCGACCCCTCACGCACAACGGACGCCGCGTCGAAAGCGTCTACGTTCGCGAACTCGCGGACGGGACACGGAGGTACGAGTTCCAGACGAAGCGCAACGGCAAGACGACCCGTCGAACTCTCTCCGCGAGGACGGCGACCGACGCCGTGTCGGAGGCGAACCGCCTGCGCGTTGTCTCCGAGGAGGTTGGCCTCGGGGACGGATCGCTCCGTCTCTCGACGCTCGCCAACCGCTTCCTCACCGACGCACGCTCAGGCCAGTACGAGCCGCCGCGCGGGAAGCTTGCCTCGAGCACGCTCGACCTGTATGCGCAGCGGATCGTTTCCCACGTGCTTCCAGCACTCGGCCACTCGGCCCGCGTTCGGGATGTGCGTGTCGAGCACCTGCGTCTGCTCATCGACCGCATGAGGCTCAATGGGCTTAGCGGCTCGACCATCCGAGGGACGGTCGCGGCGACTGCCGCCCTCTTCCGCTACGGGGTACACCGGGGTCACGTCCCCGTCAACCCGGTCCTCTCGCTCGACCGAGACCTGCCATCGGCTGCGCGGCAGAGCGAGCCTGTCTACCTGAGCCGGGAGCAGGCCGATGCCCTCCTCGACGCACTCGGGGACGAGTTCAGGCCGGTCGCGGCGACCTGCCTGTTCGCTGGCCTGCGAGTGAGCGAGGCTCTCGGCCTCCTCTGGTCGGACATCGACTGGACGGCGAAGACGGTCAGGATCGAGCGTCAGCTCGGAAGAGACGGGGCGTCCCTCGTCGCGCTGAAGACGCGCTCCTCCGAAGCCACGCTCTCGATGCCCGCCCCGCTCGTCGCGGAGCTTCGCGCTCATCGCGACCGGCAGCTTGCCCGTGGCTTCGACCGGGTCGCCGCCGACCAGCTCGTCTTCGTGACCCGGACGGGCCGCTCACCCGGACGCCGGAACGTGCTGCGGGCGGTGCAAACGCAGGCCGAGCACCTGGGCCTCGGCAATCTGGGCGTCCACGATCTCCGGCACAGCGCCGCTGGCCTCCTCCGTGCCGCAGGGCTGCTGGACGAGGAGATCGCGGTCGTCTTGAGGCACTCCAACGCCCGGACGACGACGGCCCTCTACGGCGGTCGCTCGGACGCTGCACGGGAGGCAGTCCGGGCGAGAGCTGCCGAGGCGCTGGCGTGAGCGAGCTGCACGAGAGGAGCAAGTGGCGGGAGAGGCGCGAGCTGTACCAGGCTCGCGCCTTCGTGCGCCGTGTCCGCGACGACTTCGCGAACCGCGAAGACCCGGAGATCGCCTGCGCCTGCACGCTGTGCTGGCACGAGAACTTCTCCGCCGTCAGAGCGATGGCCGAGGTCGTCGGCCCTGGGATGTCTGCGGACGAGATTGCGCTCGCGGTGTGGCGGTGGATGCACACGGATGGCCCCTGGGCCTGGAAGAAGAGAGCGCGGCGCTACCGTCGCGATGACGACGCTCGGACGAGGCACGGCGGGCCGTGAAGCAGTGGGCTGCGGAGACGCTCGCATAGATCGGGAGGACGCGAACGGGGTCGCGGCGAAGCTCGCTAGAGCCCGCGAACGACGACAAGGAGAGCGACGTGAGGCTGATCGCCTGGACTGACGGCGGTGGCGACAGCAGCCCCGACACCCCGGCCTACATCGGCGTCGTGGTCAAAGACGAGGAAACGGGCGAAATCCTGTGGGAGCACGGGAAGGGAATCGGCAACGCGACACAGCACGTAGCCGAGTACGTGGCCGTCCTGAAGGCGATCCAATACGCCATCGCGAACGGGGCGACTCGCCTGCTGATCAAGTCGGACTCTCGTACGGCGGTGCATCAGATCAACGGTGAGTGGAGATGCAAGGCGCCCCACTTGGCCGGGTACCGGGAGCAGGTTCACAAGGCGACCGAGGGGATGGAGTTCCAGATCGAACTGATACCCCGCGAGGAGAACAAGAGGGCTGACGAGCTGACGTGGCTTGAGCGCGAGTGAAATTCATGGCAGCCCGTGGCCGCCGTGGCCGGTGCGATGTGGTGCAACGAGGGGAATCGGGACGGGCTGATTCGGCTCTACGAGCCGAACGATGCACCTGGAGGAACCGGGGAGAGCCGTTGCTACTACTTGTCGAGCTGGTGCTCTCCCAACTGAGCTAACCGCCCCGGGAGGCCGATGATAGCGCCCGCGCACGGGAAACGGCCGGCCTCACTCGGACGACCTTGACTTCTGCGCGGGGGCGGGCGTAACGTCGTCGTGTGGGTTGCCGCGTCGTCTGCATCTCGCAGGCCGAGGGAGCTGGAGGTGCCCAGGTCGGACATCTCGTCGCAGACAAGCTCGGCTTCCGGTACGTCGACGAGGAGATCGTCGCCCGCGCCGCCGCGAAGGGCGGGATCTCTCCCCGAGACGTCGCCGACGAGGAGAGGCGCAAGACCTTGCTCAGCCGGCTGCTGCAGGAGATGGGTAGGGGTGCCGCGGTCGAGAGCTACGCATTTTCGGGTGCCGCCGAGCTTGCTGCGGAGGGCCCGTCAGCCGACGACATCCGCGGCATGATCCAGGAGGCAATCGATGAGACAGCGGGACAGGGCGACGTCGTCATCGTCGCCCACGCAGCGTCACGCGCTCTGTCGAGACAGCCTGACGTGCTCCGCGTCCTCGTGACGGCATCTCTGGAAACGCGGGCCCGACGACTGTCGGAGTCGCACGGGATCGAGCCCAAGGAGGCCAAGAAGTCGATCAAGGAGGCGGATGCGGCGCGCGCGGACTACCTTCGCCGGTTCTACGGTGACGCGACCGAACGCCCGACGCACTACGACCTCGTCATCAACACGGACGTCCTCAGCATCGAGCAGTCAGCGGAGCTCGTAACTCGGGCCGCGGGCTGATACCCGAGCCTCAGAAATTCTCGGGGCACCATGGGGCGCGATCGGACACGAACATCGCGTCCGCACGCACAGCCGCACCACGCCGCGCTTCCGCGACGAGACCCGCCCGCGCAAGCTGCGCGAAGGAGAAGCCGCCGAGGTAGGTCGCGCCGAGCGACGTGACGTCCAACCGAAGGTCGGGCCGGCGCCGGGAGCGCCGCGCGACACCTCCGTCGAGCGTCCAGGTGCCCGCATTCCATGGACCGAACGTGTCGGTGACCTCGAAGGTCACGCGCCCGTCCGTCGCGTACCCGCGTGCCGAGAGAGCGCTGCCCACGTCCACGAGCCTGACCCAGAGGCCGGTCTCGACGCCGAGATCCAGGCGGTCGAGACGCGCCACCAGGTGCATCAGCGGGTGGTCCGCCGAGAGGTACCAGACGAGGATCTCGTCGACCCAGTCGATCCCGAACAGGAATCGCCAGATCTCCCGCGTCCCCGTAACGTCGGCCCCGAGTGCCTCGACGACGTGCAGACGTCTCGTCCAGTTGCCGTTCTCCTCACGCTGAACGAGCCGGTAGATCGCGTACGCGGACGCGCGCCCGTCGAGCTCGAGGAGCGCGTAGTTGAGAGGGCCGCCGCCGGCGGGTCGTCGAGCCGGGTCGTCCCACAGCCGGCGGAGCTCCCACCAGTCGCGTGACCGGGAGATGAAGCCGGGCGTCGTCCTGCGCACCCGCTCGTAGACGCGCGGGAAGGCGCGGGCCGCCTCGTCGCGCTCGACGAGCCGCGCAACGCCCGAGCTCGATGGAGCATCGGCTCGCAACGCGGCCCAGGTGCGTGGCAGCCGGACCTCCTGCCGCAGGGAGGCGAGCCCGTAGCCATACCGACCGTAGATCGTCTCCTCGGATGCGTACAGAGCCGCGATCGGCTCTCCACGGCGGTGGATGTCGTCGAGCTGGGCTCGCATCATGCGGGTGAGAAGTCCGCGCCTCCGGTGTGTCGGCAGCGTTCCCACGACCGTGACTCCCGCGCACGGGATCGCCACCGGGCCGGGCACGGTCAGGTCGAAGGCGAGCACCCCCGCTCCCGCGACGATGCTGCCGTCGTCGAACACGGCGTGAGTGCGCTCGGCGGGAAGAAGCTTCGCGTAGCGCTCGACGTCCTCCGGCTCGGGCACCCAGCCGAAGTAGTGCCCGATCGCGCCCCAGGCCTGGGCGAGCTCCTCCGACGAGCGGCATTGCCGCACCCGGTACGCCATGCGGCGGATCCTATTCGTGGCGCTTAGGCGATCTTCTCGAGGGGCGCGTACTCCACCATGAGCCGCCGCTCCGTTCCGTCGCCTGCGAAGCGGATCGTGACGACGCCGCCCGGCTCGATCCCGGTGACGATGCCCTCGCCGAGCGATCCGTGGCGCACGCTGTCGCCCGTGGACAAGGCGATGCCCGGCCTCGGCTCCATCGCGGCACCGGGCGGAGAGCCGTAGGCGCTCCACGACGAGGGACGAAGCCGCTCCCGTTCGACCTCGGAAGGCAGCTCGTCGAGGAACCGCGACGCGAGGTTGTAGTTCCGGCGCCCGAAAATCGAGCGCGAGAGCGTGTGCGACAGCGTCAGATGCTCCATCGCGCGCGTCATTCCGACGTAGCAGAGTCGCCGTTCCTCCTCCACTCCCTGCTCCTCGACCGAGCGTGCGTGCGGGAAGATGCCCTCCTCCATCCCGATCACGAAGACCGCGCGGAACTCGAGACCCTTGGCGTTGTGGAGCGTCATCAAGGTGACGAGACCGCGCTCGTCGCGGATCGTGTCCTGGTCGGAGACGAGCGCGATGTCCTGGAGAAAGCCTGCGAGCGAGGCGTCCGCCGTCTGCTGGCGGTACTCGCGGGCGACGCCGACGAGCTCCTGCAGGTTCTCGATTCGCCCGCGCGCCTCGATCGTACGCTCGGCTTCGAGCGCGTCGAGCGTCCCGGTCTTCTCGAGCACGCGCTCGAGGAGCTCGTCCACCGGGAGCTCCTGCGAGAGCGCCATGAGCGACTCCATCGTCGAGTGGAACGAGCGGATTGCGCGGCAGGACGCAGGAGCGACGCCGGCCGCCTCCGGATCGGCCATCGCGGCGAAGAGCGTCCGCCCGGTGTTCTCCGCACGGGTCACGAGCTTCTGGATCGACGTGTCTCCGATGCCGCGGCGAGGGCGGTTCGCGATCCGCAGGAGCGACGTCGCGTCCTGCGGGTTCACGAGCACGGAGAGGTACGCCGTCGCGTCGCGGATCTCCGCCCGCTCGTAGAACCTGGGGCCGCCGATCACCTGGTAGGGGACGTCCTGGCGCACGAGCACGTCCTCGAGCACGCGGGACTGCGCGTTCGTCCGGTAGAAGACAGCGATCTCGCTCGCCGAGAGGCCGCCGCCCAGGAGCCCAGCGATCTCCGCCGCGACGAACCGAGCCTCCGCATGCTCGTCCTCGACCTCGATCACGCGCACGGGATCCCCCTCACCGAGCTCCGAGAAGAGGCGCTTCGGCTTGCGCTCCCGGTTCTGCTCGATGAGCGAGTTGGCCGCGCGCAGGATCATGTTCGTCGAGCGGTAGTTCTGCTCGAGCGTGACGACGACGGTCCCGGGGAAGTCCTTCTCGAACTCGATGATGTTGCGGATGTCAGCACTACGGAACGAGTAGATGCTCTGGTCCTGGTCCCCGACCGCACACACGTTCCCGTGCTCGCCGCCCAGGAGCTGGAGGAGCCGGTACTGGGCGTGGTTCGTGTCCTGGTACTCGTCCACGAGGATGTAGCGGAAGGTCCTGCGCCAGCGCTCGAGCGCTTCCGGGAAGCGCTCGAAGACCTGGACGGTGAGCATCAGCAGATCGTCGAAGTCGACCGCGTTCGAGGCATGCAGGCGACGCTGGTAGAGGTCGTACGTCTCCGCAACCGTCTGATCCCAGAAGGATGCGACGCGCCCGGCGTAATCCTCGGGTGAGACGAGCTCGTTCTTCGCCCGCGAGATCTGCGCGTGGATGCCCCGGGGTGAGAACCGTTTCGGGTCCTTCCCGAGCTCCTCCAGGCAGGCCTTGACCAGACGCACCTGATCCTGGTCGTCGTAGATCGAGAACGTGGAGCGGTAGCCGAGCCGCTCGGCTTCCCTGCGGAGCATGCGCCCGCACGCGGCGTGAAAGGTGAGG
>Ga0184638_1000532_pt1 | contig 10730 bp, 14 predicted proteins | sample PLM31_50_b2_FD_133141 | JGI IMG/M metagenome (GOLD analysis project Ga0184638, IMG submission 133141) | Groundwater sediment microbial communities from an aquifer in East River, Colorado, USA - PLM3-1_50_b2 | ecosystem: Environmental > Terrestrial > Soil > Riparian zone | place: USA: East River... | reverse complement strand
TCGGATGTGCAGCATATCGACACATCAACAAGAAGACAGGCCGTAAGAGGTTTGACAAGAAGTCAATGGTAGGCCATCTTGTTGTATCTAATACTACTAACGAAATACTTGAGGGCTATGGCGTTCCGCATCGTCCGCAATCCTAATAACCTTCCTCCGTTCTGCCTTCCTCATTCGCCCTTTCTCCTTTTCTGCCCTTCCCATTCGCTCTGCCCTTTCCGCAACCTTCACCTTCCTCCATACTGTCATGAAACTTTAAAGCTATGGCGTTCCGCTCCCGCCACTTTATCATAGAAACTTCCATTTTCAACCTTCCATATGACTCCACTCGTGATCGACGGATGCCTTTGCGCTCTCACCGTTTGATGACCCGTCATATTTAATTTTGTAGCACACCGCCTCCATTCTGATTTGTGCACCCGTTTTTTGTTCCGCAACTTTATTGCAATCGTCCAATGATCTCATTTCATGTGACAGGTCACTCGACAAATGTGTCCTCCTATTGCATACTCATAGCGGGGTTTCTGCTCCTGATCCAAATATGAGGGCTGTCAGCAACGAAAGACAGAATCACTTATACACATGGCGACGAGACAGTTGGTACAACGGGGACGTCAAGATCGAGGTCATGAGCCATCTGCGATTCGGTTCACCAATCGAGAGTTGGCACAACGAGCACGCCAAAATCGACAACGTCAACTTCCACAACAACAACTCTTGAATATACAGTTGGCACAACAACAACGTCAAGATCGAGAACGGTCACTCAAACAAAAAGAATCACCAATTGCTCGTAGACCACTGTCGAATCGACCTATGGATGGAATTTCATTTCGTCATCAACTTGGTCATTGCGACGTTTCATGTGGATTCTGTGGAGCCAACCATTGGATTGAAGAGAGGGTGCAAGGCAGTGCAAAAGCAACACCCAGGTTCTCGACATGTTGTGGAGGCGGAGCCATTGCTATGGATAAATTCGAAGATCCCCCTCAGCCACTATATTCCCTCCTAATGGACTTGACTAAATGTATGTTCTCCTTTGACACATTTGCTGACAACCAGCAAGTGAGGAATTCCGTCACAACATTCGGAATTATAACAATGCCTTTGCTTTTAGTTCTCTGGGCGTCAAAAGAGACCTATCCGTTTACGGCCCTCGAGGTGTATATACTTTTCGCATTCAAGGTCAACTGTGTCATCTTATCGGGTCCCTTCTTCCACCCCCAGGAAAGGAGCCGGCCTTCTCGCAGATATACATCTATGATTCTGATTCTATGCACCAAGCACACCAACGCATGGCTCACTATAAGGACTTGCTCGATGTCAACATTGTCCTATCTCTTCAAACAATGCTTCAGGAATGTAATCCTTATATCGAGACATTTCTGACTGCCAATGAACGTCTAGCTGAACACTCGAACATCTCTCTTCGTATAAAGTTGGTGGATCTCCCTCACTATGATTCCAGACGTTACAATCGCCCAACCGCAGGCGAGATTGCTGTAATCATGGTAGGAACTGGCGATGAATCTACTGCCGGGAGAGATATCGTGCTCCAAGGTCGGCGTTATGGCCTCCAACGTATACGAGAAACTCACAGTTCTTACAACCCGCTTCGATACCCATTGTTGTTTCCACTTGGAGAGCAAGGATGGCATATTGGAATGCACATCTCCATTCCGTATGTTCCAAATCTAAAGAAGAATTGATGCTGACTATTATACAATAGAGGAAGGCCTCCTCAAAAGATCACCCAGCGTGAATATTATTCATTTCTCCTCCATCACCGACGAGGCCAGTATAACATTCTCCATCGTGCTGGGCTTCTCTTTCAAGAATACATCGTTGATGCCTATGCTCAAATCGAACAAAACCGATTGGACTTCCTCCGCTTCAATCAAGACAAAATTCGATCGGAACTATATCGAGGGATTGTTGACGCGGCTGTACATGGAACAGACCTATCGGCCATTGGCAATCTATCTATCCTTCCTTCAACTTTCAAAGGTGGTCCACGTGAAATGTGGCAGCTCTATCAAGATGCGATGGCGATCGTACGATATTGCGGCAAACCGGATTTATTCATCACAATGACATGTAATCCCCTTTGGCCTGAGATCCTCGCAGAATTGTTGCCAGGTCAGACTGCACAAGATCGTCCTGACTTGGTCGTGAGAGTATTCAAGCTCAAATTGAATGCACTCCTACACGATTTGACCAAGAAGATGGTACTCGGAAGGGCAGTGGCTTTTGTCTATGTCATTGAGTTTCAAAAACGCGGTCTCCCTCATGCTCATATCTTGGTGATACTCCAACCCGCTGACAAACCTCATACCCCTGCTGATATCGACGGGATCATTTGCGCTGAGATCCCAAATCAGACTAATCATCCTGAACTGTATGATACAGTAGTCTCTTGCATGTTACATGGTCCCTGCGGTATAGCAAAACCTACATCTCCATGCATGAAGGATAATAAGTGCAGCAAGCGGTATCCGAAGGGCTTCAGTAATGAGACATTACCTGACGTGGATGGATACCCAGTCTATCGACGACGTAACGATGTCATCACTGTTTACAAGCATGGCCATATATTCACGAATGCATACGTTGTGCCCTACAATCCGTATCTTCTCCAAAAGTACAATTGTCATATCAACGTCGAGATTGCAACGTCGATCACTGCTGTCAAGTATCTCTTCAAGTATGTCTACAAAGGTCACGATAGAGCGTCAATAAGTGTTGTCAATCGTCTTAGCTCCGATAAAATCGATGAGATCTCAGAATACCTCGACTCGAGATATGTCTCTGCAGCTGAATCCTCTTGGCGAATATTTGGCTTCCGAATGCATCAACACTCTCCTTCTGTCACACGCCTTCAATTGCATTTGCCGGAAATGCAGTCTGTCAGATTCAATCCGGAAATGGAAACCGCGAATGAAATTATACAGAGAGAGGATATACACAAGACTACCCTAAACACCTTTTTCGACACCTGTCGGTTGGAGCCAGAGTTGACCAAAGACCTTCTCTATCCTGACTTCCCTTCCAGATTCACATGGGATCCAAAATTCAAAGCTTGGAATCTACGGAAGAACAATCATGGTACCATTGGTAGAGTCACATTCTGTCCCCCTTCTGCTGGCGAACGATATTACCTCCGCATGCTTTTATATGCTGTCAGAGGTCCTTCCTCATTTGAAACACTGAAGGAATATAATGGCAATGTACATTCTAATTAACAAATCATATATTAACTGTCAGGTACATTCTACGTTTCAAGAAGCATGCGCTGCCAGAGGACTCCTCGAAGGCGACAATGAATGGAATCTATGTCTCGAAGAAGCAGGACTTATACAGACCGGTCAACAGTTAAGGGAGTTGTTTGTTTCTATCTTGGTTCACAATAATCCGCTTGATCCACTGTCACTGTATGAACGTCATCTCTCCTGTCTCTCCGACGACTGTCGCTACAAACTACATACCAAATTTCACATTGCGGACCCCAACTATGAACAGGTCGAGAGTCTAGCGCTTCAAGAAATCAGTATCATTCTTCAAAGATCGGGTAAATCACTCTCGGACTATCATCTCCCAAATCCCCCGGTCGCCTATGACAATGTCATCGGCATTTCTCGAATAATCGCTGAGGAAACTGCAAACAATCCTCTGATGCTACGAGAACTCTGGACTAATGGATACCATTCTGCAAATACCGAACAGAAGTTGATCCTTGATACGATTAAATCTGCCATCATATCTGGACATGGTGGATTATTTTTCATTGATGGACCCGGCGGTACAGGGAAAACATTTGTCGAAAACCTGTTACTGAATTGGGTTCGTGGAAATTCTCAAATCGCCCTCGCAGTTGCTTCATCCGGTATAGCTTCGATCTTGCTCCATAATGGGCGGACGTCTCATTTCAGATTCCACATTCCTATCGATATCCAACCTGAAAGTGTATGTGCAGTTTCTGCTCAGAGTGCAGTTGCTGAACTATTACGCTGCACAAAATTGATCATCTGGGATGAGATTTCATCACAGAATCGATACTGTTTTGAAGCAGTCGATCGTACATTGAAAGACCTTTGCAAGAACAATGAATGGTTTGGGGGTATACCAGTGGTTTTTGCAGGTTACAAGGATATGACCGTTACGCTGATAAGTAGGTGACTTTCGACAATGTCTTCCTGTCATTCCAAAGGGGTCCCCAGCACAAATCTTGGTATCATCAATTGTGCATGCTCCCTTTTGGTCAGATGTTCGGATATTGAAACTCACAAAGAATATGAGACTACTGTCACAGTCTGAACGAATGACTTCGGTTGACCGCTTCAAAGCTGAATCATTTGCAGAGTGGTTGCTGACAGTCGGGGAAGGGAAAGACAATACGATTCCAATGACAGAATTGCCTCTCGGTATGTCGCAAATCCCACCTTTGCTAATGTCTTTGTAGATCTGTGCATGCCTGTCGGGAGGGAGACAACGGAGGATTTGATTTCCGAAATCTATCCAGACCTTTGACACATTACTTCTTCTCTATCAGAAACCGCAATATGAAAGTACTTTCGCCAACGTGTCATACTCGCAGCCAGAAATGTGGATGTGGACGACATCAATAATACCGTCTTGCAAATGCTTTCGGGTGACGCCAAAATATATTCCAGTGCCGACAATGCTTTTAACGATGCTGGCATGGCAAACAATGCAATCCCTAATGAGTATCTCAATACGATAACAGTGCCTGGCATGCCACTTCATGAGACTGAGTTGAAGATCAACTGTCCTGTTATTCTACTCCGTAATCTCAACCCCCACGAGGGACTATGCAATGGTACTCGAATGGTCATCACTGCCATGGCGGAGCGAGTAATTGAGGTTCAAGTACTCACTGGAAGTCATGCCGGTAAAAAGGCATTCATTCCTCGCATCTCAATAGATACCTCGATGTCAGCTGGACTTGGATTCATCCTTCGTCGTCGTCAATACCCTATTCGCTTGGGGTTCAGCATGTCTATCAATAAGGCACAGGGTCAATCACTCGATCGAGTTGGCATCTATCTAAATAATCCAGTTTTCGCTCATGGTCAGCTATATGTCGCCTTATCACGATGTACTGACCGACGAAATCTCAAGATTTTATTGCCTCCGGATGCAAATAGAAGGACACCAAATATAGTTTATCGAGAGGTCATCGATTAAATAGTTTATCATTCAAGTAAAATATATAACAACGGTAACATCTTATACCATTTTTACTGTAATAGTAACAAGTTCGATTGCAGGTTTGAGAATTTCCCGCTCTGAATGATAAGCTCTTAGCACTACCCTTTTGTTTAATAATCTCTCAGACCGCTTTTCACTTTTCATGACAGGTCTCATGATCTCCCACTCCGCTCCGCTCCCGGGCCGCTTTGCACTTTTGATCACCGGTCTGATGATCTCCCACTCCGCTCTGCTCTCGGGCCGCTTTGCACTTTTGATCACCGGTCTGATGATCTCCCACTCCGCTCCCCTCCGCTCTGTCTACTCGTGTTAATGATCATATGACCAATCTCTCGGAACCCAATTTCATAGACAACTTCCGCTTTTTATCACGAGTCTGATGATCTCGCACTCTACTCTGCTCTTATCAATAATCATATCTCCTGTTTCACTCCACTTTTGATCACAGGTCTGATGATCTCCCACTCCAGTCTCGAATACTTTCCATTTTTAATCACATGTCTGACGATCTTCCGTTCCGCTCTGTTTATATCAATGATCACAGGTCCGATAATCTACCACCCCACTCCCTCTATATGTCTGATGAACAATACGCAAAAATGACTCTATTGTTCCTTAACATCGAGACATGCATAAACTCAAACTTTAAATGACAGTGACATTTGAGCATCATACAATATATATAATTTCCCTTTTATCTGTCTCCGTTCATCCTGCACTGACTATGCCTTGTGTATTTTCTGGAATTTTTTACGTCGAAGCCGTGTCTAATCGTCAATTGCAATGCCGGTTTAAAGATGAAGATAACGTCGTCCATCATCTCGCTCTGACTCATTTTCAATCTCTAAGCACTGCTGATCATCCATTTCCCGATGCCTTCGAAATGGTTCAAAGTGGCTCCATATACTTCATTGCTGGAACCTTTGCCATTTATAACATGGATAATATCCTGGTAACTCCTTCGAATATACAAGTTAGTAACTAAGATGCAAACTACTAGCTGCTACCAACTCTCCTTTTATACTTCAATTGACTTGGATCAAATTCCCTTGGCAAATTCTATCAATGATCTTTTGTCGCCCATGCATCTCTTTCTTCATGCGACAGCAAGATGCCAGACAGTTCTTGAACTCCCAAGAAGCAAGTCTTTTCAAGAGGAATATCCCACTTGGAGACGATTTATTGGTGAAATTGAACAGTATGCAGATAAGAAAACCCAAGTAACTATTCTTTTTCAAAGTCATCTCAGTTTCTAGATATTTAATATATGGCTATGTGTCGATATGGCTCAATCCAATCTCAAAAACACTTTGACCACAATGACACCTGGACGACTGCTTGACATCTGTTTTGTATATGTATTCTCTGATGAAAGCGATCCGACACCATCTCCTCTTAAACCAGTAAATGGTATATCTAATATGTGTATTGTTTGAAAACTTATAATTAGGATACGGAGTCATCAAAACTCTCAATTTCATCAATCAGCAAAAAGACACCAACTCGACCAAGAACAACTCTCAATCGAATACTGAAACTTCTATCGCTTTATCCCCTCGAAAACGCAAGGCACGTGGAATGTTAGCTGAAGATGATTCATCTACAGAGGTAATTGTACCTCAAAATCAAAGTCGACAGCAACAGGTATCACTTCCTTTTATTATATTAGATTTCTCTAAATATCAGGGTTACCAACGTGATAATTCAGTCTCTCCGACCCCAGAGCGCCATGATTCTGGAAAGGATTCTAAAGGTATTTATATTTTCGATATTGAATAACAAATAGGTTCAAAGCCACAAGCCGGAAAATCAGAGAGAAATACTAGAGGTCGTAATAAATAGCGTTGACCTTGAAGTGCCTTTCTCCATCTAACACAGGTTGAATTAGATCTCATAGGGTATTGACAAAAATATTGAGTTCATGTATATATATTCTTACTATACTTAATTTACCTTTGCTACTTTGCCTCCATTGACTCGACTGATCTTCTGTTTCTTTCTCTCCTTCCTTCTCAATCTCATATTATACTTTCGATTCCAATAACTATATACATTCTCCTGTGTGAAGCAGACCACTGAACTACGAGTACCCTTCGCTGGTTCATTGCTATGAGTGATGATCGCATCTGGAAATATCACCACGTCTCCAGGCTCTGTCTCCAGAACCATTTCCAACTCCCATAAGACCAATCCCCCTCGACGATAGTTTCCACACGATACCAGTCCACTATAACCGTATTGTGCCTCACTGGCATCCCTGTGTTTATTTGTTTGATTGGGATTGTTTCCCCCTTTATTGATCGCACAACCCAACCAGGCTCCACACAATCTCCGTACTCCATCCGGTAAAGGATACGTCTGAAATTGTTTAAATACACCTGGAGCACATTGCCCCAATATTGCAGACATCCTATGAAACACTTCCTCATTATCCTCAAAGAACTTATCTGCCTCCTCTTGAGCATCCAGATATTCCTTTGACATAAATGGATCCAGACTATACTTTGCCCATCCTGTCCAATGCCACGACTGATAGTCACTACGTTTCTTCCCCTTAAACTTGTAGTGCTTTGGTGTTGGAGCCTTTTGAATAGACTCATAAAGGCTATCGACCAATTTTTTATCATTCAACGCCACTCCATACACCAACAGACCCCCGTCCGATCCTGAGATGTGAAGGGGTTTATCTTTTGGTATTTTGATCCGTTTGAATTTATCGACCTTCCTAAGAAGGGCAGAATGAAGGAGGGTTTCTTTTTGTCGCCATCTTCTTCTGAGATCCCCCAATGCGACATATGGCAATGTCAATTCAACTACTCCCTCCAGTTGATGGGACGCCATTTTGGCTAATCCTCTAGCCCGCTTCCTCAGTCTCTTCATTTTGTTCTCCTTCTTCTTACGATTCTTCACTGAATGAACCATTTTAATGGAATTCAATCGGAGCGATTTGTATTTTGCTTTACAGCGATTGATTGTTATGGGTTCGGTTTATCTGTAAACACCCCCCTCTGAGACTTCAGCGATCTCAATTTTGATTGATTCGATGAAGCCTCAGAGGCTTGATGCCATGTTACTTGTATGACCCATCCATCCCTCCATTGACAGGGACTCGCATGGCTTTGATACCATACTGACTTTTTATACATGGGTGAGTCTAACACCGGCCTCCGACATTTATTAATACTGTAGGTGTGTCGTACACCTAGATTATGCGGTGAATTACACACCGATGACGATTTTTAATGGAGTGTCACCTACCATGGATTTTGGTTACGACAGTCTCCCTGCCGATGACTGTTATTAGGGTGTGTCATTCACCATAGATGGTTATAAGAATCTGACGACTCTATGCTGGTGTATCTTCCACCAATGACGATTGATAAAGGTGTGTCATTTCCACCAGACCTTTGATAAAGGTGGGTCAGCACCTGGTAGGCCACGTCTCCACACTAGGACTAATGCTTCTCTGACGTTACCTTCTGTGTCCTAATCTTATCAATGGAGGGACGGAACGGATTTTATTAAAACCAGGTCATAACAGAGTAACATGAAATCGGATTGGCAATATACGGACCCCTCATTTCAAATGGATCATATCTCTCAGTTTCGAGCTTTCAGTCGGAAATTACACAATTTGAAGCAAACCCTCGGACTCATAAATAGTTGTCGTCATTGGGCTTATCTCTTTATCTCGCCCATATTTTTCTTTCATTTCTACTCGCTTTTCCTTTCTTTTCCCTCTTCTCTGGCTTCGAGGCTTGGACTTAACCCCCAGTGCCATCCCTCAGCCGAACTCTTTCTTGCCCCAGAGCCACATTTTGCCAAGTACCCAAGCCAGAGTACCCCTCAGATTCAAGTTATTTTGTTCAAATTCTCTCAGAAACCCGATTTTTGGACCAATTTTTGTTCTAACAACATCCCCAGGGCCCCTAACCCGACAGAACGACGGTACTAACTTGTAGTTCTAGGTCCCATGCACCTTGGGACGGACCCCCAGGTCAATGCCATACTTGTAAGCCCCTTAAGATGTATCCATTAGAGCCAATTTCGCCCTTTTTGGCTGTTTTTTTGCCGTTTTCTAACTTTCGGACACCCACAGAGGCCCTAGAAGGGCCAAATAACGACTGCAACATGTAGAACTGGGTCCCTTCTGCCTTGGGGCTGACCCTCAAGTCAAGCATTAGCTTATGAACCCCTTAAGATATTGGTTTTAAAGCCAATTTTGGGGGTTTCTGGCCCTTTTCAGGCCCTTTTCTAGCTTTATTACATTGGAACCCACAGCCCACAGCCCTCAGATGCCCTCAGTGTGCTCAAGACCATAGGTTAGGCGTGGTTGTACACTGTGGTAGTGCCAATACCACTTGGCCATCCCTCTGATTGTGTGTACATGGGTAAAAACTTGGTACTCATATATATACCAAAGTCCAGTTGCAATCATTATAACCAAGGAATCCCTGGATAGATGGAGGATATAACTTCGACTTTTATATTAAATAGATGGATAATGTCATGAGCTACAAAAGGATATGTGATACATAGAGCAGCGAGTCAGATCCAAACCTTGAGGAATTAAAAACATTGAAAAAAACTGCTATGTAAAGTAACCAGTCAGCGCTCAATGAGATATCACTTTTGAGGCAGGAATGATGACAGATTCTTATAGCACTATTCAAGCGCTATCAAACGATTCCTCATGCATGGGAAACAAACAAAAATTGGTGGAGTTATTAGGCATCAAAATTTTGCATTAAAAGATCATCTCAGAGGGAAAGCGATCGGCCAGCGCTTCATGATCCCTTGATCTATTCATATGGCTGATGGTGTATTATGAAAGAGCTATACAAGGGCTATAAAACTATCCCTCATTCATAAAAAACAGATAAAAATTGGTGGAGCTATCAACAATCAAACTTTGTGATTGAAAAACCATCTCAAATTAAAAGCGGTCGGCCAACGCTCCATGATCCCTTATCTTATTGATGTCAACGATAAGGTATCCCAAAAGCGCTATAAAAGGGCTATAAAACGATCCCCCATTCATAAGAATTGGATAAAAGTTGGTGGAGCTATTAACAATCAAAGTTTTTCATTGAAAGACCATCTCAAATTGAACACAATCAGACAACGCTCCTGGATCTCTTAATGTATGGATATGAATGATAATATTTTATAAAGGCGCTATATAAGGGCTAGAAAATGATCTTCTATTCATAGGAAACAGATAGAAATTGATGGAGCTATTAGCCATCAAATTTTGCATTGAAATAATATCTCAAAAGGAAAGTAATCGAACAGCGCTCCATAATACCTTCATGTATTGAGATAAATGATAGTATTTTCTAAAGGAACTATACAAGGGCTATAAAATGATCCCTCATTCATAAGAAACGGATAACAATTGGCGGAGCTATTAACAATCAAACTTGGCATTGAAAACCCATCTCAAATTGGAACACATCGGCCAACGCTCCATGATCCCATAACCTACTAATGTGAACGAT
>Ga0184638_1000530_pt1 | contig 10742 bp, 7 predicted proteins | sample PLM31_50_b2_FD_133141 | JGI IMG/M metagenome (GOLD analysis project Ga0184638, IMG submission 133141) | Groundwater sediment microbial communities from an aquifer in East River, Colorado, USA - PLM3-1_50_b2 | ecosystem: Environmental > Terrestrial > Soil > Riparian zone | place: USA: East River... | reverse complement strand
CTCCAGCGAGTACTACACCCGGCTGGAGCGCGGCAACGCCACCGGCGTCTCCGAGAGCGTCATCGACGGCATCGCCCACGCCCTGCAGCTGGATGAGGCTGAGCGGGCGCACCTGCTCGACCTGATCCGCACCGCCGGCACGACCCGTCCGCCGCGCCGCCGGCCAGCCCGACAGCGCGTCCGGCCCACCGTGCAGCGCGTCCTGGACTCGATGGTCGGCACGCCCGCGTTCGTGCTCAACAGACGCCTGGACATCCTGGCCGCCAACGACCTCGGGCTCGCGCTCTACTCACCGATCTACGCCGACCCGGTCAGGCCGCCCAACAACGCCCGGTTCATCTTCCTGGATCCGCACGCGACCGAGTTCTTCGGCGACTGGAACAAGGTCGCCAACGACACGGTCGCCCTGTTGCGCGCCGAGGCCGGCCGCGATCGCTACGACCGGCAGCTGTCGGACCTGATCGGGGAGCTGTCGACCCGCAGCGAGGAGTTCCGGGTCCGATGGGCCGCCCACAACGTCCGGATCCACACCACCGGCGTGAAGCTCCTCCACCACCCGGTCGTCGGCGACCTCGAGCTGGCCTTCGAGTCCTTCCCGCTCGCTGCCGATCCCAGCCAGAGCCTCCTCACCTACACCGCCGAACCGGGGTCGCTCTCGCAGGACGCCCTACAACTGCTGGCCAGCTGGGCCGCGACCACCGACGCCTTCGAGCAACCAACTCCCTAAGCCGTTCGCGCACTGCATCCCATGGTCGCGATGTACGACGGAGGCCGACGGAAGGAGACGCCATGACCGTCAACGGTGGACCGACGACGCCGGACACCATCGTCCTGATCCACGGGTTCTGGGTGACCCCGCGCAGCTGGGAGGAGTGGAAGGCCCACTACCAGGCCAAGGGCTACCGCGTGCTCACGCCCGCCTACCCGGGCTTCGAGGTCGAGGTCGAGGCGCTGAACGCCGACCCGACGCCGATCGAGAACCTGACGGTGCCCGCCGTGATCGACCATCTCGAGGACGTGATCGGCGGGCTCGATAAGCCGCCGATCCTGATGGGCCACTCCGCCGGCGGGGTCTTCACCCAGCTCATGCTCGACCGCGGCTACGGCGCGGTGGGCGTCGCGATCAACTCGGCACCCACCGAGGGCGTGCCCGTGGTGCCGCTGTCGCAGCTCAAGTCGACCTTCCCGGTGCTGCGGAGGGTGGGGAGCAAGAAGGCCGCCGGCTTCACCCACGAGCAGTGGCACTACGCCTTCTGTAACACCTTCACCAAGGAGCGCTCCAGGCAGCTGTACGAGCGCTACCACATCCCTGCGTCGGTGCGGGTCCTGTGGGGCAGTGCGCTCGCCACCCTCCAGCCCGGCCACCAGGACACCTTCGTCAACTACGACAACGACCGGGCGCCGCTGCTGTTCATCTCCGGCAGCGACGACAACCTCATGCCGCCCTCGGTGCAACGCTCCAACGCCAAGCACTACAAGTCGAATACGGTCACCGAAGTCAAGAAGTACCCGGGTCCGCACCTGCTGCCCTCCAGGGACGGCTGGGAAGAGGTCGCCGACGACGCCCTGGAGTGGGCCGTCAGCCACGCGCGCGAGGGCAACGCGCGGCAAGCACCAAGCGCCGGCGCATGACGACGCGTATCACCCACATCGGCGGCCCGACGGCCCTGATCGAGGTGGACGGCTGGCGGTTGTTGACCGACCCGACCTTCGACCCCCCGGTACACCTTCGGCTGGGGCTCAAGCTCACGAAAGCTGACCGGACCGGCGATCGCCGCCGACGCCCTCGGGCCGATCGACGCAGTGTTGCTCAGCCACGACCATCACGGCGACAACCTGGACGACGCCGGCCGCGCTCTGCTGCCGGCGGTCGGCGTCGTCCTCACCACCGCCGCCGGTGCCAGGCGACTCGGCGGCAACGCCCGCGGTCTCCAGCCCTGGGCGACCACCCAGCTGGAGGCGTCGGGACGGCCACCGATCCAGGTCACCGCCACCCCGTGCCGCCACGGCCCACCGCTCAGCCGCCCCATCGCCGGGGAGGTGGCCGGCTTCGCCCTGCGATGGGAGGGCCAGGAGCACGGGACCCTGTGGATCACCGGCGACACCGTGCTGTATGACGGTGTCCGCCAGGTCGCCGACCGCCTGCAGGTCGGCACCGCGGTGCTCCACCTCGGGGGCGTGCGCTTCCCGGTCACCGGGCCGGTGCGCTATAGCATGACCGCCCGGGAGGCCATCGAGTTGTGCCAGCTGGTCCGCCCCCGGACCGCCATCCCCGTCCACTACGAGGGCTGGACCCACTTCCGCCAAGGCCGAACCGCGATCGAGCGGGAACTCGCCGCTGCACCCGACGACATCCGCCGCAGCATCCGCTGGCTGCCCATCGGCGAGGCGACGACCGTCGCCGGATGAGCACAACCGGGTCCCGGTCCTGGAGGCCCTGTATCAGAACGCCTTACTTCACCCCTCACGGTCCGACGCGACCAGCGGAAACACGGGTCGGCACAGCGGTGGCCCGGTCCTCACTCGCACGGAGGCCTTCTGTGCGCTACGTGGCATCGAACTGACCGCATGCCCTGACATGGGAGTTCACATCACCCATCCCGCTCCGCGAGATCCGTGCTGCCCGCCCCGGAAAGCCAGTGAGAGGGCCGTCGGTCAGGTCCGGCTCCGGCATCCGGGCTAGGCGTCATCGTCTCCCCATCCAACCAGACGAACTGGCGATGGTCCTTATCGCTGCCATTCCGGATGCCGCCAAGGAGACCGCTGCGGGGGCTATCGGTGAGTTGCGTGTTCGGTCAGGGTTGCGATACGAGACGCAAATGAGATTAGGAGGATGCCATGCAACCGACGGTTCGTCTGCCAGACCTGTTGACCCGCCGGCGGTCAGCGTTCGTGCTCTGGCGGCCGCGTGAGACCCAGCCGCCGCCGCGGCTGGTGCTTGGCCGCTTCCAGCCTGGGAACCCGCCTAGCCTTGCCGACGAGGCGGTCCACGACCTCGCCCTGGTACCGGGAATGCCCGACCTGTGGGTCAGGTCCGGGGCCGACTGTGGACTCGCGGAAGGGGAGGTGTACCACTACTGGTTCGAGGTCACCGACAGCCGCCCAGATGGCGCCGGGGCCCGGCTGCGGCGGACTGATCCCGCCGCCACTACGGTGGACTGGCGATTGCTGTCGCCGCCGATGCCACCGCCGTACGGTGAGGACGACCGCTGGCCGGCGGCAGTCGTCTTGTGGCGCGGTGGGGAACTGGTCACCTGCGGCCCGGACGGCGGCGTGGCGGACTGGTCGCAGGACGCGCCAATCGCGTCCCTGCCTGGCAACAACCGGACCGTCTACTACAAACTCCCGACGCGCTGGGCGCGCCGGTCGGTCGAGGGCGGGGTCGAGGTCGGGGTCGGCACCTTCCGCGACGTCCTCGCTCTCGTCGACCCCGATGCGACGCCGGTGAACTTCCGCGGGGTACCCGCACTGGCTGCTGGGCGGGCCTACCTGCGCGAGTTGGGCATCAGTGCCCTCGAGTTGGCCCCCGTCGCCGACAGCTGGGTGGTCCGCGAGTGGGGCTATGCCACCAGCAACTACTTCGCGCCCGATCACGATCTGGGCTTCCCACGCGGGTTCTCTGCGCCGCGCCCTAACACCGACCTGGCCGCCCTAGTGGTCGCCTGCCACCGGACGAGCATCCGGTTCGGCTACGACGCGGTGATGGCGTTCAGGCAGCGTGACCCCTACCGCGAGGTCAACTTCCTCGATTTCCATGTCCAGTGGGACGCGGGAGACCCAGAGCAGGACGGGCGTGATGGCTTCGGCGGTGACTTGTTCAAGTACAACTACTGGACGGAGGGCTACGACCCTGTCGAGGGCGGAGTCGGCGTTGAGGTTCCCGCCCGGCAGCTCATGAAGGCCCACATCGGGCAGTGGATCCTCGACCAGCGTATCGACTCCATCCGTGTCGACAGCGTCAACAACGTCTACAACCTCGACTTCGTGCAGGAGTTCACCGGGTACGCGCGGGCGCTGCACCGTCAGCGCTGGGCCGCCGAGGGTGGCGCTGATGGATCGGGCCACGACCGCTTCCTGGTGGTCGGTGAGGAGCTGGCGGTACCGATCGACCTGGTTCGGCAGGGACGGCTCGACGCGCTCTGGAACGAACGGTTCAAGCGGGCCGTGCGCTGCGCCATTCTCGGCGAGAACGACCCTGATGCGCCGACGTTCGAGGAGACTGTCCGTAGGATGATCGACTGCCGACGGCTGGGGTTCGCCGACGGCGCGCAGGCCGTCCCCTACGTCACCTCACACGACGTTGAGGGGTTCAGGAACGAGCGTCTATACGAGTTCCTGAACAACAACGGCATCGCCCGTACCGAGGAGCGGATCAAGCTGGCATTCGCCTGCCTGCTCACCGCGGTGGGAATACCGCTCATCCTGGCCGGCGAGGAGTTCGCCGACGAGCACGACCTGCCAGTGGGCCACCCGCACAAGCAGATGGACCCAGTCAACTTTGACCGGCTCGACGATCCGTGGCGACAGCGGATCCGCAACCACGTCGCGCGGCTGGTGCAGCTTCGGCGCGTGGCGCCCGCGCTTGGTGTTAACGAAACCGAGTTCCTTCACGCCGACTTCACCGACGGGCGGCGGGTGCTGGCATGGCAGCGCGGCGGCCCGGGGCAAGACCCGGTAGTCGTCGTGGCGAACTTCTCTGACTGGGCCACGCCCGACCCGACCAACTCGGCGTCCGAGTACGTCGTCCCCAACTGGCCCGCTACCCCGCCCGGGCGCTCCTGGTGGGAAGTGACCCAGAACCGAGACGTCCCAGACGAGTGGATCGCTCGCGAGCCGCTCTTCGCCTGGGAAGCCAAGGTCTACACCCTGGCCTAGCCGAGCGGTGCCCGAACCATCCACACTGCGTGGCCCGTTGATATGTAGGCAGGCTGCACCTGGTCCGCGCGGCGGCACATCTCTGTTCGAGGACACCGTCGCGGCGGATGGATCTAGCCGCCGGCTGGCCGAGGCCGGGGCAGCCGGCGCTGAGGAGTCAACATCCCGACTAACGAAGAGAGTCGCACAACCAGATTTCTGCCAATGGCTCCGGTGAACCCGAAAGGTTATGAAGTCAAGGGTTCTCCTCCACTGTGGAGCTCAATCTCCACGATCCGGACAAGGAGCTGACCACGTCCCCACCCATCGAACCGACCCCTAGATGTGAAGGTGAGCGCCGTTTCGCTGGTCATCGGCTTGGTGGAGCCCCCGCCGGAATCGAACCGGCGACCCCATCCTTACTATGGAACCACCGGGAACCGCTGTGCGGAACGCCGTTTCCCCAGGTCCCGCCCGACCGTAGGGGGCGAAGTTATCGGTTCTCTTTCGGCGAAGTTATGTGCTCTGTCAAGCCACGTGATGCGGATCGGCGCTGGAGCAAGCCATCCCCGGTCAGAGTCGCGAACTCAGCCCACCATCCATTGATCATATCCCGCTCGTTCTTAGGGATGGGCTTCAGGGGCCGTCATGTATCCGGCGCCGCCCTGACGCGCGCGAAGAGGTCGTCGCCTTCAGCACGACAGCGGTGAGACCGGTGTCGGTGCCGGTCTCGTGCTCCTCACCCCTGTCCCAGAACGCGGCCGGGCCACTCACCCAGCCTTCGCCCGGTGACCACCAGAGGAGCTGGCGGATCCCGCCTCGTGTCGGCCGATCACTCGGGTGGCAGGTGGAAGCAGGCGGTTAGGCCACGGTCCTCAGTGGTGGGGTTCCGGTGTTCGCCTGGCTGCTTGCTGCCGCTCGAGCCAGTGGATCAGGTCGTCGGGCGGGACCGGCCGGCTGACGTGGTAGCCCTGGATCGCATCGCAGCCGAGCGCGTCCAGCGCCTGCCAGGTGGCCTCGTCCTCGACCCCCTCGGCGACGACCCGCAGGCCGAGGTTGCGGCCGAGGTCGATGGTGGAGCGCACGATGACCTCGTCGCTTGCATTGTTGATCATCTGCGACACGAAGGAGCGGTCGACCTTGAGCTCGTGCACGGGCAGGGTCTTGAGGTGGGCCATGGAGGAGTAGCCGGTGCCGAAGTCGTCGATCGACACCTGGACGCCCATGGCGTCCAGCCGGCCGAGGACCTGCAGGGCGTGGGTCGGGTCGGCCATGATCGTGCTCTCGGTGATCTCCACCACCAGCAGGCGGGCGGGCACTTCCCAGCGGGCGAGCAGTTTAGCGACCTGGTCGGGGAAGGCGAGGTCGAGCAGACTGCGGGCGGACACGTTGACGGCCATGCTGAGCTCGTGACCGGTCTGCTGCCATGTTCGGCACTGGCGCAGCGCGGCGTCCAGCACGTAGTTGGTCAGCGGGCCGATGAGCCCGGTCCGCTCGGCCAACGGGATGAAGTCACCGGGAGAGAGCAGACCGTGCTCGGGATGCTGCCAGCGCACCAGTGCCTCCACACCCAGCATCTGTCCGGTGTGGGCGTCGACCTTGGGCTGGTAGTGCAGCACCAGCTGCTGCTGGTCGATGGCGCGGCGCAGCTCCCCGAGCAGGGCCAGCCGGTCGGGGCTGTGCTGGTCCTGCTTGGGGTCGAACAGCACGAAGCCGGCGTGGGTGTCCTTGGCCACGTACATGGCGATGTCGGCGTGTTGCAGCAGCTCGTCGGTGTCGCTGCCATGCTGGGGGTAGATGGCCACGCCGATGCTGGCCTCCACGTCCAGGGCCAGGTCTTCGAGCAGGAACGGCTCCTCAAGGGCGGCCTGGAGCTTCCTGGCGACGGTCGTGGCGCCGTCGGCGGTCTCGATGCGGGGCAGTAGCACGGCGAACTCGTCGCCGCCAAGCCGGGCCACCGTGTCGACCTCCCGCAGGCTGCCACGCAAGCGTTCGCCTACCTGCACCAGTAGCTGGTCGCCGTAGTGGTGCCCGAGGGTGTCGTTGACCTCCTTGAAGCGGTCCAGGTCGATCAGCAGCAACGCGGCCGGGACCAGTTCACGATCGGCTTGATGGATCGCCTGGTCGGTCCGGTCGCGCAGCAGGGTGCGGTTGGGCAGGCCGGTGAGCCCATCGTGGAGTGCCTGGTGCTGGTTCTCGGCCGCCTGCTGCTGGTTCTCGGCCGCCTGCTGCTGGTTCTCGGCCGCCTGCCGCTCGGTACGACGCTGGTAGCCGACCACAATCGCCCAGAACACGCCCAGCAGCCCAAGTCCAGCGGCGAACGCGATCGGGGTCGCCACCACCACGAAGGTCTCCGTGCGGCGCAGGGCATGCAGGCTGGCCAAGGCCTGCGCGTGGTGGGCGTCGGCGGCGGCGTTGACCTGCGCTTCGATCGCTGCGAACGCCGGTTCGGTCTCAGCGCCGTCGATCGCCAGCACCCGCTTGGTGTTACCGGCGTCAACGGCAGCGAACATCCGACCGATCGCGTCCAGGTACCGCGCGTGGTCAGCGCTAAGCCGCGCTTCCAGCACCCGATCCTGCCGGTTCCCGCGCTCGGACACGACGTCGAGCGCAGCGGCCAGCGCGGCGGCGGCCTGCTGGTATCTGGCTCGGATCTCGGGGCCTGGCTCCAGGCGGTACTTGCGCTCCAGCGACTCCTCCGCCGCGACCGCGAAGCGGGCCTGCTGGTAGGCGTCGCTCAGGCGGTTGAAATAGTCGGCCTCCCGGGCGGCCCGGTTGGTGCTGTGACTGGCCCACAAGCCGAACCCGGTTAACGCCAGCAGCACGGCCGCCAGCCCGGCGGTCGCCCACCGGGTGACGGTCCGGCCCTTCGACCACTGCTCGTCCACGCGGCCCTCTTCTGGATCCAATCGCGGCGATCGGGTCCGGGATCCCCACTGACCGACTGAACTGCTCAGGTAATCGATTTCGGCAGCAACACTGCGGACTTAAACGCACAGCGCATCCTCCGACAGCGACCACCTCCAGGCAGCCCAGCGCTTGCCGAGGGAGCAGGCGTTGTCGTTGGCGGCCAGCTCGTCCTCACTTGAAGCGTCTGGCCCCGTTGAGCAGAGAGGGAGGCCGACCTGCACAGCGTCAGCAGCGCGCCCCTGCGAAATGCCGAGGTTCGTGTGGCTCAGGTGGCACTGACAAAAGGCCGCATTCAGCCCTGACGGCGCTCCTCGATACGGGTGATCACTCGTTTGGCGTAGCGCTTGAGCTGGGCGAGGTCATATTCGGTGAAGCTGCGGGCCTCAGGTCCCTGCACGCAGAACGAGCCGATCACATGCCCCCTGAAGGTGACCAGCGGGACACCGGCATAGCAGCGGACTCCCTCCATGCGCACCAGCGGGCTGTCCTGCATCACCGGGTGCTTCTGCGCATCCTCCACCACAAACGGTGCACGGTTGCGGACAACGTGCTGGCAGAACGACCACTCGGCGGGCGTGCCACGGGTCGTAGCCATCCAACCGTCGAGGCCATGCGAACCACGGAAGTACTGGGCCTGGTCCAGCACGATGCTGACCAGCGCGACCGGCAAGCCGAACTGCGCCGCCGCCTCGGCTGCGATCTCCGAAAGGATGCCGTCGATGTCGGAGTCGTGGAGGCGTAGGTCGGCGATCTCCTGGAGCCGGGCAGTGTCGTCGAGCGTCTGGGCGTCGGGCGGTGCGCCGCGGGAGGGGGCCGTCATGCCGGCGTCCTCGCAGTGGACAGCGCGACGTAGGTATGGACCCGGACCGCCAATGAGCGTCCAAAGACGCCAGCGACGTCGGAGCGGGCCGCGAGCTGCTCGGCGATGCGCAGCAGCAGATCTTCCTGGTTGCCGCGCGGCCCGGTGTCCTCGTGCGAGTCGGAGGCCTCCCGCCAGGCGAAGATCGCGACGTCGGCGCCGACGAGCTTCATCAAGTCGGCGATCACCTCGGCCTCCGACGGCAGCGTCAACCCGTAGTCAGCGGGGCTCGGCTGGTCCGTGCTCACATTCGTGCTCCTTGCAGCGGTGCTGATGTGCCCGGAGGCCTGCTCTGGCGCTCACCATCTGTGCAGGCGCTACCAGTTCATCGGCAGGTTGCCGGGTTCGCTGGACTCTCGACGAGGGTGGTGCGGCCGGCGGACCGACCCGCTTGGGCAACAGCCGCTCGACGGCCGCTTGGGGGAGCGGTCGGGAGAAGTAGAAGCCCTGGCCGGCTTGACACCCGACGGCCTGCAAGCGGGCGAGCTGGCGGCGCAGCTCGATGCCCTCGGCCACGGTTTCGATGCGGAACGCCTGGCACAGGGCGATGATCGCGTCTGGTAGCGCTGATTCCTCAGGTCCTTTGCCGACATCCTCGACGAACGAACGGTCGATCTTGACGACGTCCACCGGAAACCGTCGAAGATAGCTCAGTGAGGAGTAGCCGGTTCCGAAGTCGTCGAGCGCTAACTGCACCCCGAGCAGCTTGAGCTGGGCGAGCAGGTCGATGGTGGCCTCCGTGTCCTGCATCAGCGCGGTCTCGGTGATCTCCAGTGTCAGGCGGTGCGGGTCGATACCTGCCTCATCTGCCCCTCGGCGGACATCGGTAAGGAACGTCTCGTCCTGGAGTTGCCGCGCGGAGATGTTGATGCTCATGCCGATTTGCTCGTGGTCATGATCCCAATGGCGGAGCTGACGGCAGGCCTGCTGCAACACCCACCGACCGATCGGCACGATCAGGCCGTTCTCCTCCACACGGTCGATGAACTCTCCGGGAGCAAGCAGGCCTCGGGATGGGTGCTGCCAGCGCAGCAACGCCTCGACCCCGAGGATGGCCTGCGTCGCAAGGTCCATGATCGGCTGGTAGTGGATGACGAACTCGTTGCGGTCGACGGCATGTCGTAGCTCAGCGTCCAGCTGCAGTTGCTGCATGACCCGTTCGTGCATGGCATGTTCGAAGAACGTGTACGACGCCTTACCCGTTCGCTTGACCGTGTACATCGAGGTGTCGGCGTTGCGTAGCAGCGCATCGACGTCGTCCTCGTCGACCCCGGGGACGGCGATCCCGATACTGGCGCGGGCGAGGACTTCGCTGCCTTGCACGGTATGTGGCTCGTCGAGCACCGAGACGATGCGGTCCGCGACGGCCTCGACCTCGGCTTGGCTGCCGACGCCATCGAGCAGGACGGCGAATTCATCCCCACCGATCCGAGCGGGCAGGTCGTGGGTACGCAGGCAACTCTTCAGGCGTTGGGCGACGTGGATCAACAGTTCGTCCCCTGCGCTGTGCCCCAGGCTGTCGTTGACCGTCTTGAAGTCGTCCAGGTCGAGGAAGAGCACCGCGAGGCCGGAGGCGCGACGTCGGGGGTCCAGCAACGCGGCTTGCACCCGCTCCTGGAATTGCTGTCGATTGGCGAGGCCGGTGAGGCTATCGTGAAATGCGTGATGAGCGAGCCGCTCTTCCAGGGTCTTGCGCTCGCTGACATCCCGGGTCGCGAGTACTAGCCCAGCGACGGCCGGGTCCTCTAGCAGGTTGCTGCCGACGGTCTCGCCGTGCAGCCAAGAGCCGTCCATGCGCCGCAGCCGCCAGGCCACAGGGGGAAGCTGCGTGCAGCTCTGGGCGGGACCGGCCAGGAACGGTATGGCCCACTCCTGGTCCTCAGGGTGCAGCAGATCGACGAAGGTACTGCCTTCGAGCGCCTGCGCCTGGTGGCCCAGGACTCGCTGCACCGACGGGCTGACATAGCGAATGGATCCCTCGGCGCTGACGATCATGATGATGTCAGAAGCATGCTGCACAAGGGAGCGGAAGCGGCGCTCCTCGAGCCCTGGGCGGTCTGGTGGCACCTCGCTCCTCTCAGCCGCCCGCGGTCCGACTGCAGGCCGACCGCCGCCTGTG
>Ga0184638_1000528_pt1 | contig 10747 bp, 15 predicted proteins | sample PLM31_50_b2_FD_133141 | JGI IMG/M metagenome (GOLD analysis project Ga0184638, IMG submission 133141) | Groundwater sediment microbial communities from an aquifer in East River, Colorado, USA - PLM3-1_50_b2 | ecosystem: Environmental > Terrestrial > Soil > Riparian zone | place: USA: East River... | reverse complement strand
TCGACTCGATCTTGGTCTCGGAGGACGCCTTGAAGGAAGCGTTCCGCTTCATGTACACGCGCATGAAGCTCGCCTGTGAGGTCGCAGGCGCCGCAACCGCTGCCGCCTTGCTCTCAGGAGCGGTCGAGCTGGAGCGCGGTCAAACGGTCGCTGCGGTCGTCTCCGGGGGCAACGTCGCACCCCAAACAGCCGCTGCTATCCTGGCTTCAGATGAGGCCTGACATCCATCCCGATTACGTCCTCGCGACCGTGACGTGCTCCTGTGGGAACACATTCGAGACGCGTTCCACGAAGCCCGAGCTCCACGTGGAGATCTGCTCGAACTGCCACCCGTTCTATACGGGCAAGCAGAAGCTGGTCGACACGGGCGGACGCGTCGAGCGCTTCCAGCGCCGGCTCGAGAAGGCCGGCGGCGCCCGCCGCGCCTAACACTCAGTGACGAACGTCGGTGGACAGGCCGTCCTGGAGGGCGTGATGATGCGCGGCCCGTCGAATTGGGCCGTCGCCGTGCGCAAGCCCGACGGCGACATCGGGGAGGTCCACCAGTCGATCAAGTCGCCGATGGCGCGGCACAGGGTCTTCCGCCTGCCGGTGATCCGTGGAGTCATCGCGCTCGGCGAGTCCCTGGCGATCGGCTTTCGCGCGCTGGCGATCTCCGCGAACTATCAGGCGCAGGCCGAAGGCAAGGACGGCGAAGAGGTCCAGACCGAGCTCACTCGGGCCCAGCTGCTCTTCGCGTTCGCGATCGCCATCGGCTTCGCCGTACTCCTCTTCAAGGTTTCACCGGCGCTGATCACGAACTGGATCGGGATCGAGCGCACTGGCTGGTTCGTGATCGTGGAAGGACTGATCCGCGTCACGATCTTCATCCTCTACCTCTCGCTGATCTCGCTCTTTCCGGATCTCCGCCGCGTCTTCCAGTACCACGCGGCCGAGCACAAGGCGATCAACGCGTACGAGGCGGGCGAAGAGCTCAGACCGGAGGTCGTGCAGCGTTTCAGCCAGATCCATCCGCGCTGCGGCACTGCGTTCCTGCTGTGGGTGATGGTGATCGCGATCTTCGTCTTTGCCTTCTTCGGCCGCCCTGTGTGGTACTGGCTGATCGGCACGCGCATCCTCTTGCTGCCGGTAATCGCCGGGCTTGCGTACGAGCTCATCCGCTTTGCCGGCAAGCACCGGAGCAACCCGATCCTGAACGCCCTGCTCGCGCCCGGCCTCTGGCTGCAGCGGCTGACGACGCGTGACCCGTCGCTGGACCAGATCGAGGTGTCGATCCGCGCGCTCAAGGAAGTGCTCTCGCTAGAGAACCGCGCCGACCCCGAAGCGCGCAAGGTCGAAGTGATGGCTTAGTGGTTGGCAGCCACTAATGCCTCGCGTCCAGCGCGAGGCGCAGGTCACCTGGGAAGGAAACGTCGCGCGCGGTAACGGCGCGATCAGCGCCGCGACGGGCGCGTTCGAGAACCTCCCGTACTCGCTGGCAGCGCGCATCGAGAAGCTGGATGGCAAGACGAGCCCGGAAGAGCTCCTGGCTGCCGCACACGCGGCTTGTTATGCCATGTCGCTCGCCGGCGAGCTGGTGGGCGCGGGCCACGCGCCCGAACACCTCGACGTGCAGGCGAGGATCACGCTCGACCAGGTCGAGGACGGCTCTCATCGCATCGTCGCTTCAGAGCTCTTCGCGCGCGCGCGTATAACAGGAATCGACGAGGCGGGCCTGCAGCAGGTGGCCGCAGCCGCGAACAAGGGCTGCACGTTCTCGGCGCTGATCGAGGCGAGTGGGACCGTGACCGTGGACGCAACTCTCGAAGGGGGAACCGATGGCGACTGATCGCAAGGCAGAGGTGACGTGGCAGGGCGACCTGATGAGCGGGAGCGGAAGCGTCGATTCGGTGACGAGCGGCGCATTCGGCGGCCTCGACGTCAGCTGGCCGGCGCGGACCGCGGAGCCGAACGGCAAGACCAGTCCGGAGGAGCTCATCGCAGCGGCCCACGCCGCCTGTTTCTCGATGGCATTCTCGAGCGTGCTCGCGCAGGCGGGACATGCGCCGGAGCAGCTGAACACCTCGGCGACCGTCACGTTCCAGCCCGGCGAGGGGATCACGAAGAGCGCGCTCGAAGTGGTGGGCCGTGTGCCGGGCATGGACGCCTCGGAGTTCGAGGAGGCCGCCGTGCAGGCGAAGGAAAACTGCCCGGTCTCGAAGGCGCTTGCCGGCGTCCCGGAAATCAGCCTGAACGCAGCTCTCGAGAGCTAACCTGGGCCGGCGATGGCCGGCAACATTGAACAGCTAGTCGACGAGCTCGAACGCTCCTACCGGGAAGCGCAGGCGCGCATGTCCGATCCTGCGGTTTACAACGACCACAAGGAGGCGGCGCAGGCCGGGCGCCGGCTGAAGGAGCTCGAGGGCCCGAACCGCCTGGCGCAGGAGTGGCGACTGATTCGTGAAGACCTCGAGGCCGCGCGCGAGGACGGAGACCTGCGCGAGCTCGTGCCCGATCTGGAGCAACGCGCGCACGCGCTCGAGGAAGAGCTGCGAGTCGCGCTGGCCCCGACCGATCCTGCAGACAGCAAGGACGTGATCGTCGAGATCCGCCAGGGTGTGGGGGGCGACGAAGCGGCTCTCTGGGCGGGGGAGCTCTACCGCGCTCTTGCGCGCTACGCCGAACGTCGCGGCTACACGGTCGAGCAGCTCGCCGCGAGCCCCAACGAAGCGGGTGGCTTCAAGGAGGTCACCTTCGGGATCAAGGGTGAAGGCGCCTACTCGGTCTTCAAATGGGAAGGCGGCACGCATCGCGTGCAGCGCGTTCCAGAGACGGAGTCGCAGGGGCGCATCCACACGTCGACAGCCACCGTGGCGGTCATGCCCGAAGCGGAGGAAGTCGAAGTCGAGATCGACCCCAACGACTTGAAGGTGGACGTCTATCGCTCGACCGGTCCCGGCGGCCAGAGCGTGAACACCACCGATTCGGCAGTCCGAATCACACACCTGCCGACCGGGCTCGTCGTCTCGATGCAGGACGAGAAGAGCCAGCTCCAGAACCGGCAGAAGGCGTTACGCGTGTTGCGGGCGCGTCTCTACGAACTGGAGCGCGAGAAGCAGCAAGCGGAGCTCGATGCCACGCGTCGCTCGCAGATCGGATCCGGCGAACGAGCGGAGAAGATCCGCACCTACAACTTCCCGGAGAACCGGATCACCGACCACCGCATCAAGCTGACGGTGCATCAGCTCGACCGCATCCTCCAGGGCGAGTTCGACGAGTTCACCGAGGCGCTGACGTCTGAAGACCGCCGGCGCGCCCTCGGCGAGTGACCGTCGCGGAGGCGTTGCGACTCGCCGAGCAGCAGCTCGCCGCGGCGGGGGTGGACACGCCGCGAGCCGACGCGGAGTGGCTGCTCGCCCACGTGCTCGGCGTCTCGCGCTCCGCCGTGTATGCGGCGACGGAGCTCGACGTTCCGGCCGAGCTCGACGACCTCCTCGCGCGCCGGCGGAAGCGTGAGCCCCTCGCCTACGTCCTCGGGGAATGGGGGTTCCGCAGATTGACGCTGAAGACCGACGCGCGGGCACTCGTTCCGCGTCCCGAGACGGAGGTCGTCGTCGAGCGCTGCCTGACGCTCTTGCGTGATCAACGCGACCCGCGCGTGCTCGACCTCGGCACGGGCACCGGCGCAATCGGACTTGCAATCGCAGACGAGCATCCCGGTGCGCGCGTGACGGGCGTCGACGACTCGCCCGACGCGCTCGAGCTCGCACGCGAGAACGCGAAGCGCCTCGGTCTGGACATCGAGCTCCGTGCAGGCGGCCTCGAGATCGCCTCGGCAGGCTGGGACCTCGTCGTCTCGAATCCTCCGTACGTCAGCCCCGACGAGTGGGACTCGCTGCAGCCGGAGGTGCGCGACTGGGAGCCCCGCGCAGCACTCGTCGGAGAAGGGACTCACGAGGAGATCGCGCGTCTCGCGCACACGCGCTGGCTCGTGCTCGAGCTTGGAGATGGACAGGGGGACGGCGTGGCGACCGCGCTCTCTCGGCTCGGCTACACCGAAGTTAGGATCAGTCCGGATCTAACCGGGAGGGCGCGCGTGGTCCAGGGGCGGCGGTCATGAGCGGAGTCGAGGAAGCGGTCCAGGCACTGAGTGCCGGCAAGCCGGTCGTGCTCCCGTTCGACACCGTCTACGGCCTGGCGGCGGAGCCGTACCGCCCCGAGTCCGCCGAACGGCTGTACCGCCTGAAAGGCCGAAGCGAGACGAAGCCGTCGGCGCTCGTTGCCTCGGACCTCGACGTCCTGTTCGAATGTCTGCCCGAGCTGCGCGGCAGGGCCGGCTCGCTGGCGCGCTTGCTGCTGCCTGGACCGGTGACGCTCGTCGTCCCGAACCCTGCGCGGCGCTTTCGCTGGATCACCGGCGCAGACCAGGAGGCGATCGGCATTCGCGTCCCCGAGCTCACAGGTGTCGGTGCGGATGTGCTCAGCCGTGTTGGCGCCGTCGTCGCGACGAGCGCGAACCACCCTGGGGAACCGGATCCGAGGCGGCTCGACGACGTGCCGCAGGACATCCGGACCGGTGCGGCCGCCGTCGTTGACGGCGGCGAGCTTCCCGGCACGCCTTCCACGGTGATCGACCTGACCGGCACGGAGCCGCGGATTCTTCGCGAGGGCGCGCTTCCCGGCGACGAAGCGCTGGGACGACTGGCCTCGGCAGTACGATCCAGGTGACCCGCGGGAGAGGAGTTTCATGGCTGTCGCCCAGCAGACGTTTCAGCAGCTGACCACTGCCGGCCTCGAGCAGATCGATCCGGAGATCGCCGACCTCCTCGGCCGGGAGACCGAGCGCCAGCGGAACCAGATCGAGCTGATCGCGTCCGAGAACTTCACGTGGCCCTCGATCATGGAAGCGATCGGCTCCACGCCGACCAACAAGTACGCCGAGGGATATCCGGGAAAGCGCTACTACGGTGGTTGCGAGGTCGTCGATGAGATCGAGCAGCTTGCAATCGACCGTGCGAAGGAGCTCTTCGGAGCGGAGCACGCGAACGTGCAGCCGCACGCGGGAGCGCAGACGAACATGGCTGTCTACATGGCCGTGCTCAACCCGGGTGACACGATCCTCTCGCTCGAGCTCGCTCACGGCGGCCACCTGACGCACGGGCTCAAGGTGAACTTCTCGGGCAAGCTGTACACAATCGCCCACTACGGCGTTTCACGCGAGACAAACGTCGTCGACTACGACGAGGTGCTGCACAAGGCCAGGGAGAGTCGTCCCAGCCTGATCGTGTGCGGCGGTTCCGCGTACCCGCGCACGGTCGACACCGCGAAGTTCCGTGAGATCGCGGACGACGTGGGCGCGCTGCTGCTCTGCGACATGGCCCACTTCGCCGGGCTCGTCGCTGCAGGACTGCAGCCGAACCCCGTCGAGCACTGCGACTTCGTCACCTCGACGACGCACAAGACGCTCGCAGGACCGCGCTCCGGCTTCATCCTTTGCCGGGAGGAGCACGCTCAGGCGGTCGACCGCGCGATCTTCCCCGGCCTGCAGGGCGGGCCGCTCGAGCACACGATCGCCGCGAAGGCGGCGTGCTTCAAGATCGCCGCGACCGAAGCGTTCCGCGACTATCAGTCGCAGATCAGGCGCAACGCGGACACCCTGGCCGAGACGCTGATCGAGGGAGGGCTCGACGTCCTCACCGGCGGCACGGACACGCACCTGCTGCAACTCGACCTCCGCTCGACGGACTGGACCGGCAAGGGGGCCGAGGAACGACTCGACGAGGTCAAACTCACGGTGAACCGGAACACGGTTCCCTTCGACGAGCGGCCCCCTACGGTTGCGAGCGGCGTCCGCATCGGCACTCCTGCCGCGACGATGCGCGGAATGAACGAGGAGGACTTCCGCGAGATCGGCCGCGTCATCGTCGCCGCGCTGGGCGAGTCGCCCGACCTCGACAGCCTGCGGGCGCGAATCGAGGCGCTCTGTGCGAAGCGGCCGCTGTACCCCGGCTTCCGCGGCTGGACGACCTACGTGACCACGTGAGCGTGACCGAGACACACAGGGGCACCGTCGTCGAGGTCAAGCACCCGCTCGTCCAGCACAAGCTCTCGTACCTCCGTGACAAGAACACCCCGACCGTGCATTTCCGGAAGCTCGTCAACGAGATCACGCTGCTCCTGACCTACGAAGCGACGAAGGACCTCCCGACGGAGGACGTCGAGGTCGAGACGCCGCTCGAGGTCGGGCAGTTTCCCCACATCAGCGGCAAGAAGGTGGCGGTCTGCCCGATCCTGCGGGCCGGAGTCGGGATGCTCGACGGCGTGCTGTCGCTCATCTCGAGTGCGCGCGTGGGCTTCATCGGCATGTACCGCGACGAGGAGACGCTCGAGCCGGTCGAGTACTACGCGAAGCTCCCGGCCGACGTCGCGGAGCGTGACGTCATCCTGCTCGACCCGATGCTCGCGACCGGCAACTCGACCGCGGCGGCGATCAAGACGGTGAAGAACGCCGGTGCGACATCCGTGCGCCTGATCGCGATTATCGCCGCCCCGGAGGGAATCGAGCGCATCATCCGCGATCACCCGGACGTCCAGATCGTCGTCGCGGCCATCGACCGGGGCCTGAATGAGCGCGGGTTCATCGTGCCAGGGCTCGGCGACGCAGGCGACCGGCTCTACGGCACGAAGTAAGCCTTGGGTGTCTTCAGTGAGCTCCTCAACCGCCGGCGCGCCCGGCGGTGGCAGCACTGGACGGAGGTTGCGCCGGAAGACGACTTCCTGCGGCGGGCCAGGATCATCACGACGATCTTCGTCGTGGTCATGCTCGTGGTCTTCGTCGGGATCGTCGTCGGACTGATACTCGCGGTCGCCTGATGCTGCAGACGCTCGCCGACCATCTCGAGATCGTCTGGGGCGCGCTCTTTGCGGCGGCAATCGTCGTGCTGCTCACGCCCGCGGTCGGGGGGATGGCGCGACTGCTCGGTGTAGTCGACCGGCCTGAGGGACGGCGGCTCAACCGGAGCACGGTCCCTCGCCTGGGCGGCCTTGCGCTGTTCTTCGGGATCTTCGTCCCGGCGCTGGCGTTCCTCGACCTGTCCGGTGAGACGCGCGGGCTGCTCCTCGGGGCGGCGGTTGCGACCATCGTCGGCGCGATCGACGACTTTCGCGGGCTGCGCTGGTGGGAGAAGCTCGGCGGCCAGATCGCCGCAGCCGCGATTCCCGTCGGCTTCGGCATCTGGGTGCACCGCTTCACCTTCCCGGTGCTCGGCATCCACGAGCTGCCGGAGTGGGTTGGGATGCCGCTCTCCGTGCTGTGGATCGTCGCGATCATGAACATGGTCAACTTCCTCGACGGGATGGACGGTCTGGCGGCGGGGGTCTCGGCGATCTCGGCGTTCACGTTCACGCTGATCGCCCTCTCGCTACCGAGGCCGGAGATCCAGGCCGCGCTGCTGTCGGCCGTCGTCCTCGGCGCCTCGCTCGGGTTCCTCCGCCACAACGTCTACCCGGCGCGGATCTTCATGGGCGACTCGGGGGCGCTGCTACTCGGGTTCGTGCTTGCGACGATCCCGCTGCAGGGCCTGCTCAAGACAGCGTCGATCGTCACTCTCTTCTTCCCATTGCTTGTCCTTGCCGTGCCGATCATCGACACCTCGTTCGTCGTGGCGAAGCGGTTGAAGTACAGGCAGCCGGTGTACGCGGCCGACCGGCAGCACCTCCACCACCGCTTCGTCAACATCGGCTTTTCACAGCGGCGCGCCGCAACCTACATCTGGCTCTGGTGCGGGACGCTGTCAGCCACCGCGCTCGCCCTGCGGTTCATCCGGCCTCACCAACACGGGGAGTGGCATCCCTGGCGGACGCTGATCGTCTCCGCGATCGGGGTGGTCGCCCTCGCCGCCTCGGTCTACATGATCTACCTGCTCGAGATCGTGAAGCTCGCGAACCCGATCATGAGGAAACGCGAGGAGCAGGCCCGGGCTAGCGAGCGCCAGAGCGCTTAGAGAGCTAGTACAAAGTAGGCCGGTTTTGGGCCACGGAAGCGGCCTGCCGGTGTTACAAGCGCTGGTATGCTCACGGCGAATGGAGCCCACGACCCGCCGCTCGCTAGAGCCCGCCGGGGCGGGAGGTGTGCTTCTCGGCATCCTGCTCGCCTCGATCGCCTTCGGAGCCTTTATCGGCTGGCTCGCCGGCGCCGCGGAGATCGGTGCGCTGCTCGGCGCCGTGCTCGGAATCCCGCTCGCCGTCTACTCCGTCTACCGCCGCTATCGGCGGATGGTCTGATGCGCGCCGGAATGTTCGCCACGCCGCGCCCGGTCCCAGGGCGGTTGATCCCCGCAGCCGGCGGGGTGCTGGTGCTCCTGCTGGCGCTAGCGGTCTTCCTGCTTGCTGACTTGGACCTGAAGGGCTGGGCTCTCGGCGCGCTGCTCTGGGTCGCACTCGAGGCGATCGAGATCGTGCTGACGCGCCTTCGTAGCCGAACCGCTAACGTCGCCGCCTCTGCAGTGCTGGCCTTCGGATTGAGCTTCAAGGCGATCGCGGTGCTCGCGGTGCTCGTCGCCGCGGCCGCGACCGAACCCAACGTCGCGGTGGGCGCCGCCGTCGTCTACGTGCTCGCGTACACGTTCCAGCTCGGGCTTTCGCTCCTCTCTTACTTCGGGACGGAACAATGAAACTCAAGCGCGCGCTGGTCGCCCTCACACTGCTGGCGCTGACGCTTCCGCAGGCCGCATGGGCCAAGGGTGAGTTCCATCCGGAGGAGGAATTCGCCCAGCACGAGTGGGTTCCGATTCACCTCGGGCCCCTCAACATGTCGATCACCAAGACCGTCGCGTACCTGTTGCTCGGGACGGTCGTGACGATCTTCGTCGGCCTCTTCTTCATGCGTGGCCCCACGCTGACCCGCCGCGGAACAACCGGTGAGGTGATCTACGACGTCGCGCAGACGCAGGTGGCCGAGCAGGGGCTTCCATCCAAGGCGATCGGCCGCTGGTTCCCGTACGTCGCGACGCTGATGCTGTTCATCTTCGTCGTCAACCTGCTCGGGTTCATTCCGTTGCCGCTCTCGGATGACAAGGTCCACCTCTTCGGTGTCGAGCTGCCCACGCTCGGCATCTACGCCGCGACTTCGTCGCTTTCGGTGACGCTTGCGCTTGCCCTGATGACCTTCGTCTTCACCCACGTCGAGGGGATCCGTTACAACGGGCCGGTTCGCTACTTCAAGAGTTGGATTCCCGAGGTGCCGAAGCCGATTCTGCCCCTGATCGTGCCGCTCGAAATCCTCGGGCAGTTCATGCGGCTGATCTCGCTCTCGATCAGGCTCTTCGCGAACATGCTCGCGGGACACATGCTGATCCTGGTGTTCATCGGCCTGATCTTCGTGCTCGAAAATGTCTACCTCGCGGTACTCGTCATTCCGGCCGCGACAGCGTTTTACCTCTTCGAGGTCGTGATCGTGGTCGGAATCCAGGCGTTCATCTTCGCTGCCCTGTCCGCCATCTACATCGGCTCGGCGATCGAGCCCGAACACTAGGAGGAGATACGTGTTGGCTTATCTCGTTGCAGCCGCCACCGACGGCGTCGATGCCGGCAAGGCGATCGCGCTCGCGCTCGGTATCGGTCTCGGCTCGCTCGGAGCCGGCATCGGCATCGGCAACATCTTCGGCTCGATGATCCAGGCAGTTGCCCGGCAGCCCGAGCTGCGCGGGGAGCTCACGGGCATCCAGTGGCTCGGCTTCGCACTCACCGAGGCGGTCGTGTTCTACGGCCTCATCGGGGGACTGCTCGCCTACGTGCTGATCTAGTGTGATGCAGAGCCTCGTCGCAGCCAATGACCTGATCAAGGTCGTCCCGGGTCTGATGATCTGGACGCTGATCGCGTTCCTGATCACTCTCTTCGTCCTCAAGAGGTACGCGTTCGGCCCGATCCAGAAGACGATCGACGAGCGCCGCGAACGGATCAGGCGCTCGATCGAGGAGGCGGAGAACGCTCGCGAAGAGGCGCGCAAGCTGCTGCAGGAGCACCGCGCGCTGCTCGGCGAAGCGCGCGGGCAGGCGGAGGAGATCCTCACGGAGGCACGCCGGGTCGCCGAGTCCCAACGCCAGCGCGTGAAGGAAGAGACCGAAGCCGATCGTCAGCGGCGTCTCGAGGAGACGAAGCGCCAGATCGAGGCCGAGACGCAGCGTGCGCTCGGGCTCATCCGCGCCGAGGTGGCCGAGCTGACGCTGATCGCGACCCAGAAGGTCACCGGCAAGGTGCTCGAGGACGCAGACCATCGCCGGCTGATCGAGGAAGCGGTCAAGGACCTTGACTTCACGGTGCTTGAAGGGGAGACGGCGAAATAGGCGTCGCGCACCGCACCTATGCTCGCGCGTTGTTCGAGGCCTCGAAGGAAAAGAAGCGGCTCGACCAGGTTCGCGAGGAGCTCGACGACTTCGCGGCCGCAGTCCGCGACGTCTCGGAGCTGCGCAACATGCTCCGCAACCCGCAGCTCGAGAGCAGTCTGAAGGCGGAGATCGTCGAGGACCTCGCCGGCGACGCCGACGAGCTGCTGCGCAACTTCCTACGCCTCGTGGCGGAGAACGGCCGGATCGGCGAGATCGAGGAGATCGCGCGCGAGTTCGACCGCCTGGTCGCGATAGACGAGCGTCGGTTGAACCTCGACTTGACGACTGCCATCGAGCTCTCGGACGACGACGCGCGGGAGATCGTGAAACAGATCGAAAAGGCGACGGGGCGTACGGTCGAGGCCACGCGCCGGGTCGACCC
>Ga0184638_1000526_pt1 | contig 10754 bp, 8 predicted proteins | sample PLM31_50_b2_FD_133141 | JGI IMG/M metagenome (GOLD analysis project Ga0184638, IMG submission 133141) | Groundwater sediment microbial communities from an aquifer in East River, Colorado, USA - PLM3-1_50_b2 | ecosystem: Environmental > Terrestrial > Soil > Riparian zone | place: USA: East River... | reverse complement strand
CCGAGCAACTGGGGATCGAGATCCCGAGGTTCTGCGACCACCCCTTGCTCGAGCCGATCGGCGCGTGCCGGCAGTGCTACGTGGAGGTCGAGGGCCAGCGCAAGCTGTTCACCTCCTGCACCAGCACGGTCGCGCCGGGCATGGCCGTCCACTCCCAGAACACCTCGGAGGAGGCCCACACGGCCCAGGTGGCCAACCTGGAGTTCCTGCTGCTCAACCACCCGCTCGACTGTCCGATCTGCGACCGGGGCGGCGAGTGCCCGCTCCAGGACCAGGCTCTCGAGTTCGGTCCGGGCGAGAGCCGCTACCGCGAGCCCAAGCGCGTGTTCGCCAAGCCGCTCCCGCTGTCGCCGCTCGTCGCGCTCGACCGCGAGCGCTGCGTGCTCTGCGCGCGGTGCACCCGGTTCTGCGATCAGATCTCCGGCGATCGATTCATCGAGCTGTTCGCCCGAGGGGCAGGCGAGCAGGTGGCGATCGCCGCGGGGGAGGACTTCCGTTCGCCCTTCTCCGGGAACACCATCCAGATCTGCCCGGTCGGCGCGCTCACCGCGACGCCGTATCGGTTCGTGGCTCGTCCGTTCGACCTTTCGACCGTCGACACCGTGTGCTCGCACTGCTCGGCCGGCTGCAACGTTCGGCTGGACATGCGTCGCGGCGAGATCGTGCGGGTGCTGGCCCGGGACAACCTCGAAGTGAACGACGCCTGGACCTGCGACAAGGGCCGGTTCGCGTTCCGGTTCGCCGACGGAGGCGACCGCCTGACCACCCCGCTGATCCGCGACCGGGGCCTGGAGCCCGCCTCGTTCGCCGAGGTGCTCGGCAGGATGGCGGAATGGTCGAGAGGTCGTCGCGTCGGATTCCTCACCGGCGGCCGGTTGATGGACGAGGACTACTACGCGCTCTCGAAGCTCGCCCGCACGGTGTTCGGCACGAACGACCTCGACCACCGTCGGCACTTCCACGGCGGGATGGCCGAGGAGACCGAGGCGGCGGGGGCGATGCGCGTCACGTACCGGGACGTCGAGCGGGCCCGGGCCATCCTGCTCGTGGATCTCGACGCGGAGCAGGAGGTCCCCATCCTGCACCTTCGGATCCGCAAGGCCGCGGCCCGCGGGGCCGGCGTGTTCGTCATCCACCCCCGAAGGACCCGGCTGTGGGACGTGGCCGAGCATATGGCCTGCCGTCCGGGTCAGGAAGCATCGGTCCTGGAGGAGGTCCTGGAGGGGAGCGACCGGGGCTCGCCCCTGGCTCGGGTCCGAGCCGCGCTGAGCAAGGCGGGAACGTCGGCGGTGGTGCTGGCCGGGGCCGGGCTTGCCGAGCACCCCCTGGGGCCCGACCTGGCCCTTCGGTTGGCCGGGAAGTTCGGCGCCCGGTTCGCCATGGTCCCCCGTCGGGCGGGCGACCGTGGCGCGCTCCGGGCCGGAGTGCACCCCGCCCTTCTTCCAGGTGGGCGTCGGCTCACCGTGAACGCCGAGCGGGCCGAGGTCGAGGCGGTGTGGGGCCCGCTCCCGAACCCCAGCGCCGGACGCAACGCTCGCCAGATTCTGGAGGCGTGCGCCGCCAGACAGCTGGACGTGCTGGTCATAGTGGGGGTCGATCCGCTGCGGGACTTCCCCGACGCCGCCCTGGCCCTGCGGGCGTTGGACAACGTCCCGTACAAGGTGGTCCAGGCCCTCGACCTCGGGAACCTCGCACCGTTCGCCGACGCCGCGCTTCCGGCCGCCGCCTCGATGGAGAAGGACGGCCACCTCACCGACTGGGAGGGGCGGGCCCAGCGGATCCGTCCCATCCGTCCACCGGCCGGCCTGTCCCGCCCGGACTGGGAGATCTTCGCCACGCTTGCCCTGGCCATGGGGGGCGACCTGGGGTTCGAGACGCTCGACGGCCTTCGCCAGGAGATGGCCGGGCTCCTCGAACCCCGGGAACCCGCCGAGCGATCCACCGCGTGGGTGGACACGGACCGGCCCCAGTGGCTCGACGACCTGACGCTGTTCACTTACCCGCTCCTGGTGGACGAGGGACGTCTATCCCAGGGCGCCTCAGAGCTCAAGGCCGCGCTGGAGGAGGAGCCGTTCCTCGAGGTCCATCCGGACGACGCCGAGAAGCGCAAGGTCGTGGATGGGGGCCTCGCCCGCGTCCGGACGGACGCGGGCGAGGCCGTCCTGCCGGTGCGCGTCAGCGAGCACGTCGCCCAGGGCGCGATGTTCGTCCCGTTCAACCAGCCCGGCCTTGCCGCGAACACGCTCCTCTCGGGGCGATTCACCGCGGCCGCCACGGTTGAGCCCGCCGATCCGGGGGCCGGAGCCTGAGATGGATTGGCTGGACTGGATCTTGCTGGTGGCCCGGGTGGTCGTGGTGTTCTTCGCCCTGCTCATCGGGGTAATGCTTCTGATCTGGCTGGAGCGTAAGGTCGCGGCCGACATGCAGACCCGCATGGGACCCATGCGAGCAGGGCCGCGCGGCGTGCTGATCACCTTGGCCGACGGCATCAAGCTGTTCTTCAAGGAGGGGATCACGCCGACCCTGGCCGACCGGCCGGTGTACCTCCTGGCCCCGGTGATCGCCATGATCCCGGCCTTCCTGGCCTTCGCGGTGATCCCGTTCGGGACCGGCGTCACGCTCTTCGGCCGCCACGTCCCGTTCCAGATCGCCGACCCGGACGTGGGCATCCTGTGGGTCCTGGCGATGGGCTCGTTGATGGTCTACGGGATCGTCCTGGCCGGTTGGTCCAGCGGCTCGAACTACCCGCTGCTCGGCTCGATCCGCTCGACGGCTCAGATGATCTCCTACGAGGTGGGCATGGGACTGGCCCTGGTCGCGGTCCTCCTGTACTCGGGCTCGTTGCAGATGTCGGAGATCGTGGCCAGCCAGGACCGGGTGTGGAACGTGATCCCCCAGTTCCCCGCGTTCGCCATCTATCTCATCGCCGGCCTGGCCGAGACCAATCGCCCGCCATTCGACCTGCCGGAGGCGGAGACCGAGCTCGTCGCGGGGTACTTCACCGAGTACTCGGGGATCAAGTTCGCCATGTTCTACCTGGGCGAGTACGTGAACATGGTCGTGGTCTCCTCCATCGCGGTGACGTTGTTCCTGGGGGGATGGCGCGGCCCGCACCCGACCTTCCTGGCCTGGCTGTGGCCGCTCCTGTGGTTCATCGTGAAGGTCGTCGCGATCGTCTACCTGTACATCTGGGTCCGGCTGACCCTGCCTCGGATCCGGTACGACCGGCTGATGAGCTTCGGGTGGAAGTTCCTGATCCCATTCGGACTGCTCTGGGTCATGGCCACTGCGGCGGTGGTGGTGCTCCCCGATGTGTATGGGAGGGGGACGCTGTTCACGGGTGCGTTGATCGTTGCCGGAGCCGCCTTCGTCGTGTTGCTGGTGTGGCCTCTGGTCGCCCCGGGGCGCCGCCCGGCGGAGGAGACCACGCCGTGAACGAGAGGGCTCTGAGCGAGCGGGCCGGGGAGGAGCAGGCCGGCAAGGGGGAGACGCGAGCCTCCCGGCCGACGACCTTCGGCGGTGCCGTGGGCGCCATCTCCAAGGGCCTGGCGACCGTGTTCCGACAGATCTTCAGGCCCGACGTGACGGAGGAGTACCCGCGACACATCGATCCCCCTCCACCACGTTCGCACATCGGTCGCCACCGCTTGAATCGCCACGCGAACGGCCTGGAGAAGTGCATCGGGTGCGAGCTGTGCGCTTATGCGTGTCCGGCCGATGCGATCTGGGTCGAGGGGGCCGACAACGACTCGGAGCATCCGGTGTCACCCGGCGAGCGGTACGCGAAGGACTACCAGATCAACTACCTGCGCTGCATCATGTGCGGCCTGTGCGTGGAGGCATGCCCCACGCGGGCCCTCACCCTCACGAGCTACTACGAGCTGTCCTTCGACTCGCGCGAGGAGGCGATCTGGACCAAGGAGCAGCTGCTCCAGCCGCCCCCGCCGCTCGGCTCCGATCCCATCGATCGCGAGGGCCTGTGATGGCGCCCGACCAGATCGTGTTCTGGGTGTTCGCCCCGGTCTCGGTGGGATCGGCCGTCGCCATGCTGTTCCAGCGGAACGCGATCCACGCGGCGTTGTTCCTGATCGTGAACTTCTTCACCCTGGCCGTGTTCTACCTGGTCCTCAGCGCGCCGTTCTTGTTCGCCGTCCAGATCATCGTGTACGCCGGCGCCATCATGGTCCTGTTCCTGTTCGTGATCATGCTGCTCGGCGTCGACCGCGAGGAGAGCCTGGTCGAGCGACTGAAGGGGCAGCGGCCCCTGGCGATCGTCCTCGGCGTGGGGCTGGCCGCCGAGATCCTCGTCACGGCCCGGGCCAGCCTCGGCCTGGCCCGCGGCCCCGCGAACTTCGATCAGACCGTGAACGTGGGCGGGAACACCCGGGCGCTGTCGCACGTGCTGTTCCGCGACTACTTCCTCCCGTTCGAGGTGACCTCGATCCTGTTGATCGTGGCCGCCATCGCCGCCATGGTGCTGGCGCAACGTCGCGCGCGGACCACGGCCGAAGGCACGCGAGAAGCCGAGGCGGCGTGAAGACGCCCATCTCCTACTTCGTGATCCTGTCGGGCGTCCTGTTCGCCATCGGCACGGTCGGTGTGCTCGTTCGGAAGAACGCATTGGTGATCTTCATGTCGGTCGAGCTCCAACTGAACGCCGTGAACCTGGCGCTGGTGGCCTTCTCGAGGCTGCACGGCAACCTGAACGGTCAGGTCCTGGCGTTCTTCTCCATGGTCGTTGCGGCGGCCGAAGTCGTCGTGGGCCTGGCCATCATCGTGAACGTCTACCGGCGGATGCACACGGCGAACGTCGACGACGCCAGCCTGCTGCGGTGGTGAGGCCGTGCTGAGGTCCGTGTGGATCGTGCCGGCCCTCCCGCTCGCCGGGGCGGCGATCAACCTGGTTGCCGGAAAGCGGCTGGGTCGATGGGCCGGGGTGCTGGCCTCCGGACTGATGGTGGTTGCGTTCGCCCTGGGCCTGGCGATCTTGGCCGACCTCCTCGAGCTGCCCGGTGACGAGCGCCTCGTCGTCCGGCACCTGTGGGACTGGATTTCGGTGGGGAGCTTCCGGGTGGCGGCCGACCTGCGGGTGGATCCCCTGTCGGTGACCATGATGCTCGTCGTCACCGGCATCGGTGCCGTCATCCACGTGTACTCGATCGGCTACATGGACGGGGACCCCCGGTACGGCAGGTTCTTCTCCTACATGAACCTGTTCTGCTTCTTCATGCTCACGCTGGTCCTGGCCCAGAACTTCCTTCTCCTGTACGTGGGATGGGAGGGCGTGGGCCTGTGCTCCTACCTGCTCATCGGGTTCTGGTTCGACCGGCCCGCGGCGGCCAGCGCGGCGAAGAAGGCATTCGTCGTGACGCGGATCGGCGACACGTTCATGTTGGTCGGTATCGCGCTCGTCTTCCTCCGGCTTGGGTCGCTGGACTTCTCAGCGGTGCTCAGGCCCTCGGTCGAGTCGGTGCAGCCCTCAGGCGTCTTCACCGTGATCGCGCTCTTGCTGTTCGCCGGGGCCGTGGGCAAGTCGGCTCAGATCCCCCTCCACACGTGGCTCCCCGATGCCATGGAGGGGCCGACGCCCGTCTCCGCCCTGATCCACGCCGCGACGATGGTCACCGCCGGCGTCTACCTGGTGGCCCGGACGAACGTCTTCTTCGAGATCTCCGGCGTCGCGCTCACGGTCGTCCTGGTGATCGGGCTCCTGACGGTGATCTACGCCGCAACGTGCGCCCTCGGGCAGGATGACCTCAAGCGGGTGCTCGCGTACTCGACCATCAGTCAGCTCGGCTATATGTTCTTCGCCCTCGGGCTGAAGGCGTACGCGGCGGCGCTGTTCCTGTTGGTGACCCACGCCTTCTACAAGGCACTCCTGTTCCTGTCGGCGGGATCGGTCATGCATGGCCTGGGTGGCGAGACCGACCTGACGAAGATGGGGGCGCTCCGCAGGGCGATGCCCGTCACGGCCGCCATGCTCGGCGTCGGGGCTCTGGCCATCGCCGGCGTGCCCCCGCTGTCCGGGTTCTTCGCAAAGGACCAAATCCTGGAAGTGGCGAACCGGTCCGGCTACCTCCTTGCCTGGCTGGTGGCGCTGGCCGGCGCGTTCCTGTCGGCCCTGTACATCTCTCGCCTCACGTTCCTCGCGTTCTTCGGTCGGGACCGGACGGAGCGAGCGGCCCACGAGTCACCCCCGGTCATGACCATTCCTCTGGCCATCCTCGCGGTGGGGGCGGCCTTCGGCGGCGTCCTCGGGCTGTCGGCCACCACCGGTCGGCTGCACGGCTTCCTGGCCCCGGTCCTCGGTGAGCTCGCCGAGGGGACGAGCGGCCTGCCCACCGTGGTCCTCTCGGTCATCTCGGTCCTGGTTGCCCTCGCGGGGATCGGGGTGGGGTGGCTCGTGTACGGCTCGGGTCGGATCGACTGGGTGGCGCTCCGGGTCCGGTTCGCCGGCGTCCAACGGTTCCTGGCTCACGGGTGGTACGTCGACGACGTCTACTCCACCCTCCTGGTGGGTCCGGGAAGGGCCGGGGCCGCGTTCCTGGCTTCCGAGGTGGATCAGGGCGTCATCGACGGCGCCGTGAACGGGGTCGGGCAGGTCTTCCAGTGGGCCGCGTCCCGGGGCCGAAGGCTCCAGACGGGACTGGTCCGCAACTACGGGTTGGCGTTCCTCGTGGGCGTAGTTGTGATCTTCGTCTACGTCGGGGTTCGGCTGTCGTGAGCTGGCTGACCGTGACCACGTTCCTGCCCCTCGCCGGAGCGGTGGTGCTCCTGGCCTGGGGTGGCGCGAGCGATCGAGGCGCCCGCGCGTTCGCGCTCGGTGCCTCGATCGCCACCTTCGGCGCATCGGTCGTCGTGTTGTCACGGTTCGATGGCTCCCGCGCAGGGTTCCAGATGGTCGAGCAGGCCACCTGGGTCGACTCGCCGCACATCCAGTACATCCTGGCCGTTGACGGGGTCAGCCTGTTTCTGGTCCTGCTCACCACGTTCCTGGTACCGGTGGCGATCGCCGCCTCGTGGACGGTGGACCGTCGGGTCCGCCTGTACCTGGCCACCATGCTCATCCTGGAGACCGGGATGATCGGCACGTTCCTGGCCCTGGACCTCCTGCTGTTCTTCCTGTTCTTCGAGGCCATCCTGTTCCCGATGTACCTCATCATCGGAGCCTGGGGCGGCGAGCGACGCGTGTACGCGGCGGTGAAGTTCTTCCTCTACACGATGTTCGGCTCGGCCTTCCTGCTCGTCGCCATCCTGTTCTTGTACGGACGGTCGGGGACGCTCCCCGGCGGCCCCACGTTCGATGTGCGCGAGCTGATCGATCTGGGGATCACGGGAGCGTCGGCCCGTTGGCTGTTCCTGGGATTCTTCATCGCCTTCGCGGTCAAGGTGCCACTGTTCCCCTTGCACACGTGGCTCCCGGACGCGCACACGGAGGCCCCGACGGCGGGCTCGGTCATCCTGGCGGCGATCCTGCTGAAGGTGGGGGCCTACGGCCTCATCCGATTCAACCTGGCGCTGTTCCCGGAGGCATCCCGGTCGCTGGCAGCCGCGATCTCGGTCCTCGCGCTGATCGGCATCGTTTATGGCGCGATCGTGGCCATGATGCAGACGGACGTGAAGCGCCTGGTCGCCTACTCGTCCGTGTCCCATCTGGGATTCGTCGTCCTTGGGACGTTCGCCTTCACCCTCCAGGCCATGACGGGCGGCGTGCTCCAGATGGTGAATCACGGGCTGTCGACGGGCGCGCTGTTCCTGCTGGTCGGCATGGTCTACGAGCGGACCCACACGCGGAGCCTCTCGGAGATGGGCGGCCTTGCGGCGGGGATGCCCTGGCTGATGGGTGCGTTCCTGTTCGTCTCCCTGTCCTCGCTCGGGCTCCCCGGCCTGAACAACTTCGTGGGTGAGTTCCTGGTGATCCTGGGCACACTCGCCCGCAACCCCGCATTCGGGGCGATCGCCGCGATCGGAGTGGTGCTGGCCGCCATCTACCTGCTGTGGGCATACCAGCGGATGGCCCACGGGCCCGTGCCGGCGAAGCATGCGAATCACCCGGACCTGTCGGCCCGTGAGTACGCGCTCCTCGCGCCGGTGTTGGCGCTCATCCTGCTGATCGGGATCTATCCCAAGCCCCTGCTCGACCGGATCGATCCCACGAGCAGCCGCATCGTGAAGGCGGTGGACACGGGCCCCTCCGTCGATGCCGCAGGGCCCGCGAACCTCACCACGGCGGAGGGACAGTGACCCTCGCTCAGATCCTGACCCATCCACCAGTCCAGCTCGGACCGATCGGCCCCGAGCTCGTCCTGGCGGGCGCCGCCGTCATCGTGTTGCTCGGAGCGGCATTCAACCCCCGGATCGAGCACTCCCTGCTGTTGGCGATGTCCCTGCTCGGTGTGGTCGGCGCCGCGGCCGTCTCCATCGGCCTGTGGGACTGGAGCGGCGACCTCACGGTGCTGGCGGGGATGGTGGCGACGGATCGGTTCTCGGTGGTGGCCCGGCTCTTCCTCCTCGGCATCGCCGCCCTCGGCCTGGTGTACGGATACCACTACTTCCGACGCTCGGGAGAGGCCCGCGCCGAGTTCTACCCGCTCGTCCTGTTCGCGACATCGGGGATGACGCTCATCGCCGCGGCCGCCGACCTGATCCTGGTGTTCCTGGCCCTGGAGATCCTGTCGCTCTCGCTGTACGTGCTGACCGGCATCTCCGATCGGCTGTCGTCCGTCGAAGGCTCGATGAAGTACTTCCTCCTCGGAGCGTTCTCCTCTGCATTCTTCCTCTACGGAGTAGCCATGGCATACGGTGCCACCGGATCCACCAGTCTGTCCTCCATCGCGCACGCGCTCGCGGGGCAGACCGGGAGCCTGGGGCTGGCGCTCGCGGCCGTGGCGTTCCTGGGGATCGGCTTCGCGTTCAAGGTCGCCGCGGTGCCGTTCCACATGTGGACGCCCGACGTCTATCAGGGTGCGCCGACGCCCGTCACCGCCTACATGGCTGCGGGGACGAAGGTGGCGGCGTTCGCCGCGCTGATCCGCGTCCTGGAGACGTCGTTCCAGCCGCTGACGCTGGATTGGACCCCCCTCGTGTGGTCGATCGCCGCCGTGACCGTCGTGGCCGGCAGCCTGATCGCCATCGCCCAGACCGACATCAAGCGGATGCTCGCGTATTCGAGCATCGCCCATGCGGGGTTCGTCCTGATCGCGCTCACGGCGGCGGGCCAGGACGGGATCTCCGCGGCGCTGTTCTACCTCCTGGCGTACGCGCTGATGGTTCTGGGGGCGTTCGGCGTCGTGATGCTTGTGTCGGCGCGGGGGGAAGGGCGGACCTCGCTCTCCTCCTACGCCGGCCTGTACCGGCGAAGCCGGGTCCTGGCGGCCCTGCTCACGCTGTTCCTGCTGTCCCTGGCCGGCATCCCGCCCACGGCGGGGTTCATCGCCAAGGTGAACGTGTTCCGGGCGGCCGTCGGCGCCGGCCACTGGCCCCTGGTACTGGTCGGCGTCCTGGCCAGCGTGGTGGCGGCCTTCTTCTACATCCGGGTGATGGTGCTGATGTACATGCAAGAGCCGCAGGACGACGCAGAGCCCGACCGCTCGCCCTGGCCACGGGTGGCGGTGGCCGTGCCCGCGGTCCTCACGCTCCTGTTCGGGGTGTTCCCCGGCATCGTGCTCGGCGTGTTGGACAAGGCGGCGATCCTTCGATGGTGAGGTCTCCTGGCTTTCGGATATGGTCGGCCACATGAGCAGGCAGCTCGTCCCGGGGCTCGAGGCACCGGATACTGAGCTGGAACGCGACGTCCGAAGCCGGCTCGACGAGGTGGAGGCCGCCCTGGAGAAGGCGGTGCGGGCGGACTCGGACCTGCTGGCCGAGACGTCGTCGTACTTGCTCGCGGCGGGAGGCAAGCGGTTCCGGCCCATGCTGGTGCTGCTTTCGGGGTACTTCGGCGACCCGGCGGATCCGCGCCTCATCCCCGGGTCGGTGGCCATCGAGCTCGTCCACCTTGCCACCCTGTATCACGACGACGTGATCGACGAGGCGGACGCGCGCCGGGGAATCCCGTCGGTGAACGCGCGGTGGGACAACACCGTGGCCATCCTGACCGGCGACTACCTGTTCGCTCGGGCCTCCGAGATCTCCACCGAGCTGGGCAGTGACGTCTGCGCCCTGCTCGCACGGACCATCGCCACGCTCTGCGACGGCCAGATCCGGGAGGTCGAGGCCGCCGGGAGGGTGGAGCAGACCAGGGCGGCCTACCTGGAGATCATCCGTCGGAAGACGGGGGCGCTGATCGCCACCTCCTGCCGGCTCGGCGGGGTCCTGTCGGATGCGGCCTCGGACCACGTGGACGTCCTGGAGGCGTTCGGCGAGGCCCTGGGGATGGCCTTCCAGCTGTCCGACGACATCATGGACGTGAGCGCCTCCGAGCGGGAGCTGGGCAAGGAGCCGGGGGTGGACATGAAGGAGGGGGTGTACACCTTCCCGGTGCTCTCGGCTCTGTCGGACGAGGAGCACGGCCGCGAGCTCGCCGCCATCCTCCGCCAAGGGCCTCCCGAAGGGGACCGGCTGGAACGGGCGCTGCGGATCGTTCGATCGCCGGGAAGCCTGGAGCCGGCCCGGGCGGCGGTGGCCGCCGGGGTCGACCGGGCTCGCCAGCTCGGGCTCCGGCTCCCCGACGGCCCGGCCAGAGCGGCCCTCATCGCGCTGGCCGAGTTCCTTGCGGCCCGCTGTGGGGCCCGGCAAGTGCCATGAGGGCCTTG
>Ga0184638_1000523_pt1 | contig 10804 bp, 12 predicted proteins | sample PLM31_50_b2_FD_133141 | JGI IMG/M metagenome (GOLD analysis project Ga0184638, IMG submission 133141) | Groundwater sediment microbial communities from an aquifer in East River, Colorado, USA - PLM3-1_50_b2 | ecosystem: Environmental > Terrestrial > Soil > Riparian zone | place: USA: East River... | reverse complement strand
TGCCGCCAGACCGTGAACGCCACCCGGTCGATGGTGAGCGCCCGCCCGCGCCCGATGGTGAGGGTGAGCGCCCGGCCGAGGACGAGCGGGACCGGCAGCCACCCGAGCGGACGCTGCTGGCGCTCACCCGCGAGGGGGTAGCGGGGCGATGACGCTTACCGTCACCGACGTGTTCTGCGGCGCAGGCGGCAGCTCCCACGGTGCGGAGCTTGCCGGCTTCCGGGCCGAGTGCCAGGGGGTGTGCGGCGTATGACCCTGCCACGGACGATCCTGGTGACCGGCGCCCGCGACTGGCGCGACGCGCGCCGGCTGGCCGAGGTGCTCGACCAGGCCGCCGCGCAGGCCGAGGGTGGGGTGCGGCTGCTGGTGGGCGACGCGCCCGGCGCCGACGCCCACGCGCGGGCGTGGGCCGAGGCCCGCGGCGGCGTGCCGGTCAAGGTGTTCCAGGCCCGCTGGGCGCAGATGGCGGCTCAGGGCAGGCCCCGCCAGGCCGCGGGACCCCAGCGCAACCGGGCAATGCTGGACCGGCTGGACCAGGCCGAAGGGGAGCGGCTGGTGGTCGCCTTCCACGACGACTTCGACCACCGCTCCAAGGGCACCCGCCACTGCGTGGGCGAGGCGCGCCAGCGCGGCTACCCGGTCGCGCTGGTCACCAGCGCCGGCCGCGAGCTGCTGCCACCCCGACCCGACCGGCAGGGCCGAGCGCGAGAGCTACGCGAGGCGGCGCTCGGCTACGCGACGCGCGGTATCCCCGTGCTGCCCTTGCACACCCCCCAGCTTCGCCCGGTCACGGCCGAGGGCGACCAGGCGATCGTCGCCGTGGCGTGCTCCTGCGGCGATCAGGGATGCGATCGGCCGGGCAAGCACCCCCGCACCCTGCTCGTGCCCCACGGCGTCGCGCAGGCCACCCGCAACCCCGAGCGTGTCCAAGGGTGGTGGCGGCGGGCGCCGCTAGCCAACATCGGCCTAGCCACCGGCCACCTGGCCGACGTGCTGGACCTGGACGGCCCCGAGGGCATCGCGGCACTGGGCCGCTTCGCCGCCACCCACGGCTGGAGCCCGACCGGGCCGCTGGCCAGGACTGGGCGCGGCTGGCACCTGTACCTGCAACCCTCGGGGACCGGGCCGCGCAATCCGATCCATCCCGAGGTGCTGGCCCACGTGGACTGGCGCGGCCGAGGCGCCTACGCGATCGCGCCGCCGTCCCGCCACGCACACGGCGCCTACATCTGGGTGCGCCCCTTGGACGCCACCCCGCTCGAGCCAGCCCCGCCAGCGCTTCAAGCACTGCTGCAGCCCCGCCGGGTCGAGCGGCCCGAGCCGCTCTCGTCCCGCGCGGTGGAGCCGGGTCACCCCTACGGGCAGGCCGCGCTGGCGCGGGAGTGTGGCGAGCTGGCCGCCATGCCGCCCGACTCGGGCCGCAACCGGCGGCTGTTCGACGCGGGCCTGCGGCTGTACTCGCTGGCCGCCGGCCGCGTCCTCGATGAGGAGCAGGTCGAGCGGGAGCTGCTCAAGGCCGCCGAGCGGTGCGGGCTGCTCGCCACCGAGGCCAAGGCGACCCGGCTGACGCTCGCCTCGGCCCGCCGCATCGGCATGGCCCATCCCCGCGGCGTCCCCGAACACTCGGCGCGCATCCCCACCCCTGCTCAGCGAACCCCAGTAACCCGCGAGCGCGGCGGGCAGGACCGCGCGCAGCAGCCAGCCCGCCCCAGCCCGGAAAGGGGGTGACGCCAGCGACCTCGCCCATCCCGCCGTCTCGACCCGCACCGGGGAGGGGGCGCGCCTGACGCCTGGACCGCGAACCGGCACGCCCCACCCCCTCGACCCCCACGGAGGCAACCCGATGGGAGCGTTCGACACCCTACCCCCCCACGACCCTGAGGCCACCGCCGATCTGGCCGCCGCCGCGCTCGAACAGGACCCGGACGACTGGCACCTAGCGCACGTCACCGCGCATCTGACCGCCGAGCACCCGCAGATCGCGCCGCGGCAGACCTGGCCGGACGACAACCCCTACGCGGTCCACGACAACGACCACCGTGACTGGATCTACGGCCACACCCACGACCGGACCCACGCTCGCCGCGAGGCGGCCGATGCGGCATTCAATCAGCTCAACCCCGAATTCGACCTCGACGTCGACAGCCACAACCCCGAGCGGCATCGGGCCGCGCAGGCGTGGGAGTCGTACCGGTCGCTGGGTGGGCGGGCCGACAACCACCTCAGGATCGACAACACCGGCCCGGCCTGGATGCGCCGGCTACTGGTCGTCCACCGCGCGTTCGATACTCTTCAGCGCGGCGCCAGCCAGCGCGCTGAGGCGGCGTTCACGGCGCTCAATCCCGACTTCGGCGTCCTACCGGATGACCGCGACCCCCGGCAGCACCGTTTCGCCGCTGACCGCGAGCACGCGCTCGCGCTCGGCACGCGGGCGGTCGAGGCGCTTCGCGCCCACAACCACCCCGACCCCGAGCGGCGCCAGCGGGTGGTCACCGGGGTGGTGGTCGAGGCCAAGCTGCGCGCCGCCGGCTACGACCACCCCACCCGCGACGAGGCCCGCCGGATGGCCGAGCTCACCGAGACGCGGCCGGTGCCGCAACGGCCGGCGCCCGAGTGGACCCGCGGCGGCCCGGCACGGCCAGGAGCCGAGCGGTGAGCGCCACCCGCAACCCGGCCGAGCCGACCCACGACGCCACCCACGACCAGCCGGCCCAGCGGCTATCGCGGTACCGCGGCTACCGGCTCGACGGCCCCATCGAGGAGTTCCACCGCGCCGTGGACGCGCTGGAACGCGACACCGTGCCCTACGCCTACTACCTCAAGGTCCTGGCCGGCCGCGACCAGCCACCCGCCGAGCCCGCCCGCGGCGGCCCGGAGCGGTAGCCATGCCTGCCGGCAGCCCAGGACGGGACCACCACCAAGGGCACCACCAGCCGATCGACCGGCGTCGGCTACCTGCCGCTCCCCTGGTGGACGCGGTGCGCGGCTACGCGCGGCGCCGCCAGCGGCCCCTGGATGCGCTCATGCGGCCCCGGCTGCTGCAGGCGCTCCAGCAGGCCGCGCGCGCCGGGCGGGTCACGGTGCTGACCGGCGAGCGGATCTGCGACGAGGTGCTCGGCTGGCACCCCCGCATGGTCTGGGGCGAGCAGTACGACCAGGTGGTGTGCGACCCCACGCCCCACCACGGCCAGGCGCCGGCGGGCACCACCACCGCCTACCGAGGCGGCTGCCGCTGCCTGGACTGCCGCGACGCCAACGCCGCCGCCATCGCCCGCACCACCCGCCGCCCGCCGGCCCGAGAGGGAGGTGAGCGCTCGGCCTGACCTGGCCCGGCCCGCCACCCGCTGCCGCTCCCGACCCCTGTCCGCCCGAGCCCACCGTCCGCCACAGCACCGTTTGGAGGCCCGCTGTGAGCAGCGACAACTTCACCGTCCAGATCGGCAACCTCACCGACGACCCAGAGCTGCGGTTCACCAACAACGGCACCGCCGTGACAAACTTCAGCCTGGCGGTCAACACCCGCGTCCGCGACGGCGAGACCTGGCGCGATGGGGAGACCCATTTCTTCCGCGTCAACGTCTGGCGCGACCAGGCCGAAAACGTCGCAGAATCCCTGCACAAGGGCAACCGCGCGGTGGTCGTTGGCCGGCTCAAGACCCGCTCCTGGGAGACCCCCGAGGGCGACAAGCGCCACGTCACCGAGATCGACGCCACCGAGGTCGCCCCCAGCCTCAAGTGGGCAATCGCCAGCCCCGAGAAGGCCAACCGCGCCCACACCGCCGAGCGCGGCGCCGAACGCGGCCAGTTCAACGACGAACCTCCCTTCTGACTGACACCCGTCACAGTGCCCCGGCCAGCGACGGTCGGGGCACCCCCATGGGGAGGACGCCAACCGCGCTCCCCACATCACCTACTGCAAAACGCCTTCGCGGGGTTCCCGGCCCACCGCACCGGTTCATTCCGCCATGCCCGGAGCTGCCACGCATCGACGACCCCCTCATCGATGCCAGGTCGCCGCGAGACAGCCGTCGTGGCAGCCGTATCTCCGGGGGGCCCCTTCTGCTTCTTCAACAGCACGCTGCAACCCAGCTCGCCAGCGTTGCGCCACCTTCTGGTTGGTCGGCAGCGTCGGCTAGGCCACAAGGTCGCGACCTGCCGCCAGTGGGTACGAGTCCCGGCGAAGATTCGCGCATGCACCTTCAGGCAGCAATCTACCGATTCACCGCAACACGCCTTCCAGCCGTTTCAGCGCGAACCATCCATCCTGAACGCGATAACACTTTCGTATAGGACGTCTACCCTACTTGCACTTCTCCAACACTTGAGCGACGATTGCGGCGATGCTGGCCTTCGATGCGTCCAAGGCCTATAGCCTTCAGAGAACACGGTGGTGAGGCCGTACCCGCGACAGATCCTCTCTCAATACCCAACAATCCCCTGACAACGGTTTCTAACGTGCTCGAACCAGCCATTCCAGCTCAACCGACTCTATGAAGGAAACCTCATGCACTATTCAGTAATCGAGGACCTGACCTGGCACTACTCGAAAGAGCTAGACATTTACATCGGTGTTGAGCCTAACCTTCCCAGTAACGCCCAGGCCGACATCGTCTACGCCCGGCTAGAGCCAGGCGCCACCCTCAAGAAGCACTATCACGACCGCTCCGACTCCGGTGGCTATGAGGCCTTCTTCTTCTACCAGGGCGCGGATATACAACTCCTCTTGGATGGCTCCCAGGAGAAGCACATTGCCCGCGACCAACCATTCCATCTGACTTTCTTTGATGACGAGGTCCATGGGATCACCAATTTGGCGGAGACTCCGCTTCACTTTGAGGTCCTGTGTGCTCCTCGCCATGTAGACGGGGAAGAAGTGGTTGCCGACTAGCCACTCTACCTGCAAGAGGGGGCACTAGCACATGATGCTATCAGCCATCGAGTGGAGAATAACTGGCAGATGCAACGAGGACTGCGTATATTGCTACGGCCCAAAGAAGGACGTTCATCCCCTCGACGAGGAACTTTACGGCATTTGTAGAGTCCTGTCAACGAGCCCAGTTCCGGTTATCAGATTTTCAGGCGGCGAGCCGCTGTTGATTAAGGGCATCGCAGAGATCTTTGCGACGCTAAAGGAAGCCGGCAAGACTGTGGTGCTATCGACGAATGCGCGAAGGTTCACGAAGCTGCGGCCGAGCATCGAGAAGAGCCTCGACAAGATAAATGTCTCATTAGACGGCTATGATGAGGAAACCCATTCAATCAATGGTCGGCGTAGTGCCGGCTTCGTCGGCGCAATCGAGGCGCTGAATGACCTAAGAACGACTCCTCCCTCCTATCCCGTCAAGGTGGGCACAGTACTTACGTCGCGAAACATCGCTGTACCGGATCTCCTACCCAAGATGTTCGACCTCTTGCAGCAATACCCCGTTGATCGCTGGAAGGTGTATCAGTATATCCCCGAAGGGCCAATCGTTGACGACGTGCTGCGGGTTGATGACACTATCTACCGGGCCGTAACCCAGAGTTTCCTTGAACGCATAGGGGATCGGGTAGATCGCCCGCAGGTCGAGTTTAGCTCTGCTTCAGACCGCGATCGAGCCTACTTCATCGTCCAGCCCAAAGGCGACGTCATCATTCCGGTTGGCGATAACTGGAAGACAGACGAGGTACGGCTCGGCAATGTCCTCACTGACAAGATGGAAGATCTCATTGCCAAATGGCAGACGATCGCCAAAGAGGAAAATCATCAGAGAAACATCTCTGTGATGCGGCCTCGCGACAATAGTCTAGATAGCATCGACCGAATCATACTCTTCGAGGTTGACCGAGATCCGACGATTGATGTGACGCGCCTCGCCTCTTTGGCTCATGAGCGGACCGATATTGTCGAGGCACGACTCAATAGGTTGTTCAAGAATGGGATCATTCGCTACTCGATGCCCATTATCAATCTGGAGCGACTCGGCTTTGGTGTTTATCTCGTGGACATCACGCTGAGGGACGCCTCTGCCAAGCAGGATGTGATTGACCGGTTTCGATCGCATGGCAACGTGGGATGGCTGGTTAGCACGACCGATCCGAGGATCATTCTTGCAGCTGTCTTCGCCCGGTCTGGAATGCATTGCAACCGGATCGTCGGACACGTCGCCGACTCTCTCGGCAGTTCTCTCGAGTCGATTGAGGTGTCAGATGTGTACGAAAAGTTCGTACTAGGTCAACGCTACCTCACCATCGAAGATCGTGTTACCGATTTCGTTTTCGACCACTCGCATATTGCCTTCGTCGGGGAAGAGGCCCAAGACCTCGCGGACGAGGAGCGGTCGGTCTTGGCGAGCCTGCGCGAATTGCGATCGACGTCCCTTAGTATCATCGCAGAGCAATCAGGGATTGCTCGGGATCGGTTAGACTTGCTAATCGCAGATCTTCGTCGAAGGGGTATTATCGTCAAGTTCCAGCCGGTGTACGATGTAAAGAAACTCGGCTATCGTTGGTTCCTAGTCGCTCTTCGGACCCGATGGCTCGAGGGCACGCAACGAGTTCGCTTCTTGGACTTTCTTCACGCATTGACGAGGGTAGTCCATATCAACTGTATGTTCGGAAACTGGCATCTGAACTTTGAAGTCCACGCTAAGGATGAGAAGGAAGTTGAGCGTATTCTCGAAGATATGCGCGAACAGTTTCCAGAGACGATTGTAGAGGTCGCTGTACGGGAGATCGATGAGGAGTATAAGTTCAACTTCCTCGCGGATGCAGTCATCGAGGGAGCTGAGACTTGAGAATTCTTGTTCATTCAAGCTTGGACTTGCGCGACCTGATGATTGAGGCGCGATCCGTGCTCGAGGGCCTCGGTTGCTCACTGATCTTGCCGGACCTAACGAGATATCAGCATATCCGCGACGAACTCGGCCGGCACGACGAGTTTAACGACATAAAGCACCGACTCGCCCGTCAGAATGCAGAGAATGTCGCTAAGTGTGACGGTCTGGTGGTCATAAATCCGAGGCATCGAGGGATTGATAACTACATTGGCGGTAATTCATTCTTTGAGATGTCCATCGCATTCTTCCTGCATAAGCCCATTTTCCTGACGAACCCCATACCGACTGGTCTGCCCTTTACGGAGGAAGTTGAGTCGTTCTTCCCCGTGGTTATTGGACCAGTTCGTGAGCTTTCAAGTCAAAGGTGGCGCGTATATGCCCGTGCCGCGGGTCTTCGTTAGCTCAACGTACTACGACTTGCGGTATGTGCGATCCATGCTGGAAGACTTCATCCGTAGCTACGGCTTCGAGCCAGTATTGTTCGAGCGAGGCTCGATTGCATATGAATCGGACGTTCCACTAGATCAGGCTGGGTATCGCGAGGTTGAGTCGTGTCAGATCCTGGTATTGATTGTTGGCGGCCGGTACGGGACGCCACCGAGTCCCTCGGCAGAGGGGGAGGGAAAACCGCATAGCTCAATGACGAGGGAGGAGTACCGAACAGCCATCGAGCTGGAGATCCCTACTTACACGTTCGTAGAGCATGCTGTCTACGGTGAGTATCAAACCTACATTCGCAATCGTCACTTGAGTGGGGTGCAGTTCGCTCACGTTGAGTCGGCAGGCGTATTTGAGTTCGTTGACTACGTCCTGAACCTGCGTAGAAACAACTTTCTCTTTCCTTTTCGTGAGGCGGCCGAGATCGTTGAGGTGCTCCGGCAACAGTGGGCGGGCTTATTCTACGAATACCTGCGGCGCACCAAGGATCGGACTCGAATGAAGGCCATTGAGACGACCGTTACTGACCTAAGGGAGGCTGTGTCGCGGTTAGAGGCCTATGCAGAGCGGATCGTGCGAGACGTCGGAGGAGATGATGGAGCGGAGAGCCTCATCCAAGAGCAGCATCGGGCTACTCAGCGAAGCCGGCTGCACCGAATCTTCGAGGACTTCGAATCCTCATCGATGGGCGTTTTCATATCGCGCTTCTCGAATTTCCGGGACGCGGAGACCTGGGCGAGGCTAGTGGTCGACTCGGCGAGCTTCGAGGACTTCCTTAGGCGGTGCGGAGTTCCCAGAAGTGATAGTGAGTATGTTGCATCTCACGACGAGGCGATGGAGATCTTCACGAGGTGGCAAGAGGAAGTAGTTGCACTGGCGGACCGATAGTCGATCGTTACGGCGCCCATGTCTAGCGGGAGAGGCACGAGTGACCTCTGCGGACCGGTACGCCGTGCGGTTGATCGCTCGGCCTGGAGGTGGTCATGGTCTCGCCCGATGACTACAATGGCAATTATGCTGATCACAGGTTGGAGCAGTACAAGCTCTATGTGGAAATGGCAGACCGCGTCAGTGCACGGAGGCAGACGGCGAACACATACTTCCTCAGTATCAATACCGCCATCTTCACCGTCATAGGTTACGTGCACGTGTCCAGGTCCGGCAACCTACCAACAGGCGGTATGCTGATAATTGCGCTAGTAGGCCCGGTGTTGTGCTACTCGTGGTACCGACTCATTCGATCTTATAGGGACTTGAGTAGGGGTAAGTTTGAGGTAATTCGGCGATTGGAGGGCGATCTGCCGCTGGCTCCCTATGATTCGGAGTGGCGACTGCTGGGCCAAGGCCACGATCCGAGTAAGTATCTTCCCTTTACACACATTGAGAGTCGTGTACCTTGGATTTTGTTCGGATTGTACGTGGGGATCGGTCTATGGGTGCTTGGGTCACACGTTATCTCATGAGCTGATCGGAGGCGCTCGCGTTTCGCCGAGGTTCGAAATAGCCTGAAGAACCACGAGGTCAGTCATGGATAGATCATTTCACTCTGACTGTCTGAGATGTCAGGTAGCCGGGTGAAGCCGAGCCGCCACCCGCTGGGCGAGCTGGGCGACGTGCTGGTCGGTCAGTAGCGGAGGCAGGGCGAGCAGGGTGGCGACCAGTCGGCGGGCGGGCAGGATCGCGACGCCGCCGAGGTACTGCTCGCCCCAGGGGATAGTGCTGCCGTGCACCACCAGCAGCGGCTCCACCGCAAGGCCGGGCACCGCGAGCGCGCCGACGATTGCCTGGGCCTCGAACCCGATGGTGGCCAGGGTCGCGGTCAGCGGGTAGCTGCCGTGCCACAGCGTCCCGTCGGGGGCGAACGCCAGGTGGCCGCGCCAGTTCTTGCTGTCGACCAGGAAGACGCCGGTGGGGCCGATGATCAAATGGTCGGCGTTGGCGCGGGAGTTGGGGACGGCGAGGTCGTGGAAGACGACCCAGCCGTGGCGGGCGAGCCGGTCGAGCTGGCGGGCGGTGCGCCGTTCGCCGCGGGCGCCGCGCTGCCAGTTGCGGGCATCTTGGGAGACTCGGAACCGCAGCCGCCAGCCGGCCAGCCCTGCGGCCACGAGCCCGGCCCAGCCCGCCAGCGCGGCGGCGACCTGGTCGACGGCCAGTGCCGCGACGAGGCTGCCAAGGGCGAGCCCGGCCAGCCGCAGCGGCAGGGTGCGTTGGTACAGGGTCCACTCGGCGGCGCGCCGCCGCCGGTAGTAGGCGTGGGCGGAGGCGCCGGGGTGGCCGAAGGTCTCGCCGGGGCCGACCGGCCCGGCCGCGGGGATGGCGGGGACGGCGAGCAGCAGGGGGGGCCTGGTGGGGTCCGGCGGCGGATGGTGCATGGCGACCTCCCGGTGGGGCGGTGGCTAGCCGGCGGCGCGTTCGGCGCCGCGCTGCGGCAGGGATGGCGGGGCGGTGCGGGTGGGATGGTCGCGGTCGGGCTGGCGGATGGGTTCGGTGCGAGCGCGCAGGCGCTCGGCGGCGTTGCGGCAGGCCCGCCAGGCACGCCGCTGCGCAAGGTCGCCGGCCTTGGGTTCGGGGCCGAGGGCCTGCTCGGGGTCGCGGATGCCGTAGCGGTCGCGGTAGGCGGCGAGCTGGGCGGCGGTCTGCCGCCAGGCATGTCGGCCGTGGACGCTGCTGGGCAGCGGGCCGAGGGCTCGCTCCTGCCAGGCGGGCCGCTGGGCCTCGGCGGCGGCTTGGCGGGCGCGCTGTTGCCAGGCCAGCTCGCGGGTGACTTGGCGCCACTGCTGGGCGACGTCGGGGTGGGCCTCCAGCCAGCCGGCGCGCTGCTGTTGGGCGCGGCGGGCGGCCAGCTCCGCCGTCCCCGCCCGGTCGGCCTGTCGGCGGGCGAGCTGCTCGGCGGTCTCGGCGAGCCGGTGCTGCTGGCGGGTTGCGGCCAGCTCGCGGCGGTGGCCGAGCCCACCCAGGCGGCCGAGCTCGCCGACCCGCACGGCGGCGGCCTCCCGACGGGCGGCCGCAGTTGCCAGGTCACGATCGGCGTCCTGACGGCGTCGGGTCGCGCGGGTCAGCAGCCGCGTCTGGTCCTTGGGCGCCTGGGCCAGCAGCCGGCCCAGCCGGTCGCGCTCGGCGCGGAGCTGGCGGGTGGGCAGCCGCCGCAGGTCTAGCCGGGCGGTGGTGTCCAACGCGAGCTGCTGGGTGGCGTCGCGGCCGATCGCCTGGGCGAGCTGCTGGTAGCCGTCTGGCAGCTCCCGGTCAGGGAGGTCGTCGACCTCGCTGGCGGCCGGTTCGGGACCGACCTGGGTGTAGATGGTGGTGGCCTGCTTGGCGCGGGAGAGCTGCACGTACAGCCAGTTGGCAGCCTCCCGGCCGGTCAGGAGGACCAGCGCCCGCCAGCGGGTCAGCCCCTGCGCCTTGTGGCCGGTGGTCGCATATGCAAGATCCACCGAGCGGCGCCCCTGGTCTGGTCGCCAGCCCCACCGCTGCTGGCCGTCCAGGTACCAGGCGGGCCGGGTCACCTCGCGGGGCTGCTCGCCGTCCACCCGCAGCGTGAGATGTCG
>Ga0184638_1000521_pt1 | contig 10832 bp, 6 predicted proteins | sample PLM31_50_b2_FD_133141 | JGI IMG/M metagenome (GOLD analysis project Ga0184638, IMG submission 133141) | Groundwater sediment microbial communities from an aquifer in East River, Colorado, USA - PLM3-1_50_b2 | ecosystem: Environmental > Terrestrial > Soil > Riparian zone | place: USA: East River... | reverse complement strand
GCGATCCCAAGTAATCCCATGCCCGTGGCCACCACCATGATGCCTATGGCAGCTCCTCCCTCGTGAGCCGCGCCGCCTGCCTCTGTCTCGAACATCGGTCCAAGAAACTCCGGAATGCCCAAATAGCCTGTGACGATGCTGAGCACTGCCAGGACTATCAGAGGTAGGGTCATGGTTTTCGAAGGTTCATGTATGTGGGTTGCATGATGGGGATCGACATGCGAGGGGCCCCAAAACGTGACGAAGACCAGCCGGAAGCTGTAGAACGCAGTCATTAACGCAGTCACGAGTCCCAGAATCGTCAAGCATTGACCGAGCGGGCCAGCCGACCAAGCCGAGACAAGCAGGTTGTCCTTGCTGAAGAATCCTGACGTCAGGGGGAATCCTGCGAGCGCGAGCGAGCCCACCACGAACGTCCAATAGGTGACCGGCAATTTGTCTTTCAACCCGCCCATGCGCCGCATATCCTGCTCGTGATGCAGGGCGATGATAACGGACCCGCAACCGAGAAACAGGAGGGCTTTGAACGCGCCGTGGGTCAGGAGATGATACATGCCGGCGGCATAGGCGCCGAGACCACAAGCCATTATCATGTAGCCGAGCTGGCTGACTGTCGAGTAGGCCACGACACGCTTGATGTCGGTCTGGGTCAAGGCGATGGTCGCCCCAACGACCATCGTCACTCCGCCGGTGATCGCCACGACCGCCATGGCGACGGGAGACAGGTTATACAGCGGAGCCAATCGCGCGACCATGAACACACCCGCCGTGACCATCGTCGCAGCATGAATGAGCGCCGAGATGGGGGTGGGGCCTTCCATCGCATCCGGCAGCCAGACGTGGAGCGGCACTTGAGCCGATTTGCCGACTGCGCCGGTGAACAATAAGACGCAGATGAGTGTGAGCACGGAGACGTCCCAGGTTCCTCCAAACGGACCGAGGACATTCATGACGTCGCCTGCGGACTCGTGCCCGCGGGCAAAAATTTCGTGATAGTCGAGTGATCCAAAGCTGGACCAGACCAACAGGAGGCCGAGCATGAAGCCGAAGTCGCCGACGCGGTTGACGATGAAGGCCTTCGTGGCGGCGGAGCAGGCAGCCGGACGCTCATACCAGTGGCCGATGAGCAAATAGGAACAGAGACCGACTGCTTCCCAGAAAATGAAGAGTTGAAGCAAGTTGTCCGCCATGACCAACATCAGCATCGAGAAGGTGAAGAGGGCGATGTAGCTGAAGAAGCGGGCATAGCCAGGATCTCCGCGCATGTATCCGATGGTATAGATGTGGACGAGCGAACTCACGGTCGTGACGAGAAGCAGCATGACGGCGGTGAGCCGATCGATGGAGAATCCGATGTGAATATCGAGTGTGCCGGAGGTCAGCCATGTGTAGAGAGTGAAGCTCGTCTGGTGGCCGCCTGCCACGTCGAAGAAGACCAAGAGCGAGAGCAGCAACGACACGACTACCGCTGGTACGGCGACGAGATGGGCCTTGTCCTTGATCCAATGTCCGAAGATCCCGAGAATCAGGAACGACACCAACGGAAGGAGTGGAATGAATTCGTAGGTCATCAGAAATCGTTTCTGGTCGTTCGTCGCTCGTGAAGCGCCAGGGATGAGCCGTATCCCAATACACGCACTCCGTCAGTCGCGAACGATGATTCACGTTTCGCGAAACACGGGTTGCTCACCATTTCAGCAACTGAAATTCGTCGATGTTGATCGTGGACTTGGCTCGATACAAGGCAATGATGATGGCCAACCCGACCGCGACCTCTGCCGCGGCGACCGTGAGGGCAAAGAAGACGAAGACTTGCCCTGCGACATCGTGAAAGTACTGCGAAAAGGCGACGAAGTTTATATTCGTCGCATTCAACATCAATTCGACCGACAGCAAGATGATGATGATGTTCCGACGAAGGAGAACTCCGATGACTCCGGTCAGGAACACGATGCCGCTGAGGATCAGGTAATACGACAGGGGAATCATCGTGGTTCAGAATACTGAATGTTACATGTTGAATGTTGAATGAGGGTCATGATCAGTAGAAAATTCACAATTCGTCATTCACAATTTATGATTGCGGCGCATCGCCGCCGAAGTCTTTCTTGGCCAGGATGGTCGCACCGATCATCGCCACGAGTAAAATCAAGGATGCCACCTCGAAGGGAAACAAATAGGTGGAATAGAGTACGTCACCGATCGCCTCGGGATTGCCGATTCCCTCAACGGTGGTTTCTCTGCCGGTTGCCACGACCGGGGTTGTCCAGCCCTTCATCGCCATGAGGATGACGGCCTCGATGACCAGCGTCACCCCCACCGCGGCAGCCATGGGCCATTGCCGATGGTAACGGTCATCCAGTCGCAGGTTCAGCAACATCACAACGAAGAGGTACAGGACCAAGATGGCGCCGGCGTAGACGATGATTTGAACGGCTGCGAGGAATTCCGCGTGGAGCGTGACATAGAGTCCCGCCACGTGAAAAAACATGATCAGCAGCGCCATCGCACTGTAGATGGGATTGCGCACCGCGACGACGAGCACCGATGCGGCGGCGATCACAAATGCAAAATAGAAAAAGAACACCTGTTCCATCACACGTCTTCCTCTCTGCCGCTAGCAGGATGCCGGCAAAGTCTGCCGGCCTCACATGCCGTGGCGAGTCAAGCGCAAGCGATTCAGCCGGGTTTTTGCGGCAGGTGCTTGAACGCGACGTTGAAGAACGCCACATTCGGGTGTTGGAGCTCCAACTGCTTCTCGCGAACCGGGAACGACCGGTCGCCGATGGCGAGCAATTGTTCCTTGTTGAGATCCAGCTGCCGCTTGTCGTACACCGCCCACTCGTATTCGCGGGTCATACCGAGGGCATCCACCGGACAGGCATCGACGCACATCCCGCAAAATAGGCAGCGGGTCATGTCCATGTAATATTCTTTTGCGTAGCGCTTCGTCGACTCGCCCGGCACTTCCGCGCTGACCACGCGGATCACCCGTGACGGGCAGGCGGCTTCGCACAGATCGCAGCCGACACATTTTTCCGTCCCGTCGTCGTACCGCAACAGGGCCAGCATCCCGCGATAGTTGTCCGGCAGCGTCCGCTTTTCGTGCGGGTATTGCAGGGTGATTGGCCGGTAGTGCAACAGGTGTGACAACGTTGATTTCATTCCGACGAGGATTTCGTAGAAGGTGATGGTCTTGATCCAATGTTTGAACGTCATGTTGATCTGGTCTGTTTTGTCTGTCTGGTTTATTTGGTTGTTCTGGTTTGTTTAGTTGGTTTCGTTGTCTGTGCCCTCTGGCCAGAGAAATGAAACACACCAACAAACCAGATAACCCGTTTCAGCCCCTCGGAAAGAAATACACGGTAATGGCCGTGACGACGATGTTGGCCAGCGCGATCGGCAACATGACCTTCCAACCGAACCGCATCAATTGATCGTAGCGCAGTCGGGGCAACGTGGCGCGTATCCAGATGAACAGGAAGAGGAAAAAATAGACTTTAGACGCAAACCAGACGATGTGTTCTACCCAGGCCAGCTGTTCGAGGCCGACATACCCGAAGATCGTGCCAGGATAGGGGGCGTTCCAGCCACCCAAGAACAACGAGGCGGCGACGCAGGACACGAGGGTCATGCTGGCGTATTCGGCGCTGACGAAGAAGGCAAACCGCATACCGCTATATTCCGTAAAGAATCCAGCCACGAGTTCGCTTTCTGCCTCCGGCAGATCGAACGGGATACGATTGGTCTCGGCCACGGCAGAAATGATGAAGACGACAAAGGCGAATATTTGGGTATGGATAGGAAAGAATCCGTCGGGGCGAGCTCCCCAGATGAACCAATGCCAGAATCCGCCTGCCTGGGCCTCTGTGATCTCCACGAGGCTCAGAGACCCTGACAACAGCAGCACACCGACGATGGCCAGCCCGACGTTCAACTCGTAGCTGATGACCTGGGCCGCGGCGCGCAAGCCTCCCAGCAGTGAGTACTTGCTGTTGGATGCCCAGCCTCCCAGGATAATGCCGTAGGCGCCGATCGAGGCAATCGCTAGGATATACAAGATTCCGATATTGATGTCGGCGACGACAAACGGTTTGATCGTGATCCCGAAGATGTCCATGGTGATGTTCGGACCGAAGGGGATGACGGCAAATCCGATCATGGAGACGACCATGGTCAACATCGGCGCCAGGGCGAACATGGCCTTGTTCGCGCCGGCCGGCGTGATGTCCTCTTTGAAGAACAATTTGATGCCGTCGGCGACCGGTTGGAGGATTCCATAGGGACCGACTTCCATCGGGCCCATGCGATCCTGCATCCAGCCGAGCACCTTCCGCTCGAAATAGGTCATGGTCGCGACCGTTACCATCACGATACCCATCTCCGCCAGTATCTGGGCGAGCGAAACTGCAAGTCGCAAGCTTAATTCAGTCACGCCAACACTCCCGGATGACAAGTGAAAAAACCCATTGGTTCTCGTCTGCTCACGTTGTTTTCATCACCGACACGGACGTTGTCCGACAGTATGGGACTTTCGTGTCCGGATCGATGACACAGTCAAAGAGTTGCAGGGCCTCTTGCGCAAAGTGATCGGGGAACCAGGCCAATCCCTCGGGCACGCGATCGAGCACTTTCACCGTGGTCGTGAATTCGCCCCGGCTGTTCAAGAGGCGAACTCGATCCCCGGTGCCGAGGGCGAATCGAGCGGCATCCACGGGATTCATCTGCAGGAACCCGCTCGCTTCGATCTGCAGCAGTCCCTTCGAATGGGTCGACAGTTTCCCTGAATGAAACAGGCTCTGGACCAGCCCAAGCTGGACCGTTCCCTCCGGACGCACGGCTCGCGCGGGTAGAGTATACCGAGTTGCAAAGTTGTGGCGATATCCCTCGTTCACGTATCGGTCGACGGCGGTAGGATCCACTGCGGGAGGGATCGGCGATGGGCCGAGCGATCCGTAACCGGGAATCACCGCCCGGATCTCTTTGAGGATTTCCTTGGCCTCGCTGTATTCCAACGGCGCGCCGAGGAAGACCGAGAGGGCCGATAGGATTTCCCAGTCGGGGCGGCTGTCTCCCACCGGATCGATCGCGGGCCGAACGACCTGGACATGGCCCTCGGTATTGGTGAAGGTCCCGGCTTTTTCCATGGCGGAGGCTGCCGGGAGCACCACATGAGCGAGCGCAGCCGTTTCCGTGAGAAAAAGTTCCTGGCACACAAGGAGATCGAGTTTGCCCAGCGCCTCTTTGACTCCGGTCTGGGGCGGAAGGCTCCCGACAGGATTTTCTCCGATGATGAAGAGGCTCTTGATGGTCCCGGCTTGCGCACAGTCGATCATCTCGATGAGTGTGGCTCCTGCTGCCAGAGGAAGTTCCTCTTTCCAGGCATGAGTCATCTGGGCGCGCGCGTCCTGATCGGTGAGTTCGAGTGCGCCCGGCAGCAGTTCCGCGACCGCTCCCATTTCAACCGCCCCTTGATCGTTATTCTCTTCCGCCAAGGGAGCAAAGCCACAACCCTGTACGGTCAACTTTCCGGACAAGAGAAGCAGATCCAGGAGATTGAGACAGGTACCATAGCCGCCTTGGCTACGTAATAGGGTCTGGCCGGCCAGCACCACGACACGGCGTCCTCCAGCCACGGAGGCGGCCATGTGAGCGAACGATTCACGCGATATCCCTGTGCTCAGGGCCAGATCGTCCCAGGTCAGTTGCTGGAGCGCTTGAGAGACGGCCGAGACATAGTCTAACGCCCGTTGGCGGAGCGTACTGTCGATATGGTTCCCCTCAACCACTGCTTTCAGCAGGCCCAGGACGGCTGCGCCGAACAGGGACGGCGCCACACAGAGATGTTGCTGCGACAGGTTGGTAATGTTGCTGATCGTGCCGATCGCAGGCTGGATTGCCTCGATCGTCAACAATGTCGCTTCATGTTTCTTGACGGCTTCTTTGACCTTGAGGCCGGTAATCGGATTGGCTTCGGTGATGTTGGTGCCGACCAGGAGGAGTACGTCCGCCTGCGTGATGTCCTCAAACGTCACCGTCCAGCGATGCGTGCCTTGCACCTGTCGCATGGCCTGCACCCCGTTGACATGGCCGTACCGCGCGCTGCTATCGAGGTTATTGGTCCCGATCGTGAGACGCATGAACTTCTGGAACAGATAGAGTTCTTCGTTGGTACAGCGGCCGGAAATCAGTCCACCGAAGGCGTGCGGGCCATGCGCTAACTTGAGTCGTTTGGTCTGTTCGGCCACAAACTCCAACACCTCTTCCCACGTGGCTTCGACCAGCGCGCCGTTCCGTCTGATCAACGGATGAGTCACTCGGCTGGGATGGCTCGTCGCGTGAAATCCAAAAAACCCACGCGCGCACAGGTCGCCGCTGTTCCGACCGGCACCCTGGGCGCTGTTCACCTCGATCAACTCCTGATCCTTGGTTTGGACCGTGATCTGGCAGCCGTCGCCGCAAAAGGTGCAGACCGTGTCGGCGCGTTTGAGCATCCAGGGACGGTATTCGTACATCGAGAGCCGGCTGGTGATGGCGCCGACCGGGCAAATCTGGACGCAGCCGCCGCAGAATTCGCAGTCCAAAGGATGGGCGCCGAAGTGCTTAATCTCGGTCATCGTGCCTCGCCCGCTCGGGGCGAGGGCCTTGACGTCCATCACCTCGTCGCAGTAGCGGACGCAACGCAAACATTGCACGCAACGGTTCATCTGCGTTTCGATAAGAGGGCTGAAATATTCCTTCTGGAAAATGCGCTTGGTTTCGACAAATCGACTGGCAGTCGCGGTGTATTCATGGGAAAAATCTTGGAGATCGCACTTCCCGCCTTGATCACAGACCGGGCAATCCAACGGATGATTGGCCAGGATGAATTCGAGCACCGACTTGTGGGCGTTGTGAACGACCGTCGTGGCGGTCCGAACAGCCATGCCCTCGGTCGCCACGGTGCTGCATGAGGTCTGGAGCTTCGGCATCTTTTCGACTTCGACCAGGCACATGCGACAGTTCGCATCCGGCTTGAGTTTCGGATGGTAGCAGAAGTGCGGAACCATCACGCCGACCAGGCGAGCGGCTTCGATCACCAGTGTGCCTTTCGGCACCGAAATGGGAATACCGTCGATCGTCAAGCGAACCGTTTCTGTCGTGGTATTAGCCATATTCATCGCTATTCGTTACACGTTAACCGTTAAACGATGAGACCAGAAACCATCCTGTGCGATTAACGAAAAACGATTCACGCTTAACGTCTTCAATGTCTCCCCCCTACCTGTTCGGGACGAATGAGATTCGCTGCCTCCGCTTCGTGAATCAGCGTGACGTACTCAGGCCGCCAATGTTTGAGCGTGCTCATAATCGGCGCCACTTCCGCATCGCCGAACGCGCAGACCGTTCGGCCCTCGATGTTCTTGCATAGATCGACCAAGGTTTCAAGGTCCTCCGTCCGTCCTCGCTTCGCGACGATCCGGCGCATGGTTTGCACTAGCCAGGCGCTTCCCTCGCGGCAGGGGCTGCACTTGCCGCAGGACTCATGATAGAAAAACTCCATGAGGCGGAGCGCGGCCCACACCATGTCCGTACCCTCTTCCATCACGGTCACCCCGCCGGAGCCGAGCATGGAGCCGGCGGCGGCAACAGACTCAAAATCGAGTTTGACGTCGAGGTGGTTCGGAGTGAGGAATGGTGCTGACGCCCCCCCTGGGATGAAGGCCTTAAGCGGTTTGTCGGAGCGCATGCCTCCGGCTTCCTCGTAGATCAATTCGCGGAAGGTAACCCCCATCGGCACTTCGTAGTTCCCCGGCCGTTTCACATGGCCGCTGACGCAGAAGACTCTGGTGCCGGTGCTCTTCGGCGGGGAGCCGATCGATGCGAACCATTCGGGGCCCCGGCTGATGATGTGAGGGAGGTTTGCCAGGGTCTCGACGTTGTTCACCACGGTCGGTTTGTTGTAGAGACCGTGTGTCGCAGGGAAGGGGGGCTTGACGCGCGGCAGGCCGCGCTTGCCTTCGAGCGACTCCAGCAATGCCGTTTCTTCTCCGCAGATATAGGCGCCGGCGCCTCGGTGCACCCACACATTGGCGGTGATTCCTGTGCCCAGGATGTTTGTTCCGATATAGCCGGCGGTCCGCGCTTCGGCGATCGCCTGTTCCAAGATCCTGGCCCCGAGGACGAATTCGCCTCGTATATAAATGTAGGCGGATTCTGCTCCGATCGCGTAGCAGGCGAGCACGATGCCTTCCAGTATTTGGTGAGGATCGCGTTCGATGAGCTGGCGGTCCTTGAACGTGCCTGGTTCGCTCTCGTCCGCGTTGCAACAGAGATAGCGCGGGCCCTGGTAGCCCTTGGGCAGAAATCCCCATTTCACACCGGTCGGGAAGCCTGCGCCGCCGCGCCCCCGGAGCCCCGACTTCAACACCGTGGCGGTGACCTCGGGTGGCGGCACTTTCCCCACGACCTTGCGGAGCGCCTGGTAGCCGCCCGTTCGCTCATAGTCTTGGAGCGAACCGGTGTATCCCGGCTGCATCATATTCTTGAGAAGTATCAGCTCGTGTTTAGGCATGATGTTCCGAATTAAAAATGCAAAATTAAAAATGCAAAATGGTCGGCCAAATTTTTCATTTTACATTTCTCATTTTTCATTGCGCTTTCAGCGCCTCAGGCCACATAAACGGGCCGGTCTTGAGCGAACAGGTCCCGTCTTTTTTGAGATCGGCCAAGATTCGGTCGAATGTTTCTTCTGTGAGCCGTTCGTAATAGTCCTCGTTGGCCTGCATCATGGGCGCGGTGCCACAGGCGGCGAGGCATTCGACTGTGCTGAGGGTAAAGAGTCCGTCGGCTGTCGTTTCACCCGGTCCGATTCCGAGTTTCGTCTTGACCCACCCAATGACTGTATCCGACCCGGCCAGCGCGCACATCAGAGACTTGCAGACTTGGAGATGAAATTTCCCCACGCGCTTGAGATTGATCATCGTATAGAACGTGGCTGTCTCATAGACTTGGGGCGGAGTCAGACGCAATAGCCCCGCGATCTCCTTCATCGCAGCTTCGGACACGAAGCCCTCGTCCTGTTGTGCCAGGTACAGCAGTGGAATCAACGCCGAGCGCTTCACCGGATACCGGCTCACGATGTCGTCAATTTCTTTCTGATACTTTTCTTTTAACATTCCACTTCCCCAACGGTGAGGCGACGGGGTGATGGGGCCGACTGCGCGTGTCCAACGAGCACGCGTTTCATCGTGCGCGTTGCACGAGTAAGGGCCCCATCCTCCGAGCCCTCACCTATCACATTCTCCCATCACGACGTCGTAGGTCCCGAAGATCGTGATGATGTCGGAAATCAGGTAGCCTCGCGCCATGTGGTCGAAAGCGCCCATGTGTACAAATGAAGGCGAGCGAATCTTCAGTCGGTAGGGACGGGCGCTGCCGTCGCTGACGATGAAAAATCCCAATTCGCCTTTTGGGGCCTCGGTCGCACAGTAGGTCTCGGCCTTCGGTGGCTTGATGCCCTGGGTGTAAATGATGAAATGATGGATCAAGCTTTCCATGTCCCGCATGACCAGCTCCTTGGGCGGCGGAATATATTGCGGCGCCTCGGCCATGATCGGCCCCGGCGGCAGCTGATCGAGACATTGTGCGATGATCCTGGCGCTCTGCCGCATCTCTTCCATGCGGATCCAGTACCGGTCGTAGGTGTCGCCGTTCTTGCCGATCGGCACTTCCCAATCGACTTTGTCGTACACGCCGTAGGGCTCGGCCTTGCGGACATCGTAGGCGACGCCCGACCCTCGCAATACCGGCCCGGTACAGCCGAAGTTGATCGCGTCCTCGGCCGAGAGCACGGCCACGTTCTTCGTGCGGCCGAGCCAGATGCGATTCGACGCGATGAGCGAATCGTATTCCTTGACCTTCTCGGGAAAGATGTTGAGGAACGCGTTCATCCGTTGGACCAACTCAGGGGTGAAATCGCTATCGACACCGCCGATGCGATAGTAGTTCAGGGTCAGCCGGGCCCCGCAGAGCTTTTCGAACATGTCCAACAGTGTTTCGCGCTCCCGGAAGGTCCAGAAAAACACGGTCATGGCCCCGATATCGAGGGCCTGCGTGCCGAGCCAAAAGAGGTGCCCGAGGATGCGTTGCATCTCGGCCACGAGGGTCCGGATGTATTCGGCTCGGACCGGCACCGTGATCTCGAGGAGTTTTTCTACGGCACGCACGTACGCGTAGTTGTTGGACATGGCACAAACATAGTCGAGCCGGTCCGTGTGTGGGATGATCTGCATGTAGGCCAGACCCTCGGACAATTTTTCGACGCCTCGATGGAGGTAGCCGAGGTCCGGTGTGGCCTTCACAATCCGTTCGCCGTCCAGCACGAGCACGACACGCAACACGCCGTGGGTGCTCGGATGCTGTGGCCCCATGTTCAGCAGCAATTCCTCTTTCCGTTGGGAACCGGGTACGTCAGGCTCGGCGCGAAAGGTATTTTTCTGCTCCTCGGTGATTTCGCTCTCAGTGACGTCGAGCGGGGGCTCGTCCAATCTCGGGATGAAGTCGAACTGGCTGCGCCAGCCGCGCCCTTCGGTCGGGAAGTCTTTTCTCAACGGGTATCCCTCGGTATAATCCTCCGGCAACAAAATGCGCCGGAGATCGGGGTGGCCGGAAAAGTGAATGCCCATCATGTCGTAGACTTCGCGTTCCAGAAAATTGGCTCCCTTCCAGATGCCGGTGACCGACGCGATCGTCGGATCGTCCTCCGTGATGCGCGCCTTGAGGCGAAGACGCTGCTGAAGAGGGAGCGAATGCAAGTGGTAGACGACTTCGAACCGCAGCTGATCTTCGGG
>Ga0184638_1000520_pt1 | contig 10846 bp, 10 predicted proteins | sample PLM31_50_b2_FD_133141 | JGI IMG/M metagenome (GOLD analysis project Ga0184638, IMG submission 133141) | Groundwater sediment microbial communities from an aquifer in East River, Colorado, USA - PLM3-1_50_b2 | ecosystem: Environmental > Terrestrial > Soil > Riparian zone | place: USA: East River... | reverse complement strand
TACATCGAGGAGGGCATCCTGCGGGATTTCCTTCGGCAGCTCGACGAGGATCGTGAAAGTGAAGGGGGTGCCGTGCAATACAAACGGGAGTGGCGCGATGCGGACAGACACAATCTTGAGGGCTGGTGCCTTTACCTTCGCCTTGGCCTTTCCCGCGTAGCTCAGATCGCCGTGGCTGCTCAACAGCCATGGGAGCAGGAGAGCGCTGAATATCCAGGGGTTGGAGATGCGGAAGGACATAACCCAACTGTACGTTCAATAGCATAGCGAGGGGGCAGTGTCAATGAATCGGGCCGGATTCACGATGAAACCGAGGAACTAGTATGACGGAATTGGAGATGACGGGATTTGACGAGAGCCGGCGCACAGGAGCACCAGGATGAAAGCTTTGTCATGTAACTGCTTGTGTACGAGATGCGAGCCCCTGAATCGGGCAGAGGATCTGAGCGTGGACTTCATTTGAAGCACGCGCACCGGCTCAGAATCGTCCGTGCCCGAATAGGATGGAGTGCTGACCTTGATTGATTGTGAGATCATGGGTGCTTGAGATGAATCTGTCAGACTCAGGCGATTCGCAGACGGTGCACTCTGGTCCTTCTCAAGGAGACCAAAAGCGCAGCCTATGAGACCGAAGCTGACCAGCAGTGCTGTTGGCATCCATTTAAACTGCTTCATGATCAGAGTCTCCGAAGTCTCGCGACCCTTCTAGAAGACAGAAGTATCATTTGGAGTATAGGGGAATCAGGGTAAGTGGATTTAACTCTTCGGAGGGAGCCTGACAACTCTTCAGAGGGAAGTTCTTTTACCACTACACGAAAGTGCAGAATCCAGACTTTGTGTATACAAAAGGAGGATGTGCCGCCCGAGTAGGGTAAGCGAGGCTTCGCTTTTCAATAGAAACCCGACTCCGTCGAGGGCCGAGCGCGGGGCTACGGGAAAGAAGGTGCGTCACCGGGCAAAACGACCTGTCTTGGCAGGTCGTGGGGCTGGGCGGGTGAAAAAACGGCCGGGGGTGGGCGGGTGCAAACCGACGCATTGGAGACCATTTCGATGGGCGCACAGGCCCCCGTGAAGGATCGCGAGGCTTCGGCTTTCAATGGGTAGGTCCCGCCTCCGTCGGGGGCCGAGCGCGGGGTCTCGATGAAAGCGGCGCGGCGGGGCGCGCCGGGGGTGGGCGGGTGCTAACCGATGCATTGGAGACCATTCCGATGGGCGCACAGGCCCCCGTGAGAAGGTCGCTCCGTCGTAGCAAAGGGGAGGTCACTTTGCTAAGATGACGAGCATGAAAGTCGCGTATTTCAACTGCTTTTCCGGCATCAGCGGAGACATGTGCCTCGGGGCCCTCGTGGATCTCGGCTTGCCGCTACCTGATCTGTCGAAGGCCTTGGAGGGCCTGCGTCTCCCGGGCTTTTCGCTGCGTCATCGTCGTGTGAAGCGGGGGGGCCTCCCTGCCACCAAGATTGATGTGCAGATTGAGAAGCAGATTGACCGGCCGATGTCGCTTGGGGAAATCCGGCGGCTCCTCCGCGCCGCCCGGCTTCCGGAAGTCGTCCGTGGCCAGGCGCTGCTGGTCTTTGAACATATGGCCGACGCCGAAGCCCATGTCCATGGGATCGCACGGGCGAAGGTCCATTTTCATGAACTGGGCATTCTCGATGCGCTTGTCGATGTGGTGGGGACGGTTTTGGGCTGTCATCTTCTCGGCATCGACACCCTCTATAGCTCCCCCATCAATGTGGGAGCAGGGACAGTGAAGACCGGGCACGGAATTTTGCCGGTGCCGGCTCCTGCGACCGTCAGGTTGTTGAAGGGACTGCCGGTCTACAGTGAGGGACCCAGCCGCGAGCTGACCACCCCGACCGGCGCGGCGCTCCTGGCAACTCTTGTTCGCGGCGCAGGCGCTATGCCGCCCATGACGATGGAGGCGATCGGCCATGGCGCGGGCACCCTCGATCCGCCGGACTGGCCGAACCTGTTAAGGATCATTATCGGGGAGAGCAGCTCGCCCGCAGAATCCGATCGTATCATGGTCCTCGAGACCAACTTGGATGACATGAATCCGCAGGCCTACGAATTATTGATGGAGCGACTACTTGCACAAGGCGCGTTGGATATCACACTCACGCCGGTTATCATGAAGCGTGGCCGACCGGGCATTGTCCTCGGCGTGCTGAGCGATCCCGCCAAGGTGGAATCGCTCTTGCGGGTAATTTTCGCGGAGACCACGACGTTGGGAGTCCGCATTCAAGAGATGTCGCGGCGCATGCTGCCACGCGAGATGACCGAAGTTACGACGAAATTCGGACCGGTGAGGGTAAAAGTGGCCAAGACGCCGGGAGGCGCTCGCTCGAAGGCGCAGCCTGAGTACCGGGACTGCAAGCGCATTGCGGAACAAACCGGTTTGCCGCTGCGGACCGTCATGCGTGAGGTGGAACGCAAGCTGCGGCGATTCCCATGCTGATCTCGATCCTGCTATTTTGCCTCGCAATCGGAATCATCCTCGGAGGCGCAGCGGTCTTCACGAACGGCGTGGAATGGCTGGGCCGCCGGCTCGGCATCTCGGATGGGGCCATCGGGAGCATCCTCGCGGGTGTCGCGACAGCCTTGCCGGAAACGCTGATCCCCGTCATCGCGATCTTTTGGGGCACGACGACAACAGAGTCTGACATCGGGCTCGGAGCAATTTTCGGTGCCCCGCTCATGCTCAGCACGATCACTATTCCCCTACTTGCCGGGTTTCTCTTGCTTCTCGCCGCCTTGCAAAAACGCCCGCGCCACTTTGAGCTTGATTACCGCATGGTCCGCCTGGACCTGGGGTTTTTTCTGGGCGCGTATAGCGTTGCCATCGCAGTCGCGGTTCTGCCGGTCGCGCCGTTGCGCTATGCTGCCGCCGTAGCTCTCTTGCTGGCCTATGTGTGGTATGTAAGGATCCATCTGACCAGCGGAGAGGTCAATGCGATGGACATCTCGCCCTTGTATTTTTCGCCCAGGACACCCTCGCCGGCCACAGCGCTCATCACCATCCAATCCGTCGCGGGGCTCGGACTGCTCATCGGCGGCGCGCACATGTTCGTGCATGTCGTGGAGCATCTGGCTCTTGGGTTCGGCGTCTCGCCGCTCATTCTTTCCCTGATCGTGGCGCCCATCGCCACGGAGCTCCCCGAAAAGCTGAACAGTCTTTTGTGGATTTACCAGAAAAAGGACACCCTGGCGGTCGGCAACATCACCGGGGCGATGGTGTTTCAGGGGACCTTTCCGGTGTCTGTCGGATTGGTGGGGACAAGCTGGAATTTGGATACCGCGTCGCTGATCAGCCTGATCCTGCCGCTGTTCGCCGCCAGCGTCCTCTTCGTGCAAGCGCAAACGGCCAGCCGCTGGCAGCCGCGTGTGCTGATCCTGCCCATCTTCCTGTATGCTGGATTTATGACATACCTGTTCTTGCGATGAGCCCGGTGACAATCAATCGCTGCCCAACGCCGCAGAACCCTGCCGAGGATGCGTGCGCGCGGGAGACCCGGAAGATCCTCTGGGTGATCCTTGCCTTGAATTGGCTGGTAGCCGCCGCCAAGCTCGGTTATGGACTCCTGACCGGATCGGTCAGCATGCAGGCGGATGGGATTCATTCGTCGTTCGACGGCATGTCGAACGTGATTGGTCTGATGGGCCTCTGGCTTGCCGCGCATCCTCCGGACGCGCGCTACCCCTATGGCCATAAGAAATACGAGACCTTTGCAGCCGCTGGGATTGGCGTGCTGCTGTTCGGTACTTGCTTCTACATCCTGCGCAACAGCTATATCCATTGGCGCGAAGGAATGGTGCCGGAGGTGACGGCTCTCAGCTTTGCGGTGATGCTCGGCACGATGGGGATCAATGCCTTCGTCATGCAGTGGGAGCGCCGGCGAGGCCGGGCCCTGAAAAGCGAAATCCTCGTGGCGGACTCTCTCCACACGGCAAGCGACATCTTTTCTTCTCTGTCGGTGCTGATCGGCCTTGCGGCGGTCTGGGCCGGGTATCCGATTGTAGACTCGATTGCGGGTGTGATCATTGCCGGTTTCATTGGGCACACGGGAGTGGTGGTGTTGCGGGAGGTATCGCAGTCGCTTTCCGATAAGGCCCGCATTGACGCCGAGGCGATCCAAAAAGTCGCGCTGACCGTGAAGGGGGTAGACTGTTGCAACGACATCAGGACGCGTGGTCTGGCCCGGCACGTTTTTACCGATCTGACGATTCATGTGGATCCGGTCATGACGACGGCCTGCGCGCACGCCGTCGCGCATGAGGTGGAAGAAACCGTCAAGCGCGAATTCCCCGATGTTGCGGAAGTGGTTGTACATGTGGCGCCGGAAGACCATGGATGAGCCGCTGGTCGCGCATCTTCGAGCGCTCACGTTCGAGCGTCATCCCATCTCTTCTCCGAGCGGTCTTCGACGCGCGCAAGACTATCTCGCCGCGCAGTTTCACCGCGCGGGCTTGAAAGTCGCTTTCCACGCCTTCAGAGCGTTGGGGGGAACCTATAAGAACGTCATTGGATCGCTCGCGCCTTCACGGGGCGCCGGTCAACGCACACCGCCGCCGCTGATCATCGCGGCCCATTACGACACCGTGGAAGGGTCCCCGGGCGCGGATGATAATGCGAGCGGATTAGTGGTTCTGCTTGAGGTCGCCCGCGCGTTGTCCCAGATGACGCTGTCTCGAGAAGTCCGCTTCATCGCCTTTTGCCTGGAGGAAGAAGATCTGCTGGGAAGCCTTGCCTATGCGGCGTCACTCCGGGAGGCCAATGAGCAGATTGAGGGGGCTCTCGTGCTGGAATGCGTCGGCTATACCAGCGAGAAGAAAGGATCGCAGGGGGCGCCACCGGGAACACCGATCGCGGTTCCGACGGTGGGCGATTTCCTGGCCATAGTGGGGAATACCGCATCGGCCTCCCTTGCCGATGCGTTTCAGCAGGCGGCCACACGGAAATGCCGTGATCTCAAAACCATCTCGCTTAGCGTGCCGGCAAGGGGTGATACGCTTCCGGACACGCGGCGCAGCGATCACGCCGCCTTCTGGCACTACGGCTATCCGGCGCTGATGCTCACTGATACTGCAAACTTCCGCAACCCCCATTACCACCGGTCCACCGACACCCTCGACACGCTGGACATTAGTTTCATTCAACGAGTGGCTCGGGCGGTCGCCGCCACAGCGGTCAATCTACCGCCAGCGCACTCTCTTAACAGCTGAGCCACAATCTTACGCCGGCCTGATGAAGACGTGGCTCACGACGTTGCGCACGCCATCCGTTTCGCGTGCTATGGCCAGTACCTTGTCAAGCTCTTCCTGACTTCTGGCCAGCCCGAGAAAATACACCACGCCATTGACGGCTCGCCACCTGTAGTTGATAGAAGTCACACCTCTCGCCGTCAGCAGGTTGGCTTTCAACTTGGTCTCAATAGCAAAGTCTTTCGCAGAGGCGCGCAACCCGCCTTCTTCTGTCACCTGAATTTCATTAAAGACTTGACGAACGCCATTGATTCCCTGCGCGATCATTTCGGCTTTCGTGCGGTCTTCTGGCTTTTTTACTGAGCCGGTGAGCAGAACCTGTCCTTCGTACACATCGGTGTTAACGTCAACGAGAAGACCCTTGGCTTGTTCAGCGAAAGTTGTAAGGAGGTTCGTCTTGATCCGCAGGTCGGTTCCTGCTTCGCTCACGGGACGATCCTCGGCCACTGTGGTGACGGCGCCGACAGGCACGCCGAGGGGGCTCGAGCAGGCGGCCAGAAGTACTGTGATACCTACGGTTTCAACCGCGTGGGCGAGGCGAACACCCATGCTCTCAAATGGATAGGTCATTGTGAGCTCCTCCACGAAGACGATGTCTTACTCGGATCATATAATTAAAGAGAGACGGCGTGTCAAATACCCCATACTTCCGAGAGGAGACCCTGTAGAATAGCCACGCACGGAAAGGCGGATCAGTATGAAACCATTGCTGGGCATTACCATGGGCGATCCGGCCGGCATCGGTCCGGAGGTGATCGTGAAGGCTCTGGTTCGTCCCGGCGTCAAAGCGCTCTGTCGGTTCGTAGTCATCGGCTCACCGGGCGTTTTGGAGATGACTATCCGTCGGCTCAAGGCTCCGATCAAACTCTGGGGTGTTACCGCGGAGGAGCTCACTGCGCCTGCGGGAACAGTCCCGGTTCTGGACCCATTGCGAGAGCCTTTGCGAGAATTCGCCATCGGGCGAGTGTCTAAAGAAACCGGCGCGGCCCAGGCCCTCTACATCAAAGCAGCGGTGCGGCTTGCGACGGAGCGAAGAATTGCGGGAATGGTGACCGCCCCGATTAATAAGGAAGCAATGAATCTTGCCGGTTATCCCTATCCAGGCCACACCGAGATGCTGGCAGAGCTAACCGGGGCAAAGGAGGTCGGCATGATGATTGTCGGCGGCCCGCTCCGGTTCATGTTCACTACCACTCATGTGGCGATCAAAGAACTCGCGGCTCGTCTGACCGTGGAGCGGGTGGACCGCGCGGTCCGCCTCTGCCATCATGCTCTCACGGATCTATTCGGGATCAGGCGGCCTCGAATCGCGGTCGCCGCGTTGAACCCGCATGCGGGGGAAGGAGGATTATTCGGAACCGAAGAGCAGGTGGTGATTAGCCCCGGCATGGCGAGAGCCAATGCGCTCGGCTATCCAGCCAGCGGGCCGTTTCCCGCTGATACCCTGATCGGGCAGGCGGCCCGGGGTAAATATGATGCGGTGGTCGTCATGTATCATGATCAAGGCCTGATTCCCCTGAAGCTCGCCGCCTTTGGCAAGTCGGTGAATATCACTGTGGGACTTCCGATTATTCGCACATCAGTGGATCACGGCACGGCGTACGACATTGCAGGCAAGGGCATTGCGGATGAGGGAAGCCTCATCGAAGCCATCCGGTGGGCAGCGCGGTTCGCGGGTCGGCGCCGGGCATGAAGAACGAGACGTATAAGCGGGAGGGGGCCCCGCTCGGAAGCCCCCCTCCCGTGCCCACTAGGGCTTTCCTCCCGGCGCCCAGGAAATCCCTCGGCCAGCATTTTCTTGCTGATCGGAACATCGTACGCAAGATCGTGCGGCTGGCGGAACTCCAGCCGGGTGAGACCGTCGTGGAGGTTGGTCCGGGCCGCGGTATCCTGACCGAAGCGCTGCTGGAGGTGTCCGGTTCGGTGGTGGCGATCGAGTTGGACAAAGCCTTGAGCGCTCATCTTCGGAACACCCTTGGGCATCACCCGAATTTAAAATTGATTCAGGGAGACGCGCTCACTTTTGAGTATGCGAAGTTGCCGGAGCCGTTTCTGGTCGTGGCAAATCTGCCATATAACATTTCGACGCCGATCCTGTTTCGGCTGCTGAAAGAACAGCATCGCATCAGCCGTATGGTCCTGATGCTTCAGGCCGAGGTGGCCTCCCGTCTTGCTGCGGAGCCGGGCGGCAAGGACTATGGCGTGCTCTCAATCGCGGCGCAATTTCGGTGTGAGGTGCGTAAAGCATTTAAGGTTGCCGCCGCCTGTTTTCAGCCTCCGCCGCAGATCGAATCGACTGTGGTGATCCTGACGCCGTTACCCCGGCCGCGGGTCTCTGTGAGCGACGACGCGATGTTCTTCAAAATCGCACGCGCTGGTTTCGCCCATCGGCGCAAAGCGCTGCTGAATTCTCTCCGTGATGAGGGGTTCGACGCTGAAAAGACGCGGATGGCACTGCAGCAGGCCGGGATTGATCCCGGCCGCCGGGCCGAGACCCTGAGCATTTCTGAGTTTGCTGCTCTCGCGAACAGTCTCTATCGTCATCCTGAGCCCCTCTATCGTCATCCTGAGCCCTAGCGAAGGATCTATCTTCAGCTCTGCGGGACTCAGATTCTTCGCGGAGCCTGCCCTGAGCGTGGAATCGAGATCCTTCACGGGGTTTACCCTGAGCCACAAACTAGATCCTTCGCTGCTGCTCAGGATGACAAGCGAAGGGCTCAGAATGACACAGGAACTTCAGAATGCACGCCAGGCGCTTGAGAATGACACGCCAGGAACTAGGGCGCGCACATCGAGCCGTCGAAGACTCGGCAGGATGACTGGGCCTGGACCATTTTCCAGGATTTGATAAGTGGCGCAGCGCCGTCGCGCATTTCGACATTCACGTCAATCAAAGTGTTTGGCGGAATCTTGTCGAGATGTTTAGCCGCCTTCCCTTCAGCCACCATGTCAACCATCACCCCGTCATTGGTCACGAGCTTCAACATTTTGGTATTCTGATCAATCGCCACGATAGTGCCGTAGTAGGCTTTTTCCTTATCTGACTTCTCTGGATCCGCAGTGAAAGCAATGGACGTTGTCCCCAGGAGAAGGCCCAGGGCGAGCAGCACAACCCCAACGATCCTGTTCATGCGTCGCCTCCTTTGAAGAGGTTGACCGGCAGTATGTATTGTACTCCCGTCCAGCATGGTGCAATCCCCCCTGTTAGCGGGGATCGCCCGGCTGACGAAATTATTGGGAAAGCTCTTTCTGTGAATAGTTTTGACTCCCCCTGTTCCAGTGAATATATTGGTTGCGATGAAAAAGCTTGTTGCCGTCTTCGCTGGCCTGATTGTCCTGCTGATTCTGGCCGTCCTCATCCTTCCCTTTGTCATTGACCTGAACGCCCATCAAGCGCGTTATCTTCCGATGATCGAGGAGACGTTGAACCGCAAGGTCATCCTAAAGGACCTGCGCCTGACGCTTCTGCCCCGGCTCGGCGTCCGTATCACCGGCTTCACCATCGTGGATGACCCGCTGTTCGGCACGGCAGCCTTCGCGACCCTCGGGTCGCTGGACCTGGGCGTGAAATTGCGCCCGTTGTTACGCGGGCGGGTTGAAGTTAGCGAAATCATCATTCGGGAGCCGACGATCCTCGTCATCAAGAACTCCTTGGGTTTGCTGAATGTCTCGACGTTAGGCAAGAAGGGACCACCACCGCCCCATGAGGCGGCGCCCCAAGAGCCGGGCATCCCGTCACCCAAGCAACCGCTTGAGCTGCTGTCGCTGCTTGCTGTGGAACGGTTATCACTCACTGATGGTCAACTCACCTATAGAGATCACTCATCTGCCACACCGAGCGACTACCTCGTGCAGAAGCTTCAAGTTCTGGTGCGGGGCGTTGGTCTTGGTCTGACCCCTGTGTTGAATATGAGCGCGACCGTGCAGCCCTTTAATCTGCCGGTAAAGGTTGACGGTAGCCTGGGGCCGCTCACGGAAAGTTTGGATCTGGCGGCGTTTATCTTTGATATCGCGGTTGGTAAAGCTTTTTTTGAGATCAGGGGTGATGTGCAGGGGGCAACGACCCGTTTCGCCGTATCCTCCCCAGGCATCACGACGGCGGATCTACCGCTGACGTTGCCGCTGATAAGGCCCGTGGAGCTCAAAGACATTCGTATGACGGGGCAGATGAAGGATTCCCAATTAGATATCGGCAACCTCGATGTGCTGATTCCGCTCGGACGGCATGCGGTCACAGTCAAAGGAAGCTCCATTAAGGGGGAGACCAAGCTTAAATTTACCGCGCCGGTCGTCAATACGGCGGACCTTCCTCTCCTCCTGCCGCTCAAAAGGCCGATTGAGATCACCGAGCTTCAGGCGGCCGCCGAGCTTCAACCTTCTCGTACCCGCCTGCGCGACATCTCTTTCAGGCTCCTTGGGGGCCACGTAAAGGCTCAGGGAGAACTGAAGAGCGGCGCCGTCCTGGCGCCCTTCAATGGAAACCTTGCGGTTGGGGGATTGCAGCTTGGACCGGTCATGGACGCGCTTGGGGCAGACAAGGTCTCGATCAGCGGGACCGCCGCGGCTGATCTGAAATTCGAGGGCAAAGGCTTTTCGACGCCGCAACTCACTGCCTTCCTTGAGGGCGCGGGTCATCTGTCGGTGCGGGACGGAAAGATTGAGGGCATGAACCTTTTACAAGAGGCCGCTGCCTTACTGAAGGCGATCGGGTTTACCCACGATTTGGGAGCGGCCACAGTTTTTTCAGCGATTGATTCAAATCTCAAGCTGCAACACGGGGTCGTCACGGTCGAAAGCCTGAAAATGGAGAGTCCTGATTTTCAGGCGACCGGTAACGGCACGGTCAGCTTCGATAAGAGTCTCAATATGAAAGTCACCCTGAGCCTCTCCGAGTCATTGAGCAAAGAGCTCTCAGGGATTTCTCCTTTTGCCAAAGTCGCCCTCACACGAGGCCGGATCTCGATTCCGATGCTCATCACCGGCACGACACAAGCGCCGTCCTATGCGCTCGACACTACGGCGCTGGGAAGGAACGTTGAGATTCAGGTCAAAGAGAAACTCGGCGAGCTATTGAAGGACCAGCAGGGCCAGGATCTCATTCGGCAGGGTGAGGAGGCACTGAAAAAATTGCTCCAACAGTAATGCTTGCATCATACTTCACAGCGGTGCCCGTTCCTCTGATTTCCGATAGCCAGGAATCCGGCCCGGACCGGTAAACAGGCCTCTCGCTTCAACTCACAGTAGATTAACCTAGGATAGTCTGCTTATGACGGAAAAATTTACACATACCTCAAATCAGGGAGATTTCCCGGAGTATAAAAATAGCTAAAATAATCAAAGTCTTAGGCCATGATCGCGTTGTATGTCATCAATACGACACTCCTGACCGTCAAGCAAACCGGACAGCTCGTTTTACACAAACAGGTGCCGGTCTTATTTTCCCCTTAAGTTCCAAGTTCTTATGCATTTGGTACGATGGTTGCTTTTTACGATGATTGCTTTTATGGTTAGCAAGATCTGGAAGCAGCCAATGAAACACAAGAGGGAACGAATGAAGTACACACAACATTTGGCCGCGGCT
>Ga0184638_1000519_pt1 | contig 10863 bp, 6 predicted proteins | sample PLM31_50_b2_FD_133141 | JGI IMG/M metagenome (GOLD analysis project Ga0184638, IMG submission 133141) | Groundwater sediment microbial communities from an aquifer in East River, Colorado, USA - PLM3-1_50_b2 | ecosystem: Environmental > Terrestrial > Soil > Riparian zone | place: USA: East River... | reverse complement strand
TCCGCGACCGCTTGCGCGCGCGGCGTGACGGGCACGGGTTCCAGCGCGGGCGCTGGCACGGCGCGAGTCCACAGCGCAGCATGCCGTCGCGGCAGGAGCGTGACGGGTGTGGTGCGAATCGGTCCGGCGTTCTTCGCCGCCACGCGCACCGGTAAACTGATGCGCGTCCAGGCGGCGCGGCCCGCCAGGCACAGATCGTCCAGCCAGGTGAAGTCGTAATTATCGAGCCGGGCGGGAAAGAGCTCCGCCTCCCATGCTGCTGCGGGTGCTTCGAAGCCTTCGAGTTGCGCGATGAGCGCGGCCAAGGCATCGGGGCCTTGCCGCCGTTCGGTCGGAACGACATGCTGCCAGCGACACAGGAAGCGCATGAAATCCTGGCTCGATACCGGTTCGATCTCCTGCCGGAGCCGGTTAACGGTGTAGCGATGAATGCGCGCGAGCAGCGCACGCTCGCACCATTCGGGCTCGCCGGCTTCCGGTGTGAACGAACCGCGCAGCGCAAAGCCTTCCGCGGCAAGCTTTGCCAGCGCCGTTTCGATGTCGGCGCGCGGCAGCGCAAGCGAGTCGGCGACGGCGGCCGCGGTGGTCGGCCCCAAACCCTCGAGCCGGCTGCGCACGACTTCGAGCAGCGCTTCGTCGCGCGACCACGCTCGCACGGCAAATTCCTCGGGCGCCTCGATGCGCGGCGAACGCTGCGCCTTCGGAAACACGGCCTGGAACTGCGGCAAGCGCTCCGCGGCAACCCACAGCGCCGTAGCGACGGCCGCGGAGGATGCATCGCGGCGGGCCAGTACCATGCGGGTCACACGACGTTCACCGGCGAGTACCGCCAGAAAAAGCTTCCATTCGGGGCGCTGCGCGATTTCCTCGTCGGTCACGAAGCTCAAGGCAAGCAGCGCGTCGTGCAGTTCGTCGGCATTGACGGGACTCGGCCACGCTTCCGCGCGTACGCGCGCGATGGCGTTGGAGTCCAGCCGTCCCAGACCGGCAGCGGTTTCCTCATCGAGCCAGCGTCGGCCGATCACCGCCCGGGTGCGACGCTCTTCCAGCGGGGCATCGTCGAGGAACGCGTAAGGCCGCGCCGTGAGAATCTCGAGAGCGAGCGGCGAGGGCTCGGTCAGATCGCGGTGAACGGTCAGAATCTCGCCCGCCTCCATGGCGCGCAGAAGATGTTCTAACCCCTCGACATCCATCGCCTCATGCAGGCAGTCGTGCACCGTCTGATCGACGAGCGGATGATCCGGAAGTTCACGCTCTGCCGCCACGTTCTCCGCGCACGCGACCTGATCGGGGAACACGACGGCGAGCAAATCCTCCGCCCCCATGCGCTGCAGTTGCGGCGCGACCTTCTTGCCCGAGCGGAAGCGCGGCAAGGCGAGAGACGTGGTTGCTGTCCAGCGCCAGCGCGCGGCGAACATCGGTGCGTCGAGCATGGCCTGGATCAGCAGGGGACGCACACTCTTGGAATGAAGATAGCGCGCGACATCCTCGAGCGGAAAGCTGTGGCTAGTCGACAGCGAAAGCACGATCGCGTCTTCCGTTGCTGCCGCCTGCAGCTCGAAGTTGAACTTGCGGCAGAAGCGCTTGCGCAGCGCGAGACCCCACGCGCGATTGATGCGGCTGCCGAAGGGCGAGTGGATGACGAGCTGCATGCCGCCCGACTCGTCGAAAAAGCGCTCGAAGACGATCGTCTTCTGCGTCGGTACGACTCCCAGCGCGGCGCGAGCCGCGCCCAGGTAATCGACAAGCTGCGTGGCTGCCGCCGCGGCGAGGTCGAGCCGCTGGGTCAACTGTTCGACTGCCGCGCCGCTGTCGATGTGCGCGACCACGCCTTCGCGCAGGCGCGACACGGCGTGTGAGAGCTGGTCGCTGCGTCCCGGCGCTTCGCCCAGCCAGAAGGGAATGGTAGGCGGCTGACCGCGCGCGTCTTCGACCCGCACCCGACCCGCCTCGACGCGCAGGATGCGATACGACGTGTTGCCCAACTGGAAGATGTCGCCCGCGAGGCTCTCGATGGCGAAGTCCTCGTTCACCGTGCCGACCAATTGGCTCGTGGGTTCCAGCACGACGTTGTAGTCCGCCGTATCGGGAATCGCGCCGCCCGAAGTGATCGCGGTCAGCTTTGCGCCGCGCCGGCCGCGCAAGACGCGATTCACCGCGTCGCGGTGGATGTATGCGGCGCGATGGCCGCGACGCGTGCTGAATCCCTCCGCCAGCATGCGGACCACTGCGAGATATTCGTCGCGCGTCAGCTCGACGTACGGGTACGCGCGACGTAGTACACCGAGCAATTCGTCTTCGGCCCAGTCGCGGGCCGCCACTTCGGCCACGATCTGCTGCGCCAGCACGTCGAGCGGCTTGGCCGGAATCGCGATGCGGTCCAGCTCGCCTCGCCGCACGGCATCGAGCAGCGCCGCACACTCGACCAACTCATCGCGTGAGAGCGGGAAGAGCCGCGCTTTCGGCATGCCGGTCACGCTGTGGTTCGCGCGTCCTGAGCGCTGCAGAAAGGTCGTGATCGAGCGCGGCGAGCCGAGCTGGCAAACGAGCTCGACGTCACCGATATCGATGCCGAGCTCGAGCGAGGCGGTGGCGACCAACGCGCGCAGCTCGCCACGTTTCAACCGCTGTTCGGCGTCAAGTCGCCGTTCCTTGGCGAGGCTCCCATGATGGGCGGCGACGTGCTCGGTGCCTATCAGCTCGGACAGATGGCGCGCGACGCGCTCCGCCATGCGCCGCGTATTGACGAACAGGAGTGTGGTGTGATGCTCTCGCGTCAACGCGGCGAGGCGATCGTAGACCTGCTTCCAGACTTCGCCGGACATCACCGCTTCGAGCGGCGAGGGTGGGACCTCGATGGCGAGGTCGCGATGACGGATATGACCCGCGTCGACGATCGCGCACTGCGCTGCCGGTATCTGCCTCCCAACCAGAAACTGCGCGACTTCCACGATGGGCTTCTGGGTGGCGGAAAGGCCCACGCGCACCGGCGGCGTCGCCGTCAACGCAGCCAACCGTTCCAGCGACAGCGCGAGATGGCTGCCACGCTTGTTTGGAGCGAGCGCATGGATCTCGTCGACGATCACCGTGCGCGTGGTCGACAGCATCCTGCGGCCGGAATCGGAGCCGAGCAGGACGTACAGCGACTCGGGCGTGGTTACGACGACGTGCGGGGGCCGCCGGCGCATGCCGGCACGCTCGCTCTGCGGCGTATCGCCAGTGCGCACCAGCGTGCGGACGTCGACGTCCGGAAGCCCGAGCGCTTTGAGCTCGGCGCGAATGCCGGCGAGCGGCGCTTCGAGATTGCGCTGGATATCATTGGAGAGCGCCTTGAGCGGCGAAACGTAGACGACGAAGGTCTCGTCGGGCAGCGGCGCTCCGACGCCGCGGCGTATGAGGCTGTCGATTGCGGCGAGGAATGCGGCCAGCGTCTTGCCGGAGCCCGTCGGAGCCGCGACCAAAACGTGCCGGCCCGCCTGGATTGCGGGCCACGCGCGTGCTTGCGCATCGGTCGGAGCGTCGAAGGTCTTGCGAAACCAGGCTTCGACGGCGGGATGGAAGGAATCGCCGGAGCAAATCATCGAGTCATTGTAATGCGGACGCGATCGCGCTGTTTCAAGGGTCGGGTCCGCCCCCGAAGCGCGCCAGGGGCGGGCGCTACGGTTACCTTCACCGCGGAAGCCGTTCCGAGGCGTCGAGTCGGCGTGGGGTGGTAAAATGCCCCTTTTGCCCTGTCATGGCTTGGGGCCCCCCAAGGCGGAACCTCCTACCCTGAGCGAACCGATGGCGAGAACCGTGGTTCCCTCGAACCAGTCTGAACGGCTTTTGCAGTGCGCGCTAGGCAAGCCGGGCCGGCATCGAATGCATACGTCAGGAAAATCGCATGCTTGATTACGCAACGACCTCGCTCAATCGCCCAACGATCACTCGGCACCGGACGCGGATTGTGCTGGTCGGTGGCATTCCGATAGGAGGCGGTTCCCCGATCGTCGTGCAATCGATGACGAACACCGACACGGCCGACGTTACTGCCACCGTCGCGCAAGTCAAGGCACTGGCCGACGCCGGCTCGGAACTGGTGCGCATTGCCGTCAACACGGCCGAGGCGGCGGCGGCCGTGCCGGTCATTCGCGCACGGCTCGATGCCTTGGGCTGCAATGTGCCGCTGATCGGCGACTTCCACTTCAACGGGCACAAGCTGCTCAGCAATTTTCCGGATTGCGCGCGGTCGCTGGCGAAATACCGCATCAACCCGGGCAACGTCGGCAGGGGCAGCAGGCACGATCCACAGTTCGCCGTGATGATCGAGAGGGCGATCGACTACGGCAAGCCGGTCCGCATTGGCGTCAACTGGGGGAGCCTCGACCAGGATCTGCTCACGAGCCTCATGGACGAGAACGCGAAGTCGGCGAACCCGCTCGACGCCGCGCACGTGATGCGCGAGGCGCTTGTCGCCTCGGCCATCCGCAGCGCTCAGTTTGCCGAGGCGATGGGGCTGCCGGGCGACCGGATCATCCTCGCCTGCAAGGTTTCCAGTGTTCAGGACCTGATCGCCGTCTACACCGAGCTCGCGCGGCGCTGCGACTATCCGCTGCACCTGGGACTTACCGAAGCCGGAATGGGCTCGAAAGGGATCGTCGCCTCCACCGCAGCGATGGCTGTGCTGCTGCAACAAGGCATCGGAGACACGATCCGCGTCTCGCTGACTCCCGAGCCGAACGGCGATCGCACTCGCGAAGTCATCGTCGCGCAGGAGATCCTGCAAACCATGGGCCTGCGCGCGTTTTCGCCGCTGGTCAGCGCATGCCCCGGTTGCGGCCGCACGACAAGCGCGTTCTTTCAGGCATTAGCGGACAAGATTCAGGGTTACCTGCGCGCGCAGATGCCGTCCTGGCGAAAACGCTATCCGGGCGTGGAGAACATGACCGTCGCCGTGATGGGCTGTGTCGTTAACGGACCCGGTGAATCGAAAATGGCAAACATCGGCATCAGCCTGCCCGGTACGGGAGAGGTGCCGGTCGCGCCGGTGTACGTCGACGGTCAGAAGACGGTTACGCTGAAAGGCGAAGGAATCGCCGAGGAATTCGAACAAATCGTCGCCGATTACGTGCGCGCAACCTACGGCGGCGAGCCGCCAGCCCCGCATCTGAGACCCGAGAAGAAGTCGATCGGCATCAGGCAGGTGGTTCCGGATCGGCCCGCGCGGTCGGGTTCCGATCGCCGAGGCGAGTGATTGCAAGCGGCGGATTCGCCGCGTCGGACTAGGCCGGTCGCAGCGGGTTCACGCAGCGCCTGACGCCGGAAGCGTCACGCGCGCGATCGTGCCGCCGCCCTCGCGCGGCAGCAGATCCAGCGTGCCGCCGTGGAGCCGGGCGATACGGTCGACGATCCCGAGCCCGAGCCCTGAGCCTGCTGCGCCGCTCCGTGCCGGTTCGCCACGGGTAAACGGTCGCTTCAGGCGTTCGACCTGATCGCCCGGAATGCCCGGGCCGCGATCGGCGACTTCGAGCACGATCGACCCGTTCGCGCATCGTGTCAGGATCTCGACCGGCGGCGCGCCGTGGTGCAGTGCGTTGTCGACTAGGTTGGTCACGAGGCGCAGGAACGCGATCGCGCGCAGCGGCAAGCGCGCGGGCCCGCCGCGCGCGAAGCGCACATCGTGTCCGGCGCGCTGCTGGCGCTCGACCACCGTCGCCACGATATCGCTCGGGTCTTGCATTTCCATCGGCGCCTCGCGCCCGCCGCGCGCGAAGTCGAGGAACTGGCTGATGATCCGGTCCATCGCCTCGATGTCGTCGACCATGCCCTGCCGCGCCTCTTCGTCGTGCGTGCCGACCTCGATCCCGAGGCGCAGTCGCGCGAGCGGCGTGCGCAGGTCGTGCGAAACGCCGGCGAGGAGCAGCGCGCGATCCTCCTCGATCTGGCGCAGGTTTGAAAGCATCTCGTTGAACCCGCGATTGAGGTTCACGATTTCCGAGGGACCGTTTTCGGGCAGAGGCGGCGGCGACACGCCGCGGCCGACGCTTGCGACCGCGTCATTGAGCTGGCGCAGCGGTCTTGCCAGGTAACGCGCAAAGGCGTACGCGCTGGCGAGGAGCACGACGCCGATGACGACGCTCCACTCCAGCGCCCTTGACGGCACATCCTCCGAGGGTCGGGGCGGCATCTGGAAGCCGGCCCAGTAGTGGCGATCGCCGGCGGCCAGCTTGATCCAGAACATCTGCAGCCGCGGCTGGATGCGCAGCTCCGTATCGGGGCCGAGCTCGGCCTGCAAGCGCCGCTCGAGGTCGACCAGCAACGGGTTCTGCGGCGGTATGCCGACGAAGCGGCGCTCCTGATCGGGCACGACGCGGGCGCGATACGCCTCGCCGAACTGAGCGAGCGTCGCATCGGCGGTCCGCGGATCGGACGCGGCCAGCGCCGCGCGCAGCGACCGCAGTTGCACCAGCTTGGTGTCGCTGAACTGGCGGGCGAGCAGCGTCGCGCGGTCCTGGCGGAACAGATAAATCGCGGTCGCCTGGCTCACCAGAATAACCAGCAACAACAACAGCGCGAGGCGCCCGAACAGCGAGCGCGGCCACAGGGTCAGTCTCAAGCCCCGGCCTCGTCGGTTGCCGCCGTCGCGTCGGGCACGAACACGTAGCCGAAGCCCCACACCGTCTGGATGAACCGCGGTGTCGAGGGATCGGGCTCGACCAGCTTGCGCAGGCGCGAAATCTGCACGTCGATCGCGCGATCGAACACGTCGTGATCGCGGCCGCGCGCGAGCAGCATCAGCTTTTCGCGCGCGAGAGGCTGGCGGGGGTGCGTTGCGAGCACCTTGAGCAGACTGAACTCGCCGGTGGTGAGCGCGACAGGCGTGTCGCCGCGCAAGAGCATTCGCGTCGACAAGTCGAGTACGTAAGGCCCGAATACGATCCTGCCATCAGCCGCGGGCCCGCCGGGCGCGAGTAGCTCGGTTCGCCTCCGCAGGACCGCGTGGATGCGCGCCACCAGCTCGCGCGGGTTGAACGGCTTGGGAAGGTAATCATCCGCGCCCATTTCCAGCCCGATGATGCGATCGATGTCTTCGCCCTTGGCCGTAAGCATGATGATCGGGACTGTCTCGCCGGATGCGCGCAGGCGACGGCAGACGGCAAGACCGTCTTCGCCGGGCAGCATGAGGTCGAGGACGACGAGGTGCGGCGGATCACGCTGCAGTTTCTTGTCGAGTTCGCGCGTATCGGGCAGCGCCTGGGCCTGGAAGCCCTGCTCGGTCAGATACCGCACGAGGAGATCGCGCAGGCGCGAATCGTCGTCGATGACAAGGATTCTGGGGCTGACCTGTTTCATCGCATCGCATCGTAAGCGCGCCGCGCTTGAGCCGCCGGCATCGGCTTGTCACCAATTGTAACGTCCGGCCAAGCGAGCAATGATTCGTTACACAAGCATTGGCCCGGCGCGGCGCAGCGCCGGATAATGAGCGTACGCGGACCCCGAGCGCCCGTAATAAAGCGTTACGTACTGGCGGGTGCCGGAAACGATTGCGCAACGCCGTGCGGCTAGAGTGCGTATTCCGGGTGGTGGTTCGACGCCGTCGCCCGCCGATTGATTCTATGGAAGGCACGATCAAATGAAACGCGTTTTTTTCGCGGTACTTCTCGCTACTACGCTGGGCGGCATCGGCATGAGCGCGGTGGCGCAACCATTGCTCGGCGGCAACCCGCTGGCGATGCTGGGCAAGGCCAAGAGCGACCTCCAGCTGAATACGTCCCAGCAGCTGCAATGGGACGCTGCTGTTGCACAGACCAAGGCCGCGCACGATGCAGGGCGTACGGATTTCGAGCAACTGAAGACCGCGCTGCAGGCCGAGCTTGCCAAGGCCGAACCGGATTTTGCTGCGCTCGCCACGCTTGCCGATGGCATCCGGGATCGGCATGCGGCTCTGCATAAGCAGACGCGCAACACGTGGCTCGCGCTCTACGCTACGTTTACTCCCGATCAAAAAGCCGTCGCCCGCGACACGATCAGGGCCGGGATCGAGCGGATGCGAGAACGGCGAGCCATGCATCACCGCGCTCCGAGCAATTGAGGACCGGGCGCCTCCTCCCCGCCCAACCTTTAGCTCTAGTCGGCTCTCCGGCCGGCGGTCCGGCCCGGCCGGTGAAATGGCCGGGCATTTTTTTTCGCGCGAGGTCTATGACAATGGCATAGATGGTGGTACGATCGAGGGTACGGGTTAAGCGCCGATCAGGGACACAGGCATCGTGCGTGGGCTGGGGCGATGGCGAGCGAGACCGAAACCGACGCGGGTTACCGGCGTGTAACGCCGGTAACCTGGGTGCCGGCACCGCATTCCATGGGCACCTGGATGCGGCGGTGGTTTCACGTCTGGCGCTGGCCCGCGGGTCTCGTCGCCGGGCTCGTGCTCTGGCTCGCCCTGGTCGCGGTGGTCGGCGCCGCGACGAGCGTCGGCAGCCCTGCCTCCCCTGGCGGCAGTTGCCATGGGCTTGCAGGTTCGATGGACAGGACTATAATGCGTATGTCATAAATATGCCTGTCTGCTGCTTGACTACGAATGCTGATGTCGTGACGATGATTTTTGCAAAACCTCTCCAGCAACGCGGCATCGACTGCAGGCCGGGTTCATCCCCCCGACCCTAACCGGTCATCCCGAACTCGGTCTGTCCTCAAAGCGCCCCCTCTCGGGGCGCTTTTTTTATGCGCGGATGCATCGACCAGCCGGCGCGCGCGCGCAGTATCCGGGCCCGTTTCCAGGGGGACGGCCGGTTAGATCGACGTAGAATTGCGGGGTAGGCCTTCTTTCGCGAGCAGCAACGGAAGGACTAGGTGATCAAAGGCCTCACTCTTCTGACCGCATCGATTGCCATCGCGCTGGCAGTGATGAGCATGGCGGTCGCCGCGGCGTCCAACTGCAAGATGGTCCAGATCGCTGACTGGCCGGTTCGGCTGGAACGTGGCCATCTGATCGTCGACGGCGCCATCAACGGCCAGAAGATCGGCATCATGCTGGACACCGGGGCGACGAGAAGTCTGATCCTGCGTTCGGCAACGGAGCGGCTGGGCCTGACCCGCAAGGTGGCCAGGGGTTATCGGATGTTCGGCGTCGGCGGCGAGACCTATGTCGAGGCCGCCGATCTCGATGAGTTCAAGATCGGCCAATTCACGCGCAAGAACTGGCGGGTGCTGGTCGCAGGCGAACGAGATTTCGGTCGCGATGTCGCCTTCCTCCTCGGCGAGGATTTCTTGTATCAAGCCGATGTCGAGTTCGATCTTGCCCACAGTGCGGTCAGACTCTTCCAACCCAAGGATTGTGACGGTGTGTCACTCGCGTACTGGACGGCCGAGGGCGCCAGTGAAGTCGATATCGAGGCGATCTATGACGCCCAACCGCAGATCGTCCTGACAATCCAGATCAACGGCCAGCCGCTGCGGGCGCAGCTCGATTCGGGTGCCAGCACGTCGGTGCTGGACAAGTCCGATGCCGCGCGGTTGGGTGTCACGCCGGACTCGCCCGGCGTCGTCGCCGGCGGAAAGGGCGGTGGACTTGGCAGCAAGTCGGTCGATTACTGGATCGGTCCGTTTCAGAGCGTCGCTATCGGCAACGAAACCATAAGCGACACGAATATTCGTTTTGCCGACCTGTGGAAGGACGCGACGTACACGCCGATCGGCACCCATCTGCCGCGAAAGGTGGGGTTGACCCTGTCGATGTTGCTCGGCGCCGACTTCCTCCGAGCGCACCGGGTGTTGGTCGCCCATAGTCAGCGCAAGCTCTATTTCACGTACGCAGGCGGCCCCGTGTTCCAGCTGACGGGAGCGCGCGAGGGCAGTAAGGATTCGCAACCGTTCAAGGGGATTGGAGCGTCTTGCCAATACAGCTCAGAGTGCGGTGGAGACGTGGGTTGCATAAACGGCCAGTGTCAACGATTTGCAAATACGGCCGATCAATGTCGAGGCCACACGGAATGCAGTAGAGACGAGTGGTGTATTGGATCGCCACGACATTGCCAGCCGCGTTTCACTGAAGGAATGGCCTGTAACAAGAATGCCGACTGCGAGGGTGTTCTGAAGTGCCTAAGCGATCGCTGCACTCGGCCCGATTGATGATGTTGGCGGGGTGCTTAGGCAATGCCCCGCATCGCGTCCCGCGGCGACCAACCGACTCGACACTGCCTTGAGCTCCTCCGGGAGTACCGGCTTCAGCAGGAATTCAAGGCCCGAAGCGCGCAGCACGTCGAGCGTCGCGGTCGAGGAATCGCCGCTGATGAGCAGCGCCGGCACCGCCCACCCAAGCTCGTGTCGCAGCCGGGCGACGACGTCGGTCCCGAGCTCGTTCGCGGCCAGCCGATAGTCGGCGATCACGAGATCCGGGTATTCCCCGGATTCGCCCAGCGCCGCGAGCATCGCCTCGCCGGACTCCGCGCCGACGACCGTGGATTCCCACGTGGCGAAGAGCGCCTGCATGCCCTCGACGACGATGGCCTCGTCGTCGACCACGACGATTCGCGCGCCGGCAAGGGTCGTCCCGTGCTGCACCCACTCCACAGGCGCAGCGGGCCGCGGTACGGCGGCAGCGCAGGGCACCTCGACGCTGAAACGCGAGCCGCGCCCGGGTTGCGTATCGATGCGCACGGGGTGATCAAGCAGCATCGCGAGTCTGCGGACGATCGCGAGTCCCAGCCCCATGCCCTTTCGGCTGTGCCGCGCCGAATTCCCGACCTGATAGAACTCTTCGAAAATGTGGTCGCGCTCCGCGGCGGGAATGCCGATGCCGGAATCCCAGACTTCAATAACCGCACGTCGACCACGCCGGCGTGCGCCGACGATCACGCCGCCGCTCGCGGTGTAGCGAACGGCGTT
>Ga0184638_1000517_pt1 | contig 10882 bp, 8 predicted proteins | sample PLM31_50_b2_FD_133141 | JGI IMG/M metagenome (GOLD analysis project Ga0184638, IMG submission 133141) | Groundwater sediment microbial communities from an aquifer in East River, Colorado, USA - PLM3-1_50_b2 | ecosystem: Environmental > Terrestrial > Soil > Riparian zone | place: USA: East River... | reverse complement strand
GGTCCGTGATGCGCTCGTGCGGATCGAGCGCGATCACCCGGGTGAGATGCGGATTCTCGATCACTAGCGGCGCCATGGCCTGCTTGGTGACGAAGTAGAGCTCCGCTTCGGGATGGCGGCGGTGCAGTGCGCGCACGAGGGGAGTGGTGAGGAGGACGTCGCCGATGGAGCTGAACCGGACGCACAGGATGCGCAACACGCGGGCAATGTAGTCGCGCGTTGCCCGGCTTCGCCAGCGGGACTAGCTTGTCTCGCAAGATGCCGCGACCGAAAAGTATTCTCTGGGTTGATGACGAAGTCGACGGCCTGGCTGCGCACCGCCGCTTTCTCGAGCAGCAGGGATTCGTCGTGACGCAGGCCGCGCACGGCGACGACGCGCTCGCGATGCTGCGCCGCCAACCGTACAGCGTCGTGCTGCTCGACGAGCAGATGCCCGGCCGCCGCGGCCTCGAGCTGATTCCGGAGATCCGCGCGATCGATCCCGCTATGGCCGTCGTCATGGTGACCCAGAGCGAGGATGACGGGTTGCTGCGCGACGCGATCGGCATCGAGATCGACGATTACCTGGTGAAGCCGGTGCATCCCCGCCAAATCCTTTCCGTCGTCACGCGCCTGCTCGAAGGCGATCGCATTCGCCAGCAACGGCTGGCGCGCGACTTCGTCACGCGCTTCCGCGAGCTCGAAGGCCGGCGCGGATCGAATCTCGCGTGGCGTGAGTGGATCGAGCTCGTTGCCGAGCTGGCGCGCTGGGAAGTGCGGCTCGCCGCGGGAGACGAGCCGGGACTTTCCGAAGCACTACACAATCTGAAGGACAGCTTACGGAAGGACTTCCAGGGGTTCATCACCAAGCACTATCCACGCTGGCTCTCCGATCCGGAGCGCGACCGGCCGCCGCTGTCCGTGGACGTCGGCGCGGAGTTCCTGGTCCCCGCGCTCAAGCGCACGGGACGCGTGCTGTTCATCCTGATCGACTGCCTGCGGCTCGATCAGTGGGAAGTGCTGCGCGACCTGATCACACCGCTGTTCGACGTCGAGGAGTCGCACTACTACAGCATCCTGCCGACGGCCACGCCGTTCTCGCGCAACGCGATCTTCAGCGGGCTGTTCCCGATGGAGATCGCCGCCCGCCACCCGGAGTGGTGGGGCGCGCCGACCGACGACGAGAGTCTCAACGCGCACGAGGCCGAGCTGCTGACGGAGCAGCTGCGCGAGCTGGTGGGCGAGAATGTGCCGGTGCGCTACGAGAAGCTGTTCACCGCCGCCGACGGCGCCGACCTGTTACGCCGTCTCCCCGCGCACCTGGCGCAGCCCGGCGTCACCGCGCTGGTGTTCAACTTCATCGACCAGCTGACGCATGGCCGCTCGGAGAACGCGATCCTCTATGAGGTGGCGCGCGACGCCGACGCGCTGCGGGGACTGACCCGAACGTGGTTCGAGCGCTCGCCGGTGCTCGCGGCGCTCCAGGAAGCCGAGCGGCGCAACGTCACCGTGCTGCTCACGACCGACCATGGCTCGATTCACTGCCAGACGCCGGCGACGGTATTCGCCAAGCGCGACGCCACCGCCAACCTGCGCTACAAGTTCGGCGAGGATTTGCGGGCCGAGGATCCCGAAGCCGCGATCATGGTCGAGGATCTCAAGTCCTACGGCTTGCCGGCGAAGGGTCTCGGCGTGCGGCTGCTGCTGGCGACGGGCGACCGCTTCTTCGTCTATCCGACCAAACTGCGCGAATACCAGGCCCGCTATCGCGGCGCCTTCTTGCACGGCGGCGCGACGCCCGAAGAGATGATCCTGCCCGTCGCGCTGCTGACGCCTCGCCGCAACAAATAGATGGCCCGCGGCGCCAGGCTGCTGTCGCTGCTGCGACCATACTCGCTGCTGTTCGCCGCCACGATCGCGGCGACGGTGGTCTCGTCCCTGCTGGACGGCTTCACGTTCGTGCTGCTGATCCCATTCCTGCGCACGCTGTTCGGCAACGCCGCGCTGCCGGCCGAAGGCGGCTCGCAGGTCGAGGCGGTGCTCGACAAGATCGCGGGTCCGTTCCTCCAGGCGGGCACGCCGGAGCTCGCGCTGCGCAACGTCGTCATCGTCCTGCTGGTGACATTGCTGCTGAAGAATCTCACGTCGTATCTGGCGGCGCTCGGCAACGTGTCGATTCAGGAAGGCGTCGTCCGGGACCTGCGGATTCGCCTGTTCCGCCACCTGCAGTCACTGCCGTTGGGGTATTTCCAGCGCACGCGCGCGGGGCAGATCGTGGCACGCATCATCAGCGACACCGATCAGGTGAAGACCGCCGTCAGCGCCGCGCTCGCGTCGCTGCTGCAGAACGTGGTGATTATCGCCGTCTACGTCGTCATTCTGTTCGGTCTGTCGGTGCGGCTGGCCTTGCTGTCGCTGCTGCTCGCTCCGGTCCTGCTGCTCATCATCCGTCCGATGATCAATCGGCTACGGCGCCGCTCGCGCGAGCTGGCGGCCGAGCGCGGCGAGGTGACGAGCCATGTGGGCGAAATGATCGCGTCGGCGAAACTGGTGCGCGCGTATGTGGCGGAAGCCTTCGAGCTGGGACGATTCCGCGAATTGGCCGAGCGGTACCGCAAACGCGTGCTGCGGGCGCAGCGCTACTCCAGCCTCACCAGCCCGGTCAGCGAGGTCTTCGGCGGCGTGATGATCGTCTTGATCCTCGTCGTGGGGACGCGGCTGGCGCTGGGCATCGGTGCATCACTCGATCCCGCGGTGCTGATCACGTTCCTCGCCGTGAGCCTCAGGCTGATGTCGCCGATCAAGTCGGTGTCGAACTATCCCGCGATCATGGCGACGGCGGTCGCGTCGGCGGAGCGCGTGTTCGAGGTGCTCGATTTGCCGTCGGCGGAAGGCGATCGCCCCGGCGAGACGACGGCGGAGTTCAGCGAGCGCATCGAGTTTCGCGGCGTGACGTTCGAGTATGAGGCGTCGGAAGCGGTGCTGCGCGATGTGGACCTGGAGGTGCGGCGCGGACAGGTCGTGGCGATCGTCGGGCCATCGGGCGCGGGCAAGACGACGCTCGTCGATCTGCTGCCGCGATTCTACGAGCCGACGCGCGGCGAGATTCTCATGGACGGCGTGCCGCTGACGAGCTACACGCGGACATCGCTCCGGCGCCTCATGGGCATCGTGTCCCAGGAGACGGTGCTCTTGAACGACACCGTGCTCGCGAACATCGCCTACGGCCTGAAAGAAGTGCCGCTCGATCAGGTGCGCGCGGCCGCGCGCGCCGCCAACGCCGACGACTTCATCATGCGCCTGCCGGAAGGCTACGGCACGGTTCTGGGCGAGCGCGGCACGCGGCTGTCCGGCGGGCAGCGGCAACGCATCGCGATCGCGCGAGCGCTGCTGCGCGATCCACCGATCCTGATTCTCGATGAGGCGACAAGCGCGCTCGACACCGAATCCGAGCGACTGGTGCAGGAGGCGATCGAGCGGCTGATGGCGCATCGGACGGTGTTCGTGATCGCCCACCGGCTCGCCACGGTGCAGCACGCCGATTTCATCGTCGTGCTGGCGGAGGGGCGCATCGTGGAGCGGGGGTCGCACGGCGACCTGCTCTCCGCCGACGGCCTGTACCGCCGTCTGTACAACCTGCAGTTCCGGACCTGACGTGCTGTCTGGGTTCACGCTCGTCCGCAATGCCGTCAAGCTCGACTTCCCCATCGTTGCCGCGATTCGATCGGTGCTGGAGGTGTGCGACGAAGTCGTCGTCAACGTCGGCAAGTCGGAAGACGACACCCGCGACCTCGTGGCGTCGATCCGCGATCCGCGCGTGCGCATTCTCGACACCGAGTGGGACTTCACCAAGAAAAACATCATGCTGTCCATAGAAACGCAGCGCGCGATGGATGCGTGCGCCGGCTCGTGGGGAATCTACATTCAGGCCGATGAAGTCCTGCACGAGCGCGGCGCGCGGATCCTCAAGGACAAGGTCGCCGAGTGGGATCGGGACGACCGGGTGGAAGGCCTGCTCGTGAAGTATCTGCACTTCTACGGCGGATTCGATCGCATCGCGACGAGCCGGCGCTGGTATCGTCGTGAAGTGCGCTGCATCCGGCTCGGCAAGGATATCCGGCCGTATCAAGGCGCGCAGGGCTTTCGCGTCGGGCCGAGCTACCGGAAGATCCAGGCCCGTCCCACGGACGCCGAGATGTTTCACTACGGCTGGGCGCGCCCCGCGAAGGCGATCAAGGAGAAGCTCGAGATCTCCAAGACCATCTATCCGTGGGGTGGTGATCGATTCGACAAAGAGCAGGCGCGGGGTTTTCTCGAATGGATCCCGCTGCTGCGCGACTTCACCGGCGACCATCCCGCGGCCGCACACGACTGGATCGCGCAACGCGCGCACGACCCCGAGCGAGTGATCGGGCCCGCGCGCTTCAGACCGGAGCACGTGCGCTTCTACATCTCCGATTGGATCGAACGACTGACCGGCGCCCGCGTCTTCGAGTTTCGGAACTACGAGGTCGTGTAGATCGCAGCGGTGCGGGCTTTGTTGTGCCGCGGATTGATCGCGTGCGCGAGCCGGTCCGCAAGACTCGGCACAATGGTCTTCACGAGCGTCAGCTTCTTGTCTAACGCAGCCGCCAGAACCGCCTGATCGGTGTCCGGTGTGTCGCTGTAGAGAATGACGTAATTGATCGGCGCTGCGGCAGGACGAACTGCATCGCTCCTTGTCACGACCAGCAGCGCGGGCGCCGGTCTTCCCAGGTAGTACTTGGGCACCGTGAATGTCTGGTTGTACTGCGCCACCAGGACCCCGGTCGCGTCGTGACGTCGATACACGTACAGCAGCGGCGCGACGCGATCCTTCTTCGCAAAGCTGAACGTCATCACGATGAGCAACGCGCCGTTCACGATCCAGAAATACCACCACATGCCGCGATACGCCCGCGCGACGCGAGCGGCGAGCCACGGCAGCCCTGCCACGATCAGAATGAAGAGCACCGGAAGAATCGGCAGGAGAAAGCGCTCCTGCTTGTTCGCGATCAGGCTGTGGCTCACCAGGAACGCCAGCGCCGCGATGCCAACCAGCGGCACGTGTCGCCCGCCCTTGACCGCGGCGGCTAGGAGGAGCACGGAGACTGGTGGGATGAGCGCGGCGAGCAGCGTCAGGACGTAGTGCCAGGGCGGGCTGCTGGGATACCCTTCGGCTTCCACCGCCATCCGCTGCGGATGCAGCATCGGCCCGAGCCGGTGGACGAACGAATACCACCACTCGTGGTTGATCAATGAGTTGCTGTAGCCCTGGAGCACGATGACCAGCGCGATACCGCCGACAAACGCCGCTTTATCGGCAACCTTGACCGGGCGCCGCATGGCCAAAACGACGAACGCCAGGGCGAAGCCAATCAAAGGAAAGCGAAGAATGAGTGCGATGCCGAGCGCGGTGCCCGCCAGCACACCCCAGATAGCTGACGGCTGATGGCGGTCTTCAGTGCGCTGCCACCACCACAACGCCGCCAGCAGCGGGACCTGGCACACCGACTCCTCGAGCTGGTGCACGGCGGTGACCGGCATTGCGAAGAACGCCGCCGTCAGCAGCCCACCCAGCGTGGCGCCGTCCCGGCCAACCGAGCGCTCCAGGATCTTATAGACGAAGTAGACGGCGAGCAGGGAATAGGCAGCCTGAAGGAGACGGACGATCAGCATCTCGACACCGGGATCGTGAATTCCGATGCCCCGCGTCACCGCCATGATCGCCCCGATCACGCCGGGAAAGAGCGCCGATCGCGCGTACATCGTTGGCAGACCCGTTCCGCTGGCGATTTGATCGGCTGCGTTGATCACGACGTGATGATCGTCGCTGGCGAGGAATCCCTGACTGAAAACCGCCGCGAGCAGCCGTAGCAGCCCACCAATAATGAGGACGCGCTGCAGCGACCGGTCTATGTCAGCTCGCCCTTCTGAAGCATCTGTTGGTACATGCGCACGTAGGCCTCGGCCATGACCAGATGGGTGAAGTGCCGCTCAGCGCGCTCACGGCACGCTCGAGGATCGAGCGTCGTGACGTTGTCGCCGGCGGCGATCAGCTCGTCGAGCGTGTCTCGCAAGACGCCGACCGCCGGCGTGACGATCTCCGGCAGCGCCCCGCGCCGCGTGCCGAGCACGGGGGTGCCGGAGAACAGCGCCTCGATTGTCGGCAGGCCGAACGGCTCGTCCCACTGTGCCGGCATCCACAGACACCGGGCACGCGCGAGCAGTACCGCTTTGCGTTTGCCGTCGACTTCGCCGACGTATTTGACGGCGCCGGTGAAGCTCGGCCGCCAACCGCCGGCGATGATCAGCTGCCGGCCACTACGCTTGGCCGCCTCCACTGCCCAGTGATAACCGCGATCGCTGTGCAGCTTGCCGAGGAAGAGATCCCACTGCTCCTTGCGGCCGCGAAAAATGTATTCGGCGGGATCGAGCCCGTTGTAGACGAACACCGTGCTGCCATGTCGCCTGGCATGGTCGCGCGAGAGAAAAATTGTGTTGGGAGGTAGTGGCGCATCAGGCTTCCAGTTGCCGTGCAATGTCTGGACGAAGGGGATTCCCTGCGGCGCCTGCTTCATGGGAAAGTGCGCGTGCAGAATCTCGGCACCTTCTGGTATGAGTTTTCTGAAGTCGGCGGAAGAATCTTTGAGTAGGCGGGGCGCGACCTCCACGATCTTGGCTGCTTCGGCGACCTTCGTCCCTGGCTGCGCGAGAACCGTGACGCGGTGGCCGAGCGCCGCGAGCCCGCGAACCAGCGCGACGACGACGCGCTGTGGTCCGCCGTAGCCTTCGACCGGTAGCCGGTGATGAGATGCGACTACGACGTGCATCGGAGTCCCAGTATAACTAGCTTCGGAACATGTCGGGGGGTCCTCCTGGTGGGCGGCTTACACTCTTGCAGCTCACGCATCAGGGCGAGGGTGCAGGCTCGACCCAATCCATTTTCAGTTTGAGCCGCGAGCTGTCCCGCCGCGGTCATCGTGTTCTGGTCGGTTGCCCCCCCGGCACATTGCTCGCTCGCAGCGTCGCCGCCACTCCACCGCTCGAGCATGTCCCACTCGATTTTTCTTCGCTGCGCGGCGCGGCCAACACCATCGCCGGCGTAATTGCCGATACCCGCGTGGACGTCGTGAACAGTCACGCCACCGGCGACCGCCGCGCGCTCACGTTGCTGCGTTGGCATGGCCGTCTGAAGCAGCCGTTCGTCGTAACGCGACGCACGATGCCGCTCACGTCGCCGCCTGAGCTCATCGCCGTCGGGTTCACGGCCGACCGGACGATCGCCGTCAGCGCCGCGGTCGCGAGCGCCCTGCGCCGGCGCCTGCATCCGGCCGGTCGTCTCCGTGTCGTTCCGAACGGCATCGATCTCGAGCGCGTCGCGGCGGAGCCGTCGCCACAGGAGCTCGCGGCGGCGCAAGCCGTCCTTGGGGACGCCGGCCGGCCGGTCGTGGCCGTCGTGTCGCGCCGCAAGGATCAACAGATCCTGCTGCGCGCGCTGCCGGCGCTCGAACGCCCGGTCACCGTCGCGTTCGTCGGCATCCGTCCCGACGAGGAGCTGACCGCCGCGCAGGCCGCCGTCCCTGCGCGCCATCGCATCGTGTTCGTGCCGTTCACGGAGCGCCCGCTCGCGTTCTACCGGTTTGCGACCGTCGCGGCGTTGCCATCGCGCATTGAGGGGCTGTCGCAGGCGCTGCTCGAGGCGATGTCGCTCGGCGTTCCCGTCATCGCGTCGGCGGCGGGCGGCAATCCGGAGCTGATCAAGCCGGGCGAGACGGGATTGCTCGTGCCGCCCCTGGATCCGGCCGCCTGGACTCGCGCCCTCGAGCGCATGCTCGGCGACGAGGCGTTTCGGGCTCGCGTGGCGCGGGCGGGGCGCGCGCTCGCGCGCGGAGAGTTCACCATACCGCGCACCGCCGAGCGGACCGAGGTCGTGTATCGCGAAGCCATCGAGCGGCGCCGATTGCTCGCAGGGGAGCGAACCCGTTAGGATTCGGAACATGCCCCATCCGGCGCCGCTCACGGTCGTCATCCCCACGCTCAACGAAGCGAGTCAGATCGGCGACTGTGTAAGTGGGCTGTCGTGGGCCGGCGAAGTGATCGTGGTGGACGCGGGATCGAAGGATGGAACGGCGGCCGCGGCGGCGGCGGCGGGCGCGCGGGTGCTCGACGGCATCGCGCCGGGAATCGCGGCCCAACGCAATGCCGGGATTGCCGCGGCGAAAAACGAATGGGTGTTCGCGCTCGACGCCGACGAGCGCATCGGAGCGGGGCTCGCCGCCGAGCTGGCCGAGGTCGTGGTCGCACCGCGGCACGAGGCCTATCGAGTGAAGCGGCGCAATCTGTTTCATGGACGCGTCCTGCGCCGCGGCCATTGGGGACGGGACTGGGTGGTGCGGCTATTCCGACGCGGCAGGCGCTTCGGTGGGAAGACGGCGCACCCGGGTCTCGAGTTTCCAGAAAGCGAGCAGGGAGCGCTGAGCAACGAATTGGACCACACGCCCTACAGAGATCTGGGACATCACCTGGATAAGATCATCGCATACAGCCGGATGAGCGCCGCCGACCTCGCGGCACAGGGCCGGCGCGCGTCATTCGGCGACGTCGCGGTACGGCCGGCGCTTCGGTTCTGGCGTGACTACATCCTGCACGGCAGCATCCTCGATGGACGCCTCGGCGTGATTCATGCCGGGATGAGTGCGGCGTCCGTGTTCTTCAAGTATGCTTTTCTCTGGGAGAAACAACGCGTTGGCTAAGACCTTCCTGCTGACCGGCGAATTCCCGCCGATGCAAACCGGCATCGCCCGGATGATGGGTGAGGTCACGCGCCGGTATCCCCGCGGCGAGCTGCTCGTCTCCACCGGCCAGCATCGCGACTCGCAGGATTCCGACGTGCGCTTCAGCGGCGCGATCGTGGACCGCCTTCCGGTGCCGAGTAAAGCGCTTCGCAATCTGGCCGGCCTGCTCTTCTGGTCTCGCCGCGTCGCCACACTCGCGCGCCAGCACAAGCCCCGATTCGCGTGGTGTGATTCCATCCGGCCTTGCACCTATCCCGCGAAATGGCTGCACGAGCGCGTGGGCACGAAGTACGGCGTCTTCGTGCACGGCGGCGATCTGCTGAAAGAGCTGCACGCGATTCATCACTCGCGCTTCGCGCGCAAGACGGCGAAGGCGCTGTTCGGCTCGGCGGTCGCCGTCGTCGCAAACAGCCAGTGGACGCGCGAGCAGGCGCAGAAGGTGCTGCGCGAGCTGGGGCTCGATCCGCTCGCCGAACATGTGCGCCTCGTTCCCCTCGGCACCGACCCCGAGCAATTCCGTCCGGGGATCGACACGCACGCAGTGCGCGCCCGCTATCACATCAATGGCCAGTCGCCCTGGGTGCTGACGGTGGCGCGGCTCGAGCCCTACAAAGGCGTGGACATGACGCTCCGCGCCGTGGCGCAATGCCGGCACGACGGCATGGACGTGAATTACCTGATCGTCGGGAGCGGCAAACAGCGCAAGACGTATCAGCGGCTGGCCGAAGAGCTGCACATCGCCGAGCACGTGCGCTTCGTGGGCAACGTGCCCGAAGCGGAGCTGCCCGCCGTCTTCAACATCGCCAGCGCGTACGTCGGCGTGTCGCGCCGCGCCGACGGCTCGCGTGTGGAGGGCTTTGGGGTCGCGCTGGCGGAAGCGAGCGCCTGTGGCTTGCCGGTGATCGCCGGGCAGTCGGGCGGCCTGGCCGAAGCAGTGCACGACGGGGAGACGGGCCTCGTCGTGAATCCCGACGATCCCGAAGCGGTCGCCACCGCGCTCAAGCGCCTGCTCGGCGATCAACTGCTGGCGCGCCGGCTGGGACAGGCAGGCCGCAAGGCGATCGAGACCTACTACAACTGGGACCGTGTGATCCGCGACCTGCGGGACATCGAATCACAAGTCTCCTCCTAGCGTTCAACTTCCCGCCGCACGGCGGCGGCATCGCCCGCATGATGGGCGAGCTCGCGCTCCGATATCCGCACCGCTCACTCGTAATCTCGACGGGGTCCTACGACGGCAGCGCCGCGAGTGACGCGCGCTTTCCGCAAATCATCGATCGCATCGGCACGCGCGCCACGCGGCTGCGCACGATTCAGGGGCTCGCGCGCTGGACGTGGCGCGCGGGAACGCTCGCCAAGCAGTGGCGTCCGAGCTTCACATGGTGCGCCGAGCTGAAGCCTGCGGGGTATCCGGCGCGCTGGCTCGCGGCGCGGCACGGCGTTCCGTACGGCGTGATCGTCTATGGCACCGAGCTGCTGCTGATCCAGGAGAAAATCCGGCGCAGCCGCTTCAAGCGGCGCACCGCCGGCAGCATTATCGGCCAGGCAGCCGTGATCGTCGCCATCAGCCGCTGGACGGCAGATCTCGCACGTGACGTGCTCGGCACGCTGGATCTTGCGGTGCCCGTGGAAACGGTTCCGCTCGGCACGACGCCGTCCCTCTTCCGTCCTGGTGTGGACGCGAGCGGCGTGCGCGCGAAGTACGGCTTGAACGGCGGGTCCTGGCTGCTGACGGTCGCGCGCCTAGAGTGGCACAAGGGCATCGATACAATGATGAAAGCGCTGCCGGCGGTGCGCGCTGCGCATCCCACCGCCCGCTACGCCATCGCTGGAGTCGGCGACCGGCTGCCGCAGCTCGAGCAGCTGAAGCAGCAACTGAACCTGGGCGACGCCGTGCGGTTTCTGGGCGCCGTCTCCGACGACGAGCTGCCGGCACTCTACAACGCGGCGGATCTTTACGTGGGCGTCTCGCGGCGCCACGACCTGCTCGTGGAAGGATTCGGAATCTCGCTCGTCGAGGCCTCGGCTTCCGGACTCGCGGTCGTGGGCGGCCGATCCGGCGGCGTGCCCGACGCCGTGCGTGACGG
>Ga0184638_1000514_pt1 | contig 10912 bp, 10 predicted proteins | sample PLM31_50_b2_FD_133141 | JGI IMG/M metagenome (GOLD analysis project Ga0184638, IMG submission 133141) | Groundwater sediment microbial communities from an aquifer in East River, Colorado, USA - PLM3-1_50_b2 | ecosystem: Environmental > Terrestrial > Soil > Riparian zone | place: USA: East River... | reverse complement strand
CTCGCTTCGCGCTCTTCCTCGGCCCTGTCGTGGCATTCATCGTGGCGAGGAGGATTTGCTTGGGTCTGCAGCGCCGAGACAGGGACAAAGTGCTGCACGGCCGGGAGAGCGGAATCATCCGCAGGCTGCCCAGCGGTGAATACATCGAGATCCACGAGCCGGTGTCGGTGGAGGAGCGCTATGTCCTCACCGCTTACGAAGTGAACCGGCCGCTGGAGCTCACTGACACCGTCGATGAGAACGGAATCCCGATGCCGAACGGCCGGGTAGGCAAGGTCCGCTCCGCTCTCTCCCGCTGGTATTTCGGCACAAGGGTCGAGAAGCCGACGCCGGCTGAATACCAACAGCTCACCGCCGGCCACCACGACTAGTGCCCCGCTGCGGGCACCGCACGGCGAGCATCCACGGCGGACACCCACGGTCGAGGAGCGTGGCCGAAGCGGTCAGGGACCGGAGCGGCTGTACGAGGCGGTGGCGTGATCTGCAGACGCGTCCGTCGCCGCCGAGTTCACGAGTGCGCTGCCCCTGACCCAGTCGGACCATGACAGATTCCAGTCGCCGAAGCCGTTGTTCAGCTCCATCGGCTTCCTCGTGCCGGTCGTCGTGATGATGTCCCCGACGATGGACCTGTCATAGAACCAGCGGCCGTTTGACGTGTTCATGCCGATGCAGCCATGGCTCACATTGGTCTCGCCTTGCGCCCAGGTCGACCAGGGCGCGGCATGGACAAACTCGCCGCTGCGGGTGACCTGGACCGCGTAGTAGACATCGAGCTGGTAGTAGTCCGGCGAGTCCTTCGGGATTCCGATGGAGGTGCCGTCCATGACCTTGTAGTAGACCTTGCCGAGCACAACCTTGGTCCCGCTGCGACTCGTGAAGCCTGGCTTGCCGCCGGTCACCGGTATGCTGCGCAGCAGCTTCCCGTCCTCGTACACCTTCATCGTGTGCGTCTTGAGATTCACCAGGCTCACCATCGACCGGCCGATCTCGAACGTGCCGATCTCTGACGAGGTCCCCCACACGCCCTTGCTCGCCTCCACGCCGGTGAGCGCTGCGGTAACAGCCACCCTTGTCCGCGCAGGCCAGTAGTCCCGTGGCCGGTATCGCACCTCGGTGTCGCTGATCCAATGCCAGGCGCCGATGACCGGCGTGCTTGAGGCGACCGAGAGCCGTTCCTCGACGGCTGCCCGGTTCGTCACCGGACTGCTGAACTCGACGGTGATCGGCTGACCGACACCGACGGTGACGCCGTCGCTCGGAGAGATGTCGGCGCTGATCGTCGCCTGAGCAGGCAAGGTCTTGAAGGGCCGTTTGGTGGTCCTGGTCTTGCCGTCCGTGCCGACGGCCTTGGCGATGAGGATGTACGACCCGCCGGGCGGCAGGCCGCCGTCGAAGTGCCAGCGGGACGACGTGATGGACGTGGTGCCGTGGTAGGTCCCGCCGGTCGAACCGACGATCTTCACCGCTGCCAGGGTACCGTTGGCGGCGGTGACGGTGATCTGGGCGTCGGGTCGCAGCGGCTTGGAGCCGACGTTCTTGATGGAAATGACGGCAGCCTTGGGTGCCGGCGCAGCGTGCTCGCGGACCCCGGCCTCGGAGGAACGTGTGGCCGTCGTGTCGTTGCACCCGCCTACCAGTGCGAGAGCAGCGACAGCGAGCAACGCTCCCCCGGCGCGCCGGTTCGCCGCTTGGCGAAGACCGACGCCAGCCACCCGCACGACCTCTCCCCTCCCCGTTGATTTGAAGATCGTGACCTTACCTTAAGGGCATTGCGCACATGTTCGGGCGTTTCAGGAGTGCGTGTTGCCCGCAGCGGCGCGTGCCGCGGTCAGCGCGAACCGTCTAGCCGCGTGCTCCTATCGTGCGGCCCAAGACCGGCCGAAAGGCTGCCACCGGCGGACAGGTCAATGCTCGTGATAGCCGCGGTAGTACTCGAACACGAATCCCATCACGGCGTAGGCGACCAGTGGCACCGACGCGAAGACCAGCCACCAGCCGAAGACGAGCCCCAGCGCGCCGAACGCCGCGCTGCCGGCGAGGGCCAGCGGCCACCAGCTGTGTGGCGCGAAGAACCCGAGGTCCCCGGCGCCATCGGCGATCTCAGCGGCCAGGTTGTCCTCTGGACGTGGCTCGATCCGCCGTGCCGTGAAGAGCAGGTAGAAGCTGATGAGGAAGCACAGCGCGAAGGTGAGCACCAGCGCCGTCGTGCCCGTCGGGTCGTCTGAGTAATACCAGTAGACCGCCGTGACCGGGATGAAGAAGACGGCTATCACGGCGAACAGGTAGCCCTCGACCTTCACGGCTGTTCTCCTCGCTCGCCGTCGCCGTAGACGTTCTCCAGCACGGTCCGCTCGGGCAGGGGTTGAGAGCCGGTGCCCAGCTCCGGGTAGTGCAGGTCGAATGCCGGCGCCTCCGACCGGATCCGCGGGATGGACACGAAGTTGTGTCGTGGCGGCGGACATGAGGTGGCCCACTCGAGCGAACGTCCGGAGCCCCAGGGGTCATCGGCCTCGACCTTCGGCGCCCGCTTGGCGGTCCGGTAGACGTTCCAGAGGAACGGCAGGGTGGACAGCCCGAGCAGGAACGCCCCGATCGTCGAGATGGTGTTCAAGGTGGTGAAGCCGTCGCTCGCGAGATAGTCGGCAACGCGGCGTGGCATGCCCTCAACGCCGAGCCAGTGCTGCACCAGAAACGTCGTGTGGAAGCCAACGAACAGCGTCCAGAAATGGATCTTGCCAAGCCGCTCGTCGAGCATCTTCCCCGTCATCTTCGGCCACCAGAAGTAGAAGCCACCGAACATCGCGAACACGACGGTGCCGAACAGCACATAGTGGAAGTGCGCGACCACGAAGTAACTGTCGGAGACGTGGAAGTCGAGCGGTGGTGCGGCCAGGATGATTCCGGTCAGCCCGCCGAACAGGAACGTGACGAGGAAGCCGAGCGCCCACAGCATGGGCGTCTCGAAGCTCAGCGAGCCTCGCCACATCGTGCCTATCCAGTTGAAGAACTTGACCCCGGTAGGCACCGCGATCAGGAACGTCATGAACGAGAAGAAGGGCAGCAGCACCGCACCGGTCACGAACATGTGGTGGGCCCACACGGTCATCGACAGCCCGGCGATCGCGATGGTCGCGAAGACCATTCCCTTATAGCCGAAGAGCGGCTTACGGCTGAACACGGGCAAGATCTCGGTGACGATTCCGAAGAACGGCAGCGCGACGATATAGACCTCGGGATGCCCAAAGAACCAGAACAAGTGCTGCCACAGAATGGCCCCACCGTTTGCTGCGTCGAAGACGTGGGCGCCGAGCTTGCGGTCCGCTTCCAACGCGAGCAACGCGGCGGCAAGCACCGGGAACGCCATCAAGACGAGCACGCTGGTCAGCAGGATGTTCCAGGTGAAGATCGGCATCCGGAACATCGTCATGCCGGGCGCACGCATGCAGATGATCGTCGTGATGAAGTTGACGGCGCTGAGGATTGTGCCGAAGCCGGAGAGGACCAAGCCCATGATCCACATGTCCGACCCGATGCCCGGTGACCGGATCGCGTCGTTCAGCGGCGCGTACGCGAACCAGCCGAAGGACGCCGCGCCCTCAGGTGTGAAGCATCCGCCGATCACGATGAGGCCGCCGAACAGGAACAGCCAATAGCTGAACATGTTCAGGCGTGGGAAGGCGACGTCGGGCGAGCCGATCTGCAGCGGCATGATCACATTTGTGAAGCCCACGAACAGCGGCGTCGCGAAGAGCAACAACATGATCGTGCCGTGCATGGTGAAGAGCTGGTTGAACTGCTCGTTGGTCACCAGCTGGTTGCCCGGCCTGGCGAGCTCGGCGCGCATGAGAATCGCCATCAGCCCGGCGAGCAGGAAGAACGCGAACGACGTCACGAGATAGAGGTAGCCGATGATCTTGTGGTCGGTCGTCGTCAGCCAGCGGACGATGGCACTGCCCGGGCGGCGAACCGGACTGACCGTCCTGATCGTGGTGGGTCTCGGCTGGATTACGGTCACGGCTCGCCTCCGGTCTCGACCCGCAGTGACCCTGGGTTCGGTTCTGTGATACCTCGCGGCAGGCTGCCTGTCTGCCCCGCAGCGCGCAACTCAGCCATCTTTTGGTCGAAGACGTCCCGACCCACGACCTCGACACTGAACTGCATGCGGGAATGGTCGACGCCGCAGAGCTCGGCGCACCTGCCCGCAAAGCGACCCTCCCGGCTCGGAGTGAGCGCGAACTTGTTCACCCGGCCCGGGATGACATCCATCTTGAACAGGAAGTTCGGCACCCAGAACGAGTGGATCACGTCGGGTGACGTGAGCTCGAACAGAATCGTCTCTCCCTTGGGCAGATAGAGCGTGACCGGCTGGGCGGGCGTGCCGGCATCCCAGACATCCTGGTCCAGGTAGTTGAATGACCAGTTCCACTGCCGTCCGACCACGTTGATCGTCTGGTCCGGATGGTCGGGGATCTCGAGCAGCTTGGTTTCGTCGCGAGCGACGAAATAGAAGAGCACCGAGATGATGACGAAGGGCACTGCGGTGTAGAGCGCCTCGATGGGCAGGTTGAACCTCACCTGCGGTGGCAGCTCGGCCGAGCGGCGCCGATAAAAGATGATGCTCCACACGATCAGACCCCAGACGACCGCCCCGACTGACAGTGCGGCGATCCAGGATCCCTGCCAGAGATGGAGGATGCGCCGGGCCTGGTCCGTTGCAGGGATCGGCATCCCGAGCCGCGGCAGATCCTCGGTCGAGCACCCCGTGGCGGTCAGCATGACGCCACCGGCCAGCAGGGCAAGGCGGCGGACGCGAGGCAGCCGCCGCCGCGGCGAGTCGATCTGACCTGGAGCCACGTCGCCCTTCCCACCCGTCGGGGTATTCGCGGCCGGGCCTGGGTGGAACCGGCGCGAGCACGCTTGATTCTCCTCTAGGGGCCTGCCCCTCGCGGCACACCATACCGTCCTCGATCCAGCCGGGCGCGTGCAGGGCGGCGGGTCGTCCGCGCCGCGTCCGAGGCAGTAATTTCGGGTCCGTGACCTACCTCGACGCCGCGTCCGCCGAACCCCTTCATCCGGCCACCAAGCAGGCATTGGTCGCTGCCCTAGAGGATGGCTGGGCGGACCCGTCGCGGCTGTATGGCGCGGGCCGGCGAGCCAGGCTGGCGCTCGACACTGCCCGGCAGCAGGTCGCCGAGGACATCGGTGCGCGACCGGACGAGCTGGCGTTCACCGGCTCCGGGACACTGGCCTGCCACCTGGCAGTGCTCGGCACACTGGCAGGCCGCCGCCGCGTCGGCGCGCATGTGGTGGTCAGCGCGGTAGAGCATTCGAGCGTCCTCCACGCCGCGACGGAGTACGCCGGAGAGGTGACGACTGTTCCCGTCGACCGCTTCGGGCGTGTCGACCCCGCGGAGTTCACCGCGGCCCTCCGCCAGGACACGGCGCTGGCCTGCCTGCAATCGGCCAACCATGAGGTGGGAACGGTTCAGCCGGTGGCTGAGGTCGCCCCGCGGTGTGCCGAGCTGGGAGTACCGCTGTTCGTGGACGCCGCGCAGAGCGTCGGCTGGGCCGCCGCGCCTGATGGATGGTCGCTGCTCGCCGCGAGCGCACACAAGTGGGGCGGCCCGCCGGGGGTTGGCGTGCTAGCGATCCGCAGACGCGTCCGCTGGCGCTCGCCGCTGCCGGAGGATGAGCGTGAGGGCGGTCGATCGCCCGGTTTCGAGAACATCCCTGCCATCGTGGCCGCGGCCGCGGCCTTGAGGATGCGGCTGGACGGCATCGGCGCGGAGGCAGTGCGGCTGTCCGTATTGGTGGATCGGATCCGCGCAACGGTGCCCGCACTGGTCCCGGACGTCGAGGTGGTCGGCGATCCGGCCCACAGGCTGCCGCACCTGGTCACGTTCTCCTGCCTCTATGTGGACGGCGAGGCGCTGGTCACCGAGCTCGACCGGCTGGGTTTCGCGGTCAACTCGGGTTCGTCGTGTACGTCCAGCACGTTGCGGCCCAGTCATGTGCTCGAGGCGATGGGTGTGCTCTCGCACGGCAACGTGCGGGTGTCACTACCGGTCGGCACGAGCGACGCCGACGTCGACAGCTTCCTGAGTGTGGTTCCAGAAGTCGTTCGCCGGCTTCGGGCCGTGGCCGGTGCGGAGGGTCTGTGAGTACGCCTCCTGCGCCGGCGGCGGTGGTGGACTCCCTCGGCAAGCTCTGCCCCATTCCGGTCATCGAGCTCGCGAAGCACATCGGCGACGTACCGGTTGGAGCGATCATCGGCGTCCTCAGTGATGACGACGCGGCCGCCCTCGATATCCCCGCCTGGTGCCGGATGCGCGCACAGGACTACATCGGCGAGGCATCTGCCGCGGAGGTGGGAAGCGATCGAGGCCGCCTCTACCTCGTCCGCCGCCGCCGATGAGGGCGGCTCAGGCCTCCGCGCGCGGGAGGTCGTCCTCGCGGTACTCCCCGGCCGGCCGCGCGTCAGGTGCGGCATGGGCGGCCAGCTCACCCGCCCTCAGCTCGACCCGGCGAATCTTGCCGGAGATCGTCTTCGGCAGGTCGGCGAACTCGAGTCGCCGGATGCGCTTGTACGGCGCCAGGTGATCGCGGCAGTAACCGAAGATCGCCTGTGCGGTCTGCGCGGTCGGCTCCCAGCCGGGTGCGAGCACGATGAAGGCCTTGGGCACGGCCAGCCGGACTGGATCAGGTGACGGCACCACCGCGGCCTCGGCGACCGCTTCGTGCTCGATGAGGACGCTCTCCAGCTCGAACGGCGAGATCCGGTAGTCCGAGGCCTTGAAGACATCGTCCGTGCGTCCGACGTAGGTGATGTAGCCGTCGGCGTCGAGCATGCCGATGTCGCCGGTGTGGTAGAAGCCGCCGGCCATCGCGCGCTCCGTCCGTTCCTTGTCGTCCCGGTAGCCGACCATGAGCCCGAGCGGACGGGCAGACAGGTCGAGGCAGATCTCGCCCTCGTCCGCCGGCTCGCCTGTCAACGGGTCGATGAGTGTCACCACGTAGCCGGGAGCGGGGCGGCCCATGGAGCCGGGCTTGAGCGTCTGGCCAGGCGTGTTGGCGATCTGTACGGTCGTCTCCGTCTGACCGAAGCCGTCCCTGATCGTGACCCCCCAGCCGCGGCGAACCCGCTCGATGACTTCCGGGTTCAGCGGTTCACCGGCACCGACGATCTCGCGCGGCGGTGTTCTCAGCTGCCGCAGCTCGGCCTGGATGAGCATCCGCCACACGGTCGGCGGGGCGCAGAACGTCGTCACCCCGCAACGATCCATCTCCGCCATCAACCTGGCCGGGTCGAATCGGCTGTAGTTGTAGAGGAATACGCAGGCGCCCGCGTTCCACGGGGCGAAGACGTTGCTCCACGCGTGCTTGGCCCAGCCGGGCGAGGAGATATTGAGGTGGACGTCACCCGGCTGCAGGCCGATCCAGTACATCGTGGACAGGTGCCCGACGGGATACGAGACATGGGAGTGCTCGACCAGCTTGGGCTGAGCGGTCGTCCCCGACGTGAAGTAGAGCAACAGCGGATCGTCTGCCCGAGTGGTGCCTTCCCGGTCGAACCGCACGCCGCTGCCGTACGCCTGGTCGTAGGACAGCCAGCCGTCGACCGCCTCGCCCACGGCGATGCGGGTGTAGTTCCCGGCCACGCCGGCGAACTTGGCGGTGTCGCCGGATCCAACCACGACGTGGCGGGCCTGCCCACGCTCGATCCGGTCGCGCAGATCGTCCGGCTGCAACAAGGGGGTCGCCGGGATCATGACAGCACCCAGCTTGATCGCGGCGAGGATTGTCTCCCACAGTTCGACCTGGTTGCCGAGCATCAGGATGAGCCGGTCGCCGCGGCGGACACCCTGCGCGCGGAGCCAGTTCGCCACCTGGTTGGATCGCCGCGACATTTCCGCGTACGAGAGGCGGTGTTCCGATCCGTCCTGCTCGACGATCCAAAGAGCAGCCTGATCGGCGTCGCCCGCGAGCTGGTCGAACCAGTCAAGTGCCCAGTTGAACTCGGTCAGCCGCGGCCATCGGAACGTGTCATATGCGGTCGCGTAGTCCGCGCGATGAGCCAGCAGGAAGGAACGTGCCGCTTGGAACGCCTCTGCGTCTGCGGAGCCAGCCATCTGCCCTCCAGGTGGGGAGCTGCTCGGCCAGTGCTAACTAAACGCCTGCGGCAGGGGGAGGTCCAGGGTGGCCGCAAGACGGTCGAGGTAGTCGTCGCGAGGCAGGTCGACGGCGCCCAGGGTGCGCAGGTGTGGCGTTGTCCATTGAACGTCGAGGAGCCGGCCCACCACCCCGTCGGAGTGCAGCGCCGCGACAAGCGCCGCGATGGCGACCTTGGACGCGTCCCGCTCTCGATAGAACATCGACTCGCCGGCGAAGAAGCCGCCGATCGCCACTCCGTACAGCCCACCGCCCAGACGCCCGTCGCGAGTCCAGGTCTCGATCGAATGAGCCCAGCCGAGGTCGTGCAGCCGCAAATATGCGGTCCGCATCTCGGCTGTGATCCAGCCGTGCGGGCGTCGCGGGTCGGCGCAGCCCTCAAGCACGTCCGCGAAGGCTGTATCAATGCGAATCTCGTAGCGGCGCAGTGACGCACGCAGGGACCGGCTGATGTGCAGGCGCCTGAGCGGGATCACCCCGCGGGGGTCCGGCGACCACCAGCCGACGGGGCCGCGGCGCGCCAGCGGCATCGGGAAGAGGCCGGACCGATAGGCCGCGAGCAGCGTGCCGGGCTCGAGGTCGGCACCAACGCCCACCAGGCCGTCCTCATCTGCGGAGGCAGCCGGAGGCAGCAGCCAGCGGGTGGCGGGCGGCTCGACAGGGACAGTCCGGCTAACGGTCACGACGTACTACTCATACTGGAGGAAGCGGGCTGCTGTGCGTTTCTCCCGACGACCTGGGTCCACCCCAGCCGAGCCCACAGGTCGTTCATCCTGGCTCTGCCCGGCCATCAGGCTGTCCATGCACACCCCGCTGGTTGGCTCGTGGATCACGGCCGCGGGCATCGTAGGTAAGGCTCAACGTCGCCCGCAGCCTCCATGCCATACGCCTTGGCCAGGCGTTCGAGAAAGTGCGCCTGGCCGAGCTCGTACTCCTGGGTACCGACGGTCTCGATGACATACGTAGCGAGCAAGGCACCGACCTGAGCGGCGCGCTCGAGCGGCAGCCCCCAGCCGACTCCGGCCAGGAAACCGGCCCGGAATGCGTCACCGACCCCGGTGGGATCTGCCTTGCAGAGCTCCTCGGCGCAACCGACGACGATCGGGGCTTCGCCCTTTCGGTCGATCCGTACCCCCTCCGGTCCGAGGGTGGTCACCCGCACGTCGACGCGGTCGAGGATCTCCGCCGGGCTCCAGCCCGTCTTCTGCTCGGTCAGTGCGGCCTCGTACTCGTTGGTCATGAGGTACGTCGCACCATCGATGAGCAGCCTGATGCCCTCGCCCTCCATCCAGGCGAGTTGCTGCGAAGGGTCCGCGGCGAAGTGGTAGCCGCGGGCCCGGCACTCATCGGTGTGCCGCAACATCGCGTCGGGATCGTTCGCGCCGACGACGACGAGATCCAGGCCGCCCAGCCGCTCCGCGATCGGGGTGAGTTCGATGTCGCGTGCCTCGCTCATCGCGCCCGCATAGAAGGAAGCGATCTGCGCGTTGTCGGAGTCCGTTGTGCAGATGAACCGGGCGGTGTGCCGCAGGTCAGAGACATGGACCGATTCGGTGTCGACGTTGTGGCGTTGTAGCCATGAGCGGTAGTCCACGAAATCGTCGCCCACCGCGCCGACCAAGATGGGCCGCAGGCCCAGGCAGCCCATGCCGAAGCAGATGTTGGCAGCCACTCCGCCGCGCCGCACCTCGAGCTCCTCGACGAGGAAGGACAGCGAGATCTTGTCCAGTTGGTCCACCACGAGCGAGTCGCGGAAGCGGCCGTCGAAACGCATGAGGTGATCAGTGGCGATCGAGCCCGTGACGGCGATGTTCATGGCAGTCGCGGCCTCCGTTTCCTGGTCGCGGCGTAGGGACGGCGCATAACCCTACTGACTCCCGCGAACCGCCGAGTCCATGCTGCCCTACACCGGCCTAGCGTCCAGGTGGCCCCGACATGACGAAGTCGCGCCTCCGGGGCGCGACTTCGATCTTCATATGGTCGCCGGTTCGACCTCGTGTCCTACTCAAGGTCTGGCCGCTGGCCGGCAGCTGAATCGGGCGAGCGTCCGACCGGGCCAGGTCAGTGGAACGAGTCGCCGCAGGCGCAGGAGCCGGTGGCGTTGGGGTTGTCGATCGTGAAGCCCTGTTGGTCGATGGTGTCCATGAAGTCGATCGTGGCGCCGGTGAGGTAAGGAGCGCTCATCCGGTCTGTCACGACCTCGACTCCGCCGAACGCCCGGGTCACGTCACCTTCGAGCTCCCGCTCGTCGAAGAAGAGCTGGTAGCGCAGGCCGGAGCAGCCTCCGGGCTGGACAGCCACGCGAAGCCTGAGATCGTCTCGCCCCTCTTGCTCGAGCAGGCCCTTCACCTTGGCCGCCGCGGTGTCGGTCAGGACGATGCCGCTCTGAGTGGTCGTCTCGGGCTGGACAGTCATGTGATTCGCTCCTGGGTGCTGGACAATCGCTCCGCCGAGACGGGTCAACGCTCGGTCGGTTCCCGGCATTCCACTGCCCATCGTCGCACGCGGCTCGCGGTCGCGCTAATCACGGCTCCCCTCAGCGGGTCGCGGCGTCTGAGCAGACGACAAGGTGTACCCAGACGATGAGGCCTAGACAGGATGAGCGGCCGACGCCTAGCGAGCGAAGGATCAAGGACGGCGCGACCAGGTGCGAGCGGCTCGCTCCGCAGCCGCCGCGAGCGAGGCCGCCGGGGAGGCCAACGCGGCCTCGGCCGAACCGACGACGTCTGCGGCCGAGTACGCG
>Ga0184638_1000513_pt1 | contig 10914 bp, 12 predicted proteins | sample PLM31_50_b2_FD_133141 | JGI IMG/M metagenome (GOLD analysis project Ga0184638, IMG submission 133141) | Groundwater sediment microbial communities from an aquifer in East River, Colorado, USA - PLM3-1_50_b2 | ecosystem: Environmental > Terrestrial > Soil > Riparian zone | place: USA: East River... | reverse complement strand
GCACGGATCCGTGTACTTGTCGGAGTTTGGGATGCCGGCGTGATGCACCATGATCCAGGTCTTGCGGGGAGAATCGTAGCTGTAGGTCTCGAACGGCCACGGTACCCGGCTCCAGTCGCCGTCCTCGGGCGCCTTGATCCGGAGAGGTCTGGCCCGTGAACGGGAAGGCTGCCATCCACGATCCACCCCCACGGCATCGGGGGTGCAGAAGTCATCTTCGTCCAGCGCCCAGATTCTTGGAATGGGCAGCACGATGCTCGATGAGGCGAGCACCGCCATCTGGACGAAACGCCTCCGCGTCAGCTTCGAGGGGAAGAAGCGCTCTTCGAAGAGCGGCAAGCCATCGGGTTCCATCGGACCTCCCCGCTTGCCAGATCGGGGAGGCCCACCTGGATGGGCCCATTGTCCTAGCTGCACCCGCCACAAACAATCCCCCAGCCAGGGGGTTAGTGCGCGTTGGCAGGGTGATCTTCTATCTGGGCGGTTACCAGACTCAGCCGCCCGCCACCGCGGGGAGGATCGCGACCGTGTCGCCTTCCCGCACCTCGGTCTCCAACGCGCCGAGGTACCTCACGTCCTCGTCGTTCACGTAGATGTTCACGAATCGGTGAAGGCCGCCATCTCCGTCCAGGATGCTTCCCCTGATCCCCGGATAGCACCGATCGAGCACATCGATCAGTTCGCGAAGCGTGCCGCCCTCACTCGCCTCGACGATGGCCTGGCCATCCACGAACTTCCGCATGATAGTGGGCACCTTGACCCTGACGGCCATCACGCCTCCACTGTTGTCCTGACCCCGTGCTCTGCCTCAGACGGAGCCATCCCGGGCGCCAGGCCGCAGAAAGCGTCGTAGTCGATCAACTCAGTGACGGTCGGGTTCTTGCCGCAGACCGGACAGTCCGGGTCCCAACGGAGATTCACGGACGTGAATTCCATCTCCAGGGCGTCGAACAGCAGCAGCCGTCCGACGAGCGGCTCACCGGCACCGGTGATGAGCTTTATCGCCTCGGTGGCCTGTATCGCGCCCACTATCCCCGGGAGCACGCCGAACACCCCGCCTTCGGCGCACGATGGCACGGTCCCGGGCGGGGGCGGCTGAGGGAACAGGCACCTGTAGCACGGAGTCTCGGGCCCGGGCATGAACACAGACGCCTGCCCATCGAACTGGTAGATCGAGCCGTAGACCAGGGGCCGTCCCAGGATCTGAGTCGCGTCGTTGACCAGGTAGCGCACGGGGAAGTTGTCGCTCCCATCGACCACGATGTCGTATCGCCCCAGGATGTCGAGGGCGTTCTCCGACGACAGAACCAGGTTGTAGGTCTCCAAGTTCACATCCGGATTGATGCCGGAGAGGCGCTCGGCGGCGGAGTCCACCTTCGGCCTGCCGACGTCGTCAGTGTCGTGGAGAAGCTGACGCTGGAGGTTCGTGAGGTCCACCCGGTCGAAGTCCACGAGACCAAGCGTCCCGACGCCCGCTGCGGCCAGGTACATTGCCACCGGAGAGCCCAGACCGCCCGCGCCCACGCACAGCACCTTCGCGTCGAGCAGCTTGCGCTGCCCGGCGCCGCCTATCCTCGGAAGGATGATGTGACGTGAGTAGCGGAGGAGCTGCTCTTCGGTGAACCCGGGGCCACTCATACGATCCTCACTTCCTGTTCATCGATCGAACCGTCGCGGATGGAGAATCCGCGCAGGACCGGGTTGGGTCGTTCTGTCAGCGACAGCAGGAGGTAGTGCGCCTCAGGGTAGAAGGCCTGCCGCCGATCGGTCTCGGACGGATAGGCATCGCTATGGGTGTGAGAGTGGAAGATGCCGATCAGGTCCAGGCCGTCTGCCTCGATCTGATTGAAGGCCCGAAGCTGCTCAGTAGGGTCCAGGCGATAGGTCACCGGGCTGTCGTCGGCGTTTCGCATTGGATAGAAGCGCTCGGCCCGTCCGTCACGGCCGGCCAGCAGTCCGCACGCTTCCTTGGGAAGAGCTGCCACCGCATGGGTGATCATCGCGTCTCGTATGTCGGCGGGGACTTCCATCACCTTCTCGATTCTCTCCGTTGTCAGTCAAGGGGCATCCGTGAGTCTTCCATGGGATTTCCTACTAGCTCGGTCGAATTTACCATCGCTCCGCGGATCCGTGTAGCTCTAACCGCGGATCAGCTCACGTGCCCGGCGATCCTGATGGAGCCCGGATCGCCGTCCTCAATTGCCCCGATCATGGCCGCAGCCACCCCCCGTTCCGCCAGCGAACGCTCCAGGATTGCAACCCGATCCTCCGGGATTGCGATGAGCATTCCGCCCGACGTCTGTGCGTCGGCCAGCACCAGCTGCTCCGTCTCCGACAAAGAGCCCCAGTCCACGCTGGACGCCAGGAACTCGTGGTTGGAATGAGTTCCCGAGGGAACCACCCCCTGCGCCGCCAGGTCCAGCGTGCCGGGCAGCACCGGAACGGCCCCGGCATCTATCTCGGCCGATGCGCCCGATGCCTTCAGGGCATTGTGGAGGTGCCCCAGCAGCCCGAACCCGGTCACGTCTGTGGCAGCCGACGCCCCCGCCTCCAGCATCGCCAAAGAGGCATCACGATTCAGGGTTGTCATGGTCTCGACGGCCCGTGCCAGCTGTTCGGGCGTGGCCAGGCCTCGCTTGACCGCGGTCGCGATGATCCCCAGGCCGAGCGGCTTGGTCAGAAACAGGCGGTCGCCGGAACTCATCGTCGAGTTCCGCATCAGTCTGTCCGCGTCCGCGAAGCCGGTGACGGCCATCCCGTACTTCCGCTCGGGGTCGTGGATCGAATGGCCGCCGACGATGGCGACCCCGGCCTGCCGCGCCACGGCGGAGCCCCCCTCCAGCACCTGAACCAGCAGGTCGAGCGAGAGCGTCTGTATCGGCCAGGCCACCAGGTTGAGGGCCAGGACCGGTACCCCACCCATCGCGTAGACGTCGGAGAACGCGTTGGCTGCTGCGATCCGTCCCCAGTCGTAGGGGTCGTCCACGATGGGCGTAAAGAAGTCGACCGTCTGGACCAGGGCCCGCCCATCTGGCAGCGCGTAGACGGCCGCGTCGTCGCCCGTGGCACCGGACACGAGCACCTCAGGGGGATATTCGGTTGGAGTCAGGCGGCCCAGGACCTGGGCCAGGTCGCTCGGACCGAGCTTGCAAGCTCAACCGGCGCCGTGGCTGAACCTGCTGAGCCGCACCTCCTCGCGCATCGTCTCTGCCATGTCTTCCTCACGTGGGTCGATACCGGTTCGATTATCGTCTCCTCACAGTCTGTCTCCAGAAACGACGAAACCGCGACTTCGCCAAGAAGGACTGACGTTCGTTGGCCACCACTCGCCTCAACGGCATGAATCTGACTGTATCTGCACGAAGAGCTACACCGTCGGATATCGCTGAAACGAGTGGCTCTTCTCCCTTGGCCTAGTCGTGCCCCATGGCCAGGGCCCCCCCTCGAACCCAGTGTTACGTCCCGCAGCCGTCGGAGCGCTCAGTCAGCGGTGCGAGCCCTCCCCCTACGCCGGGGAAGGTCCCCCCCACCGCCCACAGGTCCTGGGAGGAGATGGCGGTGACGTCCAGGAGGTTCGCATCGTCGTTCGGGTTGGCCCCCGGCACAACTCTCCAACGGACCCCGTCCCAGTGCATGGTCAGGGGCAGGTAGTCGGTGAAGTTTGGATCATGACGGCCGACCGCCCACACGTCGTCGCTGGAAATAGCGACCACCGAGTACAAGGAGTTCATGGCCGGCAGGTCCAACCGGACCCGCTTCCATGCCGTCCCGTTCCAGTGCAGAACCAGTGCTTCGTGATGCACTTAGGAGTAGGACCCCACCGCCCAAGCGTCGTCGGCGGAGACAGCGGCCACCCCGTACAGGATGTTGATGGTGGAGGGGGGAGAGGGCCAGGGGACCGGGGTGACGGTCCAGGAGGTCCCGTCCCAGCGCTCCACCAGGGGCTGGAACAGGCCAGGGCCCGGGTCGCTCTGGTAGCCCACCGCCCACACGTCGTTTGCCGAAGCGGCGGCCACCGAGTAGAACACTTCCCCGCCAGGAACGTGCTCGATAGGCACCACGCTCCAAGAGGCCCCGTCCCAGTGCATGGACAAGCCTTGCACGTCCCCTTGCTGGGATATGGTGATCCCCACGCCCCAGATGTCGTCCGGGGCGATGGCCACCACGTCGTACAGGTGGCTCTCCTCCCCCGGGTAGGGGGTGGGGTACCTGCTCCACGCCGTCCCGTCCCAGTGCATGGCAACGGATCGGACCAGGCCCCCCACCGCCCACACGTCGGTGGCGGAGACGGCGCCACGGCCTCCACCACCGCGTTGTAGATTCCCTCCGCCGGAGAGACCATCCAGGCCGTGCCGTCCCAGTGCATGATGAACGGGACCTCCGGGTCGGAGACCTCGTCTCCCACCGCCCACACGTCCGTGGGCGTGGTCCCCGACACCCCACCGAGGTCGGCACCGGAGGGCCCGGGGTTGGGGACCGCAGCCCAGCACCGGGCAGAGCCGGGAGCAGGACCCGCGGCGCGCAACGGGGCCGCCCCAGCCTGGAGAGCGCCCACGAGCAACACCACGAGCAGGGAGAGCGTGAACGCCACCCTGCCCCTCCAGGCCCGTGGCTCGCCGTGACGTGGCTGGACGGAGGGGCCGAGCGTGCTCACGGCCCCTCCCACCACCAAAAGACCCGGTCATGCTCCGGCGTGGGCGAGACCGGGCTTGTCATGCACCCTCCGCCGGGGGGTCCATCCTAGGTACAGGATCCAACTCGGAACATCCGGACGCAACCCAGAACGCCTTGATCGTCGTGGGTTCCCGAGAGTCTAAAAGGCCTTGCGCCCTGATTGGATGCGACACATCATGGCCCTGTGAACCTCATCCCCAGGCCTTCAGACTGGGAGCCTCCGCGCATTGCCACGCGGGGTGAAGTGGATGCGGCTCTGGCACGGCGCCCGGACGTGGCGGCTACCTTCGACTTGTTGGTATCCGACATCAGCTCAACGCTGGCCTGGCCACGCACGGAGGCTGCCGGCTTCGTCATCAGCACCGCGGCGGTGACCCTCGACTTCCTAGAGGACCAGAAGTGGCTTTTCGCGGAACGCGTCATCGAGAACGTCCAGCAACGCATGCACGACGAGTTCATCGACACAAGCTGGCCCGAGTGTCCTGAGCATGGTCGGCATCCGCTCTGGGTCAGGGGCGGACCGCCCTGGCTATGGAAGTGCAGGGGCGTCAGCGTTCCATTGGGCGAGCTACGATCCCGCTCGTGATACGTACGCGACTAGGTCACGCAGGCGCCGAAGAAGCAGTGTCCTCGGAAGGCGATGTACGCGAGACCGGCCAGGGAGTCCACCACGAAATGCGCGGTCACGAGGGGCCAAGTACGTCGCCACCTTCTGAACGCGTAGCCGAACGCCAGCCCTAGAGCGAAGTTCCCGGCGAAGCCGCCCCATCCCTGATAGAGGTGGTACGTGCCGCGGAGCAGGGCGCTGGTCAGGACCGCTGTGTTGCCGGGCCATCCGAGCTGCTCGAGGCGGCGGATCAGATAGCCGACGACCACCACCTCCTCCAGCAGGCCGTTCTCGAAGGCCCCGAGCAGCAAGACCGGCACCGTCCACCAGTGCCCAAGCGGCGGGACCGGCACGACGAACCGGTTGACGTCCAGCGCGATCGCTCCGAGGTACAGCCCGAGCCCTATTGCGGAAACACACAGTCCAGCCAGAACGCCCCACCCGAGGTCCTTCCGGAGAGTCGCGGTTCCCAGACCGAATGGTTTTAGACCCTCGTCGCTCCTGCGGGCCAGATGGACAACCAGCCACACGGGGGCCAGCGCGAACACTATCGAGGCCAGTTGAGTAGCCAATTGGACGTTTGGGAACACCCGGACGACCACCTTTCGGGTGACCGGATGAGACAGGAGATCGATGACGGCGAAGACGGCGCTCGCCAGGAGCGACAGGGAAAGGACTACCAGGACCTCTTCGCGGACGACCTTTCGTTCGGGTGGCGCGAGGACTGGGCCGGCTCCTATGGGGCGTGGAGGGGCGCGGCCGCGGAGGTCGTTGCCGGAGGCAGCGAGCACTCCCAGATCCGCAGTTCCCAGACGAGCCGGCTGCCCTTCCGGAAGAAGCTCACCACTCCGGAGTCCATGAGTCGCCGTACTACGGCGGTCTCGGCGATCTTCGTCGGCAGCGGCAGCAGTCGCTGGCGGAGCTTCCGCGTTCGCCCCTCACCGAAGATTCGGCGGGCGGCGCGAAGGACCGCGCCCTCGTCCTGGATCGAGCCCGTCGGCAGGTAGAGCCTGCCGCCTGGCAGCAGATGCGGGCGACTCGCCTCGAGCATCGCGACGGGGACCTCCGCGCCGGTCGGGCCGCCGCTGAAGCCGCCCGGGAACCAACCCGAGACGGCCGCGATCTCGTCGGGGATGCCCGACACGTCACCGATGACCACATCGGCCTTGATCCCGGCGAGCGGCTCGAACAGGCTTCCGCCTCTTATCTCGACGCGATCGGACAGGCCCAGGCGCTCGGCGTTGCGGCGGGAGAGCTCCACCGCCACTTCGTTGACCTCGGTGCCGTAGACCTTCTTTGCGCCGAGCAACGCGGCCACGAACGAGAGGATGCCCGAGCCGGAGCCGACGTCGATCACGGTGTCGCCCGGATTGACTGTCAGGCCCTCCGCCACCTCACGGCTGGTGTGCGTGGGCGCGAAAACGCCGTCCGTGAGCAGTATGCTGAACGGGCCGCCGCGACCGTCCCATATGTATTCCCACTCACCGGATTCGTTCATTCCGGTAGCTATGCTACTCCCCCGAGGCTCCATGGACATAGACATCAGACCGATCAAGCCGGATGAGTTCGAAGCCTACACGCGCGCGGTAGAGCGTTCCTTTGGCGTGCACCCGCGCGACGAAGAGATCGCGACTTGGCGTGGGGTCACGGAATACGAGCGCAGTCTGGCGGCCTTCGAGGGCTCCGAGATCGTCGGAACGGCGGCGGCCTTCTCATTCGTGCTCACCGTGCCAGGTGGGCAGGTGCCGATGGCGGCTCTCACCGCCGTCGGAGTGGCGCCGACGCATCGCCGGCAAGGATTGCTCACCACCCTGATGCGTCGGCAAACAGACGACGCCTATGAGGCAGGGGAAGTGCTCGGCGGCCTCTGGGCGTCTGAGGGGGCCATCTATCAGCGGTTCGGCTATGGGCTGGCCACCTTCGCCGCCGACCTGGAGATCGAACGGTACCGCTCCGCGTTCACCCGTCCTTTGGAGCGCACGGGTCGCGTCAGGCTCGTCGACAAGCCCACCGCGCTGGAGCTGTTCCCCGCCATCTACGGCCGTATCCTCCCGGAACAGCCTGGGATGCTCGCGCGAACCCAGACGTGGTGGGAGCAGATATTCGCGGACCTGGAGCACTGGCGCGGGGGCGCGAGCGCGCTGTTCTTCGCCATCTATTCGTCGGCCGAAGGCGGCGACGAAGGCTACCTCGTATATCGCGTGAAGCACGCCTGGCCGGAGTCGGGCCCGAGCGTCTTCAAGGTCCGAGAGCTGATGGCGACGACCCCCGAAGCTTATGCAGCGCTCTGGCGCTTCTGCCTCGATCACGACCTGATCGACAAGATCCAAGCTTGGCCGATGCGCCCCGAGGAGCCGCTGCTCCACTTGCTGGCGAACCCGCGGAAGTTGAACCTGAAGTTGGGCGATGGGCTGTGGCTACGATTGCTGGACTTGCCCAAGGCGCTGTCTTCGAGGCGGTACAGCGCTAAGGATCGGCTCGTGTTGGAGGTGCGGGACACTTTCTGCCCGTGGAACGACGGCCGCTTCGAACTGGAGGCAGGGCCGGACGGCGCGGAGTGCGTCCCGACCGACCGCGAGCCAGATCTGGCCCTGGAAGTCAGGGACCTGGGCGCCGCCTACCTTGGAGGGGTACGGTTCAGCACTCTGTCGCGCGCCGGCCGCGTCGGACAGCTGACGCCGGACGCTCTCGCCAGAGCCGACGCGATGTTCCAGTGGGACCCCCCGCCTTGGTGTCCCCAGGTCTTCTGAACCAGCCTCCACCGCTCGAGGACTACAACCTCTTCGACCAGGACGTGGTGCTTCGGGACGCCGTGGCACGGGAGGCAGGTTCCTGGGGGGTAGAAGGACTCTCCCGGTTCGGCAGCGTGATCGGGGGCGAGCCGTTGCGGCTCGGGCAGTTGGCGGATCGGAACCCGCCGATCCTGCGCACCCACGACCGGTTCGGCAACCGAGTCGACGAGATCGAGTTCCACCCTGCCTGGACGTCCTTGCTCCGGCTCGGGATAGAGGCGGGCATCCCGTCGCTACCCTGGCGCGAGCCACGGCCCGGCGCCCATGTCGTCCGCGGGGCAATGCTCATGCTGCTCTCTCAGGCCGAGAGCGGAGTCGGATGCCCCCTCTCGATGACCTACGCGAGCGTGCCAGCGCTCCGCCAGAGCCACGTCCTGTCCAGGGAGTGGGAGCCAAGACTCTTGGATACCGACCCCTCTCGATCCGCGCTGTGCGGCATGGCGATGACCGAGAGGCAGGGAGGCTCCGACGTAAGGGCCAACACGACACAGGCCGAACCCTCGGGAGCCGGGACCTACCGCATCACTGGCCACAAGTGGTTCTGCTCGCATCCCGTCTCGGACGCCTTCCTTGTGCTCGCGCAGGCGCCCGGCGGTTTGTCCTGCTTCCTTATGCCCAGGGTGCTCCCAGACGGGACCCGGAACGAAGGTTTTCGGCTTGTCAGGCTGAAGGACAAGCTCGGTACGCGGGCGCTCGCCTCGGCCGAGGTGGAGCTCGAAGGAGCGCTTACCTGGCTGATCGGAGACGAAGGGCGAGGAGTTTCGACCATCATCGAGATGGTCAACCACACACGGCTCGACTGCGTACTGGGGTCGGCGGCAGGGATGAGGCGGGCCGTCGCGGAGGCAACGCACCATGCGGCCCACCGGTCCGCTTTTGGAAGGCGCCTCCAGGAACATCCGCTGATGGGCAACGTGCTGGCCGATATCTGCTTGGAGTCGGAGGCGGCGACTCTCCTGGCTATTCGGCTGGCCCGAGCCTATGAGCCCGACGGTGACCCGGCTTTTCGTCGGCTGGCGACCGCCGTCGCCAAATATTGGGTGTCCAAGAGGGCGACTCCTCTCGTGGCGGAGGCCCTCGAGTGTCTGGGTGGGAACGGTTTCGTGGAGGAATCGCCCATGCCTCGGCTCCTCCGCGACAGCCCACTCAACTCGATCTGGGAGGGGTCGGGAAATGTCATAGCCCTGGATGTGCTCCGGGCGTTGGCCAGGGAGCCGGAGGCGCTGCAGGGGCTTCTGGATGAGGTTCGGCTGGGGCCGGGCCAGGACGACCGGCTGGACCGCGCAGTCCACGAGGCACGGAGGCAGGTGGAGTCCCTTATCAGCTTCCCCGACTCGGCGGAGTACCTGGCCCGCAGGACAGTCGAGCGGCTGGCACTCGTCCTCCAGGCGTCGCTCGTCCTCCGGCACTCACCGTCGGAGGTCGCTGAGGCATTCCTCTCCACCCGGATCGCAGGTGACGTCGGGTTCGCTTTCGGCACCCTGCCCGCCGGCCTGAAGGTGGGCTCGATCATCGAACGGCACCGCCCGAGACTCGGGCCCTGAGCTACTCCGCGTCGGGGCCGGTCGCTCGAACCTTCTCCACTTGGCCCAGCGCCTCTCGCAGCTCGCTGATCCACTCGGACTGATGACGCTCCACCAGGCGCACACACCAGGCGAGCGCCTCGCTGCGGCTCCGCGCCACTCCTGCGTCGATGAGCGTATCCAGCACGGCCCGCCCCGGCATCCGGAGCCTGGTCATTACTGGCATCGAAACGTTGGTGAAGACCTCCCGCATGTCGCCGCACGAGGCTCCCCAGGAAACCCGCCTCCGGTACCGCATCTGGGCCTCGTCGGCGATCCGCATCCTGGCCTCGCGTGTCTCCTCCCGGTGCTCTTGGATCCGCCCCGAGCGGGCCGCCGCCAGACCCTCGGCCGAGGTGCCCTCGGGCATCGAGACGTCAGCCAGCGTCCCTACGACCAGGATCTCCTCTCGATCCGCTTTCACCTCGGGCGGCCCTGAGAACCAGTCTCCTGGCAACCTGCCGGCGAACCAGCCCTGCAACTCCTGTTCGAACTCGCTCATCTCATCCTCCCTTGCGTGGGAGTTACAGAATTACATACTTACACGATTTCGTCCAACCGGCCAACCGGACAGCTGCCTGACTCCGTTACCCTCTTCGGTCACATGGGTCAGCTGGTCGAGATCGTGCCTAACTTCAGCGAGGGTCGCCGCCAGGACGTGATCGACGCGATAGTGGAGGCGCTCTCGGTGCCCGGCGTCCGCATCCTCAACCGCCAGGCTGACCCGGATCACAACCGCCTGGACGTGAGCCTGGTCGGCGACCCGGAGGCGGTCCGACGAAGCGCGATGGCTGGGGCGGCGAAGGCCGCGGAGCTGATCGACATGGATCATCAGCGCGGGAGCCATCCGCGCATGGGCGCCGTGGACGTCATCCCCTTCCTTCCGATCCGCGAAGTGTCGATGGATGACTGCATCGCGCTCGCGCGGGAGGTCGCCCGGGACATCGGCGATAGCCTGGGGATCCCTGTCTACTGCTACGACCAGGCCGCGCTCTCGCCCGATCGCCGGAGCCTGGCCGAGGTCAGGAAGGGCGAGTACGAGGGGCTCAAGGCGGACGTCGCGGCGGGCAGGCGACTGCCCGACTTCGGCCCACATGAGCTGGGCAAGGCCGGCGCCGTGGCCGTCGGCGCGCGCAAGCCGCTGATCGCCTTCAACATGTATCTATCCGGCGAGGACGAGAGCGCGGCCAAAGAGATCGCGAGGCGGGTCCGTGAGTCATCTGGCGGCCTTGCGAACGTGCGCGCCATCGGTTTCTTCGTGCCCGAGCGAGGATGCCTG
>Ga0184638_1000511_pt1 | contig 10921 bp, 16 predicted proteins | sample PLM31_50_b2_FD_133141 | JGI IMG/M metagenome (GOLD analysis project Ga0184638, IMG submission 133141) | Groundwater sediment microbial communities from an aquifer in East River, Colorado, USA - PLM3-1_50_b2 | ecosystem: Environmental > Terrestrial > Soil > Riparian zone | place: USA: East River... | reverse complement strand
TACCGCCGCATCCCGAAATTGCTTCGAGAGGTCAAACGCGTCGTCAGCGGTGAGTTTCATGAACTCCTCTCACAAAATGCTCTTGATGTCCTTGTACAGTTTCCCTAGATCTTTGGCGTACTGCTGTATCTGACTGAGCAAAATTTTACTGGTAATCTCGTGTCGGTTGTCGTAAAGCTTCTGATGCGCTTCGGAGATCTTCGTCAGGATTTGAGAATACGTGCGTATGGAATTCTGTCTTTCAGTGATGCTCGCTAAACGCACCTCTTCCCATTCTTTCACAGCCTCGATCCCCGCCGGATCAGCGGATTTCATGACCAGGGTCCGATAGTAAGTTTGGACTGTCGCTTTTTCTGTCTCAATATCCCCGCCAAAGCCTTCATCAACAACCTGCTTCAGATTCTTGATGACTATTTGGAGCGGCCCATTCGCTGCCTCTACCAACTCTTTGATCTTGCTTTTTCTCCAGGCATCTGTCGCTGCGCGCGTCAAGACCTTGGCCATGTCTGCAAAGGCGCCCGTCTCCTTTGGGTCTGCAAATTTATTCTCACTGACCGCCTTACCCAGCGCATCTATCCGGGTGTCATAATTAACCAGATCATCTGCGGCAAGTTGCCCGAGGGCCTGCATATATTCGTCGATAAGCTTGAGTCGCAACAGAAGACGCTCCTTCTGGATCTCCCTGTCCGCGGCAATTTGAGTGAGATGACTGTGTTGACTCACGGGCATATAGCGCTTTTGGCGGGACGGGAACGCGACATATTCGTTGACGAGAGCCGTATAATCGGCCGATTGTGACGAAATATTCGCGAATTCTTTAATCGCACTAAGATCGGCGCACCCTGCTAAGACACTGAGCCCTAGCAGGAGCAGCAGCGGGATCTTCAGATACGTCTGTCTCAGAGTCACGTGTTCATTCAGTTGCGCGGCGGGTTATCCGTGGGTAAGCTCGCCCCGTCAAGTCAACGTCAAAGAATAACCACGGCATTCTAGGACTCGTCGGGAGGAGGTGTCAACAGCGACCGACGGAGGAAAGCTGCGTATACCATCTGCTCCAGCCGGAGCGCAGCCACATAACAATTTCGACCAAAAGATGAACACTCCGCTCCCTCCGAGTCGCGGTTGACCATCACGATTCCGAAATATGTGCCAAAATTGTAACTGTAGTTGACTTCGATCTGCGAGCCCCACGGTGCTCCACTGACAACCCCGATTGCCACAGCTGGAAAGGAGTCCATTTGATTTTTTATTCTTCCATTGTCGTGAAAGCGATTGGTGTCCGTGGCCAGACAAGAACTCATTAGCACGAAGGAGGGGTATCATATGTGCCCAGAAGCCTATTAAATACGCCCTCATTGCGAGGTCCTAGCATATGACAGATCTTCCAACTCAGATCCGCAGCCTGAAACAAGGAGAACACCTCTGTTCCGTTTACGAGACGACCCGCGAGATGATGACCCAAGCGGTTCCCTACCTGAAACATGGTCTGCTCTCCGGTGAACAGTGCATCTATGTCGCCGATGAGAACACGAATGAGACAGTACTTTCTAATCTGAGAAATGGCGGCATTGATACCGATCGCGCAGTGGAAGAGCGCCACCTCCTTCTTTGGAACCGTCATGATTACAAGCCGGCTGGTCCCTTCGATCGCGAAGTCATGTTTAATTTTGTTCAAGGAAATGTAGAAAAGGCGGTGGCCCATGGCTTTTCAGGACTCCGCTTGGCGGTAGAAATGACCTGGGCGCCAAGCGCGGGGGTGACATTTCAGGACCTGGTAACGTGGGAATCATTGTTGAACCGGCTTTCCTACCCCGGGAGCAAGGCATCATTCATCTGCATGTACAACCGACATCTCCTGTCATCGGCATTGATACGGGAAGCCGTCTATGTTCACCCGGTGGTTGTGCTCGGACAACAGGTCTGTCCCAATTTGTTTTACCAACCCACAGAGTTTGCTCTCGAAAACAAAACCGAAGCAGAGAAGTTGGAATGGATGCTCTCCCAGATCGCACGCGCCGATCTTGCAGAAAAGGCCTTCTTACAGAAGACCAAGGCTTTAGAGTCGGCCAACGCTGATCTCGAAAGATTCGCGTATGCCGCGTCGCACGACTTGAGAGAGCCTCTGCGATTAGTCACAGGTTACGTTGAGCTTCTGGCAAAACGGTACAAAGGCAGGCTGGACGCGGATGCGGATGACTTCATCAATTTTGCACTCATGGGCGTGCACAGGATGAACCGGTTGATCCAGGGAACATTGACCTATGCCAAGGTGGGACTGAGTGAACCGGTGTTTGAAGCGGTCAATTGCGAAGAGGTGTTAAGCGAAGTGCTCGCAAACCTCGGTTCCAGCATCGCTGAGTCATCGGCCAAGATCGTCCGGGAACCCTTGCCCATCGTCAATGGAAATCGATTTCTATTATCTCAGGTGTTTCAGAACCTTGTGCACAATGCCATCAAATATCATGGGCCGGCCAACCCGGTCATAAAGATCTCGAGTCACAGCCGTGATGGCGAATGTCTGTTTGCGGTCCAGGACAACGGCGTCGGGATTGACCCCCTCTATCATGACAAGGTCTTCGAAATCTTCCAACGGTTGGATAGCCTGGACGAACAGTCCGGCAGCGGGATTGGGTTAGCGATTTGCAAAAAGGCTATTGAGCGCCATGGGGGAAAGATTTGGGTAGAATCACGAGTTGGAAAAGGCGCTACCTTCTATTTCACAATACCGGTCCAGCCTACAATCCAGGCTACAAGAACCAATTCGCAGGAGATGTATTCAGAAGATTTGCCGGTGGCAGAATGAGTCTTGCGCTCAGCCTTCGCGGGACCGTCAGAACTCCCTGCAATCGGCTGTTCCTTGACAGCATCCTGTTTTCTTCCCTCCTTTGAATGGGTTCCCTCGATTACGGACTTGCCTCGAAAGGGTACTACAACTTTACTTATGGGGACTGTTTGTCGCTGATCGCCTCCTGCGAGAATCCACTAGGGCGAAGCCTCACATCAAATCAGTCTAGGGAAAAGAATTGCCATAGATTCTGGGAAGGAGACGGGTTATGCATACAGTACTTGTCGTCCTCCTCATTCTGCTGCTCCTAGGCGCGTTACCCACGTGGCCGCATAGCAGTTCTTGGGGATATTACCCGAGCGGGGGTTTAGGCGTACTCCTTATCGTTGTGCTGATCCTTGCATTAACGGGGCGAAGACGATTGGGTTAAGGCTTCAAAGAAGAACTGGCAGCGCAGGTTAGACAACAGTGTTCTGCAGTAATTGGCGTTTATCACCACAACCAAGGAGGAGCGATATGCGGTTCATCATCATAGTCACGGCCTTAGTCATGGGTCTCTCATTCGGCAATGCCTGGGCGCTGTTTGAGACGGACAAGAAACTGTCTGAACAAGCCACCATCACTTTGGAGAATGCGGTAAAGATCGCGGTGGGGAGCGTGCCTGGGAAAGCGGTCGAAGTGAATATGGGCAAAGATGACGGGCGTGTGGTGTATAAAATCGAGATTATCGAAGCAGGGACCGGAAAGACTAAGCACGTGTACGTCGATGCGCAGAAGGGAGATATTGTACAGAAGAAATAGATGGTGCAACATCGCCCCGGACCGGAAGAGGTCCGGGGCCCCCGTCCGACAGAAATGCAACACCCCCTCAGAGCCAATACTCAACAAGCCGTGCGACACACCACCCCATCATGAAATCAATATATTTCCGACCCCGCGAGTCAAACACAAAACTGCCGTCCGACCTCACAATTTGCAGGTTGTCGGCCTCGGACCCTCTCGCCAAAAATGTTTTGTCTAATTCCCTTACATTCATGGAGTTCTTCCGGTATTAGCCGATCTTACAAGGCTCTTCGACGAGGTGTTCCGCAAGAAGCCAAACATGGTGTTCCTTTCGCTAGCCTAAAAGGTCATTTCTTCTCTTCAAGCAGCTTCCCTCTTCGACGTCTCAGACACTTTGTCGGTCGACCTTTTGACCTGTGACTCCCCCATCTGCGACCCCACGAGGTATAGCAAGCCTAGCAAATAGCCTGTGGCTACGAGCGCGACAAGAAGTGTGATCATAAACGCTTGGGATGCCATGATTCCGCCATTCTCGTTACGAGTGTCACGATGGCTCCTGGTAGCGGATGAAGTGATCGTAGAGTTGGATCGGATGACTTATGGGCGACGGCAGGGTCACCTTCGGGGGACGCACGATAAAGGTGTTCAGCTCATTGGGTGACGGTCCGGCGTGTGCGCCCATTTCTGGAATGAATGAGACATGTCCGTGGGGGGCATCGATGCCGTAGATCACGAGGTCGCCGGCGCTCGGCATCGCCATCAGATCCACGATGCCTTGGACGACTACCGAGGCGTCGTCGCGCTCCGCAAAGGGCCCGCGCTTGCCATCGCGGAATTGGTAGCGCTTGCCTTGCTGGAAGCAGACGGGACCGTTGCTGGATCGAGCGAGGATAAAGCCCACGCCCCGACTCTGGGAAAGCTTCTCAGCCAGTTTTGGAAAGCGGCGCTCGATGGCGTCGATGTCGAGTGGTGCCGAGACGTTGAGCACATACAGGAACGCATTCGGACCGGCAGAGATCACCCGGACACCGTTCTGTTCGTACGCCTCCGGGTCACTGCGGCGCAGGAAGTCCTCATCAATATAGTTTTGAAAATGCTGAAGCAGCTCCCGCGCGCCACGCCGTCGGACACGGATTCCGCGTACCAAACCTCTTTGCGAGCGCCCGTCCGGTGGCACCGCCGGCTTCGCGGTCAGGAGCTCATCGAAAATCCATCGCTCGAAGGGCCGGCCGCCGGTGAGGTCATGGTAAGATCTGCAGGGCGCCTGGCCATGGTCGGAGAGGACGTAGAAATCATACTGGTGCTCGGGCACGCGTCGCGTGACGCGCCAGAGATGGCGGATCGCACGATCGATGTTACGCAAGTTCGCAAGCGCTTGACGGCTGCCTGGACCGAAGTTGTGTGCCGCTTCATCGTAGTCCACATAGTTCACGTACACGGCCGGAACCCCCGCATAGAGATCCCGGGAAACAGCCATGGTGAAGAACTCGTGCATCCAGACCGAGATGGCGATCTTCAGCATGAACCAGCGCCAGCCCAGGCGCCCCTTTGCCGGACGCGCGGTGAAGCGTGGCACGGCTTTACCGAGCTCGATGATTGTCCGTAGCAGGCTCTTCAGGCATACCCAGATGAGCACCACAAACGGCGAGAACACGGCGAGGAGGCCGCGACCGCTCGGACGCGTGAGGCTCGCGAGGGTATAAAGGTTGTTGTCGGCGCCTCCCGTAAAGACGCAGCCGTAGGCACTCCCGCCCTGTAGAATGCCGCGTCGGCCCGCTGTGTGTTTGGCTTCGACCAGCGCCGCGTGTCCTGCGCGGGGGAAATGTACATCGCTCTGCCGCTCGCGGTCGTAGTAGTGAAAGCCGGGTATGTCAGGGCGCACACCGTACATCGCCGCCATCTGAAAGGCAGGCGTGGAGGTTGGCACGCCAACGGTCATCGGCTCCATACGATAGCCGTGACGCCGCAGCAAACTCTTAAGGAAGGTCGTGTGGCCGGACGCTATTGCCTGCTCGAGAACCTCGCGCGATAAGCCATCGATCTGCACGATCAGGAAACGTGGGTGCGTGGGCACGGGAGGGCCCCCACGCCGCAGACGGCGGACGAGACGATCGATCTCTCGCTGGAGTGAAAGGACGAGTTCGTCCATGGATATCATCGCGGTTAGTATACGCTATCCATGCCGAGCGATTTTTCGGTTTGCGTGCCTCGTCAGCTACCGACTATTGTGTCCGGGCCGCACCCCCCGGTGCCTCCGTCAGCGTGAGATGGGTTTCGAACCATTCCCGTGCCAGCTGCGCCACCTGATCCAGCGCGCCCGGCTCTTCGAAGAGATGCGTCGCCCCGGGGACGATTGCGAGTCGCTTTTCGCAGCGGAGCTGCGCGAATGCCTTCCGGTTCAGCTCAATGACAGAGACGTCGTCCCCGCCGACAATGAGCAGCGTGGGTGCGTGGACGCGCGCCAGGGCTGGCCCGGCCAGATCGGGACGCCCCCCGCGCGAGACGACCGCGCCTACCACCTTGAGGCACTCTGTCGCCGCTACCAGCGCCGCGGCGGCGCCGGTGCTCGCGCCGAAGTAGCCGACCCGGAGGGATTCTGTGTCCGGGTACTGCGTGAGCCAGTCCGTGGCGCGGACAAGCCGCTCCGCGAGCAAGCCGATGTCGAACCGCAGGTGCGCCGTCTCCAGGTCGATCGCTTCTTCGTTCGTGGTGAGCAGGTCCACCAGCAGAGTCGCTAGATTCGCTTCATTGAGCGGCCGTGCCACGTAGCGATTACGGGGGCTATGCCGGCTGCTCCCACTGCCGTGAGCAAATAATACGCCCCCCCGGGCCCTCTTGGGCAGGCTCAGGTTGCCCTCAAGGGTCACCGAGCCAGCCGTGACATGGACCAGGCGCTCTTCACCATTCATCCGATCGATCTATTCATTGTTCATATCTCAATCGCTCAAGGTAACAACCCGTCCCGTAAGTACGGCGTCAACCGGTCTGGCACATCCAGTTCTATCTTCTCGATATAACACCAGGCCCACCGCTCGCCGGGCTCGTAGGACGCGATCACAGGATGGCCGACCTGCTGGAAATGTTTCGTGGCATGTCGGTTCGGCGAGCTGTCACAACAGCCGACATGACCGCAGCTCAGACAAAGGCGTAGATGGACCCAGCCTGAACCTGTTTTCAGGCATTCTTCACAGCCTCGAGTGTGCGCGGGAACCGGCTTGGTAGCGAGCAGGTGTTCACACGTCATTAGCCACTCCGTCCTTGCCGCGCCGAAATCCCCGAATTTCTGTAGCCATGCTTCGGCTTCACGGCTTCGGCTTCACGCACACATCATCAACGAGGCTCTGCCGCATGTTAAGCGGCGACACCCTGAAATTTCAGCAACTCATGTCGCGTGCGTAACCGGAAACTGAGGGCGACCAGCAAGGCGCCGAAGACAATTGCATAGGCACCCAGGTACCACACCAAGGCTATTGCGCCGGGACCGGGCGCCACCGCAAGCAGCACGCCAAGGACCAGAGAAACGACACCTGCAAGACCAAGCAACCATTCTCCTTTGATTACCTTTCGGAGGCGAACCGCCGCGATGATTTCCAGCACTCCTGTCACCAAGGCCCAGGCCGCAATAAGGTAGACCAGCGCGAGCGCCGTGATTCCGGGCCAGAGAAAGCTGATGACCCCGACCGCCAGCCCGATGATGCCTTCGAGCAGCAACGCCCACCATGGACGGGTATGAGCCCCTCGCCGTCTTCGGCTCTGTCGCCACACCGTGACGAGGTTGAACACTCCGTCCACAAAGACATATGCGCCAAAGAGCCAGACCAGCGCGGTTAACGTCGGCAGCGGCAGCAGAAAGGCCAGGATGCCAACCAGAATTCCAACCAGTCCACGAAGAGTAATTGCCCACCAATTCGCACTCAAGATCGCAAGCGCGTCGGTTGTTCCATTACTCATGTCTTTCCTCCTCACGTTTCCTTCTCATTGAATGCCTAGGACATGTGGAGCCTGCCTCCTAGCGCTAGCGGGCAGGTGGCTTACGAAGTCTTGACCGTCAACCCACTGACGTCCACCCCACGCACTCCATGAATCTTTTCCAAATCATTGGCGATTGCGAACTTGTGGCTGAGATTGTCGATCTTGCCCTTCAAGGTCACCATCCCGTTTGTCACGGCGTAGTCCACCTCATCCAGATTCACAAGGGAGGACGACTGCAGGTAGAAGACCACATCTTTCTCAATGTCCCGGTCGGGACGCGGCGGGCCCACCACTTTGATCAGGTTGACCACCTCAACCGCACCGGGGACGGTTTTCGCCGCTCTTTCGGCGGCCATGCTTTGAGCGGGTTTCTCCACCGCCCCTTTCAGGGTCACGACACCCTGGCTGACCGTCACCTGTACGTCCGTCTTTTGCAGTGCCGGCGTCGACTTCAACGTCTCCTCCACGGCCCGTTTAATCGCGCCGTCTTTTGTCGCCACCGGGTGAACCACAAGTTCATTGGTCAGCGACTTTACACCGTAGGTGCTCGCTACAAGATGGTCGGCAAGGGCTTTTTCCGCAATCGTTCTGACGGTTCCCTGCAAGGTGACGTTGCCGTCTTGCACCTTGACCTGCACCGCTGTCGGATCGATCCGGCCATCCATCGCCAAGCGTTGTTTAATCGCCGCCGCAACTTCCGTATCCGAGATCGTCGACAGCTTGCCTTTAAAACCCATCGCAAAGATGATGAAGACCACCAGTAAGACACGTGCCGTATTGTTCACCATGGCTCCTCCACTACTGTCTCGACACCTGGGATCCCAGACCCTATGCCGCCCGCGAGGCCTGGCCTGCACCCTCTTGAATCGGTATTTCACGGCGCTGCTGTTTCTCTGCAGGGATGAGGATGGTCACATAGTCATGGTTGACCTCGAGCCCATGAATTGGTACTCGATCCTGCACCTGCCGAAGGCAAATTACTCTCCGCTATCGCGCGCATCATAGAGAGTATACGTGAGGAGGGGAAGGGGAGTACGAGGAGGGGGTCTTCACAAACAAAAAGAGCCCGCTGACCTTGGGATCAGCGGGCCCTTTCCAGAACCGATTACTCCGTTTTCGCTTTCTCTTCCTTTACTTTAGCTTTGGCTTTCTGTCCCTTTGCTTTTGCTTTTCCTTTGGCGCGTTCTACCTCGGCCTTCGCATCATTTCCTTTGACCTCTTCCTTTAATGCCTTTGCCTCCCCTTTGGCCCTTTCAGCATCGGCCTTGACTTCCCCCTTCATCTCCTCAGTTTTTGCTTTCGTCTCTCCGGCTTGGCCAACGGAATAGAAGCTGCCAAAAGCGAATGCAAGCGCAACTGCAGCAACAAGAATTCTCATAGCGACCTCCATGGTCAAGGTTAAATGCTCAGGTTTCACCATACACTAACATGGTGAACTAAACCGTGAATCCCCTACATTTTGGTGCCTATTCCCTAAGAGGTCATCTCCCGTTAGGGAACCTTGACAATCACGCCGCACGCAATCCGAGGCCCACCAGGCCCGTTCGCGGTCGGAGGCTGCGGCAGATACTTGTCCTCAAATTCATGAATAACAAAGGCGCTGTTATCACCGTCAAAAACAGTTGTCAGTCCAGGAGTCAGCGTCACTCGGCTGGAAACCATGTACAGCGTGCCGTTGCGGTTCGCATCAACCTCGAGATTCGTGAGGTCGCCCAGATGGTAAGGATGGTTTTCTAATCCAGGGCTGACGTTGGCGCCGGGATTAATGGCGGGATCTATATTGCCGTCATAGTGCCCTTTCGCCGCCGTGAAGGGAGGAGTGCAGTCGCCGGTTTCATGAATGTGCACCCCATGGAGCCCCGGAGTTAACTTGCTCGTAGCATCGCCCGTGACCTTCATCTTGATCCTGACGCGTCCTTCGTGTCCCTGCTCAAGCCAGGCTTCTCCCTTAATGCCTGGCCCATTAATATCGGCCTTTGCATGGAGTTCTGACGGCAACTTGCCTGTATGAGCCACACACGCCGTCAGCGCCAGTATCGTACCTAGACCGGCCGCCATCTTGAGTATTTGGAAAACCATATCAGCCTCCCCTTTGGAATGTGAGCTGCGCGATTTCTATTCCTACGTCATGAAGTAAGTGGGCATGTCGCAGATGTCTTGCTCCGTAATGCATGCACGAGATTAAGGAATCAGGAAGGGTACCGTTGGAAAGGAATGATGTCAATAAGGGCGGCCCTGTGCCGCGAATGAGGGCCACACGCCGATCCACCACGCGCCGCACCCATCTCTTCAGCCGAGAAACTCCAAATGCCCCTTTCGTATTATCGCGCATCCGCTCTAGACTCCGGCTCTGCTTATTCCTTATCATTAGCCTGATCACCATTCCAACGACGGGCTCTCGCCCGGGAAAGGACACCGTCTCATGATCAGAAAAAACCTCGCATGGGGAACAGTGGCAATCCTGACTGCAGTGCTTGGATACTGGGGGGTTTCTTCAGGAGCAAAGGAGTGCGCCCCTCAGAGCGGAATTCCTGCAGAGAAAGTGGCCGACTACTTGCATGCCGTGCTTCAGTCTGACCGAACTTTTTATACGGTCCACGTGGTGGAGCGGTTGCAGTCGAAGGGTGTCGTGGCTGCCTCGGAAAATTGGCAATCTGCGAACATGCTACCTCTCCCCGCGCAGTTCTTACAGGAGTCAAACCGGTTGACGGGAAGTACAAAAACCGGGATCGGATACCGGCTTATCAGCCTCTGGCCGATCAATAAAAAGAATGGGGCAAGGAACGAGTCTGAGATTAGAGGGCTCCAGGAGACGTTGAAGGATCCCGATCGTCCCTCGACTGAAGTGGTCATGAACGGGCCGGATGCCTATATGCAAGCGATCTATGCAGACAAGGCGGTTTCGCAGGCCTGTATCGGGTGCCACAACGCACACCCGGACAGTCCGAAGCGGGACTTCAAGCAGAATGACGTAATGGGCGCGATGATCATCTCAATCCCGGTAAAGCAATAATGTGACAATACGGCAGGTTCAGGCACACTCGGCATTGAATAGAAAAAAAGCCGTCGCACACGGTCATTCTTACTGCCAGTTCACTGACGTTTCATCCTCTGCAACAGAATTGTGGACAGGCTACGACTACGCCCACTTAGTACCAGTCGTTATATATCATTTACACTGGTTTGAACACCATCCAGTAAATGTTGGCCAAGGGGAGTATGGTCGCTAACGCGCCAGCGATGTTCCAAATTCGTGCAAGTCGCCAATAGGAATCCGGGATCGTCCCACCATGAGCAAACTGCTTGGCCATTTCGGCTTGTTTGATCTGCACCGGAACCAAAATCGCTGCCCAGATGACTCCTGAAATGATGAACAGCCAG
>Ga0184638_1000507_pt1 | contig 10946 bp, 9 predicted proteins | sample PLM31_50_b2_FD_133141 | JGI IMG/M metagenome (GOLD analysis project Ga0184638, IMG submission 133141) | Groundwater sediment microbial communities from an aquifer in East River, Colorado, USA - PLM3-1_50_b2 | ecosystem: Environmental > Terrestrial > Soil > Riparian zone | place: USA: East River... | reverse complement strand
TGACTAAATGGGGACAAGGATAAGCAGAGGAGTAATGAGTCTAGGCGTATGATAATGCAGTACTAAATCGCAACGTCATGCCGAGTTATTTCATGGAGTCCGGAAAAGAAAGCTCCAGTTCCACTGCGGATCATGATGCGGGTTGCAACCCCACATCACTTTATGAGAGCTGGGGGGAGGGGGATTCACAAACAGATCTTGTTCGGAAGTGTTCGTATTTGGAGCGTACTCTACAGAAATGATTCTTGGGGAAGTTGGGCGGGCACCAAGGATTCAATTCACCGGTGGACGTTCCGCATACAATGTCGTGGACGAAGCATCGTAAATGGCAAGGGAAACCATGTCTCCCGGTTGAGAAGGTATCGCACACTTCTTCCAGATGACGGTGATGTTGCCATCCGATTTTCCCATGCCCTGCGCGGCGGATCGTTTGGCATCCCCTTCGACTAGGACGGGAACTGTCGTCTCTAGATATTCCCGGTTCCGCTCGTAGGAAATGTTCCGTTGTAGGTCGAAGAGTCGCGTTACCCGTTCGGTCTTTACCGGTTCGGAAACGTCGTCCGAATACTTGCGCGCGGCGAGGGTGTTCTTTCGCTCAGAGTATTTGAAGATAAACGCTGAGTGAAACCGTATCTCCTCGACAAGCCGGTACGTTTCGGCAAACTCCGCATCGCTTTCCCCACAGAAACCACAAATGATATCGGTGCTTAGGACGATGTCCGACCGCAGGGTGCGGATACGGTCGACCAAGGCACGATACTCTTTATTGGTATAGGTGCGATTCATCAATCTGAGTATGCGGTCGCTGCCGGATTGCAGTGGTAAATGTATTTGCTTGCAGATGTTGGGATGGGATACGACGGCTTCCAACAATGAAAGCGGAAAGTCTTTGGGGTGCGGGGACGTGAACCTCACACGTTCGATGCCTGGCACATCCGCGACGGCCGTGATCAATCGTGCAAAATCCCAGTCGCCGAATCGGTACGAATTAACGTTTTGCCCCAGGAGCGTAATCTGCTTGAATCCTTGCTCGGCGATCCGGCGAGCTTCCTGAACAATTCCCTCTGGAACGCGGGAACGTTCACGCCCCCGAGTGTAGGGGACCACACAAAAGCTGCAGAAGTTGTCGCAACCTCGCATGACGGCGATCCAGGCGTTCACCCCGTCGTTTCGATCAGGTACGATATCGTGATAGGTTTCATATTCTGAAAGGTCGACCGCGAGTTCCTTCTGATCTAGTCCCTCTACTTGCGAGAGCATCGCGCTGCGGATCAACATCGGCAGCTGGCGATAGGCATCAGGACCAGCGAGCACATCGACCAACGGCTGAATGTCCGTCAGCTCCTCCTTCAGGTTTTGCGCCATACAACCCAAGACGCCCACGACCAACGGACGTTGCCGCTTGAGTTTCTTGAGCTCGGACAAGTGTTTGTAGACCTTATTGTGGGCATTCTCGCGAATCGCGCAGGTGTTCATCAATATCACGTCTGCACGTTCTCGCTCGTCGGTAAACACAAATCCATCCTGTTTCAGAAGCGAGCGAACGAGTTCCGAATCGTACTCGTTCATCTGACAGCCGAAGGTTTCAAGATGCACGTGAGTCGGTGTGGATTGGGCCTTCATAGAACCGACACTCCTCGCATGTGCTGATGCTCGGTTGTCAGCTGACCCAGCGCCCAACGGTCCGATGCTCCTATAATGCGCACATCTTTCAGGTGATTGGTGAGGTCGATGTTTGAGGGGACGCCCACTTTCAAAAAGTTTGGTGTAACCCCCAACCTGAAGCCATCCAATGTTCCTGACTCGAAGAGGACGGACACGATGGATCCGATATACCGTTCCGCAAAGGCCAGGCGTTTAAGGCGGGACAGCTCGGCGAGTATCTTCGCACGGTGCCGAGCGAGTGTGATCGGTACCTGGTCGGGCAGCTTCGTGGCAGCGGTGCCGGGCCGTTGCGAATAGGTGAAGACATGGAAGTAGGAGAAGGGAAGCTCGCGCGCGATGCCCAGAGTATGATTGAATGCTTCCTCAGTTTCTCCGGGAAACCCGACCATCAGATCGGTTCCCAGCCCGAGCTGAGGAATCGCCGCCACGGCTCGGCGGATCAGACGAGTAAACTCTTCGACATTGTACGGACGATTCATGGACGACAAGATGGTATCGTCTCCGCTTTGAAGGGGGATATGGAGATAGGGACACAGCTTCGATGAGGAAGCCATCCGATCTAAGAGGGCGTTCGTGATCGTCGTCGGCTCAATGGACGAAATCCTGATTCGCTCGAGTCCTTCAACCGCCTCCAATTGCGCGATCAACCCGACCAGATCGAGCTCGCTCTGACGATACTGCCCGATGTTGACGCCGGTCAGCACAATCTCCCGGTAGCCTCCTGCCACAAGGATCTCGGCCTCTCGGATCACGTCATCCCGGAGGCGACTCCGCTCATGCCCGCGCGCAAAGGGGATGAGACAGAAGCTGCACATCACGTTGCAACCATCTTGGATCTTGAGCAGCGCTCTGGTGGAGTCTGGTTCGCCATACTCCGGTAGGGTGAAATCCTCTCGGCCGATGGTGCGAGTATGGAGCACTTCCGGGTCCGGCTGTTTTTTCATGACCTGTGGGGCTGGAAGAAATGACGGCAAGTCCCATTTGAATTGATTGCCGACGATGAGATCGATACCGGGAATGGTGCGCAGCTCGTGAACGCCGGTTTGGGCGTAACAGCCGGTCACCGCCACAAAAGCATCGGGGGAATGTCTCAACGTCTTGCGGATGACGTATCGACAGGTCCGTTCTGCATCTTCTGTCACAGAGCAGGTGTTGACGACGAGCAAGTCCGTCGGCTCACCGAATTCGACGACGCGGTAGCCATCGCCCCGTAAGCGAGCTGCGAGCACCGCTGTCTCTGCTTGGTTCAGTCGGCAGCCGAGTGTATGGAGAGATGCACGTTTCATGATAGTCGGGCCATTATAGGGAGATCCTTGCGATGGGAGCAAGGATCTGCAACGACTTCTCCTCGTTGCCGCTGTCCTCGGTTGAAGGCCCTAGAAGCCCATGGTAGTATCTGCCAACCGTGCCCGCCCCCTTATCGTGAGTCTGTTGTGACACCTTCGCAGTTGGCGGCCTCCATCTTCACGGCATCTCTTCTTTTCATCATTCTCCCTGGGTCCGGAGGGTGGACGAAGGAGCTCCTTCCTCTCGAACCTGACCTCGCGACAAGAATTGACGAGCACTACGATCACGAGGCTCGGCTCTTCTTGATGTTGTATTCACTCAATGGTACTGGCAAAGTCGATTATGTCACAGGTCGTCTAGTCCAGGAATATTCCAGGAGCAATTATGGCAATCCTGTCTACCAGACGGAGGCCTACCCCTTGTTCTACTGGTGGAACCACACCATGTATAACGATCCAGAGCAGGATGGCGTGAACGGCAACGAACGGGTCTACCAAGAAAACGTGGAGTTTGATATTACACGCTACAAGCCCTGCACCTTCAATGGACAATCCTGCTGAGTTTCGATGCGCTGCTGCGCTGGATTGATACTTCAACGCCTGTTCGGCCTACTCCTCCTTTCTCTCGATAGATTAGATTTTGAGAATGTCCTGAGCTTCGCCTCCGTTCCGATGCTATGCTACTTCCTCTATCGCGCTCGGCCGAGCAGCTTGCGTTTGGCAAATTTTCCTAAGGATACGAGATCTTCACGGCCTAGCGTACCGAAACGGCTAGATGAAAATTGCATCGTTCATTCAGATCCTTGCGAACCGGCGCATCGGCATCATGTTGCCCTTGGGTTTTGCCTCGGGGTTGCCATTGGCCCTGACAGCCGGGACGCTCCAGGCCTGGCTGACGGTTGTCGGGCTCGACCTGAAGACCATCGGCATTTTTACCCTCGTTGGTCTCCCGTATACACTGAAATTCTTGTGGGCCCCATTGATGGATCGTCTGGTCCCTCCCTGGCTGGGACGTCGGCGCGGATGGATGTTGGTGATGCAGCTCTGTGTCGCTCTCGGCTTGGCGGCCATGGCGGTGACTGGTCCAGGTCAGCGTCCGGAGATACTCGGGGTCCTGGCCCTCGTGGTGGCCTTCCTCTCTGCCTCACTCGACATCGTCTTCGACGCCTATCGGACCGATTTGCTCTTACGTCCGGAACGAGGATTCGGTGCAGCTGTGTGGGTGAATGGTTATCGATGTGCGCTGTTGTTTGCGAGCGCCGGCGCCCTCCTATTGGCCGATCATATTGGATGGCAATACACCTACTTGCTGCTTGCCGCATTAATGGCGGCAGGAGTTGTCACGATCCTCGTCAGTCCGGAACCGTCAGAGCCAAATGCCACGCCGGCAAGTCTGGCCGAAGCGGTTGGTGGACCGCTGAAAGAACTCTTTGCGCGTCCAGGGGTGGTCGGGCTTCTCGCCATCATTGTCCTCTATAAAACTGGAGACGCCGTCGCGGCCTCGCTTCAAACGGCGTTTCTCATTGGAGGGATGGGCTTCTCCGTCAGCGATGTCGGGTATGTGAAGGGCCTTGGGCTCGGAGCCACACTCATCGGCGCATTGGTCGGGGGCATCGCAATGGCCAAGCTTGGGATGGTCCGGTCATTACTGCTCTTTGGGCTCTTACAAGCGGTCTCAAACTTGGGATTTATGTGGCTTGCCTGGATGGGCAAGAGTTACGCGGCGCTCACGACATCGATTCTTGTCGAGAATGTGACCGGTGGCATGGGCACCGCAGCGTTTGTCGCACTGATTATGTCGCTGTGCGACCATCGCTATACGGCAACCCAGTTCGCGTTGCTCTCTTCCCTGGAAGCGCTTGGGCGAGTGTTCTCCGGTCGTCCGTCGGCCGAGTTAGTCGAAATGGTCGGCTGGGCGCAATTTTTCTTCTGGTCGTTTCTGGTTGCGCTACCCGGTATTTGGCTGGTGTGGGCTCTCCGAGCGAAGTTGCATCAAGAAGCGGGTCGTGATGCGCCTGCCAAAGCAGGCTGAGCCGATCTATGACGACTGTATGCGGCGTTGGAGGAACAAGACGAACAGCATTAATGTCGGAAGAGGTGCCAGGACGAAGGGGACAAGCCAAACCCAGAAATTTTTCCCGCGCATGCGAGCTTGATCGATCATCCAGACAAAGACCCACGCAACCAAGCCGAGATAGTTGAGGGCCATCCAGCGTGTTGTATGAATCTTGAGGCCGCTCGTGCTGTCCGGATCTGCATTGAGGAGAAAGACTCCCAGCATGAGCACAAATAATCCCAACAAGGTTGCGACAAGGCGTTTGCTCCAGACAAACATGATGATCCTCCTGATACAAGCAATGTGAGCAGCATGGTTGCCGCAATAGACCTGTCGAGCGTAGGCTAATCATCCGGCTGTTGTTTGTCAAAGGAGAGCAGCGCGCCTCCGTTTCCATTCAGCCTGTTGCGGCTTCGGTTCAACAGCAATCAACCTAAGGGCTTTGTATGAGCCTCCTGCATTTGAGCCTAGTCGTGACGGCATTGGCGGTGAGTGTCGTGCTGGCACTGACTAATCCCACCACGGATCAATATCTGGGTTTCGTGCAAGCCGAACTCACCAAGGCTATGGATCGTATGGATCAGTCCACACCCGAACGGGAAGGAATGGCGGTCAGAAATATCTTTCGCCGGCATAGTCAGGAGTTGCTCAACAGCATGGTGCGTCCTCACACCATGCGTCAAAATTGGGGAGTCCTCAGCCGGTTTGAAACAATGGTGCTGGGTACTCGGGTTGTGGTTATCGGCATCGGCAACCAGTTCATTCCCGTTGAAGGGGTGGATGAAGCCATTCTGACCCTCGGTCGCCAGGTATTTTAGTTTTTTTGTCCGTGGGGGGATCCAGTGGGGATCCATCGGATGTCATAATGAGGTCTATTTTCGATCAAAACTCTGTGGATAAGTCGGTCTAAATTTCCGAGAGATGGCGTTTCCCAATCATTTGCCGTTACACACAGGATTTCCTCTGTTTCCCCAGCCAAACCACTATATTTGGTATTGACAATTCATCCAGATCGCTATATGTAGATGCTACATGGTGTAGCAATCGTCGAGACACCAAAATTAGGGCGCTTAAAACACATCGCCATATTGATATGAACGCCTGATTGTTCCTGTTTGGGATCGAAAGCAGTCCCACGCCAACTACGCAGACTGGGGGAGGGGAAACCGTGAGAATAGAACGCCGATTTACACGTCGTGGGCAAAGTCCCTATGAAGGCCTGCCCTTCGTAAAACGTTCGTCAGAAATTCGTAATCCCGACGGATCGACCGTGTTTAAGTTGGAAAACATCGACATACCCGAGCCCTGGTCCCAGCTCGCAATCGATATTCTTGCCCAGAAATATTTCCGGAAAGCTGGAGTGCCGCAGCGAGATGAGCAAGGGAATCCGATTGTTGGACCAGACGGCAAGCCGCAGTTGGGGGGAGAGCGTGACTCCCGACAAGTGTTTGAACGGCTCGCCGGTTGTTGGACTTCCTGGGGGAAGAACTTCGGCTATTTCAAGACTCCGGAAGATACCGATGCCTTCCATGATGAGCTCTGTTACATGCTCGCACATCAGATGGCCGCACCCAATTCTCCCCAGTGGTTTAACACGGGACTTCATTTTGCCTATGGGCTCTCAGGGCCTGCGCAAGGGCATTTTTATGTCGATCCTAAGACCCGTGAAGTCGTGAAAGCCACCAACGCATTTGAACATCCGCAACCGCACGCTTGCTTCATTCAGTCCATTGAAGACGACTTGGTCATCGAGGGCGGTATCATGGATCTCTGGGTGCGAGAAGCGCGCCTGTTCAAATACGGATCGGGGACCGGGACCAACTTTTCCAAGCTTCGCGGCGATGCCGAACCGTTGTCCGGCGGTGGCCGCTCATCCGGATTAATGTCCTTCCTTCGCATCGGCGATCGAGCGGCAGGCGCCATTAAGTCGGGTGGGACGACCAGACGGGCCGCCAAAATGGTTTGCCTCGATTTGGATCACCCCGACATCGAAGAATTTATCAACTGGAAGGTGGTGGAAGAGCAAAAAGTCGCCGCCATGGTGACAGGCTCAAAAATCTGCGCACAGCGCCTCAATGCCGTTCTCAAGGCCTGCCACGTCGTCGATGACGCCGGTCAGATGAAGATCGAGATCGATGCCAAGCAGAATCCGATCCTCAAGGAAGCCCTTGCCGCCGCCCGGCGGGATGCGGTTCCAGAGGCTTACATCCAGCGGATGTATTCCTATGCGCAGCAAGGGTTCACGCATTTTGTATTTCATGAGTACGACACGAATTGGGACGGCAAGGCCTACCAAACGGTATCCGGCCAGAACTCAAACAATAGCGTGCGCATTCCCAACGATTTTTTTGCGACGTTGGAGGCGGACGGCGATTGGCAACTCAAGCGACGGGTCGACGGCAAAGTCTCCAAGACCATCAAGGCGCGGGACCTCTGGGATCAGATCGCTTGGGCCGCCTGGATTTGCGCGGATCCCGGTACGCAATATGACACCACCATCAACGAATGGCACACCTGTCCGAAGAATGGCCGTATCAATGCCTCCAATCCTTGTTCCGAATACATGTTCCTCGACGATACGGCGTGCAATTTGGCTTCGCTCAACCTCGCCCAATTTTTCTCGGCAGACGGCCAGTTCGAGTTGGAGAATTTCCGCCATGCCGTGCGCCTCTGGACGATCGTACTGGAGATCAGTGTACTCATGGCTTCGTTTCCCAGCCGCTCTATTGCCGAGAAGAGTTTTGAGTTCCGAACGCTGGGGCTCGGCTATGCCAACTTGGGCACGGTGCTGATGCGGCAAGGCATTCCCTACGATTCTCCCAAAGCGCTGGCCATCTGCGGCGCGCTGACCGCCATCATGACCGGCGAGGCCTACGGCACGTCGGCTGAAATGGCCGCAGAGCTGTGGCCCTTCCCGGGCTATGCCAAAAACCGCGAGGCCATGCTGCGCGTCGTTCGTAATCACCGACGAGCCTCGTACAATGCCGCTCCGGAAGAATATGAAGATTTGACGATTACACCGATCGGGATCCAGCCGGAGCATTGTTCTCCCGAGTTGCTCGTGGCTGCACGTCGTGCCTGGGACCGTGCCCTCGAATTGGGAACGGCCTACGGGTATCGCAATGCGCAGGTCACGGTGATTGCTCCTACGGGCACGATCGGACTCGTGATGGATTGCGATACGACGGGCATCGAACCGGATTTTGCGCTTGTCAAATTCAAAAAGCTGGCCGGCGGAGGCTATTTCAAGATCATCAATCAAAGCATACCCGCTGCAATCAGAGCTTTGGGGTATACAGAGTCTCAGATTCAGGACATCGTGAACTATTGTGTTGGCCGGCAAACCTTGCAGACCGCACCATTCATTAACCATGAGACCCTGAGACAGAAGGGGTTCGACGACGCCGCACTCGCACGAATGGAAGGCGGTTTGTCCCAGGCTTTTGAGATTCAATTTACGTTTAATAAGTATGCGTTGGGTGAGGACTTCTGCCGGGAGAAGTTGGGATTGACTGATGCACAATTGAATGAATCCAACTTCAACATGCTGAAAGCACTGGGATTCACACAAGAAGAAATTGCCGCTGCCAATGATTATTGCTGCGGCACCATGACAGTGGAAGGGGCCCCACATCTCAGAGACGAGCACCTTCCAATCTTTGATTGTGCCAACCGCTGTGGCCGGATCGGTCAGCGGTATATCGCCGTCGATGCGCACATCCGTATGATGGCGGCGGCACAACCATTCATCAGCGGTGCCATCAGCAAAACGATCAACATGCCGGCCGATGCAACGCTGGAAGAAGTCAAATCGGCCTATTTGTTTGCCTGGAAGAGCATGGTCAAGGCCGTTGCTCTGTATCGCGACGGCTCGAAGTTGAGCCAGCCGTTATCGGCCTCAACAGACAGCGGCAAGACCGTCGAAGCCTCGTCCGAAATATTGTCGATTGCGGCAAAGATCACAGAACGAGTGTTGGTACGGTACCTAGCGAAGCGCAGACCACTTCCGGCCAGACGCAATGGGTACACGCAGAAAGCCGTCGTCGGGGGGCACAAGCTCTATCTGCGCACGGGTGAGTATGAGGATGGTACTTGCGGCGAAATCTTCCTCGATATGCACAAAGAAGGGGCCGCATTCCGCAGCCTCATGAACTGTTTCGCCATTGCTATTTCACTGGGCCTCCAACATGGCGTCCCGTTGGAGGAGTTTGTCGAAGCGTTCGTGTTTACCCGCTTCGAGCCGAACGGGCCGGTCAAATTGAACGACCGTATCAAAATGTCCACGTCGATCATCGATTACATCTTCCGAGAGCTTGCCGTGACCTATCTTGACCGCTATGACTTGGCACAGGTCCAGGAAGAGGATCTTAGAATGGACTCCGTCAAAATGGACGAGCAAGATCCTGAATGTGTCGAGGAGCAAGCCACTCCTGAAACGTTGGCTTCGGCATCGATCAGCACGGACCTATTTCCTGCACGCCGCGGGGCGATACCGCGTCATAAGGGCAATAGCCATGGAAATGGTAATGTAGCCCATACCGTCGAACTGAAGCGTGAAACGTTGACCTTGACCGCCATCAAAATGGCACGCCAAAAGGGTTATGAGGGAGATCCTTGCTCCGAATGTAAGCAGTTCACCATGGTACGAAACGGGACCTGTCTCAAGTGTGAAACCTGCGGCACCACGAGCGGCTGTTCGTAAGAGGGAGGACTCAATGAGTGCGGTCCTTCGTGAGCAAGGGATTGTCACAATCCACGATCAGGTCGTCAGTCTGGTCGCGCAGCGGTGGGCGAAGGCCTTTCATTGTAAGGTCACGATCCATACCGGTCTTAAGCAACCCCCCCGGGCTGATCCTCAGCAACAGTGCGATATCGTCGGGTGGCAGGTGAGTTCCGCTGGCAACACGATGGAATGGATGGCTGAGGTAGAAACCGATGACTCGATCAGGGATGTCGCAACCGTTTCAGAATGGAAGGAGACGGTCGTGCGCGGTATCCCATTCTATCTGCTCGTGCCTCGAGGCCTCAAGGAGTCGGCACAAAAGCTGGCAGAGGACGCTTCTGTCCCCGTTAGCGGTATCTACGAGTACACGTTTGTGAATGGTTTATGTCAGGTGCTTTGACCTGTATCTGTTCAGTGATTCGGAACGCTTCTTCGTCCTGTTTATCCAGCGCCGGAGATGAGATTAGATGAGGTTCCTTAAACTTCTTCCAGAAATCAGCGTTCCCCCGAGCGAGCCTAAGGCCTTGACGAGTTGTTCTTGGCCGAACAGTTTGTCGATCGGCCAAAGTACGCCTTGAAGAGATGCAGCGTGAAGTTGCAGAACATGAACAACCGGACGTGGTTGCGTTTCTCCCCTCCGATCAATCTATTTCTGTGGAAGGTGTGGGCTATGCCAATCCGGCACTCGTTACACATGACGGTAGGGAGTTGGGAGCGGGATGGCCTGCACGTTGCTGGCTCATCAATCATCGATACAGGCCTTGGTCTCGATAGAATCGATTCCCTTCTGCTCTATAAGGAGGGTGGTGACTTTTGATGGCCGGTAAGGAGAACATCATCATGTGCCCTCATGCCACGGAGTAACTCCTATGCCCACAACGACACAATTAGTCATTAGCGGATTGAGCAGGCCTGGCGTCATGGCTCAAGTGGCCCAGGTCCTCGGTGAGGCGAAGGTCAACATCAAGGCCTTTTCTGCTCCAGAAGTCACTGGAACGGGAAAACTGAGGCTGTTGGTCGCGGATCTGGAAGGGGCCCGTGCGGCACTGAAAGTAGCAAAGATCAAGTATACGGAGGAAACCGCCTTGCTGTTGAGCCTCGAAAACAAACCAGGGGCTTTAAAAGAAGTGGCGGATCTGCTGACCAAGGCTCGGATTAATATTAAATGCGGCTATTGCACCCCATCGCGTGAGGGGAAACGTGCGATCGTGGTTCT
>Ga0184638_1000506_pt1 | contig 10967 bp, 8 predicted proteins | sample PLM31_50_b2_FD_133141 | JGI IMG/M metagenome (GOLD analysis project Ga0184638, IMG submission 133141) | Groundwater sediment microbial communities from an aquifer in East River, Colorado, USA - PLM3-1_50_b2 | ecosystem: Environmental > Terrestrial > Soil > Riparian zone | place: USA: East River... | reverse complement strand
GGCGTCGCGGCGGCGGCGCCGGAGCGCGTGCGACCGTGGGTGCTGGGCGTCGCGCTGGCGGTGGAGGCGTACGCCCTCGCCGCGATGTCGCGGGAAGGCGTGAAGATCAGAATCCTGTAGGCGCGGGCGGGCTACAACGGAGGAGGGGGGATTCGAACCCCCGATAGGGTTTTAAAGCCCTATAACGGTTTAGCAAACCGCCGCCTTCAGCCACTCGGCCACCCCTCCACGAGGTGCGGAAGCTCGCAATTCACTAGGGCTTGTGCAACCCCCGGCAATCGTCTCCCGCTGCACACGTCGCGCTCCTGGTGGCAAAATTGGTGGCACACGTCCGCTGATCAGCTTCGCTTGAGCCCTTGCCGTGACAACTCAGCCTGCGCAGCCGCCTCGCGGTCGCCAGCTCCCGCCAAGCTTGCGGCCACGCGCGCCGCGTCTTCGGCAAAGTAATTTTCGGGCGCGTGTCTCATGTATCGCAACGTCATTGCGGGCGTGGAGTGTCCCAGCAGCTTCTGGATTCGCACGATCGGAATACCTGCCTGCGCGCAGTGGACCCCGAAGGTATGACGGAGGTCGTGGATGCGCAGGTCGTGGAGCCCGGCCCCATGGCAGGCGCGCTGGAACACGCGCTGGGCGAGTTGATAGGAGCCCAGCGGATGCAGAAATACCGGATCAGCCGGGCCGCCGGGATAACGCGTGCGATGCTCCGCCAGTAAACGAGCCAGCGGTATCGGAATCGGCACGACACGCAAGCTGGCGGAGGTCTTGAGGCGGCGTCTTCTGTCGTGCACGCTGATCACCTGTTCCGACAAGCGAACGTCGCTCCAGCAGAGGCCCTGCGCCTCGCCGACGCGGAGCCCCGTGTACGCCAGGGTGGCGAACAGCGGCCACCAGTGGCGGGGAAGGGCAGCTTCAAGTTGTGCGAGCTCCGACGCGTCGAGCCAGCGCTCGCGGCCCGCCGATTCGCGCTCGCGGGGTACGGCGGGGCGGTTCACCCGGAGCTCGCGTTCCTGCTCGCCCCAGGTGAGGAACGCGCTGACGGCGCAGAGGTCTCGGTTGATCGTCGCGCCGCTCGCCCCCTCATGCCGACGCCGTGCGCGAAAGTCGACGAGGAATCCCTTGGTGAAATCCGAGAGCACCGCTGCGCGACCCCGCGGCAGCAACGCGAGCAGGCGTGTCCAGCTTACTTTATACCGCTGAATTGTCTTGGCGGCGTAAGGCCGCCTCGTTTTGGGACTCAAGCTCGCGGGATCATCGAGCCACGTGAGCCATTCATCGACGAGCGGACCTACCGGCGGGCTCGTCGCCGCAGCCGTTCGGAGCTGGAGCGCTGCAGGGTCCCGCACATAGTCTTCGTGGACATCGTCAAGGCGCAGTTTTCCGTCGGCGAGAAGGCGCAGCACATCGAAGCGCCCCGCATCCTTGAGACCGTGGAGCGTTCGCTCCATTGCCTCTGCGCGCTTCTTGTTGGTTGTGCCCGCCGACAGCTTTAATCGCGGCAGCCCCTGCCAGCGGATCTCGATGACGTAGCGTCTACTTTCGGGCCGCTTGTAGATGCTCACTTGCTTCTCCTTCGCGCTTCGATCAACGCGACGATGTCCGACAACCGCCACCGCAGGGTGTGCGGCGCGAGCTGAACTGCGAGATGTCCAACCACGTCATAGACCCGCTTCGTGGAAATGGCGAGCAAGCGGCCGACTTCGGCCGCGGTCAGCAGCGGCTCAACGGTGTTATCCGTCGCGGGCGCGCGCTCGAGCCTCAGTGCATGACCCTTCCGCTCACCGATGCTCACGACGTGGTTCTCCTCCGCCGCTCCACGCCCGCGTTCCGCCGGAGCCGACCGCCTTTCCCGCCTTCCAGATATTCCCGGCGAAACCGCCGCAGCTCCGCGAGCTGGATCGTGGAGATCCCGTAGCGCGTCGTGTCTCGCAGGAGCCCAAGCCGCACGTACCGATTCACCGCCATGACGCTCTTCCCGAGAAATGCTGCGGCTTCGATCTGCGACAGGTGACCACGGGGCCCGATTTGGGTCCTGTACTCGCGGCTACGCACTCGTCGTAGGAGCGTAATGCCCGCATTGGGACCGGGCGGGTTTTCCTCAAGGACCGTAATGAGATCGGGGCGGGCGCGTCCCACGTCATGCTCCCTTGAAAGTGTTATCGCTGCCATGTCATCTTATTCCCATTGAGGGGAGGTGTCAAGCGAGCCTGGCCGAGTACTTCCTGACAACCATCTTCTTGGGCGAATCCGCGATGTCCGGTCAAAACGCTGTGGAGAGCCCAGAAAATGCCCGGAAACGCCGAGTGAGTAGCGGAGTAACGAGCGGGTTCACTAGCGGGGTGACCAGCGGAGTGACAAGCGGGATTCAGCCCGTAGGGTGACCTCGAATTTCGGGAGAGGTTCGTATGCGCGTACGATCAATTCAGAAGATGCCAGAGGCGCTCAGGCGCCACAACGAAGCGCAGCAACGCGATCCAGAGGACGTCGTGCGCAGCCTCGGCAGGCGTGTTCGAGTCGTCGTCCTGTGGCGCCAGCGCGATGACGATCCTAAGCGGTGGATCTACTTAGAACGGATGGAGCCTTACGAGTTCTCTCTCGAGACCGTGAAGCTCCGGTGGGGCGGTGGTGCTTACCGCATCCGGCTGTTCGGAACGTGGGACCGGCCACGTCGACGAGAGAAGTACGTCACGCAGGTGGCGTTCTGGATCTGGCGCGGATTTCCCCCGACGCCAGCGCTTCGAGCTCGGTTGCGGGACGCGGCAAAGCGCCCGGTGACCCCGCCTTGATCATCTAGGGCCGTCGGGCCTTGGGCTCCATCGCTCTACACACCGGGCCAGCCATCTGAGTCCGTGCAGCGGACTGAAAAGACGAGGGGGTCTGTGCGGCCCCCTCGTTTTGTTCTCCAGCACAGGCGACGTCATACTGCATTTGACTGCATCGGCCAGGGCTGACCGGCAAACATTACGGCAAACACTTTCGGCGGTCTTGCGGCAAGCCGTGGCGTGAGAGGACGCGCGTTTCAAGACCGTTCCTACGATCAACATCCAGCGGTCTAGAAAGTTCTAATACTTTCGGTTGATAACCCCTTCAACAGGGCAGAGTTAATAACGTTGGAGCCGCGAATGAACCGAGTCTGAACGGTACATCATCGTCGCGTGACAACACCTCAGCTGCTGCCCGATCGCCGTCCGCTCTTGCCGTCGCTCGAGCCGATCGCATTGGCTCCATCGATGGTCGAGGCAATCTCGCGTGCGAATGCCTTCGCGCCCGCGGAGACGCCCGTGATTCTCTACGGCGAAAGCGGCACCGGAAAGACGTTCTTCGCCGACTACATCCACGAATTGAGTCAGCGTTCGGGCGGTTTCCATGCGTTCAGCGTGGGCACCGTGGCGCCGCAGCTCGCCGCCGACGAACTGTTCGGGCACGTGCCGGGGGCGTTTACGGACGCACGGAAGGCGCGCACGGGACGAATCGCGACGGCGGGCGGGGGGACGCTGTTGCTCGATGACTTGCACACGCTCGATCTCGGAGTCCAGAAGCAGTTGTTGCAGGTACTCGATCGCGGGTCTTACACGGCCGTGGGAGGCGATCGCCTCCAAACGGTGGCGTGTCGGATGGTTTTGGCGATGACGGAGGATCCAGATACCCTGATGCGGAAAGGTCTCTTGTTGAAGGACCTCCGCTATCGGTTTGGCGAGTGCGGGATCGCCATCCCCTCGCTCCGCGAGCGCCGGGGAGAGATCCCATTACTTGTCCAGCGGGCGTTGCAACGTTGTGCAGAGCGGAGCAAGGTCGATGGCCCGACGCAGTTCAGCGAAGCGGCGCTGGCGTTTTTGTGCGAGGGGGAGTACGAAGGCAATGTGCGGCAGCTCGAGGGGATCGTGTTGAGCGCGTATCTGATCGCGAGACACCGGGGCGCAGCTGCGATCGATGTGGAGCATTTGCCTCCTGAGTTGAGGCGGGTCTATCAATTCAAGCGTCACGGCGATCCGGAGGCGAATCGGATGATCGTCGAACGCGTGCTCAGAATAACTCGCGGTAATGTGAAGAAGGCAGCGCTCTTGTTACGCGTGAGCCGGACAACAGTCAACACGTTTCGGCGACGCAGCAGCGACGGTAGAATGTCCGAATAAAGGCAGAAAAATGATGATAAAGGGGCGTTGGGCCCGCCATATCCGTTGGAAGTCATGGCGGTTTGGCAGCGCCTCGGGCGAGGGCGGTACGATTGGCGCGGCGGCCATCACGACGGATTGGCTGCGACGCTACAACACCGAGCGGCCCCACGATAGCCTCGGCCGGGTGCCGCCGCTCACGTTTTGTCGAGGCCAACCAGCACCGCAGAGTCCACTTCTCACGTGTGTACGTGACGGGGGAGCTTACCGAGCTAGCTGGCCTTCCCGATACTAGAGAGACGTCACCTACCTCAATCGTGTCCTGACGGGTTTTACAAGGGGGGCGTGTTGCCAACGGGTTCGGGCGAAATTAAGGACTCACTCCCTAAGGCGAGCTTTTGGCGGGCTCTCCGAGTTCATTGCGCTGGAACCGATAGACCATTCGATTCCTCTTCTTGCTGAACATGTCGTTGTTGGTTGCGGAATCGAATGATATCTCAACCGTGCGCAAAGTCATATACGCTTCGTAATGATCGCGTACGTACTCCGCGACTTCGATAGCAAGAGTATCGCGTGCAGAAGTTGAGTGGAGCTCAGTGTGAAAACCTACTATCAGGGTAGAATTCGACAGAGTTATCGCGACGTCCGGTGAACTAAATTCCCTTGCAACTCTTTGCTGCAGATCCGATATGGCGCGCACACGGTTACATCCGCACAGGATCAGTGAGATCAGAACAACGCTTTCCGCTAGGGAACGGGAGACTCTGTACGGGGAAAGACGGTCGATTGCCGGAAGGCCCTTCAAGGTCGTAGAACTCCAACAACTAGGGCGCCACAAAACAGTGTAACGATGACGGAAATCCAGTAGCGGTACAGAATTGGAAGGGCGTCATCCGTATATCTATCCGGGCGGAGTGCCTCGAACGGTCCCAAACCGCTGACAAACTCCGCCCGGCGGCGGTTAACCAACTTAGATCTCAGGTACCAACTCCATGCAAACGGGGGTACCACAACCACAATACACAGAATAGTGCGAAGAAGCATTGTTTCTCGCCTGGTCTAGTCTGATTATGGCTTGCAGGCGTGCACTTCGATCACCTGCGTGGTTTCGTCAATGTAGTACGCGGTCGGCGTGCCAGGCCCTATCCCCAGACTCCAAGTGGAACCAGCTGCATTGAAGACTGCACAGATTGTCAGGATGCTCCTTCCCAGGCAGAAGCCGCGCGATCTTCCCTGAAATGAAATGCGACTTGTCGAGGTGGACCAGACGACTCCTACGCCACCGCCAGGGTAACCTATGGCAAATCCGTCGGTTTCGTACAGACCGGCTGTAGTGCCATCGCTAAAAGAACCGTCCTCATGTGACACACCACCAACCGGTGAGGCAACCGCCCCACCAAGGCCGAGGGCCTGAACCCTGCCGCCAGGTCCACTCGCCGGGCCGATGCATGGCGGGGTTCGCGTTTGGCCTTGCCCACCTCCCCCACCTCCACCACCTCCACCACCTAAGTATGTATTTCCGAATCCCGCCGGAACGCCATGTAAGCCGCCACCTCCAGCGGACGAAACGCACATGATTAGGTCGTAGTTCGTGACGGATGCTGACCCTCCGCCGTAGCCTGCTGATACGGTGCTCACGCTCACCTCGTAGAGGCAATCACCAAACCATTGCCTATACAAACCAGTGGGGTCTCTACTGTTGATCGGATCATTCCCCGCGTAACGATAAAGATTGAGGCCACCAGGAATGCCGATCGGATCCTCAGATAGGAACCGTCCGAGCTGCGGGTCATAGTAGCGCGCCCGCATGTAGTACAGCTTGGTCTCTTGGTCGAACTCCGCTCCGCCCATCCGGATCGGGACGATCGTGCCCGTATCCGCAGTCATGTCCCCCCATGTGGCAGGGATGGCTGCGAACGCTGAGTCATACACTTTTCGAACGGGGGCTCCGGCAACCGGCGATACTAACCCCCGAACGGTCCCGTTCTGCGGAGTAGTCATGGCGACAGACGTCCACGACGGACCACGTACAAACGCCAAGTTGTTCGCGCCCGGCGCCCAGCCTAATTCGAGCTTCAAACGCTGCCCCAAGCTGTCGAGTATCATCGCCACCTGATCACCGTCGTGCGCGTACCACTGCGTCACGCCGTTCACCGTCTTTGAGACGCGACGCCCCAAGGCATCATACGCGAAAGACACCGTCGTGTGCGCGCCACCGGCGGGCCATGTCGTGACACTTTTCAACCGTCCGGCCGCGTCCCAAGTGAACGTACTGCTGTCGGTGCCCCACTGCGGGTTCGTGCCGTATTTTGTAAGGACATTGCCATTTGCGTCGTAGGTCAGATTGTGTCCCTTAAACCCTGTAACGCGATTTCCCGCGCCCAGGACCGCAGCCGCCAAGGAGTCGGCCCGATTTGCAGCCGCATCGTACTGATAGGTCTTCTCCGAAGCGGGAGACCAACGTCGATCCACACCGTACTCATCGTAGCAGACATTTGTGAACGGGGGCGGCGAGTTCGTCCAGTAACATGACCGGAAGATCTGGCCCTCGGCGTCATACCAGTACTGTGGCCCCGCGCCATTAGCCGCCGATTCGAACGTCACTCGACCGAGAGAGTCATAACTCCACCACCTCTGAAATGCCGAAAGATCAATCGGTGTGCCGGTATTGTTAACGAACCCGTTGTGGGTCTCCTGATGATGTTCATTTGTCGTATCGACTCGCGACCAGGCAGCATTTAGGAGCGTGTCCGTATAGACGGTCAGGTGCGCTATGTTATCTGCGTCGAACGCCTGGGGTCGAGCGCACGCGGCAGCCGCGCAATACTTCGTTATCACGCCTTTTGTCGGATCGTACGTGATCCGGACGGGTGTCCCTTTGAGCGGTGCAGACCGCGCAATAAGACGATCCTGCCCATCGTAGGTGTACGTCAGAGAATACGAGGTGGCATCCTTCAATAGTTCGTAAGTGCTCGTGAGTCGCCCACGAAGATCGAAGTTGAGCGAATCATATGCATTCGCGTTCGTCGCCACCATCCAGCGCCCGAGTGAATCGTACCGGAAGGAATCCACCGGAAAGTCCGGGCCGGAACGCACGAGCAGATTGCCACGGAGCGAGTCATAGGTAAACGAAATAACGTCTCCACGCCGCGTCCGAACCGAACGCACGCGTCCCGCAATGTCGTATTTCGTCGTGTCCGCCTTCGTCGTATCGGCAAGGTCGTGCTGTGCCACCAGCATCCCGAGGGGGTTAAGGCCGAACTTATAGACCTGGCCTTTGGCGTCGGTGATTCGACTCAACCCTTGAGTGCTGTACCCGTATTGTGTGACATAGCCCAGCGCGTTTTTGACCGTCGAGGTCCGATTGAGGAGATCGTATGTCCGTGAAGTCGGCGCGTAGGTCCCCTGAGCCAGCGTCCAACTGGTGTCCACCCGTCCCAAGTTGTCGTAATGATACTTGGCGACGATGCGGCCCAGCGGATCGATGACCTGTGTAATGCCACCAGCTTGCGCTGTATCCGCATAGACATACTTGGTAGTGTGCCCCTGGCCATCGATGACGAGAGTGTCTTGTCCCCATTGATTCACCCTATGCCGGCTGCCGAGCGTGCCTCCAGTTGCGCTGCCCCACGAACCGGTGTTCCCGGAGTACACGCTGTCGACGGGCCCATTCTTCGGTCCGTTGGTGTACGCGGGGGAATAGTAGATGTCCTGCCGTACCACATCACCACGGATCGTGAGCAGCATGTTCGTAGTCGCGTCGTAATCGAAGTAGATGTTTGTGCCTGCCCACGCGTCCGTCTGGCGATTCATCAGATAGCCCGTGTAATAAAGGTACGTCACGTGGTTCTTGGGGTCCGTGACGCTTGTGGGCTGGCCGAGCGTGTCACGTCCGATGGTTGTCACCGCACCCCTGGGCGCCGTGGTGACGAGCGGCAATCCGAACCGGTCAACGGTAAGGGTCGTCTTCACCCCAAGAGGATCGGTGATGCTGCCCGTCAGGAGGCTATCTCCATTGAGCTTCGGTGCGCCCGGCGAAGTCCCAGGAATGCTGGGTTGCCACACGTGACGATCGGAGGAGACCAACGTGACGGTCTGCCGGACCGACGCGCCGGTGAAGTCCTGAAACGATGGACTCGCCACCGACGCTAACAAGCTCAGAGTGTCGTAGGTGACGTCGGTCTGTGCGCCGGCATTGTCTGTCATCTTCGTGAGACGCTTCATGCCGTCGTACGTGTACGCCGTCGTGTCCCCGTTAGGCTCGGTCACTTTGCGCAGCAGACTGTCGATCGTGTACAACGTCGTGCGGCCCGCGGGGTCACTCGAGCCGGAGAGCTTCCCTCCCGTATAGGAAAGATTGGTCACCTTTCCAGCGACATCTCGGATGCTCGTCAGGAGCGTGTCGGTCCAGCTCAGCGTCAGAGTGGTGGTGTTGTTGAACGGCATCACGGCGCGCCACAGCCGCCCGTTTGCCATGAAGTCGACATATGAGCCATCGAGATTCGTTCGCCGGTATCTGGCTAGTGAGTCTGTCACGGCTGTGAGCGTCGTCGGATCTCCTGGCGGAGAAATGAACGGGCCATTCTGTGAGTCCCGCTGGAAAAATGACATCGACCCATCGCCCTCGGTGATCAGCACGGAATAGCCTGACTGGGTATACAGGCGTGGGAAACCAAGGCTCCACCCAGCACCAATCGAACTCTTCGACTCATCGTCGACGAGTAGGCGCGTGCGTACCGATTGTGTTGAATTCCCTCCTGAAAAGACGGACGTCACGATTACATCAATGTCGTACCATCCTGTTGTGAGACCATTGTTCTTTGCGTCGATCGCAGCGGCCAATCGTGTCTTGGCTACCGTGCCTCCGCTGTAGTAGGCGATCGATGCGCCGTTAAGCAACGTGAGGAGAGGACCGCCCACGATCTGGACCTGCAAGCCATACGCCGTCGGCAATGATTGTGATGAGGTCGGGGTGACATCGACCGCCACAACCGGCGTTGGACGCGTGGTGGAGGCGTTGTAACTCACGGTCAGAGCGTGTGCCGCTCCCATGGACCAATACGCTGGTGTTTGGTGAAGGGCGGTCGCATCGAACGCGCTCGCATTGTGTCGCGCACCACTGTATGGAGCAAGGGAGACAGTTGGCGTAGGACCGGGACCGTTAAAAACCGTGTACACGCTGCTATCCCTCGTCGTCGCGCCGTATATCAGCGACTGTGCCTTGAACTTGACGGTGCCCGTGGTCCCGCTCTCACCGGATGTGTAAGTCAACGTTGCGCTGCCATGCTGGTGGGACAGGAGCTGGATCGTTGATGGCGTCACACTAACGCACGTTTCCGAACCCGTGACTGCGCACGTGAGACTGAAACTGTCAGCGACCTGCGCCGTGTCGTAGACGTCAAACGTGAGCTGTTGTTGGGACGATGCTGTCACGGAAATCGATTGCCCTTTCGGTGTGACGACCACCGCACCAGTTGCTATCACATCGACATTCCCATAATCGACGGCCTTCAAGCCGTCCGACCCCATCGTGGTTCCCTGGGCCTTGAGCTGCAACGCGCCAGAGCCGGACGCGCCGACGCTGTACGTCGCGGTGACTGTCCCACTGCTGTGGGCGGTCACGGGTAAGCTGGTTCGGTCGAGAGAAACCCCGGAAAGAAGCGAGCCAGCCGTGTAGGTGATCGTGTACGTGTCGTTGCAGTTACTGTTGTTGTTGACCGTGAACGTCGTGCTGTGCCCGTTCGTATTCGCCTGCCAATAAACAGAACCGCCATCGGGAGTCACCGCGACACTCATCGGTGTCGGGCACGGGAGTGCAGTCAGACCGCCCTTGAGACCGGGATGTGTCAACGATTCCGAGAAGTGGGTCGTGCCGAGCAGAAGCACCAGGGACGTTGCGAATGCCGCAGAGCGAACGAACACAAGAGGACTCGTAGTGAGGGTCGCCCACCTAGGCAGTCCTCGTGCCACGGGCATCTGAGCTTGGGTCACCCGCAAATCGGCCGACGAAGTGATCAGTTGGAGTGGTGAACTGAACAAACTGAACACTTTGTGCTCAAAGCACGGTGTTCAGTTTGCGGATCAAACTGGTCAAACTGCACACTCCCCGTCCCATTGTTCGCTACTTATGGCTGCCGCCGTGCTCGGATCGGACTCAACATGCAAGGTCGGTTGGCACGCTCCCTGCCACTAGGGTGACACGAACCTTCGACGCAAAGGTCGCCCGGGGTCCAGCATGTTGAGCTCACAGTTACTGCCTGGTTCCTTCGAGGCCCAATACCTCGAGTACAACCGGATTCTGCCGCTGGAAACCACGGACACGCACGTGCGCGTGGCCGTGTCCGGCGATCCCGATCCCGACGTCCTCGCTGACCTGGAGCGCCAATTCGGCCGGCCGATCGAGCTGGTGCCAGTGAGCGAAGACGACTTGGCGGATGGCATCCGGCGCGCGTTCGCGGCCGCCGAATCGATCGTAGAAGTGGTCAACGATCTTCGCACGGGTGACGGCATGTCCGGCGGCGACGACCGCGAGCTGGCCGACGCGCGCGACCTCGCCAGCCAGCCCCCCGTCGTCAGGTACGTCAACCTGCTTATTAAAGGAGCCCACGACTCGCGCGCGTCCGACATCCACCTCGAATCCACAGCGCAAGGGCTGCGGGCGCGCTTTCGCATCGACGGCGTCCTCGCCGACGCGGCCGCGCCCCCCCCTCAAGCCCAGGCCGCGATCGTGAGCCGAGTGAAGCTGCTCGCCGAGCTCGACATCGCGGAACGGCGCGCGCCGCAGGACGGCAGCTTCCGGATTCGTCTGGAGTCGCGCGAACTCGACATCCGTGTGTCCACCGTGCCGACGCTTTACGG
>Ga0184638_1000505_pt1 | contig 10988 bp, 9 predicted proteins | sample PLM31_50_b2_FD_133141 | JGI IMG/M metagenome (GOLD analysis project Ga0184638, IMG submission 133141) | Groundwater sediment microbial communities from an aquifer in East River, Colorado, USA - PLM3-1_50_b2 | ecosystem: Environmental > Terrestrial > Soil > Riparian zone | place: USA: East River... | reverse complement strand
GTGCATTCGGACAGCTTCGCCGGTTTGCGCGCGCTGCTCGTTCCTTCGGGAAGGCGCAAGCCCCTGGGTGAGGGCAAGCGGCGGCGGCGCACGGCGCTCTTTGGCATCGAGGACGCCGGACGGTGGGCGCTCGTCAAGCGACCCGCACCCAAGCCTGCGTCCGCGCGGGGCGTCGGTGAACCTGATCAGGATATCGTCGAGCACATTGCGCGCACGCTGCTGCGCCGCTATGGGGTCGTGTTCTGGCGCTTGCTGGAGCGCGAAGCGGCCGGGCTTCCACCGTGGCGCGACCTGCTGCGCATGCTCCGGCGCCTCGAAGCACGCGGCGAGGTTCGCGGCGGTCGCTTCGTTGCCAGCGTGACGGGCGAACAGTTCGCGCTGCCGGAAGCGGTGGCGATGTTGCGCGAGACGCGGCGAGCGCCGCATACGGGCGCGTGGATCTCGTTGAGCGGCGCGGACCCGCTCAATCTGGTCGGTAGCATCGTTCCGGGCCCGAGAGTCCCCGCGGTGACCGGCAATCGCGTCCTCTACCGCGATGGCGTTGCCGCAGCAACGCTGATCGGCGGCGAGACGCAGTGGATCGTCGAGCTCGAGCTGCAGGAGCGCCGTGACGCCGAGAGCGCGCTCATCAAGCGGCAGCCGGGTTCGCCGCTGCTGGCGTACCTAAAGTAGCGCCTGCCGCTAAGCGCGGGACCCGGTGCGCGAGAGCCGTACGAAGGTCGCCACTGAGTGTCCACCCGTTGACCTAGCCGATCGCATCCTGCCACGCGGCGATCACCTCCTCCGGGAGCGGAGCTTCCGCGAACCAGCAGTAACGCAGCACGCTGATCTTACCGGCCTCAAGACAGGCATTCTCATCGCCAGCGCTGATTGTCCCCGGTCGCCCGCGCCGCAGCCGGTAACGCATGCGGTCAGGCGAAGTCTCGAGGATGTCGGCGGCAGCGCCGATCTTGTCGCGGCCGACGCGCGCCTGTGTAAGCGGCGCAGGGAGCGTCGCCGGCAGGTTGATACTGAGCCAATGGCCCTCCGCCGCCCAATCGGCGCGGCCGCTCCACAGCAGGCGCAGCAGGCAGCGCAGCGCTTCGAGATCGCCCGCTCCGTCGCTCTCGCACTGCTCGCGGGACAAACTGATCGCCGGAACCCCCCAGAAGGTCGCTTCCCTGGCGATCGCAGCCGTGCCGGAATACGCGATATCCTCGGCGACATTGCGCTTGTCGTTGATGCCGGCCAGTACGAAGTCGGGCCTCGATCCGTTGCCGAAGAGCACCGTCATTGCCGCAACGACACAATCGGCAGGCGCACCTGAGCAGGCGTACATGCGATCGCCCATTCGGGTCAGGGTCAGGTCGCGATCGAAGGACAGCTGATGGCTCGCGGCGGTCCATTTGCGCTCCGGCGCCACCACCCAGACCTCCGATCCGATCGCGAGCGCGGATTGCGCCAGGAGGCGAACACCCGGCGAGTGAATTCCGTCGTCGTTGGAAACCAGGATACGCATGCTCGCCCGGAAGATCAGAGGTCGATGCAATCGCCGGTCTTAAGATCGGTGCGCAACCGCGGTACGTGGCGCGCGAGCCGCTCGAGCACGGCGTGATCGCACGAATGCCCGAGAACCGTCGTTGCGGCGCAAGCCGTCGCCATCGTGCGGTTCTCCGTGAGAGTCGGGTGGGTGGGCAACCGAATCCAGTCCGCGCGTCCTTCGGCCACCATGCGCTCCCCGGGACTGCCCGCCGGCAGATGTCCCGTGAAGAGCGTCGGATGTCCGCGTGCGCGGGCGGCGCCGAGGATTGCGCGCGACGGACCGCTGATCCCCATCCCGTCGTGACACAACAATGTCGCGCGGGGCAACGCGTCGCTGGGCTGCCAATCCGCTGCGGATGCGAGCCGCTCCGCGAGCGCCGCGGCGGTCCCCTCGACCAGCCATTCGCGGCCTGCGACCTGCGCGCGCAGCGCCTCGCGCATCCCGGGTGCGAGCGCCATGCTTCCCGGCAGGACGGCGAGTAACTCCGCGGAGCGGCCATACAGCGGCGTGGGCACCACGCAGCCGTCCGGCCGCGCGGCAACCCATTCGATCACTTGCGCGGCGCGTGCGCGCGCCGAGACATCGTCGTCGCCATACGAGGCGTCGATGGCAATCGCGTGACAGCGCGGAATCGGGTCCATCGCGAAGACCGGGCTGCCGGGAACGACATCGCCGCAGTAGTCGAATCCGACCTGGCCGTCGTCGACACCGCACCACACGCCGCCGGCGACGTGGCCGGATCGGCCGGTCGAAATGCGCAGCGGTCCCAGATGCAGCATGGCCTCGCCGACGGGCAGGCGCTCGACGTCGGCCCGCTGCACGAGTGCCCGATGTTCAGGCAGCGCGTAGCTCGCGAGGGTCAGATCGGCCTCGCGCCGCGTTTCGGGTGTCATGAAAATGCGCCCGCCGAAACCGCCCGCGATGCACCATCCGAGCGCCGCGACGTGATCTTCGTGGCCGTGCGTCACGACGATGGCGTCGAGCGGCCTCAAGGCGTCTTTCGGGATCGCGGGATAATAATCGGCGCTGCCGCGCGCACCGGTCATCACCCCGGCGTCGAGCAGCAGATGATAGCCGTCGCTCTCGACACCGATGCAGGTGCGTCCCTTTTCGCCGAAGCCACCATACAGATGCAGCCGCATGCATCAGTCCTTCGTCGCCGCAGGAATGATCCAGCCGTCATCGACGGCGACGTTGATCGCGGCCCCCGGCGCGAGGTTGCACGGCTCCTGTGCCGTCAGATGCAGGATGTGATCGGGACTGGCGTCGACATGCGCCTCGACGCGGAAATGACCGCCCTGGTAGATGGCGACGTCGACGTGCGCGCGCAGGCCTGCCGCGTTCGGCTCGACGATTCGCAACGCGCTGGCGTGCAAGCACGCGCGCGCGGCGGCCGCTGCCTTTTGCGCGTTCGCGCAACGCATGCGCACGCGAAGCCCGAAAAGGTCGACCTCGCACGTCGCGTCGTCACCGACCGAAAGAACCTGCACCGGGACGACCATGCCCTCGCCGATGAAGCTCGCCACCGTTTCGTCGGCGGGCTCGCGGTAGAGCTGCGTCGGCGTTGCGGCTTGCAGCACGCGGCCTTTGTCCATCACAGCAATGCGATCGGCCAGCGCCATCGCCTCGGTCTGGTCATGCGTGATGTAGATCATCGTGGTCCCGGTGCGCTCGTGGAAGCGGGCGAACTCGCGCTCCATCGCCGCGCGAAGATGCACGTCGAGATTGGCCAGCGGCTCGTCCAGCAGTACCAGCGACGGTTCGGTCACCAGGCATCGCGCGAGGGCGACGCGCTGGCGCTGACCGCCCGACAAGAGCGCCGGCCGCCGATCGGCAAAGCCGTCGAGCTCGACCAGCGACAGTGCTGCATTCACACGGCGCGCTCGCTCGGGATCCTTCACGCCGGCGACGTCAAGACCGTATGCGACGTTCTCGGCGACGGTCATGTGCGGCCACAGCGCATACGACTGGAACACGATGCCGATCCGACGTCGCTCGGGCGGCACCTGGCGCTCCGGCGTCGAGACGACCGTATCGCCGATGAGGATACGGCCCGCATCGGGCTTGTCGAAGCCGGCGATCTGCCGCAACAGCGTCGTCTTGCCGCAACCGGAGGGACCCAAAACGGCGACGAGCTCCCCGTCGCCGACCTCGAGAGAGACGTCGTCCAATGCGCGGAATGCACCGTACGACTTCCCGACGCGATCGATGGTCAATCGCGCCATGGAAGCACGCCTTGCGGCAGCCTGCCGGCCATCGGCAGCGTAGAGAGCATCAGCGCGATGCTCACGATCACCGTCAGTACGCCGAGCGCAGCGGCGAAGTTCGAGTCGCCGCCTTGCTGAAACGAGAAGAACACGACGCCGAGTGTCTCGGCGCCGGACGACCAGAGCAGCGCCGAAACCGTGAGCTCGTTGAATGCCGTGAGAAAAATCAACAGCGCGCCCGCGGCGGCCGCCGGAGCGACGAGAGGAAGGATGATCGTGCGCAGGCGCCGCAGCAGCCGCGCGCCCGCGATCTGTGAAGCTTCCTCGAGCGTACGGTCGAGCTGATAGTAGCCGCTGATCACCGGGCGCAAGCCCAGGACCAGAAAGCGCGCGAGGTAGCAGAACAGGATGATCCAGACGGTGTTGTAGAGCGACCATCCAACGACGGGCAACGGCTTCAGGAACAGCAGGATTGCCGCGATCGCGAGCACCACGCCGGGCAGTGCGTAGGGGACTTCCGTCACCAGGTTGACCATGCGCAGCAGCCGCGAGCGGCGCCAGACGAGGAAGTACGCAAGCGGCACCGCGAGGAGCACGATCGCGACCGCCGCCATCCCCGACAGGCCGAAACTGTTGACGAAGGCGCGCTTGGCGGCCGCATGGTCGAACAACACGAAGCGGTAGTTGTCGAGCGTCGCTGTCGCGAGGTTGAGCGGCACGCCGACCGCGGGGACCAGGGACGTCAGCACGAGAGCAAGCAGCGGCAGCACCAGCACGACGACCGACAACGTCCACAGGGCCACTTCGACCGGCAGCCGCCAGCGGCGCAATTCGAACGGGCGCGCCACGATCGACGCGGTGCTGATGCGAAAATCGCGGCGGCTGAGCAACGCATCCTGCGCGACGATGCCGATCACCGCGATGAATCCGATCAGCAGCGACAGTACCGCGACCTCGGACAGCGCACCGGGCCCCAGCCCGGCGAGACGCTGGTAGATCAACGTCGGCAGCACGAGATAGTTGCCGGGAATGCCGAGCAGCGCCGGGATGCCAAAATTGCCGAGGCATGATACGAAGCACAATGCCACGCCCGCGAGCAGCGGCGGCGTCATCAGCGGTAGCACGATCGCGCGCAAGACCTTCATCGGCCCGCCGCCACCGGCGAGCCCCGCCTCGATCAGTTCCTGCGGCAGCGCGCGCAGGCCGGCACGCAACGTCAGGAACACGAGCGGCGCGTACTGGACCCCCAGCACGAGGATGATGCCCTCGGCCGAATAGAGCGGGTTGCGGCTGCCCAATGGCGGGGCGATGCCAAGCATCGCGAGCAGTGGGCTCGACGGCCCGAACAGTTGCAACCACGCCAGCGCCACCACCTGCGCCGCCAGCAGCAATGGCATGACGAAGCAGAACACGTAGGCGTTGCGGCCGCGGATATCCGTCAACGCCACGACCAGCCCGACGGTGCCGCCGATCAAGACCGCGAGCAGGGTGCCGCCCAGCGCGGTCACGAGGCTGTGTCTTGTCGCGATCCAGGTGGCTGGACTCGACAGGACGCGCGTCAGTGCTTGCGCTGATAGCGCTCCGCCGGGCGCGATACCCTCGAGGAGCAACCGCGCGAGCGGTAGCACTGAGAGCACCGCGACGACAAGCACAAGCGACCAGAGCAGCGCGTAATCCTCGGCGCGGCCGCGCACGCCCGCTGCTTCAGCCATGGAAACGCATGGTCACGATGGCCGGAGCGAAACTGCAGTAGCTTCAATTTCCGAAAAGCTCGGCAAAGCGCTTCAGGTTCTCGCTGTTTGCTTGCACTACCTTCGGAATGTCGGTCGGCATCAGGTTGATCTTTGCCCCGGCCGGATACCACGACGGCATGCCCACGCTCGCCCGGGCCGGAATATAGCCCATCGAGACGGCGAGCTTCTGCCCCTCGTCCGACAGGATGAAATCGACGAAGGCGCGCGCCGCGGCTGCGTTCTGCGTAGTCTTGAGGATCGCCACGGGCTCGGTCACCGCCGGCAGGCCTTCGGCGGGGAAGATGAAGTCGATCGGCGAGCCTTTGGCCTTGGCATTGAAGGCCATGAAATCGACCAGAACGCCGTACGATTTCTCGCCGTTCGCGACCGCTGTCATCACGGCGCCGTTGCCGCGCACGGCGACGGCGTCGGCAGCCTTCAGCTTTTCGAAGAAACCCCAGCCGAGATCCGGGCGCGCGGTCATCGTGCCCAGCATGATCGCCGCCGCGCCCGAATACAGCGGGCTCGGCATCGCGATCTGTCCCTTGTACTCCGGCTTGGCGAGATCGGCCCACGCGGCGGGTCGGGTCTTCGCCGCGGTGTTGACCGCGATGCCTGTCGTGATGAGCTTGGAGCCGAAGTAGGTGCGGTCGGCGTCGTAGGAGCCCGGGTCAAGGCCGTCCACCTTCGCCTCGCGATAGGTCAGCAGTCGCCCGTCTTTCTTGAGCGCCTCCATGGTCGCGGCGTCGGCGAGCAGCAAAACGTCCGGCTTCGGCTGGCCCGCGGCGAATTCCGCCGCCAGCTTGCCCATCACCTCGGTCGTGCCGGAGCGAAACACCTCGACGTCCACAGCGGGCTGGACGCGCTTGAACGCGGCGACGGTCTGCGCGGCGTCGCGCTCCGGCTGCGACGTGTAGAGAACGAGCTTGCCTTTGGGAGCTTGGGCCGCGACCGGACTCGCTGCGAAAACAGCGACGACCAGCGCAGTTACGACGAAGCTGCGACGCGATACGACCTTCATGCCGTCTCCTCCTGATGGTTGCTGCCCTGCATGATGTCGGGCATTGGGACCTCCGGTCAAGCAACGCGCCCGCGTTCCGGCTTTGCTTCTTGTGCGCCCGCGCGAGCGTTGGCGCAATGCACTTCGCGGGAGGAGCGGAGGTGTGCAGCGACGAGCCGAAGCGATGTCCTGCTGTTACCACTGAAAACGGTCTATCGATGCAGTCGGAAAAACCTTGTTCTGGTGAAAAAGCGAAGCAACCGGGTCGTGATGCATCGAGGCTCCAATCTCCTCTTGATGTATCCCGCCCGAAACGAAAAGGCAGTCGAGGCCGGCATTTCGGGCTCCCCCGACGTCCGTGTGCAGCGCGTCGCCGACGCACAGGACGCGCGACCGATCTGTTCCCGGCAGAGCATCGAGAGCCATCTCGTAGATCTCGGGAAACGGTTTTCCGAAATAGCGCACTATTCCTCCGAGCTTCTGGTATTCGGCGGCGACCGTGCCGGCGCATCCGCCCCTCGTGCCGGAGCGGATGGCGACGAGGTCGGGATTGGCACAGATTGCGGGAAGGTTCCGCGCGCGCGCGTCGCTCAGGAGTTGATCGTAGTCGCCAACCTCCTCCATCCCCGGGAAGAGGCCGGTTATCAGCATTACAGACGCGCCTTCGATCGCCGTGGACTCGGCAAGGGAAAGCCCGTCGAGCAGCTCGCGACTGCGAGGCGGTCCGACGTAATAAATCACATCATCGACCGCGAGGCCGAGCTCTTCACGGCGCGTCGTCAGCATCCGGAACGTAACCTCTCCGGCAGACACGAGAATGTCGTAATGCCGGGGCTCGATGCCGACCTTTTCAATCTCGCGGGCGACGGTCCGTGCCCGCCTGGGCGTGTTCGTCAGGATCACGACGGCGCGCCCCATCGAGCGCAGATTTTCCAGACACTCAGCAGACCCCGGATAGAGCGATTCCCCATCGTGGAGAACGCCGTACGAGTCGACAAGAAACGCGTCGTATTTGTCGACGAGCTCGCGTACGCCCGAGATTCGAGCATACTGACTTGCGTTGGTTGTATGGTTTGAGTCAACCATGCTACCGGCCGAGGCTTGCGAGTTCACGCCATGTCTCATGCATTCGTTGGTAGCTCTTGCGGTACGTCGGAAACGCGCGTTCATAGACCGCTTTCAACGAAGGATCTGGCGCAAGTTCGACGGCGTCGAGTCCGGACTGCCACTTCCTTGCTTCGTCAACCAGGCTTGCAAAGGCCCCCGTTGAAGCACCAGCGATAAGCGCGGCGCCACGCGCTCCTGCCTCTACATTGCTCAGGACCGCAACCGGCGCTCCGAGCATCGACGCCAGGATCGACATCAGGAGCGGACTTTTGGAAGCACCGCCGGAAACGTGGATCTTCCGAGGCAAGCCATCCATCTCGTCATAGCAATCCCGGGCCGCAAAACCAAGTCCCTCGTAGATCGCGCGCAGGATATCTGCAAAGCTCGTCGATTGGGACAAGCCGATGAATTGCGCGCGCGCGTTCGGATCGATAAAGGGTGCGCGCTCGCCCGATGCGGCCATGAACGGATGGAACAGGATGCCTGCGGGCGTGGAATTTGCAGCCTCGGCATCGAGCCTTCGTACGATCTCGGAGAACTCGAGCGCGGTGCCGAACAGCGTCCGGCCCAGGATGCTCACGTTCTCCACGAGCCAATCGATGCTTATCGCTCCGGTCATGTGCGAAATCATTCTCACATACGTGCCGGCAACCGGTGCGTATACGCAATAGCCGCACGGATCCCGGCCGAGAATGCGCTGCGGATCGTCCAGCACCGCCATATGAACGCCTGCACTGCCGACGATGGTGCAGCCGATGCCATCGCGTGGGTCGACGAGTCCCATCGCGAGGCTCGTCGCAACATAGTCCGGAGGGGCAAGCACGACTGGCGTGCCCGGGATGAGCCCGGTGGCTTCGCCCGCGTCGCGGGTGAGCGGGTGATGGAGGCGGGAGCCGTCGATGATCTCGGGCAAAAGGCGCCGTAAATCTTCGACGCCCAGCAGGTGCAAAACCTCCGGCGAATACGTCCCCGTACGCAAATCGCCGAAGCTGTTGACGGCTTCGCAGCGATCCGTGGCGCGCACTGCGGTCAGGCAATAGTACAGCCAGTCCTTGCAATGAAGGATGACCTCCAGCGAATCCAATCGCGCGTCGCCGCGTGCCTTGAGCCATGCGAGTTGTGCGCTTTGCAGCGACGTGCTCAGTGCGGTCCCTGTATGTCTGAAAATCGAGCGGTCCGCTCCGGAGTCGCGCAACGCCTGAACGATCCCGCCTGACCTTCCGTCGAGCCAGATCAGAGCATTTCTCGTGGACTCACCGCCGCGCCCCAGCGGCCACAGGCCGTCGCCTTGGGCAGTGACGCCCAGGCCGATCGTTCGCCGACGCAGCTCGGGGACCTTGTCGGCCAGGTTGCGAAGACAGGTACAGGCACCGCCCCAGACCGCGACGATGTCTTGTTCCGCCGCGCCGCGAGAACGCACGATGGTTTCGTTTTGCACCGAAGCCTGGGCGAGAGAATTGCCCGCGAGGTCGAAAGCCACGGCCTTGATGACCGAGGTGCCCGCATCGAGACCGACAAGTATGTCGCCGGCGCTTTTCATCCTATGCGGCCCGTCCCCTGCGTCCCGCGCACGCGCCCGGACGGAGTCTCTCGCAAGCACCGGCTCGCTGCGGCAAAGGCTTCAGGCACGTGCATCGCGGATGCGAGTCATGGCGCTTAATATGTCTGCTAATCGATCAATCCCGCTGCATCATAGAAGGAGATCGACGACTTCTATCGCGTGCATAAGCCCGCCGCATGCTCACGATTTGCGCATCAGGCGAGCTGCTGCGCGCGTACTGTTCGAAATCCCTGCAGGCATCACGCGGCAAATCATTCGCAGTGATTTAGGATGCCTCGAAAGTCTCGAGCGGCGGCCAATGGTTCGATCTTCGCCCTCGACGATCGTTGCTGCAGCCGGTTGTGCGGGGATTCAACGCTTGTCGACCGGCTCGATCCATGCCACCGTTGCCCCTACCGGTACTTCCTTCCCGGTGATCTGGGCGAGATCGCGGATAACGCCTGTACCCGGCGCTTCGACTTCCATCATCGCCTTGCCGGTTTCCATCTCGAAAAGGATGTCGCCCTGATTCACGAAATCGCCTTCCGCCACTTTCCACTGCGCAATGACGCCCGACTCCATGTCCATGTCGACCTTCGGCAGGATGACCTCGATCGCCGCCATCAGACCTTCCCTCCGCCCGCCAGTCGCCGGGCGACGGCAACGATGTCGTCTTCCTGCGGCACGGCCGCCTTCTCCAGTTTGGGATTGTAGGGGATTGGCACGTCGGCGCCGCCGAGTCGGGCGATCGGCGCCACGAGCGCATGGAAGACGTCGGACTCCGCAATCATCGCCGCGATCTCCGCGCCGATGCCCATGGTCTTCACGCCTTCGTAGACGACGAGCATCCGGCGCGTCTTGCGTACGCTTGCGGCGATGGTGAGAAAGTCAATCGGCCGCAAGGAGCGCAAGTCGACGACTTCCGCGTCGATGCCTTCTTTCGCGAGGCGCTCGGCCGCGGCCGAGGCGCGCAGCGCCATGATCGATGCGGCGACGATCGTGACGTCTCGCCCTTCGCGACGCACAACCGCCTCGCCGATCGGCACGCGATAGGCTTCGACGGGAACCGGGCCTTTGGTCTTGTAGAGCAGCTTGTGCTCGAAGATCAGCACCGGGTTCGGATCGTCGATCGCCGCCAGCAGCAATCCTTTCGCATCGTGCGGCGTCGACGGCTGCACGACCTTGAGACCCGGCACGTGCGCGAACCACGCTTCCAGGCTCTGGCTGTGCTGGGCCGCAGCGCCGGTGCCCGAGCCGCCGGGCAAGCGGATGACCATCGGCACGCTGGCCTTGCCGCCGAACATGAAGCGAATCTTCGCCGCCTGGTTGACGATCTGCTCCATCGCCAGCGTCACGAAGTCGGAGAACTGGATCTCCAGCACCGGCCTCATTCCCGTCAACGCGGCGCCGACGGCTGCGCCGGCGAGGCCGAGTTCGCTGATCGGCGTGTCGATCACGCGCTCCGGGCCGAAGCGCTGCAGCAGATCGCCCGACACGCCGAAAGCGCCACCGTACACGCCGACGTCCTCGCCGAACAGGAATACGCGAGGATCGGCCTCCATCGCCTGGGCAAGGCCCTCGCGGATCGCCTCCGCGTACGAAAGCTGCCTGACATCGGTGGCCGGCGCCGCGGCCAACTCAACGGGCATAGACGTCCCGGGTGAGCTCTGCGGGATCCGGATCGGGACTCGCCTTGGCGAACTCGAGCGCAGCCTCGATCTGCGCTTGTGCCGCCTTCTCGATATCAGCGAGCTCGACTGCTTCGAACCGCCCGTGCGCGATGAGCTCGCCTTGCAACCGGAGAATCGGGTCGCGCTTGCGCCACGCCTCGATTTCTTCCTTGGTGCGATAAAGGTTGCGACCGCTCTTGGAGTGTCCG
>Ga0184638_1000503_pt1 | contig 10991 bp, 9 predicted proteins | sample PLM31_50_b2_FD_133141 | JGI IMG/M metagenome (GOLD analysis project Ga0184638, IMG submission 133141) | Groundwater sediment microbial communities from an aquifer in East River, Colorado, USA - PLM3-1_50_b2 | ecosystem: Environmental > Terrestrial > Soil > Riparian zone | place: USA: East River... | reverse complement strand
CCCGTTGAACATCCGTCCCTACCTTCTTGCGATGACCGCCGAGCCCTCATACGTTCGAAACATGGTCGGCGTGCTGATGACTGCGGACGAGCTGTTGCAGGCGCACTTTCCCGATAGACAGGTAGAGCTGGTTCGGGGCGTCCTGGTTGTCCGCGAGCCGCCGGGGTACCTGCACGGGGATGTGGCTATCCGTCTGGCTGTGCGTCTCGCCAACTACGTCGACCAGCATGGCCAGGGGCGCGTGCTGGCGGCCGAGACGGGGTTCCAGCTCCAGAGCAATCCCGACACGGTCCGCGCCGCCGACGTCGCGTTCCTCAGTAAAGAGCGCGTTCCGGATCCTCGGCCCGAGGGTTACCCCGCCATGGCTCCGGACCTGGTAGTGGAGGTCCTCTCCCCGCGCGATCGCCCCGGAGAGGTGCTCGCGAAAGTGGGCGATTGGCTGGAAGCCGGAGCTCGGCTCGTCTGGGTGATCGACCCGAGACGTCGCCTCGCCCGCGTCTACCGACAGGACGGCACGGAGGCTGTCGTGCTCGAACATCAGAGTCTCGACGGCGAGGATGTGGTTCCGGGGTTCGACTGCGCGTTGACGACAGTCCTGGAGAACAGCTAAGGCTCCCCTCGCCGCACAGCAGGACACTCGCGCCGCCGCCACGGGCCGCTGGGATTTGACGCTTCGTAGCCGCGGTTGCGGGCGAGAATCTGTCGGGCTCCGTCACGTTTCCCGACGGCACGCGGCTGCCGCTGACCGGGGTGCGCGCCCCTCCCCTGCTCGCGCGCGGCGTGCCGTGGGGCCGGCCGGTGAGGCTGTTCAACGGCCGAGCTCTCAGCTGCACATCGAGTTTCGCTATCCCGCGCGCGGCAACAGCGGGGTGTATCTGCGCGGCCGCCACGAGGTGCAGATCGAGGATCCCGTGCTGGGTGTGGTCGCGAGCGAGGCGCTGGGCGCGGTCTATGGCTTTCTCGCGCCGAGCGAGAGCGCGGGAAGGAATGCGGGCGAGTGGCAGACGTTCGACATCACGCTGATCGGGCGCCAGGTGACCGTGGTACTCAACGGGCGCGAGGTGATTTGCAAGCGCGACATTCCGGGGATCACCGGCGGGGCGCTCGACTCGGACGAGGGTTCACCGGGGCCGATCTTTTTGCAGGGCGATCATGGGCCGATCGAGTATCGCAACATCGTGATCACGCTGCCGCGCTAGCGTCATGATCACACGCGAAAGCAGGTCCTTCGCTACGCGCGCTTACGCGTGCTTCGCTCAGGATGACAGCCACGCGGTCCTCATTTGAAGAAAAAGGAATAAAGGAAGAGCCCAGTCGCCCCACGCGCGCCGAGGTGCTCGCGGCGGCGGGTCGCACGGTGCGGGGGTTCAGCGCTTGAGCTGGCGGCGCGCGTAGATTATGGAATGAATCCTTCTTCAGCGCGCCGCAGCTTCAGCGCGATCCGTTAGGCATCAGCGCGGATGTCGTCCGAGTACGACGCGTTAGAGGCCCGGCTGGTTGACGCGGGCGTCCCTGCTTCCGCATCAAAAGGCCCCCTTGATGTCACCGGGCCGATCGAAGTTCTCGTCAACACTCGACACTCAGCTCTCCCTTACGAGAATCTTCTGATTGCGGCTATTCCGGCTCTCACCGGGAACGAGCTGGAAATGGTTGTGCGTGCGCTGACTCAGCGAGGAATGAGGCGTGCTGGTCCGGTCCTCGCGGCGCTGATGGCTTCCGACGGTTCGCCGGCGACGCCAGGCTTGCTCTGGGCGATCGGGAACGCGCTCAACACCATCAATGATCCTGCCACATATCCGGCAGTCCTGGCGTTGTGCGCTGATGGTCGTCTTGGGATGGGGAGGCAGATGCTTTTCACGATGCTCCCCAAAATCCGGAGTGAGGCTGCTTATCGCTGTGCGGTGGCAGGCCTCGATGATCCCTCGGTTCGGGGACATGCGATCGAAGCGGTAGGTCGATTCGGCCGCGTCGAAGCACTCCCCAAACTTGCGGAGCTCAAGACGAAGCCAGGTCTCTATGAGCACAAAGCTAAGACAACCGCCATTCGGAGACTTGAGCGTGCGAAGGCAAGATAGGAGCGCGGATGCCTAGCAAGCGCTTGAAGCTGGCGGCGCGCGTGGATTGTGGAATGAGTTTTTCTTCAGCGCCGCAGCTTAGGCGCACCCCGTTGGGCGGCACCGTAGAGACCACGCATCATCCGATCTGAAGCGCAGTGCTGACGGATTCAGAGCGCCCGGACGAAAGTCTCACGCGAAGTCGAATCTTACGAGCGAGGATCGAACCGATAGCGGAGGAGAAAATATGCCACATACAAACACAGCAGTCCGAGTCGCAGGGACCTGGCTAGCAATCGCCTCTTCCCTGTTAATTGCAGCGCTTGTTGTGCACGGCCCCCTCGCCCCCGACCTCAGCGATCAGATGAAAAAGATTGCCGATGGAGCAATGGCGTGGTCTGTGATTCATTGGGTTTCGGCCGCTTCCTTATCCCTGTATGCGGTGACCGGACTAATCGTGCTGACCTCCGGATCACGCCTGGCCGGTGATTGGTGGACGATGACGGCGTGGGCAGTGTTGACTGTGAGCGCCCTTTGGACCATGACAACAGCCGTGGCTGAAGCGACTGCCGTGACCAATGCGGCAGTAACCGGCGCCAAGGAGATGTTCGAGGCATGGTGGGCCTTTGCCGAAGGCAAGGCTTCCGGAATTGCCTTCCTTGCGCTGGCGGTTGCCGTGATCTCAGGGACTGAGGCTCAAAGTTCCGAACGAGCCGTACCGGCGTGGTCCGCCTGGATTGCCATGGTTTCAGGCATTGCATCCTTCGCTGGCTGGGCTCTGGGGAGGTGGTTCGGGATAGACTTCGGAAACCTCCTCTGGGTGGCGTCCTCAGTCCTCATGAGCGTGTGGACCCTGTGGTTCGGCTTCGCATTGATGCATTCTCGGGTCAACGTAACCTGAAATATCCACCGTCGCCGCGCGATCCCCTGAACGCAGGCTCCACCCCTCGAAGGCACCAACGGGGAAAACTGGGCCGGCGCGTTCATGCCGGTGACGTTCGGAATTCGATTCGACTGATCCGGTTCCACCCTGAAGCTGGCGGCGCTACTTCACCCGCCGGTAGATCGGCTCGCCGTCCACGACGCGCAGCTGCGCCACGCTGCCGTCGGCACCGATCAGCAGCGCCGTGAACGCCTTGGTCGTGGACATGTTGCCGAAGCGCGTGTGGACCGTGACGGGATCGGGCTTGCCCAGCTCGCGGACGCCGTAGCCCTTGATGAAGGCCGGGGACGCGCCAGTCGGTGACGGCTTTGGCGACGTAGGCGTCGAAGCCATGTGACGTGGCTCACGCATCAGGACAACCGCCCCCTTTCTTGGTGGGCTTCATCACGCCGGTCCACGGCCCCGTTCGCGATCTTCGCCATGCTGCTCAGAGCAAAGCCGTCGAAAGACGGTGACGCAGAGCCACGGGGCTACGGCGGGGGGGGCGACCGCCATGCTCGCCGGGCCGCCAGCGATGCGCCGGCGGCTTTTTTGCTTTGTGGGAGGGAGGGTGGAGGCGGTATGAATCGCCAGTTCAGGCTTGGCGGCGTCATTATCACGGGAGCGTTCGCTCTCGCGTGTAGCCTCATCCCGAGCGCACCCACGAGGTCTGGCGTCGTAGGCATCGATCTCACGCCTGCCCGCCTCAGCCTCCTGCCAACCCAGGCTGCGGATCTCATCCTGGCCATTGCGGTGTCGGGCCGCGATACCGGCGGTGCGCTCGCAACGGTGCAGTGGAGCACGACCGGCGGCGTGATCACCAACAATTACGTCCTCGACGGCGTCCGGCACATCACGTATCAGGCGCCGGCGCCGGTAGGCGACTACCTCTTCATTGTCACCACAACCTACGGCGTGCCCGCGGACACCGCCCGGATCGCCGTCAGGGCGACGCCGGTGCCGGTGAACGCCGTCACCCTGACGCCCGCCACGGTTACCCTCGTCGCGGGTAACACCACGACGCTGCGCGCGGTGCTGACCGATTCGACCGGGAGCGCCCTGTTCGGCCGGCCGATCGAGTGGACGTCGACCGACGCGGGCGTGGCGACGGTTCTCGTCACGGGCTTTGTGCGCGCGATCGGGGCGGGCACGGCCACGATTACGGCGACCAGCGAAGGGCACAGCGGCACGGCGGTCGTCACGGTGGTTCCAGCGCCGTCTCCGTAAGGCGTTGACAACCACGCTCGCAGACACGAGCGTGACGTTCATGTCGCAGCCCCCGGCATTCGTCGTCGTCGCACTTTCCTTCTTGATATCGCCGCTCTTCGGACAGGAGCCGTACCGGCCGCCCGTCGTCGGGCGTTGGGATTTGACGCTCACAGCGGGCGACGGGGGGGGGCGCAAGCTGCCGTCGTGGCTCGAGGTGCAGGTGTCGGGCAATCACGTGCTGGTAGGACGATTTGTCGCTGTCGTCGGCAGTGCTCGCCCGATCTCGCGGCTCGATTTCTCCCACGACACGCTGCGGTTCGCCATCCCGTCGCAGTGGGAGAGCGGCGACGGCGACTTGCGGCTCGAAGCGGTCCTGGCGCGTGACACGCTCTCCGGCGCGGTGACGATGCCGGACGGGACCCGTTTGCCGCTCGTGGGTGTGCGCGCACCGTCGCTCCACCGCGTGGCGCCGCCCCGCTGGGGCGCGCCGGTGCGGCTCTTCAACGGCCGCGATCTCACGGGGTGGCATGCGCAGGCCGGAGAGAGTGCGTGGCAAGTGGTCGGTGGGGTGCTCACGAACACCAAGGCCGGCGCGAACCTCCAGACCGATGCGAGCTACACCGATTTCAAGCTGCACGTGGAATTCCGTTACCCCCCGGCGGGAAATAGCGGCGTCTATCTCCGCGGGCGCTATGAGGTGCAGATCGAAGATTCGCCCGGACCCGAGCCGGTGATCGGCGGACTCGGCGCCGTCTACGGGTTCATCGTGCCGAACGAGAACGCGGCCAGGCGGCCTGGGGAGTGGCAGACCTACGACATCGAGCTCGTGGGTCGGCTCCTCACCGTCGTGCTGAACGGTCACACGGTCATCAGCGTGCAGAATATTCCGGGACCGACGGGCGGTGCGCTCGACAGCGATGAGGGGTTACCCGGTCCGATCTTCCTGCAGGGAGATCATGGGCCAATCGAGTACCGCAACATTGTCCTGACGCCGGCGCGATAATCCCGCCCCGCTCCCGCTGGGGGGGCGCATCGCTCCGCACGGCGCTGACCGATTCGACTGGGAGCGCCCTGTTTGGCCGGCCGATCGAGTGGACTACGACCGACGCGGGTGTGGGGCTGGTTTTGGCCACGGGCTTCGTGCGGGCGATGGCGGCGGGCACCGCGACGATCACGGCGACCACCGAAGGACACAGCGGCACAGCAGTCGTCACGGTGCTTCCAGCGCCGGCTCTCCGTGAGGCTGCGCGGCTGCGCATGTGACCAAAGCTGGTGTCGGCAGGGTAGAGTGGTAGGGAGAGTCCATGCTCACTAAAGCGGTGGTGCTATTTGCGGCTGCGGCCGCCGTACTCGGCCCGTGCGATCCGTCCAATCCGGTGCGCCCCCCGAAGGGTCAGGTCGTGGGGACGTGGGGTGGTGAGAACGCGGGGCTGATTGCGGACGACACCAGCGCGCACGTGCACATCGGTTGTACCTACGGCGACATCCACCAGCAGATCATTCCCGACGGGGACGGGCGGTTCGACGTGCCCGGTGAGCAGAACATCACGGCGCATCCCGTGGATCGGGGCATTCTGCATCCGGCGCGGTTCAGTGGACAGGTCGTCGGCGGGCGGATGTCGTTGACGGTGACGCTCACCGATACGACGGTGACGCTCGGTCCTGTCCAGCTGTCATACGGCAAGGAGCCGAGGATGGGGCCGTGTCCGATTTGCCGGCGACCAGCAGATGGGGTGCCCAAATAAGGTGTTGATAGTCGCTTAGCAGACCCTCTCCGGCGGCATCCAATTCAATACAAACCAACGTGTTGACAGTTCGTTGATTCGCAGGCCTTATCTCTATGGCGAATCAATAAAACGCGCGTTGGCCTGTGACTCATTCGTTCCTGCTGCACTGCCTGGGTGCTCCCGCCTTGTTCACCGTCGCTGGCGAGCAAGTGCGGTTCCGTACGCGTAAACACCTGGCCCTCCTCGTTCGTCTCGCATTGGAGCCCGGTAAGCAGTTCACGCGGGACTATCTCTCCGATTTGCTATGGCCGGATGCGGCCCCGAAACTCGCCAATCATTCGCTCGCCCAGGGACTCTCGGTCATCAAAGCCAAGGTGGCTCGGGAGGCAGTGGTAATTCAGCGCGCCACCGTCGGCCTGGCGGCTGGCTGGATTGACGTCGATATCAACCACTTCGCCGGTAATGACGTGTCCATCGACGGTCCATTTCTGGATGGCTTTGAGATTGCCGCGGCACGTCCCTTCGAGGACTGGAAGGACGAATTCCGCGCCCGCCTCGTCCCCCAAATGCGCGACTGTCTCGTGCGCCAGATGGATGCGGCGCGGCGGATCGGTGATTTCCCGACGGTCGAACGTCACGCCGAGCGCTTGCAGGATCTCGATCCCCTGGCTGAGGAGTCAATTCGCGGGATCATGGAGGCGCGCGCGTGGGCCAGCGATCGCAGCGGCGCACTCAAGGCCTTCGCGCGATACGAAACCAAGCTCGCCGAGGAGCTCGGTGCGAAACCAGGACCGGAGCTGGTTCGCATGGCGGACCTCCTGCGCGACGGCCGTCGCTCGCCCAGCCGCGGCGCGGTTCCAGGGTACCCGCCGGCCGCCCGCGCAGATCGTCGGTTCGAGCCCGAAACTCTCATTGGGCGGGAGCGCGAGTTCAGCGTGTTGTTCGATGCCTGGCACGAGGCGCGACGCAAGTCACCGCGCATCGTTGTCGTCACCAGCGATCCGGGGGTGGGGAAGACGACGTTGGTCAATGCGTTCGCGTCGAGCTGTCAGATGGACGGTGCGGTTGTCGCGCGAGCGCAGGCGTATGATGCTGAGCGGGACTTACCGTTTGCGGTACTGGGTGAGCTCGTCAAGCAATTGGCCTCACAGCGTGCGATTGGTGGAGCGGATCCGGAAGCACTGAGTGAGTTGACGCGGATCAGCTCGGAGATTCTCAAGGCATTCCCTGGTGTGCCGAAGCCAGTCGAGTGGTCGCCGGAGCTGATTCCGCTGCGGATTGCTGATGCACTTCTGAAGACCGTTACTGCCGCTGCGGTCGATAATCCAGTTATGCTGGTCGTTGACGATATACACGCTGCTGACAACACCAGTACTGCCATTCTTCACTCGATTGCACGCAAGTTGACCGATACTCGTGTCTTACTCGTTGTGACCGGACGTCCGAGCGAGCTACGCCTATCTGGAGCACCTTGGGCTCTTTCGTCAGATGCCAATATTGAAGGTCTACGGCTCTTGGAGCTCGATGTCCTATCTAGACCTGCGGCCGACCTGCTGATTCGCAAGCTCACAGCTTGCGCAACAAATAATGATCCAGCCGTCGACCGAATTCTACGAGCCAGTGGCGGGAATCCTTTGGCGATCGAGTTGTTGACGAAAGAGTGGTCCGTGCATGGCCCAGGTTCTCTGCTCCGGGACCTTGAGGCCTTGGACACACAACCCGCCCCGACAATGGGAATACCACGTGCTATCGGAGTGGTCTTTGAACGACAGAGCAGGCGACTTGAGCCGGGAATCAGGGCAACACTTGATCTAGCCGCGATTCTTGGGCGTCGCCTGACAGACGTGTCGCTGTACGCAGTAATTGGTTTGTCGCCCGGGCAAGCTGCTGAGGCATTATCGCGCCTTCGAGATGAAGGCTACCTCCGAGAAGTGAGTGGGGACCTTGAGTTTCGCAATGAACTCATCCGAGCTCAGGCGTACTATGCAGTGGCCGGGGCGGTACGCCAACATTTGCATCGTCAAGCAGCAGTCGCACTAACCCGCAATCGTTCCGAGAATGATAAAACGGTGTGCCTCGAGATTGCGTGGCATCATTTGCGTGGTGCCGACGTTGAACAGGGGCTGCCTTTTGCAGTTGAGGGAGCGGAAGCCGTCCTCGCCGTCGGGGCACCTCATGCCGCGGAAGAAATTATCAGCTCGATCATTCGCCTGGCGCCGAATCTACGGACGAAGAAAGTTCAACTCCTGCTGTCAAAGGCATTGATCGACCAATCAAAGGTCGAAGCCGCATTGCCAATTATTGAGGCGCTGGCGGTTGACCAAACGCTAACAGTCCATGAAAACGCTGAAGTTGCTATGATGCGAGCATCTGCAGAATTCCTGCTGAGTCGAGGCCTTGGACCAAGATACTCCGAAGCAGCAAAGGTTGCTCTTGCAGCGGCGAAGGAAACAGGTGACGCGCATCTCATCGCACAGGCGCTTTTCGAGTGTGCAAGGGCTGGATCAGAAGAGGGTTTGATCGAGTTGTTACACTCTGCTGAAGATGGCATCGAAGAGCTCAAGGGTCTTGCCGACCCTGAACGTATACCGATGGCAATTCTCACGAGGGCTTACTGCCGGTTTTTCCTAGGCGATCCTGCCGAAGCTCGTAACCAGCTGCAAAGCGTTCTGCGGATAACCAAGAGCAATGCGAATGCGGCTCAACTAGCTCTCATCCATTCTGGCCTTGGAATATCCAATCACTTTCTTTGTCGTTTTGAGGAATCCTACAATGAACACCTGACCGCACTCGAACTGACCCGAAGAGTCGGAGACGACGCGCGAGTATGCACGATTGCGGCGAATATCTGCACGGTCCTGATGAACCGCGGAGATTATGACGAGGCTATCCGGTTTGGAAGAATGAGTCTTAAGCACGGCGAAGCTTGTGCGAGCAGCACCTTGCTCATTGCGTACACCAATCTCATTGATCCTTATATGCTTTTGGGGCAAGAGAGCGCAGCAAGAGACTGCATAGAAAAGGCTCAGAAATGGATTGGTCCGGAACGCCGATGGAAGCTTCGGCTTACCTTTCTAGTCGAGGCTGCTTCGTTCGCGCTCATCCAAAGGAACATTGGGCTGGCGATGGATTTGATCGAGCAACTTGAGGGAGTCTCTCGGGGCCGAGAGGTCGCGATACCGATGCCCGGAGCCTATTGGAAGCTGAGAGCCTTCAGAATGACACAGTTGGGAGAATCGTACGACGCTTACGCGACCGTTTCTTCGCTGGCCAACCGCTGGAGAGCTACATGTCCATTCTCGTACCTGGATATGGTCGCAGCCAAGGCTTGGCTGGAGAAACGTCAACAGGGAGCAGTAGGGACCGAAACCCTTCGTGAACTAGAGTTATTCGACCGCTTGGGAGCGAGAGGAAGAAAGGAGTTGCTTACTATTCAAGGCTTTCTCGAACCAGCAAGCGTCCCCGACGTAAGAGTCAGCGCACAACATTCGTCGGACGACCGGGCACGACCTGGTCTACGTCGTTCGCGCGCTCGCTCTTCGAGCCCGCCAACCGGATTCCATACTCAATAAGGCCGCGGCTTCGGTTGTCGTCTGCGGACCGAGAAGCCGCCGAATGCTTGCCGATTTTGTTACGATCGCAACGAGTTTTGGGTCGAATTGCCGACCGGCAAGCTTGCTTAGTTCTTCGAGAGCCCGCTGGAGAGTCAAGGCCTTTCTGTATGGTCGATCGGTCGTCATCGCGTCCAGTGTGTCGGCGACCATGATAATTCGCGCACCGATCGGGATGCCTTCCGCTACAAGGCCATCCGGATAACCGCTGCCATCGTAGTTCTCATGGTGATTACGGATGTCTATCTGCACCTTGCCACGGAATTCGGCTATCGTACTCGCGAGCTCCGCACTTCTAACGGGATGGGCTTGCATGAGCATGCGTTCTTCGGTCGTCAGGCGCCCTTCTTTACGCAGCAGAGGTGCAAATTCCTCATAGATCTTACCAACATCATGCAGTAGTGCGGCCGTGCCGATCTGATCGACTTGCTTAGGCGCTAGCCCAGCCTCCCGAGCTATCTGTCGCGCATACTCGGAAACTCGCAGCGAGTGGCCCGACGTATAGGGATCGCGTGCTTCGATGGACTTTACCATCAATTCTAGTAACTCTCTATTGACCCGCTCGACCTGAAGATTCATTTGATACATGTGTCTAACGAAGAAGAGCGGCAGTATCAGAATTGCGAGACCTACGAATTCCAGCTCCGTGTATAGGAATGCCAGTAAGACCGCTAAGGAGCTGGATATGAAATCATATATGATGGATCCGCCCGCCAACTTTGACCACGACTCCCAGACAGACAGTCGGTTGAGGGTAGCGATGCCCAGAGCAACACTTCCTTGATTGACAGCGAAGAAAGTGGTCACGAGCAACAGGAAGGGGACCAGTCCCACTGTGAAATGATGCAGTACAATCGGTCCACCGGATGCTCGATAAACAAGACCTGCCAAGCCTACAGCCAACATGTATTGGGCGATGTTAAACCAAACGCGAACTAGTGTCTTACGCCTTATGAACGCATCTACCACGAAGGCTGTGAGTCCGCTCATCAGCATTGGCCAAGGATGCTCGAATAGGAGTACTGATCCGAGCAACGGGATGAAAGCTACGGAAGCCTTTACGTAACCAGAACCGGGGCGAGCTATACGGAGAAAAGATGAGTCGCAGACAATTCCAAGGATCCCAAAGGCAGCCAGGCCATTCCAGTATTTCGCGTCTCCTGCAGTCGGAAATCCCCAAGTCGGAATAAATAACGTCAGCCCGGCTCCAATAGATAGCAGAACCGTAAGCAAGTAGAGGCCCACGGAAGACTCTCTGCTGTGTTCTCTTTCAGTCATCCGGACGTTTCTCTCTTGCATAGAGAAAAGGGGGGGTCCCAGGTGCTCCGCTAGAGTCCCAACATCGCATCTGCGAAAAACAACTTCGCGACTGCCGTGAACAGAAAAGCGAGCAGTTGCAACATCGAGCGTCACCCCCTTAATGGATCGGCGAGTAAGTACGACCTACTCGTTGGAGTGGCACGCCTCT